>Ga0134124_10000138_pt1 | contig 66607 bp, 58 predicted proteins | sample KB304_FD_96880 | JGI IMG/M metagenome (GOLD analysis project Ga0134124, IMG submission 96880) | Terrestrial soil microbial communities without Nitrogen fertilizer from Kellogg Biological Station, Michigan, USA - KB3-0-4 | ecosystem: Environmental > Terrestrial > Soil > Unclassified ...
CCGGCGACACCCAGCTGATCTACTTTCTGGATCGCGAATCAGAAAACGTGTGGCGTTACTACGGCATGGTGCGTACGGGAAAAGGCGCGAACCGTCTCATTGCCGGAAACGAATTTTCCGCCGTCAACCGCGCCGTGGCAATCTACCGTCACTTGGTCGGACTCCCCACTGATCAAGAGCCGCCCGCAGCACCTTAAGCGCTGGACGCATAGCAGCGCACTGCTGCGAAGAAACACTCAAACGCCGCTACAAAAATTTCGGCTCGCGCTTCTCGCGATAAGCGGCCATCGCCTCGCCATGTTCTGCCGACGCCAGCGTCTTTTCCTGGGTGGCCATGTATTCCTCGAGAAACTCGCCCCACTTCAGCTCAGACGCACGGTTCAACAAATGCTTGGTCTGCCGCTGGCCCTCCGACGCAATCTTCAAACAATTCTCCACCACCGCCGCGACCTTGCGCTCGAACTCCGCCTCCGGCACCAGATAGTCCACCAGCCCCATGCCCTCCGCTTCCTGCGCGCTGAAGTAATCGCCGGTCAACGCGATGCGCTTTGCGCGCCCCAGTCCAACATAGCGAGCCAGCCGCCAAGTACCCATTCCCGGGATCAGGCACTCCTTTACTGCCGTCAGCGCAAACTGCGTATCCTCCGATACCACGCGCAAATCTGCCGCCATCGCCAGTTGCAATCCACCCCCGATGCAGTATTTGTGCGCCGCCACAATCACAAATTTCTCCAGCACCTCCACCGCGCGAAACGCCAGCTCCGTGTCGCGAAACCATTGCAGCGGAATCCCCCCTCCCGACAGCGCCTTCAAATCGATCCCCGAGCAAAACGCCCGTCCTGCTCCGCGAATCAGCACCACCTTGACGCTTTTATCCCGCGCCAGTGCATCGGTAATCGCCAGCACGTCCTGCGGCCACGCCAGATTCATGGCGTTCAGCACTTCCGGCCGGTTCAGCGTGACGTGCGCCAGCGGCCCTTCGATCTTGCACAGTATTCCCTTGGTCTCCGGCATTCCCATGGCCTCGATCCTGAGCTACTCCTTTAGTTTATGCCGTACCGCTTTGATGAGCACACTTATCCGTGGCCCGCGCATGCGCCGGACCTAGAGGAACGGCACAATGTAGCTCGACAATCTAGCTGCAGGGGGCGTGCGGACAGGTTTTCATGTAAAGGACAGCCGGCTGACCCTTCATGGGGCAACTGTCATCACCGCAATCCACGACATAATAAATGGTGATGTTTACCTGATCATTATCCTGAATATCGATTGACAGGTGCTTCGTTTGAAAGTGTTGCAGCGTTCCATTCTGATTGTCGCTTGGTTCCATCGCTGGGCGCGCTCCTTGTCCGCCGTCCATTATGTCCTCCAGATTACGAAAAATTTGGTTGCTGGGGCCGGGTACTTCGCCAACTGAAAATCTGTCTCTCAATGAATCGCACCGTTCAGCCGCGCACGCTCCGCTCGTGCCTCGCGCAGAGCCGGCAAATCCGCATCTGCCTTGGCCCATAGCCGCAGAAATTCGTCGTAACGTTGCTGCGATTGCTGTTGGTTGCCCTCCATCGCCAGCGCACGTGCGGCCCACAGATTCGCAAGCACCCAGTCCGACGGCGTGTCTTCATCCAGAATCTGGCCCTCGAAGGTCATGTACTTTTCGTACGCTCGGGCGGCACTCGCCCAATCGCGGCGGGCGACATAATCGCCGCCCAGGTCGAGGTAGCTCTGATATGCCGGGTAGAAAATCGCGGCCCGCCGTTGGCTGTCGATAGCTTCATTCAGGTGCCCCGTGGCACGTTCGATCGCTCCCTTTAAGTTGTAATAACAGCCCTGGGTAAATGCACTTTCCGAAAGCGACGGAAGCTTCTCAATCTCAGCCAGCATCCTTCGCGCCGACGACACGTCCTTCAATTCCACCGCCAACTTTCCCGCCATGCGCATCATGTCGGGTCCATCCATCACCGCTGCGACATTCAAAGCGCGCAACTCCGCAGCGGCCGCGGTGCGATTTCCTTGAGCCAGCAGCACTTTGATCAGCAGGTACAGCCTCACCGGCTTGTAAGACTCGCTGTGGAGCTTGTCGTCCAGCAGCAGCCCCGCGCGCAGCGCTTCGGCAGCTTTGTTCATCTGCCCTTCGTAAATCAGCGCCCGCGAGAGATACAGGGAAGAGAGGTTGCCTTCATAGTCCCCTCCCTCCTTGCGCAGCAATTCAAACTCTGCGGTGGCCGCCGGCACATTGCCTTCGCCCAGATATGCGAGCCCCGTGCCGCGGTGGAAGATGGCACTCTTCACTCCCTTGTTTTGAGCGGATTCATACGCCGCAAGCGCCTCCGGAAATTTGTTCAGGCGAATCAGCGACTGAATAAGGATCCAATGATTCAGCGGTGTCTGCGGGTCGAGTTGTACGGCGTGCTGCGCAGCGGCCAGCGCGTCCTGCGTGCGTCCCGCCCAGGCCAGGGAGCTCGCCAGCGAGCGATATCCCTCCACATCGTCAGGATACAGATCGGTAAGCAAGTGGTATTGCTCCGCGGCTTTCTCGTAGATTCCCTGGTTGGCAAAGACGTCGCCGAGAATAATGAACCGCTCGCGTTCGGTTACTCGATCAAGTCCCTGTCGCGCTCGAGCTATCTCGATTCGGTCGTTTTTTTCATCGCCGACCAGACCGTAGGCGCGGCTCAGGTACAGATGCGCCATCGCAAAGTTCGGATCGATCTCCACGGCGCTCTTCGCCAGCGGCGTGAAAGCCTCGAAATTGCCCGCTGCAAAAAGTTCCATCGCTCGCGAATAGCGCTGCAGCGCTTCCAGCGAACTGGTGGTCACCCGCGCCAGCGGCTCGTTATGCTGCTGAATCTGTTTCAGCGATTCGCCCAGATTGCTGCGCAGCCGTCGCGTCAGGTCGTCGATGGCCGGATACAAATCGGCCGGGGATTGGAACGTGGCCTCTTCGGCGAGCACCGTGGTCTCCTGCCACGGGTCCACCACTTGCGCGGTCACCTTATACCGCGAACCCGTGGCGGTCACGCGTCCTACCAGCAACGCTCGATAATTCTCCCGTTTGCAGATTTCCCGCCCCAGATTGGGATCCGGCGAAGCTGCCGGCTGGCCCATGCGCCGCTCGGCATCCACCAGCTGCGATCGGGGCACCAGATGCACATAGCTGGATTGTTCCAGCGATTGCCGCACCGCCTCGGTCACCGTCGCGTCAAAGATGCTCTGCCCGGTCTGGTTCTCGAAATTCGACAGCAGAATGGAATCGTGCTCGTTCAATAGCGGTGCGCGGAAGTGCCGATACGTCAGCGCTCCGACGGCCGTGGCGGTAAGCAGCACCGACGCCAGCACGCCGAGCATCAACCGTCGCCGGCTGAACCTTCGCGTGTCCGTCCGGTATATCCGCTGTGAGTGCCGGCTTTGCGCGCCTGCCAGGCCAAGCTCTTGATCTAAGGCTTCCAGATCGCGGCAAATCTCGTTCGCCGTCGCGTACCGCGCACCCTGGTCCTTGGCCAGCATCTTGTGCACGATGTGCTGCAGTTCCGTCGGCACCTCCGCGTTTCGCGAGCTCAATGCCGGCAGTTCTTCACGCAAGATGGCGTTGCAGGTTTCCAGCAGGGATGCGCGTTGAAATGGATGCTGCCCGGACAGCGCCTCATAAAAGACGATGCCCAGCGAAAAAATGTCCGCGCGCGCGTCGGTGTCTTTCTGGTCCAGGACCTCGGGAGCCATGTACAAAAGCGTTCCGGAAAGGCTGGTGGTATCGATGGTGTCCTGCGTGGCATCGTCGCCCAGCGGAAGTTCGCGGGCCAGGCCGAAGTCCAAAATCTTCGCCTGCCCGCTGGACGTCAGCATGATGTTTTCCGGCTTGATGTCCCGATGCAGCAGGCCCGCGCGGTGCGCCGCGGAAAGCCCGCTAGCACACTGCTCCGCGATGCCCACGAACTCGTCGACCGTCAGCGGTCGCGCCAGGCGGCGCCGCAGCGTTTCGCCTTCGATGTACTCCATCACTACAAAAAGCTCGTTGCTTTCCTCGATCACGTCGTAAACCGCGGCTACGTGAGGATCGTTCAGGCGCGAGGCGCACTCCGCCTCTCTCCAAAGGCGCTGCCGTGATTTTGCGTTGGCGCGAAGCCGCGAAGTGATCCGCTTCAGAGCCACCTGGCGTTTCAGACCGGTGTCCTCGGCCAGGTACACCTCGCCCATTCCCCCGGCGCCCAGCCGCGCCTGGATGCGGAAACGTCCCACAGGCGTGCCCACTAGATCTACCGCGGAAGTTGACCATGCTGTGCGTGCTGCTTGGTCGGCCATTTGGCGTGCACCGGATTCCAGTGCCAAAGTCGATGTTATGAGGAACTACTAGTCGGGCACGGCCCGCAACCGCTCCGTTGCCCCAGTTTGAAGCCATACTACTCCCGACATCCGCCTTCTCCTAGCATTTTCAACGGCCTCCGGCCTTTTGCGCTGGCAAACACCTTACGCTGTTGGTAGCATCCCGCGCATGAACCGACCCTTCCCTGCTTTCCTGGCCTTTTTTTTCGCTACCTCATCATTTTGCAACGACCTGCCGGTCAAAAAATACCTCGACCTCGCCGCCGTCAAAACCATGGTCGCCGGCGCCGAAGCCGAAGCCAAGAAACGCGACGTCAGTGTCACCATCGTCATCGTCGATGACAACGGCAATCTCCTGTTCCTGCAAAAAGGCGATACCGCCCCGATCAACACCTTGCAGTGGGCGCAAAAAAAGGCCCGCCACGCCGCTTTCTACGGTAGCCCCTCCAAAGACGCCGCCGACGCCATCAAGAAAGGGAATACCGAAGCTTTGGCCTACCCGGAATTCTTTCCCAACCAGGGGGGTCTGCCTATCAAAGTGGATGGCAAGACCCTGGGGGGCATTGCCGCCAGTGGGGCGAAATCCGAAATTGACGAAGCCATCGCCCAGGCTGGCCTCGACGCCCTGCTCAAGAAATGACTCGCGGCCCCTCTGTCTGAACCCGGCCCATGGCGTAATGGCCTGGTCCTGTGCGGTCCGTCTTTGACCAACACCAGTTTGTCGCCCGCCAATGGCCCTCAACGCTCACTGGCGGAATGGCGCGCCCTACGGAAAAACGGCCCACAACTTACTGTATTCGCGGTATGGATACGAGCGTCAGGCTTTGCAACTATCGTCCCGCGGGCTACCAAGTTCCGCAAAGTTGGAGGAGAAGGGGTGGCGTGGTACGCTTCGTGAAACGAAGCGGTAGGGCTGGGACGCGTCACTCCTTCTTCCCTCTAACCGACCCCTTCCTCCTCCGCTAAAAAAGTTTTCTCCATACCCCTTTCCATCTGTTCGGCGCTGCCTCCACGCGCATGTGTAGGGGCGCACTAAAGTGCGTCCTTGCCACCCAAGGACACTTCCACGCCATTGTTAACTCGGACCAGCAATCTCGTTCCGTGGACATCACCATTCAATTCCCGACTAGCAAATTCCCGATTGGCCAACTCGCGATACCCGCCGCGCTTATACTCCTCAGGTGCGCCCACCAGGCGAAATCCCATCGCGACGCCGCGCAAGGGAACACGACGCTCGGCAAACCACGCGTGTCGGCCTGGCTCGCGCCCTCTCGAAACTCGGCTTCTGCTCCCGCTCCAGCGCGGTGACACTGATTCGCGCCGGAAGAGTACGCCTGAACGCCGCCATCCGCCGTGATCCCGAAACCCCCGTCCATCTCGGCAGAGACCAAATCGAAGTCGACGGCCAGGCCGTCCGGCCGGCCGGAAAACTTTATCTGATGATGAACAAACCTCGCGGCATCGTCACCACCGCCTCCGACGAAAAAGGCCGCCAAACCGTCTACGATCTTCTTCCCGCCTCTCTGCGCCAGAAAGACCGCTGGCTCGCGCCGGTAGGCCGCCTCGACAAAGCCAGCGAAGGTCTGCTCCTGCTCACTAACGATTCCCAATGGGCCGCCCGCATCACCGATCCCCGCTCGCACTTGGATAAGACCTACCACGTCCAGATTGCCGCCCTTGCCGGCGACGGTCTCCTCCGGGCGCTCGCAAATGGTGTCTCCAGCGACGGCGAGCTCCTGCGCACCAAGCGCGCAACCATCCTTCGCCAAGGGGGCCGCAACTCCTGGCTCGAAATCGTCCTGGATGAAGGCAAGAATCGCCACATCCGCAGGATGTTCGAGGCCCAGCGGATCGAAGTTCTCCGCCTGATCCGCGTGGCCATCGGCCCGCTTCCGCTCAGGGACTTGGTAAAGGGCGCCACGCGTGCCCTTACCGGCGCTGAAGTCCAGCAACTCGCCGTATAGCCCGCCGATCGCTCCCTAAATTCAACGAAACCCAACGTTTACTCGCTCCCCGCGGCTTGCAAATGCTCCGGCGAACCTCTAGTCTCTTAGCTCCATGTCTGATCTGTCGCCCGAACTCCTGGTCTACGGCTTCATTTCCTATGTCGTGTTCCTTTTCTCCACTACTTGCCATGAAGCTTCGCACGCGCTGGTCGCCAAACTGGGTGGCGACACGACCGCCGCCCGCCAGGTCACCCTCAACCCCGTTCCCCACATCCAGCGTGAACCTTGGGGCATGGTGGTCATCCCCATCCTGGCTTTCCTGATCAGTCACAGCATGATTGGCTGGGCCAGCGCCCCATTCGATCCGTTGTGGGAACGCCGCTATCCGCGCCGCTCCGCGCTGATGGCTCTCGCCGGCCCGGCTGCTAACTTCACGCTCATGCTCATTGCCGTCGCCATCTGGCGTGTCGGTTTCGCGACAGGCTGGCTGCACGCCAGCAACTACGATCACCCCAACTTTGCCGTCGTCAGCCTGTTCATCCTGTTCTCTCTCAACCTCTTGCTGGGCACCTTCAATCTTTTGCCCTTTCCGCCTTTGGACGGCAGCTCCGGCATCATGCTGTTCATGCCGGAAAGCACCGCGCACCGCTATCTGGACTGGCTACGCCACAGCAGCTACGCGCGGCTAGGTCTCCTTCTCGGTCTGCTGGTGTTCCGCTACTTCTACGGACCGATCGAAACCTTCGCCCGCAACCTTTTCCTGCGCTAGCTCCCGGCGTTCGTCTGCCTCCGAGGACATTCAGACTTTGTCGCCCTGCTCCCCGAAAAGTGACGTGCAATCACACGCGTCCTTCCTCGTAACTGGTCCATTTCAGTACAGCTAGGCGATTCGTGTGCCGCCCTGGACGCCTGCTATTTGCTCTCGTCTAATAAGACACCTGTTTTCATCGACCTGATCTCCAGTCCGTTGGCCTCCCGGCTGCATGCACTCGTTGGGAGGCTCGGTATGATTTTGCTCGCAGGCAATACCGCTGTAAGCATCTTTCGCGTCGAAATATCGGGCTGGGACAAGCGCCAGTCCTTCTTCGTGGAAAAATCCGAACTGTACTGGGGCGAGCAATCCGGCAAGCAAATCGCATTGTCCAAAAAGCTCCCTGACTCCCTGCTTGCTTGAAGACGATCCTGAGCAGTTGGACGGGCTGTCTTCGCTGGTCACCGAACTGGGCTACGAATCGGTCTTTCTGTTCCAGCTTTCTGCTGTCCGCTTTCTGCTGTCCGCTTTCCCCTTATCGCTTTAAGATTTCCGTTTCCGCTTCGAGTTCTGATTTTCAGCTTCCATTTCTGTTTCCTGCTAGGCGCGGAGCTTTTTGTAGGCGTCGAGGCAGGCCTTGGCGGTGTCCGTTTCGGAGAGGCGGCTGCCTTCCTGTTCCATCAGGTAGTACTCGGCCCCCCCGACGGATTCCGCGGCGGCGAAGATTTCCGTCCACTTGGCGGTGCCTTCGCTGAACAGGACTTTGAAGCCTTTGTCGGGCTCGGGCGACCAGTCCTTGAGGTGCAGGGAGTGGATGCGGCCGGGATTCTGCTTGATCCACGCGACGGGATCGGAGCCGGCCTGGATGCAGGTGCCGACGTCGAGCTGGAGCATGACGGACTTTTTGGTCTTGGCGGCGATGGTTTCGATGGGGCGCTTGCCATCCACGGGAGTGAATTCGCGCTCGTGATTGTGGTAGCCGGTCTTCAGGCCGGAGGGTGCGAGGAGTTCGTCGCCAGCGTTGAGGAGATCGGCGACCGAGGACCAATCACCGGCTCCATTGGGGCCGTCGTTGGCGGGCTTGGCGCTGGCGACGACTACATACTTGCAGCCTAGGATGGTGTTGAGCGCGCGGGTCTTCTCGATGTTTTCCTTTTTGAGGTTGGCGGCGTCGTTGTGGGTGGAGTAGCAGCGGATGTGGAGATCGTCCATGAGCTTGCGCATGTCTTTGGCTTGCGTTTCGGTCCATTCGTAGTAGGGGGAGAAAAATTCGACGCACTGGTAGCCCATCTGGGCTACGGCGCGTACAGTGCCTTGGAGATCCTGCTTGAGGGCGTTGCGGACGGAGTAGAGCTCGATGCCGATGGGGATGGTTTTCGCGGGAGGAGCGAGCGGGTAGCGCAGCGCGAACGGAACGGCGGCGGAGAGCGCGAGAAAGGAGCGACGGGAGAGTTGGTTGATCGGTTGGTTGGTCGAATGTTGGTTGGTCATGGGCGCATGGTACGCGGAGAGGTCGTACTGCGTCCACGGGGAAAAAACCGTGCCTGGTGAGGTTTGTGGCTGATCCCATCGATTTTCGTTTTGGTGCGATCACGCCACGGTCCCTCCACTCCGCAGCCGGCACGCACAGAGCGCGTGCAGGGAAAAGCCGGCTGCTGCGGTCGGGATGACAGATTTTTGCGTGGCGGTTCATGTGCGGCGGCTGAAGGCGGAGGTTGGGCGCGACGGCGGGGTTGCGGTTGGTGCGCCCGAGAGAGCCGGTATGGGCGTGGATGAGAAGCTGTCTACGCCAAAACCGACCAGAGAAATGCTGCCGGCAAGTATTCCGGCGATTACGGCAACGATTCCTTCGAGGCTGTTCCAGACGATGGTGAAATACTCCAGGCGCTTTCCGCGCTGGGCGAACAGTTGGCGGTCGGCCACTTCCACCCTGGGCATGAGGGTATCAGGCATTTTCGATGAGGGATCAGTGAGAGGCGCAGGCTTATCGAGCCCGCGCCTCTCGGCCTTTCGCTAACTACTCGTCAACTGCTCAAGGGTCGGCTACTTTGCGCAGCCGGAACAGGAGGCGCAGCAGTCGTCGGAGGCGCAGCAGCTTGCTTGCGTAGCCGTTGCCGCTCCTGCCAGACCGAGTGCCATGACCGCCATTAACAGCATTACTTTGAGCGTCTTCATGATTTTTCTCCTTTGCACATAAAAAGTACAGATAGAAAGAGTTGTTGTGGACGGATGGAGCGATCCCATCCGCAGGAAACACCTGTGGGTAATTGCCGTGTGTTTCTAACTGTTTCTAAATGCGGAGAATGTGCGTTTGCAGAAGAAGGTCTCTTCCCGCGTGCCAGAGAGGCGGGTCGCTTGTTGCCGTGCGCACGGAAAGTTCGAGCGAGGAATAAGACTGCAACAGCGTGAAGATGAGAACGGAGGAAAAATCGCGGAGATGCGAGACGGGGTCCTGTTTTTGCAGCAGCGTGGCGTCGAGGGGACAGCAGGAAATCGTCTGAGCGGGTTGCTTGTTTTTCTGTGAGCCGCGAGTGTGATGGCAGCACGGGCCTTCGCTGCCTACAGTGCCGTTGGCGTCGCCGCGAGCGGCTGATTGGGGTTCGGAGAGAGGTGCGTGCGCGGGTTTTGTGGAGGAGAGAACGGGTTGCGCACAACCCAAGACGCAGGCGAGGAAGCCGATCCAGAAGGAAAGTGCAGTGGCCGTCAGAGAGCGTGGACGGAGCGGGTGCATGAGAGCGCCGGTGTCCATTGTAGCAGGGTTCGGAGGCGGTCAAAGGCAAGACCCACCCTTACAAACCAAGGGTGGGGCACCCTCCGCGTGACTTGGATTTGGAATTCTGTTGGATTGGATTCTGCCAGATCGGTTCTCGGAATTTCAGATGCCGTCCGAGCGTCTGAGCCACTCGCCCTAACTACGCGCTGAGTGAACGTCCCGTCTGTCCCCTCTCACTGGTCCCCTCTCACTGGTCCGTGCAGGTCGGCGCGAACCATCTGAAACGCCGGGTGCATCAGATCATGACATGAACATCAATGGGACCGCTCGCCCTGACCGAGCACAAGGAGCATAGAAGCATGAAGCCAAAGAACACGATTTGCCTCTGGTACGACAAGGACGCGCTTGAGGCAGCGCGCTTCTACGCCGCCACTTTTCCGGATAGTAAAGTAGGCGCGGTTCACCATGCGCCTGGTGACTATCCCAGTGGCAAGAAGGGCGATGTGCTGACGGTGGAGTTTACCGTCCTGGGCATTCCGTGTTTCGGTCTCAACGGCGGCCCTGCGTTCAAGCACACCGAGGCCTTTTCCTTCCAGATCGCGACGGAAAATCAGGAAGAGACGGACCGTTACTGGAACGCGATCGTCGACAATGGGGGATCGGAAAGCCAGTGCGGCTGGTGCAAGGACCGCTGGGGCCTCTCCTGGCAGATCACTCCGCGCGCGCTCACCGATGCGCTTGCGGCCGGTGGAGGCGAGGCAAAGCGCGCTTTCCAGGCGATGATGACGATGAAGAAGATCGACGTCGTCACGATCGAGGCAGCGCGTCGAGGCTGACGTGAGCACGACGAATCAGCTTGCTATTCGTGCGGAATCCTGCTGAATCGCGGGGCCACTCGAAACTAATCCCTGCGCCGCAGGACCCGGTTCGCGGAAATGCTACGGGAAAGTAACAGCGACTCGAAGGCGAATGGCGATGGAGCGAGATCGAACAAGTTTTCTACAGCACGCACAAGATATCCGCGGTGCTGATCCATTTTCACATTCCCTTGGGGTCGTATCAGCGGTCGCCCGATGCTCAGAAACCCATCGAAACGCCGGCGCGCACCACGCCTGCCACAACAGCGAAACCAGAAACACCGCGCTCCACACCGCAAACGTCAGCCTCGTCCCGCATGTTCCTTACGCGCCGCAGCGCACAGTGGACATCATCTCCTCCAGCGGCGAGTTCACCTCGCCATAGGCGCGCGTGTGAGGGTGGTGGACGCACAGGGCAAGAGGGTGCGGTTCCACTATCGAGTGAGGCAGGCGGACGTGCTGGTGGAGTGGATCCGTCAGAAGACGAAGGAACGGCTGCTGGCGAAGGTGGAGGGCATGTTCACGGGCGGCGCGGCCGTGAAGCTCGCAGCGGTGCGAGTGCATCGCACGGAGGGAGTGACGGCGCGGCTGTGGTACGGGACGAAGAAATGACGTGGGAGGAGATCACGTCGCGCGAGATTTGGGGAGGGAGTGGTATTCCGGTCGCAATTGTGGAGGCTGGGAGCGGGGTACAAGTTGTCAGAGGACCGTGTGGCGAACGTGCATGTGCTGGGCGCGATCTTAGAGCGGATTTTTCAGCAGAGGAATGAGCGGGAGTGAGGGGAAGGCCATGCCTTTGGCACGGCAGGCGGGATGACAGAAAGAAGAATACGCGAGGCGCATGGAGGTCCGAGTCTGCTATAAGATTTTGGAGCGAATGCAGCGTTAGGTTAAAGCGCGTACTCGATGCGCAACCAACCGCAAGCATGATGGAGGGTACATGAATACCGCAGAATTCGGTGCTTCCAGGAGAGAGACGAGAAATTTCGACCGGCGAATGGTGCTGGCAGGCGCAAGGCTTCGCGCGCTTGTCTTTGTAGTAACCTGCGCGCTCCTGGCGCTCGGTTTGGCGTCGTGCGGGAATCAAGGTCAGAAGGGATCCGGGCAGCATGCCAGCGTGCTGCTGCGCGACGGGACGACGGTGGCGGGAAAGGTGACGGCGAGCTCGGGCACAGAGATCACGCTGGCCGGCGACGACAACACGACGCATACGGTGCAGATGGCGCAGGTGAAGTCGATCGAATATGACGATGCGACGGCGCCGGGTTCGGCGGCGGCGCCTGCGGCGGGGCAACCCGACGGTGGGCAGAGCGCGGGCGGACAGGCTTCGGCCACACCGGCTGGGGCTGCGCCGAGCAATCCTGCGGCGGGCGGGGCGACGCCGGCGGTGCGGCGGTCACGGCTGGCGAAAGCGCAGGCCGAGGTGGCGCACGAGCATCACTATCATCCGACGCAGGCGGAGATCCAGACGAAGACGTACGTGCTGCCGCTGGGGACGCAGGTTCCGGTGCGAACCGAAGAGACGATCGATTCGGCGACGGCGGTGGAGGATCAGACGTTTGCGGCGGAGATCGCCGACGACGTCGTGGACGCGAACGGAGACACGGTGGTGCCGCGCGGAGCGAACGCGCAGGTCATTATCCGGTCGGCGACGAAGGGGAACCGGTTTCATGGCACGTCGGACCTGGTGCTGGATCTGCAGTCGATCTCGGTTGGAGGCAAGGCTTACGTGGTGAGTACCGCGAACCTGCAACAAAAGGGCAAGCAAGGGTTTGGCGCGAACAAGCGAACCGCGGCGTTCACGGGCGGCGGAGCGGCGCTGGGCGCCATCATCGGCGCGATTGCCGGCGGCGGGAAAGGCGCGGCGATCGGTGCCGGAGCCGGTGCGGGAGCGGGCGCGGTGACACAGGTGGCGACCAAGGGCGGAGCGATCAAGGTGCCGGCGGAGACGCTGCTGACGTTCCAGCTGGATAAGCCAGTGCAAATCGTGGAAGCCAAGTAAGCGCGCGGGATCGAGCGGCGCGCACAAGGTACGCATCAAGACAAAGCCGCCCGCTCCGGTCGGGATAACAGAAAAGGCATGCGCGGGGCGATGTGAAGCCGGGCTGAAGCCCGGCGGCTACAGGTCCACAGGCTTCTCGACGCGGTCGATCACGAAAACTTCGCTCGAACCTGTTTGAGGCTCAAGGCGGAGGCCGAGCTGGTCGTTTAGATCCCGCACGAATTCGGGAGAAGGCTTCTCACCGCGGGGATTCGCGCGGTCCACACGGCGAGCGGTCCACTCGAAGGCGAAATCGTAGTTGCCAGCGAGGCCAGTCTGATCGACGACGGGGCGGTCGAGGTTGTGCATTTGCGGCAACGTTGCGGCAAGCAAGCCAATGGGGATTTTGCGGGCGCCCACGCGGAGCCGGCTCGACGGCAGAGCCTCGATGCGGCCGCAATCGCCGGGAAGCCCTCCCGCTACTGTTTCCGGAAATGCTGAGCGACCATCGTCTGCCGGCGGCGCGCTGGAGCACGGCGGGTTGTCTACATGCAGGTTGAGTTGTGCGCCGGTCGTGCCCGGCTTGGCTAGAACCAGAGCGAACACCGGAAGCTGACGAGTCTCGTAGTGAGTCGCCAGACGGAAGCGGTCCGCGAGTACAGACTGCAACACGAGGCGAAGCTGATCGTTGCTGGGATTGCCGTCAGCGTGAGCTTGCAGGTCAAATTTGTCCGTGATGACCCAGCTTGGCACGGTGGGCAGCAGAAGCTGCAGCTGGCTGCCCGTGAGCTTATAGGCGAAATAGATGTAGGAGATCAGCGGAACGTTGGTGCCGGAAAGCAGGCCGCCGGTTGGGGCGGATGCATCACCGGGAAGCAAGGAAACGTTCATATTGGAAAATTCGTTGCCGGACTTGTTGGCTTTGACGGAAACGAGTTGGAACGCGGGGATGGCCGCAGCGGCGGTCGGGCTTTGCGCGTGCGTTTCGACAGGGCGCTCCATGTGGTCGATGACGAGAACTTTCATCGAGGCCTTTAACGGTTCGAGTTTCAACCCCAGTTGCTGTTCGACGGCGGCGACGATCGCGCGTTCGTCCGATTCCGACGGCGGCGGCTCGTTGATCCCGGGAGCCACGCCCTGCGGCAAGGTCAACGTGAAGTCATACATAGCCGACAGGCCGGTCTGGTTGATTACCGTCCGGTGCAATTGCCGAGACAAATGCCACAGCAGCGCATCCACCGGAACGCCGTGCGCAAAAAACGCCTGGTGATCCAGGCGGATACCAGGCCGCGAATCGGCGTCAGCGGCGCCGGCCTCGCGAAGCTTCGGCCCGGTGCTAGCGAGCGTCAACGCGAACACGGTCAGCTCGCGCGTTTCGCGGTGCACCGCCAGTTTCATGCGGTCCGTCAGCAGTGCCTGCAGCATCATTTTCTGCTCCCCCGCACGCTGTTCGAGCCCTTCCTTGCGCCCGCCGAGATCGCCTCCCTTGGCCTCGAGATCGTATTTCTCCGTCCCGAGCCAAGCGGGCGCTCCGATGATGCGATCGTCTTCGACTCCGTAGGCAGCTCGAATGACCTGTTGCAGCGGGGCATCCTTGGAAACGAATTCGTTGGGTCCGATCATCAGTACGCCGTTTGCGCCACTCGATATACTGGGCGCAATCGACACGCTCGAATACTCAACAACCATGCCTTTCGAATCGCGAAACTCGGCGGCGCGAGCGGACGGGGCGCGGGGTCCTGCGTGCAGCATTCCCGCGGCGATGGGAGCGGCGACGGCCAAGACGGCGGCCGCGGCGAGCAGCAATTTTCTACCGAGATCGAGTTTGCGGGCCAAGCGTTCGGACATGATGCGGGTGATACGCTGCTTGAGGTCGGCGCTGGTGACTCCAGAGACGCACGGGAGAGGGGAGCCAACGCAGAACTCGCAAATCTTCAGGATACTTTCGGCATAGACCTGACGGTCGCCGCCGGATTCGAGAACGGCTTCGTCGCAGGCGCGTTCGCGTTCATTGAGCAGGCGCACTCCCATCCACCAGACCACCGGATTAAACCAGAACAGAGCTTCGACAAACATGTGGAGCGCGGCGGCCAGATTGTCGTGACGCCGCACGTGCCAGAGCTCGTGGGCGAGAACGGCATGCAGGTGCGCGTCGGCAAGGCGCTCGGAGATTCCCTTCGGCCACAGCAGCACCGGCCTGGCAATGCCAAAAATCCCGGGTTCCAAAGAAGCGTGGGACACAAAGATGTCGATGGGCCGCGACAGTTTTTCGGCGCGCTCGAGCCGGCGCAGGGTTTCCCACTCGCGCCCGTGACTGAGGGGCGCGGCTTCGCGAACGAATGCGTGAACCTGGCGCCAACGCAGATACCAGATCACGAAAACCACGAGGACGCCGCACAACCACGCCGCAAGAAGAACAGGTGACAGGTGCAGCGGGCTCGCGGCGGCCGACGACGGAATGGTGCGAGCAATCTCGCCCCCCGCAAAGGGCTCGCTGGCCTGTTGCATCGCAGCGTACAGATCCAGTCTGGGCGCCGCGGAAGGCCGCGGCACTGCGAGACGCGTCCCGACAGCCACGAACACCGAAAAAGGAACCAGAAATTTCAGCGACGCCGCTAGCCAGAGCCAGTAGCGCACGCGGGCGCGATTATTTCTGAACGCCAACGTCAGCAGCGCGATCGCGCCAGCGAACAGAGTTGACTGCCAAATGTGATTGCCCAGCGCGGGCGCGAACTTGTTCGAAAGGTCCGTCAGGTATTGAGGAGTCATGCGGGTTGGTCCTTTCTTGCCAGCTTGCGGAGAAGTTTTTCGGCTTCCTTGACGTCTGCGAGGGTGAGCTTGCCGGATTCGATCAGATGCGCCATGACCGGCTGCGTGCGCCCGCCGAACAGCGTCAACAGGTCGTCAATCAGCTTGCGCTGCGCGATGTCCCGGGAGACGGCGGCCTCGAAGACGTGGAAGTTGCCCACCTTCTTGACGCGGCGCGCGGCTTTCTTCCCTTCCAGGCGATAGACCATGGTCTGGATCGTGGTGTACGCCGGCCGATTTCTTGCGGGAAAGCTTTCCTGAATTTCCCGGATGGAGGCTTGGCCGCGAGTCCACAGCGCTTCCATGATCTGAAGTTCCAGCTTGCTGAGTTTGGGCTGCGCCATCTGATATCTCCTACCGCCGTCTGCGACTCTACTACATTTGTAGTTGTTGTCAAGAATTTTTTATGTTCGACAGTCAAAAGCATGGAAGGCGAAAGCCGCGTACGCTAGACAAGTCATAGGCGAAGACCCACCCTTTGCAGAGGGCGCAAAGGATGGGCCACCCAACGGCGAGGAATTCCTCGGAATTCAGAGCGGGTTTTGATTTCCCTTGAAGAGCTTCCGATAGGGATGTTCCAGGCTCAAATACACGAAAATGCCTCGTTCTCCGCTGCTTGGCCCTACCCCCAGAGGTACGCTGAGTCCTGGCACAATCTGCAATCCGCACTTGAGGTTATACGCCCAACGAATCCCCGGATTGAGCAACAGCGTGCTGCTCCATTGAGTCATGCGCGGGGCTATCACCTCTTCGTTCCTGTAAAATACGGTTTCAAGTAAAAAATTGAAACGGGGGTGCGCCAGCCATACAAGACTTTGGCCCAGGTTATATCCGAACGTGGTGACCCTCGCTCCGGAGTCGTTGCGGGCGTGGGGAACCACGGTCGCGCCCGCATTCCAGTGCGCAACGAGCTTCCTGGTTACTGCCACGCTGACAGGAAGCTGGGTCTGAATTCCGGGGCTTCCCGCACCACGCGCACCTTGAAAGTCGCCGGTGGGGAAAAGGATACTCACTCTCGGAGCAAACGCGACTCTCGCGTCACCGCTTCCCAGCGCCTGGTAGCGGTAATTGAAAATGAAATCGCCGAAACCTCCGCCACTGTTCGGTTGTTCACCGGCATGGAGCGCAGCCAGCGTGTAACTGAGCTGGTGTCGCGGGCTGGCATCAACAGGCCACTCCTGTGTGAAGGTGTAAACCCAATCCTTGCTGTTCCAAAGCCGCTGAAACGTTTGAATATGCTGTACTACTCCAAACTCCTGGTTGTAAGCCTCTTCGACCAGGAAGCTGTTGTCCTGAATTGGAGGGGTGTCATGCGCGTTTGGATCCCGGGTATAGTCTGTTTTGACGGCGTTTTCGCCCTGCCCTTGCGCCGTGCCCTGCCAGCAGCCGAATTCGCTCCGCACGCAATCGCTACTACCCGCCGTGGCAGCAGTCTGCGCCCCGCTCGTTGAAGCGGTCACGAATCCCAGGATCGGAAATGCAAGCCGCAACAAGAAAAATGTTGTGCTTCGCGCCGCGTTGAACTTCCGATTTGAAATGAACACGTGCTCCCTGTCTTTTCGGAGGTGCGCGGAGCCTCTTTCCGGTTTGTTTATTCAGCTAACCGAACGACGCTTTGCGGTACTCACCGTTGCCACCGGCCGCCGTATCTTAACCATGGCGAACTGCCAGCATTTAAGCACAGTTAATAATTTTAGTAAATGCCGGTATACGTGTGCAAGCCATCAACGGGAAAGCAAGGGGGTTGGACGTATTGCGGGCCTGGGGAGATTCGGCTAGAGGCGCGCAGCCACGTGCTTCGGTGGCTTACTTCACGGAAACACGATTCGCGGCGATTGAGTGACGATTACCGGCGTCTGGCGTTGAGAGTGGCCAGCGAACGTCGTGCATCCACGATGGCCAAGTGCTCGGTGCCGCCGAAGACGATGCTGCTTCGGAGTCGCTCTTCGATGGCCTTCAATGCTTCGGCAATGCGGCCGGGCAGCTTGGCCCAGTCCATCTCCAGAACTGCCTTGTCGAACGCGTTCTGCCACCAGTAGGTCATTGGATTTGTCATAGTTGGTCGTCAATCACCCTTTTGATCGTGCGCATCCAGTTCGCCGATCGTGACGGCTAATTGCAAAAGTTCTTGCTAATCTCAGCCGTGAGCATGGCTAGTCCGGTGCGCGCATCCTGTATGGCCCGGTGTTCGTGGCCACCGCGTTTGATGGGCTTTTTCATGCGCTCGTGAATCATGCGAACGGCTTCGTTGGTCTTGACGGATAGGTTCTTGGGGTCGAATTCCAGAATTGCAGACACGTAGGCCGTCTGCCATGGGTAGATCGCTAGACTGTTCATGGTGGCCTGCTTTCGGAAGGTTGCAAAATAAGTATACTCTAACGAACAGGAAATAGCTACCGCCAAGTTCGTTCGATTGCGCCGACGGCTAGGCTTACGAAATACACCATCGGACGCACAGGCGGTGCCGGAAACTCCAAGCTAAGAATAAATTGTGTGGGGCATCCGCCAAAGGACAACGCAGAGACGCGGAGGTGGTGGAGGTTCGCGGACAGGTGTCGGCGAGTCTGTGAGTCGGTTATCGGGGCCAGCTGTACGTTGGGACGGTGCTGGATTCGAAGTGGTACGGGAGACACTGTATTCGACCTGAGATCGGGCGCGGCGAAAATGGGGTAGCCGATGGATGCGGCTCTGAGCAAGTTCGGAAAGCGGGCCCTATTTTCCAAATGGAGGAATCACTCAATGAAAGCCATATTTACGATCACGGTTGCGGGCGTGCTTCTGGCGGGCGGCTCGGCATACGGGCAGGCAGGAGCGCAGGCGAATGCAGACGCGAGTGGCAGCGCGTCAACCCAGGCGTGGACGCCGGGCGCGCAGGCGTCGGGCAACGGCGCAGCGTCAGCTTCTGCGTCGGCGCAGGCGGGGCAAAATTCGGCGAGCCTTGCGAATGGAACGGCGGTGAACGCGACGTTGTCTCAACCGATTGACGCCAAGAAAAATAAGCCAGGCGATACGGTGACGGCGCGGACTAGCGAAGCGACGAAATCGGAAGGCAAAGTGGTGATTCCGAAGGGATCGAAGCTGGTGGGCCACGTTACGGAAGCGAAGGCGCGCACCAAGGGCGAATCGGAATCGGCGGTGGGTATCGTGTTCGACAAGGCGATTTTGAAGCATGGGCGGGAGGTGCCGTTGAATGTGACGCTGCAGGCGGTGGGAGCATCGCAGTCGGCAGCGTCGAATTCGCTGGCGGGCGATGATCTGTCGGCGGGCGGCGGGATCGCCGGAGGAACCAGCGGGCGTGTCAGCGGAGGAGGAGCGCTGGGAGGAGTTACCTCCACGGCAGGTGCAAGCGCCGGGGCGGTGACCAACACCGCCGCGAACGTTGGCGGCGTGGCCGGCGGAACAGCTGGCAGCGCGGTAAATTCGACGGCGAATGTGGCCGGCGCGACTCGGGCGACGTCGAGCGAAGCGACCGGCGGGTTGAATGCGGCCGGGCATCTGACATCCAACAGCCGGGGCGTTTTCGGGTTGGAGGGTATGAATCTGAGTTCGGCGGCAGCGAATAACACGCAGGGTTCGTTGATCACGTCGCACAGCAGGAACGTGCATCTGGATGGCGGGACGCAGATCTTGCTGGTGTCGCAGGGCGGGGTTTCGGGGAGTAAGTAGTAGCGCATTCGTTTGCTTTTCGCGCAAGTGAAAGGTCCGCGGCGAACAAGGCGGTTGGCCACGGACCTTCCTTTTTGGGGAGGAAGGAACGGCGGCCGAGGCCGGACGAGCAGCTAATTTTCGGAGGGGCACTCGACGCGATCGACGTTTACGCAGTCCATTGCAGATGTGGCGCCGGAAGAGAAAGGCGGACCCCCGTCTGCTGGCGCAGACTGCGGGATGGGACGGACTGGAAATCCGCCCCTAAAAGGCAACGGCACCACGGCAAGGGGCAACGGCGCCACAACAACAGGTAGCCCCTCACCACGAGAGGCATGCACCTCACAACAACACCACAACAACGGGAAACGACCTCAGCCCTCCAAGGGCTGGGCTACAGGTGGGGCCTGGGCGATTGGATCTTTCGGCGGCTCGTCGGTGGGCTCTTTCGGTTTGCCGATTTTTTGGAAATCGTCTACCGAGAACAATAGGAAGTGGGTGAAGGTGTGGCGGCGGTGATAGCGCTGGCCGGAAAGAGAACTGTACCAATCCGCGCTTTTGGGCAGCCAGAGGTGCATGGTGTCATTGCGAAAGGCGACTGGGCCGTATTCGATGAGCTGGTGGTCGCGCATGAGGCGAATCTCGGGGACCGGGCGCATGGTATCGGTTTCGATGGCGAGGATTTGCGAGCTGCCGGCGTCGATCCAGGCGCGGCCCTTCAGGCCGACGGCGTAGGACTTGGTGCCAACGCGATAGACGAGCATGGCACTCTTGCGGTCGGTGCGCTGCTGGAAATGAACCAGCCAGGCGGGCTTGTTGCGCCAGACTCCGCGGCCCTCGCAGGTGTACTGATATTTTTCCTGGTAATAAGGATGGAAAACGAGCGCCAGGGTGGGAAGACCGTTGGTGCCGATACGACCGGGGAATTGCTGGGTGGAAACGGTCCCGTTGCGGTATTCCTGAACATCTAGATCGTGAATGCCAAACGGGCGGATCTCGACGAGATACTCGAACTTCCTGGTTTCCTTGGAGATTTGCAGGCCGAGAGGGCTGAGCTTGTAGTGCTCGACGTTTTCCGTGGCGGTGAAGCGGCTGACATTTTCGACGAGTTCCTTGACGCGATCGCCGGTGGCGTGGATGACGTCGTCAAGCTGGCAGGTGGCGCCGGGATCGAGAACGAGCTTTTGTTGATCGATGTCGGGCGGCAACCAGTTGGTCTCGGTGACGGGAGCTATGGCCGCCAGTTCCCGCAGGGTATCGACGGATACTTTATGGCTGGCGAGGTCGGCGGAGGAGGACTTAGCATCACCGGCGGCTCGCTCTGGCGACGGTGGAGCGGACTCGCGGATGCGAGCGATGAGCTCCTTTGCGGTGGCCGCTTGCGGGCCGCCAGGTTGTTCGCGGAGGGATTGTTTGAGCGATTCGGTGGCGCGCGAGAAATCGCCCTGAAGATAGGCGGCCTGTCCCAAGGCCAGCAATGCCGGCCCGTGGGTGGGTGCGAGTTCCACGGCCTTCTGCAGATAGGTCAGCGCTTTGGCGGATTCTTTACGGCGGAGAAGAAGCACGCCCATCAGGTAATTGCCGTCGGCGAAATTCGGCGCGTAGGCAAGGGCACGAGTCAAATGCGCTTGCGTTTCGTCGAGCTTACCGGTCTGCAAAGCGCGCAGCCCCTTCTCGGTTTCCTTGATGGCTTTGGGAGGCACGACGGCGGCCGATGGAATGCGGGAAAGGGCACCTTCGGCAATCATTACGACCGGGATGTTCTGGACCTGGCCGCTGAGATTGATGGCCACCTGCTCGCGCACGGTGTTATATCCCGAAGAAGTCACCTCGAGCAGGTATTGGCCCGACGGGATGTTGTTGAAAGCCGTCTGCCCATCCGGGTTCGTGCTGCTGGTCAGATCGACGGACATATCGTAGGAACGCAGCGTGATGGTAGCTGGACTGGTAAACGGCGAACCGGAGTCTTGCTGTACGCGCACGCTGATCTGGCCGTTAATGGCGGGATTCGTGTTCTCCGCAAGACGTTGGGGCGGGTTGATGCGTTGCGCGCGCAGAACATTGGGCTGGGCGAAGCAAAGAACACCAGCGAGAATGGCTGCTGCTCCTAGAGGATTGAGTGGAATGATGCGGCGCAAGCCCAGGACTCCGTTTCGAGAGTCACCCTGAGGTGTTACTTTCCATCTAACCAGATCAGCTGTCAATGGATCGCGCGCGGAGCAGACTGGCGTGGAGGACGCGGTGTTGATCGTTTTCAGGAGAAGGAGGCAAGCGGATGGTGAAGAAAAAGTTCACGACCAAATTGCAGAAGAGCAAGAACAAGGGTGGGTGGACGTATGTGGTGTGGCCGGAGTCGGTGAAATTTTTTGGGACGCGCGGGCTGGTGAAGGTGCGCGGGAAGATCGATGCGCATACGTTTCGGGCTTCGTTTATGGCCATGGGCAACGGGCAACACATGTTACCGGTGAAGGCCGAGGTGCGGAGGGCGATCGGGAAGGAAACTGGGGACCGCGTAACAGTGGTGCTGGAGGAGCGATTGTAACGGTGCGGCGCGGGATTTGAGATGGTCGCGGTGGTTTGTGGCAGTTTTGTTGTGCAGCCAGGGTCCCTCCACCGCGCAGCCCGCGAGGGAAGGCGGATCCTCAAGGTGAGTAGCGGTGCGCACAGACCCTTCGTGTCTCAGGGCGGCGGTAGAGTCCGAGCGGAAAGGCTGCTAGACTTTTTGTCGGTTGAGGCTTGCGTTTCTGTTCACGGGATGCGAACAGCGGAGGACGCGGAGTCAATCGAAGACGGCGATGGAATCCCGGGACACAGGTCGCTCGGTTTTTCCTGCATAGCCCAGCAATCTTAACTATCGGGAGAAAACGACGAAATGATACGAGCGGGAAAGCACCTGATGCTGTTCGTTCTGGTGGGAGTGGCGCAACTTTCGCTGACGTTGAGGCAGGCTCCGGTGGCGGCGCAGACGCTGCCGGGGAAACATCCGGGGTACATGCACGCACTAAGCGATTTGCGTGCGGCGCGCTGGCTGCTGTACCACCAGCCGGGCGACCCGAAGGTCTACGCGGGGGAGGATGTGGCCATCTCGGAAGTGGATGCGGCGATCGCGGAGATCAAGAAAGCGTCGATCGACGATGGCAAGAATCTGAACGATCATCCGGCTCTCGACGTGAAGGAGCACGGGAGCCGGCTGCTGCGAGCCACCGAAACGCTGCACCGGGCCAAGGATGATGTCGATAGCGAGGAAGACAATCCGGAAGCGCGGGGGCTGCGGCATCGAGCGGAGGAGCACATTCAGAGGGCCATCGATGCAGCGAATCAGGCGCACGGAGAGTGGTTAAAGGACATGGGGAAGAGATAGCAGCTGGAGTTGACGTCGCTGGTTGGCGACGAGTGGCCCCACGTGCCGTCGCGGCATGTGGGGCCTTTTTTTGTCTTGGGTGTCATGGCCCGGCGGTGCACGCAAGGGCGAGGACAGCACCGAGCGCAAGTAGAGAACTCTTGCTAGGGAGAAACGAGGAAGGCAGTGGATGCGGTGAGGAAGAGGTTGAGAGCGTCGTGGTGGAGCCAGTGGCCGGCGGCGGGGACGGTGATCATGCGGCGGTGGCGGATGGCCTGGTAGCGGGGGTCGTCGCCGGGGATGGGAAGGAAGCTTTGTTCGCCCCAGAAGAACAAGGTGGGCGCGGTGATGTGGCTGAGGATTTCGACGGCTTCGGGGATGTTGTGGCCGTAGGGCGGGAAGGCGCGGGAGTAGTTGTCGAATTTCCAGACCAGGCTGCCGTCGGAATCCCAGTTCGTGCCGTGGAGGGTGAGATGGCGCGCGACGTCGTCGGAGAGGCGCGGGTTGACCTGTTTCATGCGAGAGATGGCGGCTTGCAGGCTGGGGTAGCTGTGCGGGCGGCGATTTTCGAGGTCGCGGATGTTGGCGATCCAGCGGCGGGCGCGCTCGGAGGCGGGGCCGTGCATGTCGTGATCCTGCGGGAAGCCGAGGCCCTCGATGGAGACGAGCTTTTGGACGCGGTCGGGGTAGAGGCCGGCGTAGTGCAGGACGATGCCGCCGCCGAGGGAGTGGCCGACGAGGCGGATGGGGAAATCGTTGATGATGTCGAGCAGGGCGGAGAGATCGAGGACGTGCTCGGCGACGGTGTAAGCGGCGCCGGGAGCCCAGGCGGAGTTGCCGTGTCCGCGGAGATCGAGGGCGTAGACGTGATAGTGGCGGCAGAGGTCGTGGGCGACCCAATCCCAATTGCGGGCGTGGTCGAGGGCGCCGTGAACGAGGACGAGCGCGGGTTTGTGGTCGGAGCCGTAGTCCCAGAACTGGAGTTTGAGGCGATCGGAGTAGAAGAAGTGGGAGATGGGTTCCACGGTGAAGAAAATAACATTGATTTGTGATTCGTGTAGACCGCGAAGGAGTGGGATAGCTAGAGCGAAAGAGTACGGACTAGCGAAGCGCAGGAGAATTAGTAGAGGCTTCGCGGTTGGGTCGTAGTTACAGAGCGACCCACCCTTTGCAGAAGGCGCAAAGGATGGGCCACCCAGGATGTTCTTGTTGATCGATCGAGGCCGTCGTGTTGACGGCTCGCCTTGTTTAGGGTTGGCACAAGGCAAGAGTGCCTGTGCTACTTGGTCTAGGGTTAGGTCTGGGTTTGGAGTTGGAGGACTTCGCCGGGGAGGGCGATGACTTGCGCGCGGCGCGGCGCGGCTGTGCCGTTGTCGTTGCGCAGGCGCTCGTGATCGGGGCGATTGTCGCGGAATGGCGTCGTCGAGCGGCCTGACAGCGGGGCGTTCGAGGACGGGGAAAATGAGCGGTCGGCATGTAACGTGGCGTGGGCGCGGTTGCCGTGATCGCGCGTGGGCGCGGGCGTCGCGAGCCCCGCTACGGGCATCGATGCGGAGTCCAGTTCGCCGGCGCGGAGGCGCTCCATTTTCAGGCCGAGGGTACGCTCGAGGTTGAAGATGTCGGAGCGCTGGTCGCGGGTAAACAGAGTGGAGGCTACGCCGTGCTTCCCTGCCCGGCCGGTGCGGCCGACTCGGTGGATGAAATTTTCCGCGAGTTCGGGGAGGTCGTAGTTAATGACGTGGGCGATGTCCTGGACGTGGATGCCGCGGGAGGCCAGGTCGGTGGCGATCAGGACGCGGATACGGCCCTGCTGGAAGGCCGTGAGTGCGGAGGTGCGCTGGGATTGTGAGCGGTCACCGTGGATCATGGCAGCGGAGATGCCGTCGCGGTTGAGGGACTTGGTGAGGCGGTCGGTGAGGCGCTTGGTGCGAGCAAAGACAAGGCAGCGGCCGGTTTCTTTGACCAGCAGACGAGTGAGGAGTTTGTGCTTTTCGTCGGCAGCGACTTCGAAGGCTTGCATGCGAACGTTCTCGGCAGGTTTAAGAGTGGAGCCGAAGGCGAGGCGCACCGGGTTGCGGAGATAGTCTTTCACCAGATGAACGACTGAGGATTCAAGGGTGGCGGAGAAGAGCAGGGTCTGGCGCTCTTTCGGAAGGATGGAGGCGATGCGGCGGATGGCCGGGAGGAAGCCCATGTCGAGCATGCGGTCGGCTTCGTCGAGGACCAGGATGCGCAAGTCGCGGAAGGTGAAGAGGCGGCGGTCGAGGTAATCCTCGAGGCGGCCGGGGGTGGCGACGATGAGGCGCGCGCCTTTACGGATGGCGCTGAGCTGGCCGTGTTCGGAGAGGCCGCCAACGACGAGGGCAGCAGGCCCGAGATGCTTGCCGCGCAGGACGTTATATTGATCGACGACCTGCATGGCGAGCTCGCGCGTAGGTACGAGGACCAGGGCAGCGATGCCCGGGCCTGGATTTTGCAGCAGCTTTTCCATGACTGGGATCAGGAAGGCCAGGGTCTTGCCGGTGCCGGTTTGGGCGGTGGCGAGAAGGTCCTTGCCTTCAAGGGCTTGGGGGATAGCTGCGGCTTGCACGGGAGTCGGAGTCGTGAACTTGACGGACGCGAGACGCTCCTTGGTGTAAGCGGAAATCGGTAAATCGGTGAAACTTTGCATTCGGAATTGCTTTCTTGCTGGCTGAACTGTGGCGGCGCATACACAAAGACGATGCGACTCGGCAGAAACATTGCCAGTCTTAGTTAAATTACGCCGAAGACGAACGGAGGAAACTGGAGGCGGGTAATCTCAGGTAGGGTTCTTAGTTCTTGCCCGGAGCAGCCGCACTACACAACCGCGGTATTAAGCGCAAATGCAGCATAGCACAGATTGCGCAGGATCGTGTGGCTCCTTTTTGCTGGGTTGTTTCGTAAAGATGGGAAGTGTGGCGGGGTGAACCTAGCGGTGAAACAAATTTTTGCGGGTTGCGTGGTAGAGGACGATAGGGTTGGGGCCACTCTGGCGATCGGACTGGGCGCGGCTGCAGAAAGGCCTCACGCCTGAAGGGTGAGCTACACGGTTGCTACGCGAGTCGGGTGGGTAACAGTGATACATTGCTAGGCATCGCGGGGTTGGAACGTCCGGCGCGGTTGGGCAGCAATTCAGGAGAGACGGCTTCGCGAGGAGCCGACGGCAGAAATTCCGAGACGAATCGCACGAAAGGAAATGCGCATGAGAAAAGCATGGGTGTGTGGTTTGGCGCTGGTGTTGGGGACGCTGACAATGGGCGCGGCGGCGCAGGCGCAGAACGATGCTACGCCGGCCGACAAGCAACGCGCGGTGGCGTACCTGGAGAAGACCAAGAATGGGGTGGTTGAGGCGACCAAGGGGCTGTCGGACGCGCAGTGGAACTTCAAGCCGGCGCCGGATCGCTGGTCGATCGCGGAAGTAGTGGAGCACCTGGCCGCCGCGGAAGACATGCTTCGCGGGCTGGTGCAGGAGCAAGTGATGAAGTCGCCGCCGATTGCGCCGCGGGATCCCGCGGAACTGAAGAAGATCGATGACGGCGTGCTGGTGCAGGTGCCGGATCGGTCGCACAAGTTTCAGGCGCCGGAGCCTTTGAAGCCGACGAACCGGTTTGGCTCGCCCGAGGAGGCGGAGAAGCATTTTGTGGACAGCCGCGGGACGACGGAGGCGTACTTGAAGAGCGCCGCAGAGTTGCGGATTCATGCGATGGACAATCCGATGGGCGTGAAGATGGACGGGTACGAGTGGATTCTGTTAATTGGGGGGCATAGCGAGCGGCATACGAAGCAGATCCTGGAAGTGAAGGCGGATCCGAACTTTCCGAAGAGTTGAAGCGGAGCTAAGAAACAGAGTTAGGAGTTACGAAACATAGTTAGAGGTTGCAAAAGAGAATGCGCCACTTGCCGATGCTGGCAAGTGGCGCGCTTTTTGTTGTAGGCATCGTGCGTTGTCGATGATGTTTGCGTTGAGGTCCTTCGGGCATCCTTCTCGGATGCCCTTAGGATGACAATGCTGTGGAAATTGCTGGCGTCGAGGACGCGCCCGTGTTGCGGAATCAGCGCCTTGCTGGCCTTACGTCGGCTTAGTTGGCGGCGTCGGCGGGGGCCTGGTTTGGCGCGGGCGGCGGCGTGTTGTCGGCTGCCGTCGAGGGCATGGTGATGGTGTTGTCCATGCGGACGAGCATGCCGGAGTGGGCAGGGATTTCGAGCTCTTTGCCTTTGCGGGCCATGACGTAGACAGCGCTGCCGGCCAAGCCAATGCCAAAGCCGCGGACGACGTGGCTGAAAACCGCGCCGACCACGGAAGCTCCGCCGGTGCCGATGGTTGCGGCGAGGGCGTCACCTTTGTAGTCGTGCTTTTGCTGGACCATGCCACCTTCTTCGACCTTAGTGTCTTTGCGCGACTTTCTGTTGGCTTCGTCGCCACCCGGCTGCTCAATATTAAGGATGCTCATCTGTACAGGGATAACGCGGCTGTCGATTTCGAGCGAGCGGAAGGTGAGATTCATATAGGCTTCGCCGCGAATGAGGGAGAATCGGCGGGTGGTGGAGATGGTGCCGACAACACCATTGACGCGGGTGCCGGCAGGAATGAGGAGCTGGTTACCGAGGTAAACGGGCTCGGCGACAACGGCGACGAACGGATCGCCTTCGCGAGAAGCCGCGGTACCGACGGAATTCAACAAGGTGAGGCGAACCTGGGTGCCTTGCATGACTTGGCGGGGCTCAGCGAAAGAAGCGGGGGATGCTACGAACAGCAAAGTGACTACGAGAACTGCGGACACCAATTGCTTCATTTTGATTTCCTCCTGCCGCACCGCGATGCGGCTGGCCCTTTGTCGTAGGGCGACACCAAGGCGATGCCTCAATGCGTTCCGCTGGCGCCGCGGACCACGCGTCCGGGTTGGAGGGAGACGCGGGTGGATGGGGAGGAACCATCCGTGGGTAGAGTACAACAGCTGCGAAGTGCGAAAGAGATTTTTTGGCAATGTTTCCAGAGCAGGAGACAACGGAGGATGAGGCTCGCAGGGCGAACTCTTGCCTGCGATGCCGAACGCGAAGTATTGTTCCGGCACGGTTCCGATTTACCTACGGAGGAAAAAAGCAATGAACAAAATGCGAAGGTCCTTGCTGTACGTGACGCTCGCGGTAATCGTTTTGCTTGGTGTGAGTGGCGTGCGCGGCGGGCGTGCGAATGCGCAGGAAAAAACGGAAGGAGCCGCGCACAAGATTGTTCGCTCCGGAGACCTGAAGTGGACGCCGATCATTAGAGGCTGCGATATCGCGGGGGTCTCGGGCGATATGAACGCTGAGGGCCAACCATTCGTGCTGCGCTTGCGTTGCGCGGACGGGTCCAAGGTTCAGGCGCACTGGCATCCGACGGACGAGAATGTGACGGTGCTGCGGGGAGTGTTCCTGGTAGGAATGGGAGACAAGTTCGACGAGACGAAATTGCAAACGATGAATGTCGGAAATTTCATTACGATGCCGAGAGAGTTGCGGCATTTTGCGATGAGCAAAGGCGAGACGATCGTACAGGTACACGGGATGGGGCCGTTCAAGGTCAATTGGGTAAATCCCGCGGATGTGCAACCACCAGCCGGAGCGAAGCAGTAGGATCTTTTCTCGGAGCGCACGGCGCGGTTGAAACCGCGGCAAGGTGTGTGTGTTAAACTGGAATTGCAGTCGCGATACTCCGGAGTGAAGTGCCGGAGTTTTGTTGCGACTGCCAGAGCGTGGAGCTTCGGGCTCTGTGCAACGAGGTCCCGCGAACCCCGCCAGGCCCGGAAGGGAGCAACGGTATCGGGAACGCCTTGTGTGCCGCAGATCACCCGAAGTTCCTCGCGATGGAAGGAAGAGTGGCGGCAGGCGAGTGGCGGTCGGTTTTGCATCATTCGGGATTGGCGGGCTTTGACGTCTAGGCGTTGCCGAGAAGGGGCGCAGCATGCTGCGCCCCTACAGGGATTGCTGAGCGTTTAACTGGATTTTCGATCGTTTGAAACCCTCATGACATATCAAGTGATTGCCAGGAAGTGGCGGCCGCAGACGTTCAGCGATCTGGTGGGGCAGGAGCACGTCACCAATACGCTGGCTAATGCGATCCGCAGCGATCGCGTGGCGCATGCGTATATTTTTTCGGGCGCGCGTGGCGTGGGAAAGACAACCGCGGCACGCATTCTGGCGAAGGCGCTGAATTGCGCAAAGGGACCGACGCCGGAGCCTTGCGGCGAGTGCGACTCGTGCAAGGAGATTGCCGGAGGATCGTCGCTGGATGTGATCGAGATTGACGCGGCATCGAATCGCGGCATCGATCAGATCCGCGAATTGCGCGAGATGGTGCGGTACGCTCCCGCGGCGGCGCGCAGCAAAGTGGTGATTCTGGACGAAGCGCACATGCTGACGCCTGAAGCGTCGAACGCCCTGCTGAAAACGCTCGAGGAGCCGCCGGATCGCGTGATTTTCGTAATGGCTACGACAGAGCCGGAGGAGTTAGAAGACACTATTCGCTCGCGATCGCAGCATTTCCACTTTCGGGTGCTGACGTTCGCGGAAATCACGCAGCGACTGGAATATATCGCACAGAAAGAAGGCTTGCAGATCGAGCCGGGCGTGCTGGCGGTGATTGCGCGGATTGCGGAAGGCAGCATGCGCGATTCGTTGTCGTTGCTGGAGCAGGCGCGGGCCTACTGCGGCGATACGATTGAGGCCACGGCGGTGCGCGAGCTGCTTGGCGTGGTGCCCGATGATGCGCTGGACGAGCTGGTCGGAGCGATCGCGGCGGGTTCCGCGGAACGAGCGCTTGGTTTGGTGCACACGTTCCAAAAAGAAGGCCGCAACCTGCAGCACTTCTGCCGGGAGGCGATCCGGCACATTCGGAATCTATTGATCGCGCGGGTGTGCAGCGCGGATTCGGATTTGATCGCGGCAACGCCCGATCAGCGTCCAGCGCTGGCGCGAGCGGCGGAACAATTCAGCGAGGAAGACCTGACGCGCTTTTACCAGATACTGCTGCAGACGGACGATGATCTGCGGCGGAAGCCGGATCCACGGGTACATCTGGAAATGGGATTGCTGCGATTGATCAATGCGGCACGGCTTGCGCCGCTGGAGGAATTGCTTGCAGAAGTTCGCAGCGGCGCCCCAGTGGCCAGCGGCGCGGGCGCCGGAGGCACGCGCGGTGCGGGTGGCAGTGGATTACGCGCGGAAATGGGCGCGCCTGTATCAGTCGCGCCCAATGCAGTGCCAAGATTGGCTGCACCGGCGGCAGCGCCTGGTGCGGCAATTCCCTTCCGCAGCGAATCAATCGCCCGGCCAAACGCCGAAGTGCGTGTGGCGCCGCAAGTAGCGGCAGCATCCGCTTTCGCAGCGCCGGCGTATTCGGCGCCGAGGCCGGCGCCAGCCGCTTCACCGGTCACAGCCATGAAGCAGCCATCGGTGCAAGAACGTCAGGCCGAATCCGGAAATGAGACTGCGCAAATTTCCGCAGCGCCTCAAGTTTCTGCACTGCCTGCGGCCAGCGGCTTAACCGCGGATCAGGTGACGGAAATCAAGACGGCGATTCAATCGCAGCAAAGATTTCTCGGCGAATTGATCGAGCATGGCCGGAGATGGGAGCTCGAGGGCGCGGAGTTGCGCATTTATTTTTCGCCGAACGACCACGCGTTTGCAGAGATGCTGGAGGGGCGCGATTCGCTGGAGAAGGTGCGTGGCGTTTCGAGCAAGGTGCTCGGACGACCGGTGCGCGTCTGTGCTAAGCTTGAAACAGTTGCGGCAGCGGCTGCGCCGGCGTCACGCGGCGGCTCCGACGCGCAGGAATTGCGAGCGCAGTTCGAGCGCGATCCGATGGTGAAGTCGATGCTGCAGCGTTTCGGCGGCAGGATTACGGAAGTGAAGCGAAGTCCCGAGGAATCTTGATGGAAGTCAGCGCCCTCCAACAGATGCTCTCGCGATTCAAGCAGCTGCAGGAAGATTTGCAGCGGCAGGTGAACTCGGTCACGGTGGAAGCGACGGCCGGCGGCGGCATGGTGTCCGTGAAAATGAACGGGCAGAAGCAGATTGTGGAAGTGCACATCGAGCCGGACGTGTTCGCGAGCAAAGATCAGGAGATGCTGCAGGATCTGGTGCGCGCGGCGGTCAATGAGGCTTCGCGGCGCGTGGATGAAGAGCTGGCCAGCCAGATCAAGAATCTTTCCGGTGGTATTCCCGGGATTGCGGGATTGAAGATACCGGGTTTGTTTTAGTTCGCCGTTACCCTCGTTGTTTCGTCCCTCCCTCTTCTGAGCGAATCGAGCGACGCCCGCAGTATTGCGATTCGCTGGTGGACTTGACCAGTCGAACGAAGATGCGGCGCGGCACGAACTGGGGAGATTTTCGGTTATCATAGAACTCTGCTCCTTCGCGAAAGGACCGCTGAATGGCCATCTCCGCAGGCAATTCCTTCGGCACCCGAGACAAACTGAATGTGGGCGCGCAATCCTTCGATATTCACCGGCTTGAGGTCCTAGAAAATAAAGGCCTAGCCTCGCTGGCCAAGCTTCCGTTTTCGCTGCGCATCCTGCTGGAGAATTTGCTGCGGTTTGAAGACAATCGTTTCGTCCACGCGGAAGACATCAAGGGATTAGCGAGCTGGACGCCGGGTGTGGCGCAAAAGGAAATTGCGTTCATGCCGGCCCGCGTACTGCTGCAGGATTTCACCGGGGTTCCGGCGGTGGTGGACTTCGCGACCATGCGCGAAGCGATGAAGAAGATGGGAGGAAACCCGAAACGCATCAATCCATTGTTCCCGGCGGAGTTGGTGATCGATCACTCGGTGCAGGTTGATTCTTTCGGCGGGCCAAATGCGTTTGGGTTGAATGCGGAGCTGGAGTTTCAGCGCAACGTGGAGCGCTATGAGTTCTTGCGCTGGGGACAGACGGCGTTTCAAAACTTCAAGGTGGTGCCGCCGGACACCGGGATCTGCCATCAGGTGAATCTGGAATATCTGGCACGCGTCGTTTGCGCGATGCCCAGCGGCAATCGATTTGAAGCGTATCCGGATTCCGTGGTGGGAACCGATTCGCACACCACGATGGTGAATGCGCTCGGAGTATTCGGCTGGGGCGTTGGCGGGATCGAGGCAGAGGCGGCGATGCTGGGCCAGCCTTCGTCGATGCTGATCCCGGAAGTAGTGGGCTTCCGGCTGCACGGAAAATTGCGCGAAGGCGCGACGGCGACCGATCTGGTGCTCACGGTTACCGAAATGCTGCGGAAGAAGGGCGTCGTCGGGAAATTCGTGGAGTTCTACGGCACGGGATTGTCGAGCCTGAGCATTCCGGATCGCGCGACGATTGCGAACATGGCCCCGGAATACGGTGCGACGATGGGATTTTTCCCTGTGGACGCGGAAACGCTGTCGTACCTTCAATTCACTGGCCGCGCGTACGAACAGATCGCGCTGGTGGAAGCGTACTGCAAGGAACAATTCCTGTTCCGCACCGATTCCACGCCCGATCCGGCGTTCAGCGACAAGCTGGAGCTCGATCTTTCGATCGTGGAGCCGACCGTCGCGGGACCAAAGAGGCCGCAAGATCGCGTGCCGCTGCACCAGGCAAAAGCTTCGTTCACGAAAGTGGTGGAGGGCGCGCCGACGAAGAATGTTGCGGTGCGCAACAACGGAGACTCGTTCGATCTGTCCAGCGGCGCGGTGGTGATCGCGGCGATTACCAGTTGCACGAATACGTCGAACCCGTCGCTGATGCTGGGCGCGGGCCTGCTGGCGAAAAAAGCGGTGGAGCGTGGGTTGCAGGTGAAGCCCTGGGTGAAGACGAGTCTCGCGCCAGGATCGAAAGTGGTGACGGACTATTTGCGGGCGTCGAAGCTAGATACGTACCTGGACAAGCTGAAGTTCAACCTGGTCGGTTATGGCTGCACCACCTGTATCGGCAACAGCGGCCCCCTTCCGGACGCTATTGGCGCGGCGATCAAGGACCACAACCTGGTCGCCGTTTCGGTGCTGAGCGGCAACCGCAATTTTGAGGGTCGGATTCACCCGCTGGTGCGCGCTAACTATCTGGCGTCGCCGCCGCTGGTGGTGGCGTACGCGCTCGCCGGCCGCATGGATCTGGATCTTACGACCGAGGCGCTGGGCAACGGTTCCGACGGCAAGCCGGTATTCCTGCGCGACATCTGGCCGACGCCGCAAGAGATCGAATCGACGGTTCGTGAATCGGTTGCGACCGAGATGTATCTGAAGCAGTATGGCGAAGTCTTTGAAGGCGACGCGCACTGGAAATCGATGAAGGTACCCGAAGGCGATCTGTACCAGTGGGATGCGAAGTCAACGTACATCAAGTTGCCGCCTTACTTCGAGAATATGCCGAAGACGCCTCCGGCGCTCGCGGACATTCACGACGCACGCGTGCTGGCGGTGCTGGGCGACAGCGTAACTACCGATCATATTTCACCCGCGGGATCGATTCCCGTGGATTCACCCGCCGGGAAATATCTGGTGGCGAATGGCGTCAAGCCGCACGAATTCAACTCCTACGGGGCACGGCGTGGCAATCATGAAGTGATGGTGCGCGGCACGTTTGCGAATATCCGGCTGCGCAATCAACTGGCGCCTGGCACCGAAGGCGGCTGGACACTTTATTTGCCTGGCGGCGAGAAAATGAGCATCTACGACGCGGCAGTGAAATATCGCGAGGCCGGTGTGGGGCTCGTGGTCATCGCCGGCAAGGAATACGGTTCCGGCTCGTCGCGCGACTGGGCCGCGAAAGGCACGCGCCTGCTGGGCGTGCGGGCGGTCATCGCGGAGAGCTATGAACGCATCCACCGCAGCAACCTGATCGGCATGGGCGTGCTGCCGCTGGAGTTCAAGGCAGGCGAGAATCGCGAATCGCTGGGGCTAACAGGACACGAAATTTTCAACATCGAAGGGGTGGCTTCGCTGGCGCCGGGCAGAGCGATAACGGTCCGCGCAAAATCGCCTGACGGCAAGGAGAAGCAATTCACGGCTACCGCGCGCGTCGATACTCCCGAGGAAGTTTCCTACTACCAACACGGCGGAATTTTGCAATACGTTCTGCGACAGATGCTGTAGCGGCCGGGCTGAACCCGGCTGCCACATTGCCACCCTTACTGATTTCCGGCGCAGCAGTTGTGGCCGGTTCTCGACTCCGCACCCTTTGTATCGACAAGATCTTTCGCCTCGTACTTGTCGTGGTGACGAACCCAAGCCATGGGCCAAGGTAGACCCTCTTCGTTGCGGCCCTTAGGCGCGATATCGAGCCAGTTGTAAACGCCCAGTCCCAACTCCAGTCCGCGGCCAAATACCGAGTAGGTGTGGAACACATCGCCCGCGGCATCCTTAAAGAAGACGCTCGCGCCGGGGCGTTCTTCACTGGGAAATTTGCGCATGCCGTAGTTGTAGTAGGTCTCGCCGGCCTCCGCTTCCTGCTTCGTGACTGAGACGTGATAGTCGCGGTTGAAATCGTTGGCGAAAGAGGAGGCCCAATGAAACTTCCAGCCCATGCGCTTCTGGAAGGACTCGATCTGCGCGTACGGCGCGCGGGAAACGGCCACCAGGCGCAAGTCGCGCGAGGCCAGATGTGGCACGCTGCCGTCAATGTGATCTCCAATCATCGAGCAGCTCGGGCAGCCCTCCTTCCACTCCGGGCCAAGCATGAAGTGGTACACGATCAGCTGGCTGCGCCCGCCGAAGAGATCGGCCAGCGATTCCTTGCCGTTCGCGCTTTCGAACACGTAGTTCTTCTCGACCTTTTCCCAGGGCAATGCCTGGCGCTGGCGGTTCAGTTCGTCGCGCAGGTGGGTCAGCTCCTTTTCTTTCTTCAACAACTCCACCCGCGCGGTCAACCACTCCGCGGGAGGTACCACTTTCGGTTGGTCCAGCTTGCTCGTTGCCGTTGCCATTACTATTTCTCCTTTTCGTTTGCCTCTCGATTTTGCACTTCGCCGCTCGGAATCCGTCGAGTTACCTTCCCCGCGGGCAGCAGCTTGGCTGCCGCTGCCGCAAGCCCACCCGCTGCCACTCCACTCGCCGACAGCACTCCGCCGATCATCCAAACCGCGCTAGCCAGACACGCCGGACACATGGCTTCTTCCTTGGGATCAGCTAAGCCGATCGAGCCTTTTGCATGAAAGCGGGCGGCTCGTCGGCACTGGGTCCCCAGCTTGCAGGCACGGGGACGTTGAGCATTCGCAGGTACACGCTGAACTGCCCGCGATGCTGGTACCAGTGGCTGAACATGACGTCGCGCAGAAATTCCCCTCGAGGTTGCGCTAGGACATCCTGACCACCGGCAACCAGGCGCCAAGTCTCCCGCATTGCAGCATCGTCGAATTTTGGCAACAGGGTTCGCACCGTGGAGATGCTTTCGTCGAAGGTCTTAAGGATCTCTTCACGATTTGCCGGTTGCGGAAAGTTGGCAAAATCTGGAGCTGGCGCTGGATTGTTCTGTACGGCACGCATGACTCCACCGGGAACGAAAGCAAGATGATGGGCGAGCTGGCCGGCGGACATCGACTTCTCGTGCGGCTTCCACATCAATTTATCCTCCGGCAAGCGCTCCAGAAATTTCCGCGTGATCGGCGCCTGTACTTCAAACTCCGCAAGTAACGTCTGTGCAATGGACATCGTGACTCTCCTTTTCGTCGGATAAGAAATTGCAGGAACAAAATGGCTACTTTTCCGCTCGCTTTGTCACGGCGTCGTGGATGTGGCCCCAGCCGCCCACGACGCGCGTGCGGTGCTCTTCCTCAATCAGGCCCAGTGCGAGGTGCTGGAACCGGATGAGCGTGCCGCCATCGAGTTCGCTCAACCGGTACTGCACGTTGGACATCACCGGATAGGACATGAACAGGGGTCCGTACATTTCCAGCAGCGTTGGCTTCTTGATCGCCTGAATGTGCGCCCACAGGTGCCCGTTGCCGTCGCCGAGATCGCGCCACCAGCGGCCGCCAGCCCACGGCTCGATTTTCATTTGCATCGACGTACCGTCCGGTCGCGTGCCTTCGGGACCGAGTTCGGCAAGCAGCGATTCGAACGTTTTCTCGAGCGAAGCCTTCACGTGAATCTCCTGCCTCACGCTGAGCGTCAGATCCTCGATCGTGCGGTGCAACTTCGGTGCTGCAGTTCCCATCGTCTTTCTCCTCTCACATTGGTGACGAAATTGTTGTGCGAGCGTTTCTTACTTTTTTTCCGCAGCTTCTGCGCGTTCTTTCACCCGTAGCAGTTGATGCTTCCAGAACTTTTCGAACGTGCTGGTCCACTCATGCAGGGGCCGGATGGCATCGGCGTTCACGCGATATAGCATTTTGCGCCCCTCCCGTCGGGCCCGAACCAGGCCCACATCCTTCAGTACGGCCAGATGCTTCGACACCGAAGGCTGCTCCATGCCCAAGGCCAGAACGATCTCGGTTACTGGGCGTTCCTGCGACGCCAGAAAATTCAAGATCGCGCGCCGGCGAGGCTCGGCCACGGCGTTGAAAGCGTCCGAGGTTGTGGCTGCCCTAGCCATGCAAGGACAATACATTCCCATATAGGCATATGTCAAGCGCTTTTTTGCACCGCCTTGTGCCGCCTGTCGGGGTATCATGCGCGCGGCCGGTTGCCCAAAATCCGTTGCTATGGCTCCGCCTGAGAGGCGTTTCGTGTCCAATTGTGCTTTCGGTCGATTCGTTGTCGTCGCAGTGGCAACGCTACTGGTCGGACCCTTGTCGCCGGCGCAAAAGAGCGTGTCGGACGCTCCGGTTACGGCCATACGCGCCGGAAAGCTCGTGGATGTGGACGCCGGACGTGTGCTGACCGATCAGGTGATCCTGGTTCGGGGCGGCAAGGTCGAATCGCTCGGCAGCAATATGTCGATCCCTGCCGGAGCGACAGTGATTGATTTGTCGGACAAGACGGTGCTTCCTGGCCTGATCGACTGTCACACGCATCTGGCGGATGGCGATCACGCCGACAATGCGGACCCTGTGGGGCAGCTGAAGCGCACCGCGTCGCAGGTGGCGTTGGAATCGGTGCCGAACGCGCGGGTATTTCTGGAAGAGGGATTTACCAGCGTACGCGACGTCGGAGTGTATCGTGCGTTGAACGACATCGCATTGCGCGACGCGATCAATCGTGGATATATCGTCGGGCCGCGGATGTTCGTCGCCGGAGCGTATATCACCATCACAGGCGGCGCCGGCGCGATGACCGGATTCGCGCCGGACATTTCCCTGCCCCTGGATCTGCGCTACGGCGAGGCCAACAGTCCGTGGGAAGTGCGGCAAAAGGTACGTCTGCTGGCACACAACGGCGTGGACCACATCAAGGTGCTGGCCACCGGAGCGGTGTTGACTCACGGCAGCAATCCGAAGTCCGTCGAATTTACGCCGGAAGAATTGAATGCGGTCGTGGATGAAGCAAATCATTTCGGGCTGCGCGTCGAAGCGCATGCGCACGCGGCGGAAGGCATCAAGAACGCGATTCGCGCGGGAGTGGCCTCGATTGAACACGCAACGCTAATCGATGACGAAGGCATCGCGCTGGCCAAGCAGCATGGAACGTACTTGGACATGGACATTTACGATGAGGAGTGCATCCAGGAAGAAGCAAAGAAGGGTAACGCACCGGCGGACTTTCTGGAGCACGATCGCGACCTGGGAGAAACGCACCGGCGAAATTTCACTAAAGCGTTGCATGCGGGCGTGAAGCTGTCGTTCGGGACCGACGCCGGCGTGTGTCCTTACGACCGCAGCTCGCGGCAATTCGCGTTCATGGTGAAATACGGGATGACGCCGATGCAGGCGATTCAGTCGGCAACCAGCAGCGCCGCCGACTTGCTGGGCAAGTCCGATTTACTCGGTTCGCTGAAACCCGGCAAGTATGCGGACGTCATCGCCGTCAACGGTGATCCCACCACCGACATCAGTACGATCGAGCATGTCAGCTTTGTGATGAAGGAAGGAAAGGTTTACAAACGCGAGAAGTAGGGAGCCGGAGCGTCTGGCAGAGCCCCGCACCTGCATTTACTTTCGACCTTCTCTTTTCTGAGCCAGGACTAGGCCCCGCGGGGTTGGCAGCAACAGGACCGAGAGCAGGCCTGCCTGTTCCAAGCGCAGCGCAGCTTCGCGTACCGTCTTCATGGACGAACTGGCGTCGTGCATAAGAACCAGGCCGTACGGATTTACCTGCGGCAGGAAATGACGCACCTCCTGTTCGCGGATCGGCGCGTCACTATCGCAAAACAGCAGATCGATGCGGCCGTCGACCTTCATTTCCAGGCTGGATTGGTTGCGCGCGTCGATCCATTGCCCCAGTCCAGACGAAGTGAATCGTTGCTGCGCAGCAGCGAAGACCTTGGCGTCGTATTCGCAAGTAATGACCTTGCCGACGCCATTGGCTTGGAGGCCCTCGGCGATGCGCAGCGTGCTTAGGCCGGAGAAGGTGCCAGTCTCAACGACCAGCTCGGGCTTGAGGGTGGTCACGATGGATTTCAGGAAATCCAGGACTTCCACTTCGGCAGTCATTGAGTCGTACATGTGCCAGCGCTCCGGGTGCGGACATTCGGGTGTGGGCTTGTGATATTCCTGCTGCAGCACATCGCCTTGCGCGATCAGGTGATCGACGATGCGGTGCTCTTTCTTGAGCGCGTGAAACTGGCTCTTGAGACGCCAAAGTAACACCGCGCCGGCCAGTATGGAGGCGATGCTCGCCGCTTGCGCGTTCGAAAGGCCGAAAAACGAACGCGGATTGATGCGGATGAACTCGATCAGAAAGCGCGCGACGCCGGTGAGAATCAGGTAATTGGCGAAGATTTCGCCTTTGGCCTTGGGGCCTCGCAGCGACTTGCTGCCCATGTGCCAGAGGAACGTGGCGATGGCCATCCAAATGAAAAACTCGTAAAGCGGAGTAGGATGCACGCGCTCGGTAGTCGGCACGACGCCATTGGGAAAGCTCATGCCCCAGGGAAGCGTGGTGGGCATGCCGTAGTCGCCGTCACCTGAGAGCAGGCAGCCGATGCGGCCGATGGCGTAGCCGACGCATGCCGCAGGTGAAGCCATGTCCAGAAATTGCAGCACAGGAACGCGAAAGTAACGGGCCAGGATGAGGAGCGCGATGAACCCGCCGAGGAAGCCGCCGAACCAGGCGAATCCAAACCGGCTAAAGAGTTGCGGCCAGGGATCGGCGAAGAATTCGCTCGGGCTTTCCAGTACGTGGTAGAGCCGTGCACCCACTAAGCCGGCAATTCCGGCTATGCCAATAATCAGGAAGCCTTCGTCCTTTTGTCCGCGATAGCCTGCGATGTTGGTTAGTTGCGTGCGGCGCCGGTCGAAATCTGCCTGCAATACATACGCGGAGACCAGTAACGCCGCCGCCACCATCAGGCCGAACGTCGGGATGGTCAGCGGGCCAAGGTGAAGGAAAGGGATCATGTCAGGTTGAGGGGAACAGTATACATGCGCCGCGCGGTGCTCATCCCTGCCGGAACCGTCCCCGGCGTCGCGACGATTGCGCCCTCGATTGTTTGGGCGTAGGCTCTTGGCAGCCTTACCCCCGCCCCGCTCCAAAGTAAGGCTGGCCCCATCTCCGCGGTGCTGGACGCGATGTCCGGCAGGGAGAAGGTTCTATGGCAGTGGAGAACAAAGCGATCGCTCGGCGTCTTTATGAGGAAGCTTGGAACGGGCGGAAGCTTGAAGTCGTGGATCAATTGCTGTCGCCGAGCCACGCGCTGCAGGAGCCGAATGCATCGGGTTCGCAGATCGGACCGCAAGTGTATAAGGCAACGGTGAAGCGGTTTCTGACCGGATTACCGGATTTGCGATTCACGATTCAGGAGATGATTTCGGAGGGCGACAAGGTGGTGGTTTCCTGGATCCTTTCGGGGACGCATCAAGGGGAGTTTTACGGAATCGCTCCCACGAACAAGAAGGTCTCGGTGGAAGGAATCACCATCCATCAAATCGAGAACGGAAAGATTCTGGAGTCCAACGCAAGCTGGGACAGGCTAGGGATGATGCGGCAGGTGGAAGCGATTCCACCTCGAAAGCAGAGTGCGGTGGGAGGTTCCAATGGCTCTTGATGCCAGAACGATAACACGCGGGAATGTGGCAGTGGTTTATCTGAGCGGCGCCATCTTGTTTGGCGAGGAATCCGCATCGTTGCGGAGTCTGGTGCGAAATCTGCTGAACCAGTCGAACCAGGTCGTGCTGGACCTGAAGGAGGTGTCGTACATCGACAGCGGCGGGTTGGGGACGCTAGTGGCGCTGTATGCATCCGCGCGGAAGGTTGGTGGGGAGATCAAGCTCTCACGGTTAGGACCGCGCGCGAATGAAGTGCTGCAGATCACCAAGCTGATGACCATCTTCGATGTGTACGATGAGGTGGATGCGGCGACTGCATCCTTTGAGGGTTCCTCGCTGAAACAAGGAAGCGCGAAGGGCATGGCTTCCTAGCCCAAGCTGGGTACGGTGAGATAGCTCTTGAAGATCAGCAGGATTTCAAAAACGGCGGCAAAAATCGCAAAGGCGGTGTGAAACCGCTCGTTCTTTACCTTGATGGCCACGGCACTCAAGATCACATAAGAGATTGTTCGCACTTTGTACATCGCTCCCAACATATCAGGTAAGAGACGCCGTTGATCAGCGTGTCCCCGAAGTCTGTGAAGAACAGGAGAATCATCAGGCCAAAGATCCAGTTCTTGCGGGAGTAGAAATAGTCCTTGAAACTGGCGTGTTCGGTCATCTGCTCCGGAAAAAGCAGCACACAGAGAAGAAACAGAGAGCGCGATAAACAAATAAAGCGGAAAAGTCCACTGCCGGTTGGCGATCAAGCGAATTCCCACCACCAGAAGTACAACATACAAAGGAACAGAAAAAGCGCCCAAAGCAGATGAACCCAGTAGACCTTGAATTCCTTGGGTGCTGCGCGATCCGGCCAATACCCGCCAGCAGCCAGGAAACACCCAGGCCCAAAATGATGGAGAACAGCACCCGAACGTGAAGACAAGCATCCACGCGACGAATTTGACCCTCAAGATCGACAACGTTGCGGAGACGATATCGCAACCGCGCAGGGCTAACTCGAGCCGCGAGGAGTGACACCGTGAAGATTGTGAAGGTCACGCGCCATGCAATGGGTTCAGCGCCGGCGGAGAATCAGGCCGATAAAGAGCCATATGGCGAGCGCTATGTACTCCGCAACCGAAAAGTGCCCGGGAAAAATAGGCAGGAATTTCATGAGGATGAGCGCGAAAGCGGCTAAGGCACCGAACGCCGCTACGATTCGGAGTTTCGTGGGACTCGGCCAAGATCCTGGGCTATTTGAAGCAGTTTCCGCGGGCGAGCGAGAGAGCACCAGGAACAAAGAAATACACGACGCGAACCAGCCGAAGGCAGCGGAACCCGACCCGACTTCCGTCACTGGCACGAGGATGGAATCACCCAGGAACAACGCGATGAGCGTGCCGGCACCAATCGCCAGCACCGCGTTGGCGGGCGTCTGAAAGCGCTCGTGAACGCGCCCGAGGCCGGCCGCCACTGTGCCATTGCGTCCGAAGGCGAAGAGCATTCGCGTGGAAGCCGCGAAGTTCCCGTTGAAGCACTGGAACAGGCCGAACATGGCCATCACCAGGATGAGTTGCACCGGCCAGTGTGCGCCGAGTGCCTGTTCGAACGCGATGGCGGTTGCGAATCGCTTACCCTGCAAGCTTTGCCACGGAGCGATGTAAGACACCGCTGCTATGCACAAGGCATAAAAAGAAACGCCAATGCCCAGAGTCATGGCGATCGCCAGCATGAAGCTCTTGCCGCGCAAGTTGGGATTGGCTTCCTCGGCGTATTTTGGGACGGACTCGAAGCCGGTAATGAAGTACGGGACGATCTGTAGTGTCAGCAGGATCGAAACCAGCGGCGTGGAGTGAAACAGCGGATGAAGGTGCGGAGCCGATCCACGCGCGGCGCTGATGGCTACCAGTACCAGGAAAATTCCAATGACTGCGGAAGTCATCAGCTTTTGAAAATTGGCGCTCAGCCGGATGCCTCGATAGTTGATCAGGGTGAGATATACAGTGAGCGCGATGCCGAGGAGCAGGCGATACAGAAAAACCGGCTCGCCTGCGATCCGATAGACTTCAATGGAATCGAGCCGCGGAAAAATGTACGCGGCAATCTTCCCCAGGGCGACCGCTTCCCACGGGCATACGATGAAATACGACAAGAGCATGGCCCAGCCCGTGAAGTAGCTGACCGCCGGCGGAAAGACCTGTGCGGTGTAAGCGGCTTCACCAGCGGCGTCGGGGAGACGCAAAACCCATTGACCGTAGACGTATCCGACCGGCAGCAGGATCAGCCCGCCCAGAACGAATCCTAGCATCGCGCCCAGCGGGCCGCCGCGGCCAAGCCAGTCGTCCATTAACACCAGCCAGCCAGTGCCGATCATGGTGCCGAAAGCCAGCGCGAAATAGTCGTGTAATTTGAGCTTGCGCGCGAGGGCCGGCATCTAGAAGACGCAGAGCAGCTCGAACAGGAGGTTGGCCGCCAGCAATGAAGTGATGTCGCCGTTGTCGAAGGGTGGCGAGACCTCGACGAGATCCGCGCCGATGATCTGCAGGCCGTTCAGCGCGCGCACCAGCTCGATGATCTGCGCGCTGGTGAATCCGCCGACCTGTGGCGTGCCGGTGCCGGGGGCATACGCGGGATCAACACAATCAATATCGAGGGTGACGTAAACCGGTTTGCCACGAAATGCTTTCAAGTACGGTTGGACCGGTGCCAGCCCCTTGGCGTGAAATTCTTCGGCGGTGACCATGCGGACTTTGTGCTCGCGTGCGAAGTCGAAGTCGTCTTCGCCGTAGACTTGCCCGCGCAACCCGACCTGGAGCACGCCGCCGTCTTGCAGTAGCCCTTCCTCAAAGGCGCGGCGGAACGGCGTGCCGTGCGAGTACTTGCTGCCGAAATACTCGTCCCACAGATCGTTGTGCGCGTCGAACTGGATCAAATGAACCGGCCCGCCGTGGTGTTTGCAGACCGCGCGAAGGATGGGAAGGCTGATGGAATGGTCACCGCCAACGCATAGCGTGCGCGCTCCGGCCGAGAGCACCGGAGCGAGGCCGCGTTCTATTCGGCGAAATGTGTCTTCGATGCTGAGCGGATTGACCGGCAGATCACCGAAGTCGGCGGCGCGATGCTTCAAGAATGGGTTCACGCGAAGAACTGGGTTCCACGGGCGAATGATCGCGGATTGATTGCGGATGCCGCGCGGACCGAAGCGAGGCCCTGGGCGATACGTGGTGCCGCCGTCAAACGGAATACCGATGATCGCAACGTCCAGCTCCTCGGGCTGGGTGATGTTCGGCAGGCGCATGAAGGTCGGCACGCCGGTGAATCGGGCATATTCGAGAGCGTCGACAGGCTGCGGATGCGGGAGGCGGAACGCGCGGCGGGCCTTGGCCATAGGCTGGGCATCTTAGTTTCGGGCCGCCGGGGAGTCAACGCGCCGAACAGAACAAGCTGCGGAGTCACCGTTGTGCATCGCGCCTTCCCCATGAAATTCCACAGGCAGACACGTCCGCATTCACCGCGCTTTCATCTGTGCGTAACACGACAGCGTTATTCTGTTGAGATGGCCTCAGTCAGAAAACTGAGTGTGTCTGCGTTCGTCTTCTGCTCTTTCGCGGCGTGCCCCCTTCGCGCACAGGAAAGCGTCGCGAAGCCGCCGAAAGACCCGGCAAGCTCTTGTTTTCGTGCTGCCGAAGGCAGCGCCGTCCCCGAACCCGCGGACCTTCGTAGTCAAAACGGTGTGCTGCGCGTGGACCTGGCATTTCGCGATTATCGCGACGCGAACGGGACCATGCGCTATTGCTATATCACTGAGAGCGGCGATGTCGCGCCAAATTTGCGCTTGCATCCGGGCGACACGCTTATCCTGCGACTGAAGAATGAAGCAACTCCTCCGGCTCCCAACGCAAGTTCCGGCAGCCAGCATTCGAATCACACCGCTTCGAACGATTCCAATGCGAAACGCGACCCTTGTGGCGGCGGAACGATGACCGTCTCCTCCACGAACCTGCATTTCCACGGACTGGTCATTCCTGCAACTTGTCATCAGGACGAGACACTGAAAACGTTGATCCAGCCTGCGGATACTGCCTTCGAATACCGATTCCAGATTCCGCCCACTCAGCCGGCGGGATTGTATTGGTATCATCCGCACCCGCATGGATTCAGCAAGGCGCAGGTGCTCGGCGGCGCTTCCGGAGCACTGATCGTTGAAGGCATCGAGCAGGCCAATCCAAAAATCGCGGCGCTTCCGGAGCGCGTGTTTGTAGTGCGCGATCAGGATCTCGTGCATCCCGACGCCGCGCCGACACATGCTGATTCCATGCCTGCGCCGCTGGTGATGCGCGACGCCGAGGGCGATATCCTGAATAGCGGCACGGACGGCGGCAAACCCGCGAAGGATTTATCGCTGAATTTCGTTCCCGTATCCTTTCCGCAGTATCAGCCCGCGCGTATCGCCATGCGCGCAGGGGAGCGGCAGCTCTGGCGCGTGCTGAACGCGTCGGCAATTACCTATCTCGATTTGCAGGTTCTGTTCGACGACAAGCCGCAGCTGGTCGGCGTTGTGGCGCTGGATGGCACTCCACTGAACGAAAATGGTGCTGTGGCGCCGAGGATTCTCTGGCAAAGCCACGTTTCCTTGCCTCCTGCAGCGCGAGCTGAATTCGTGGTGAAGACGCCGCCGAGTGGAACCAAGGCGACTCTGGTAACGCGAAGCGTCGACACCGGGCCAGCCGGAGAGAACGATCCGACACGTCCGCTGGCTGCCATCGTGGTGACGCCTGACGCGGCGGAGCCCAGATCCACGCTGCCCGCCGCGCCCGCGCAACCGGGCTCTGCGGCACGCCCCACTCCGGTTCCGGTGTCATTCACAGCCACGCCCAAGCATGCTGCAATCCCATTGGGTCCGACGCCGCGAGCATGGCTCGGCGACGTCAAACCCATCCGCGAGCGAAAGCTGTATTTTTTCGAAGAACCGCAGGACCCCAAAAATCCAAACAGTCCCACCAAGTTCTACATCACCGTGGAAGGCCAGCAGCAGAAAGTATTCGATCCAAACGCGATCGCTCCGAACATTACGGTGCAGCAGGGCGACGTGGAAGATTGGGTGATCGAGAACCGCACGCAAGAGCTCCACGCATTCCACATTCACCAGATCCATTTTTTGCTGACGGAATGGAACAAGATTCCACTCGACGAGCCATTCCTGCGTGACACCGTCAACGTTGCCTACTGGGATGGCCTCAGCCCGCAATATCCCAGCGTGCGCCTGCGCATGGATTTTCGTAACCCGCAAATCGTGGGAACTTTCGTCTATCACTGCCATCTACTCGAGCACGAAGACGGCGGGATGATGGGCACGATTCGCGTCAAAGGCGTCGCGAAAAATCGCAAACAGCCAAACACGCACTGATCTCGTTCAGTTTTGACCGTCCATTCACGCGCCAATAACAGAGAACGACTACAACGTTGCGCGCGGCTTGCCCACCCGCGAATCGGGCGCTGTGTCTAGTTCGGAATTCACTCGCATTGCTGAATTCAGTGAAACTCTAAGGAGATATGCCCTATGCACCCTTGCGTTACCAAGGCGATGGCTGTCATCACCGCTACGATGATGACGCTATTACCGGCGACCCCGGCGTTTGCGCACGACCCCGACCCCGCGGCCTCCTTCTCGACAAAAACGCCGATCAAGCACGTCGTCGTCATTTTCCAGGAGAACGTCTCATTCGATCACTATTTCGCGACCTATCCATACGCCGCCAACCCGCAAGGTGAGCCGCAATTCCACCCCAAAGATGACACGCCACGCGTAAATGGCCTCCTCGCCGCCGGCTTGCTGGATCAGAATCCCAATTCGACACAGCCATTTCGACTGGATCGCTCCCAAGCGGTGACCTGCGATCAGGATCACAATTACGCCGACGAGCAAGCCGCCTTCAACCACGGCCTGATGGACAAGTTCCCCGAAAAAGTAGGAGTTGGCAACAGCGCGAGCTTCCCATGCGCCGACTTCGGCAAGGGCAAAGGTCTGGTCATGGGCTACTACGACGGCAACACGGTCACGGCATTCTGGAACTATGCGCAGCACTTCGCGATGAGCGACAACTCCTACAATACCGTGTTCGGCCCCTCCACTCCCGGCGCCATCAACTTGGTTTCCGGCGACACCAGCGGAGCCACCATGCTGCCCTTCGCGGCTGATGGCGTTACTGCCGGTAGTGCCGGGGGGAATCTTGCCGGAGGACTAAATTCCGGCGCGGTCATCGGCGATCCGCGGCCGGGCTTCGACAACTGCCTCACCACTCCCGGGTCGGAACCGCCAAGAAGACGCGCATCACCATGTCGGGGACGAATGTCGGTGACTTGCTCACCAAGAAGAACATCACCTGGGGCTGGTTCCAAGGCGGTTTCGGGCTCACTGGCAAGAATGCCGACGGTTCCCCCGCTTGCGGCGCGGTATCCACAGGTCTGGCCTCTCCCGGCGGAACGAGCGACTACATTCCGCATCATCAGCCGTTTCAATATTACAAATCGACGGCCAATCCCGATCACCTTCCTCCCAGCGACCCGAAACTCATTGGTCAATCGGATCAGGCCAACCATCAGTACGACTTGAAAGACTTCTGGACCGCGCTGTTTGAAGACCGCCTGCCGGCCGTGACTTTCCTGAAGGCCAAAGCCGCGCAGGACGGCCACGCCGGATATTCGGATCCGCTTGATGAGCAAACGTTCGTGGTAAACGTGATTAACGCCCTCCAGCAGACCAACGCGTGGAAAGACACCGCCGTCATCATCGCCTATGACGACTCCGATGGCTGGTACGATCACGCCATGGATGTGGTCGTCAATCAGTCCGATGTCTCCGACGACAACCTCACCGCACCCGGCGCCTGCGGAGTCACCGCTTCGGGCGGTACGCCAGGACGCTGCGGTTACGGCCCGCGCCTTCCTTTGCTGATCGTTTCGCCCTGGGCCAAGCGTAACTACGTCGATCACCACATCACTGATCAGTCCTCCATTCTTCGCTTCATCGAAGACAATTGGAGCCTCGGCCGTATCGGCGGCGAATCGCTGGACGTTAAGGCCGGCACGCTCGACGGCATGTTCGACTTCGACGACAAATCGCAGCATGGTCGCAAGCTGATTCTCGACCCCGGAACCGGCCTCGTCCTTTCTCACTAGTCACCCGGGGCGACGCCGAGTAATTCTCGCGCTTCGCACCAGGCAGTGCGATCTGAGTCTAGGCAAGAAGCCCGCCACACAAAATCGTGTGGCGGGCTTTTCCATGTCGCGCGGCTCGGGAGACAACCCCACTGCGCTTAGCGCCATCCGTGTGACAAGTAGTCATGCTCCTGGGTGCGAGGAGCGATGCGATTGCGACAGGTCATTGCGGCGATGCTCGCCCTCCCGGGTATGGTGTGTGCGGTCTGCGCTGCTCCGCGACATGGTTCTCGGGACGGCGACGAAGACGTCCAGCCGCGTATCCAAACTCGCGACGCGCCAACTATCGAAGACATTTCCTATGTGGGGCTCCGGCGGATCGCCCGCCAGGCCGTTGCCGCGAAAATCGCCACGCGAGCGGGTGACCGCCTGGATACAACACGGCTTGCTCGCGATGTTCGCACGCTCAGCCAATTGGAATGGTTCGAATCCGTCCGCGTCGAAGAAATGGATGACGACGGTAAGCGGCTCACGGGCGATTTTGAGGAAAACACCCGGCGCGTGCGGCTCCAATTCTTCCTCGAAGAGCGGCCTTTTCTCGCCAGTGTGGACTATGAGGGGTCGCGGCTGATCTCCAAGCACCACATCGAGAAACTTCTCGCCGACCGGAAGATCGTCATCAAATTTGGCGAGCCGGAGAATCCGTTGACGCTGCATCTGGCGATCGCTGCGATTCGGCTCGCGCTTGCTGAGCTTGGTCATCCGGAAGCGCAAGTGCAAATGAGCCAGAAAGCAGATGCAAACGGCTGCGTTCATTTGCGATTCGAAATTGCCGATGGACCGTATCTTCCTGTTGGGCACATCACGTTTGAAGGCCATACAGGTCTCTCGTCCAAGACCTTGCGTCGCCCGATGGAACGTCTGCGGCCGGACGCGATGTTCGCAGGTCTACGCGGAAAGAATGTCTTTACCCGAGGTCGCTTTGCCGAAGACCGCGAGCGAATTCTCGTTTATTACCGAAGTCATGGATATCCCGAAGCGCGAGTCGGGATCGCTCGGGTCTGGAAACAGGAGAGCACGTCTCGGCAGTGGCTTCCGTGGCCGCGACCAAAGTCGGAGATGAAATTATTTGTCTCGGTTCCTGTGGAGTCTGGACCTTACTATCGCCTGGAGTTGGTGCAAGTCAGCCAGGAACTTCGTGACGCAACGGCCTCCGCGCGGGAGAAAGTTCCGGCAATTCCGCGAGAGGCTCGACACGGTACACCTTACTCGGCGCAGGCGATCGAGACGCTGCGGCGTGATTGGCAGTCGCGAGTGCAGTCAAAGCTCAAGCACGCAACATTGGCGGAGAGAGCGCCTCTTGGCGGACCCGCAGCGATTGGCGTCGAGGCAGTTCGTACGTTCGATCCAGCGTCACACACCGCCCGCATCTATCTGCAGCGAAGCTCCACACCTCCCTACCTCGTGCGCCGCTTAGAATTTCGCGGCATCCGTCGCTTCCCCGATCGCTATTTCCGGCGGCGCATTCCGCTGACGGAAGGCACTCCCTTCGATGACAAGGCGCTCGAAGTCGGGCTGGCGCGACTCGCCCGAACATCGTATTTCAAGCCCATCAAGAACGAAGACATTCACGTGAAGGCGAACGATGTGAATCGTACGGTGGATGTCACCATCCACATCGAGGAGCTGGGACGGCAGCGAGCGTCGCTCGTGGGAGGGCGTGGACAATTTGGGAGCACACTCGGAATCGTCTACACCGTATTCAATTTGTTTCACGGCGAGGAATTGCTGTCGTCGCAAATCGAAGGCGGGCCCGAGAGCCTGCAATTGGCGCTCGGATTTGCCAGGGAAGGCTTGCTGGGCACACGCGGGTCGCTGGCCCTGTCTCTGTTCAACACGCTGCTTGGTCCGCGGCTCACCGGAAGTGCCAAGGGTCCGTTCTTCAAGCAGCAAAGTGCGGGCGTGAACGCCACGTGGAGTTATGCATTGACCCGTAGCGACTCGCTGAACGTCGGCTACGACCTCGCGCACACAAGTACGCGATATTCACCGATTCTTCCGGCGGGTTTTACCGGGTTGCAACCCAGCGACATCCCCGCGGAAACTTCGAGCCGTGCGACACGGTTGGGATGGACGCACGATACAGGCACGCAGCGAATCGTGATGACGGATTCGATTTCGGGAGGATGGCTGGGCGGAAAAGAAAACGCAGTGCGTTCCACGGCGGAGTATGGACGAATCTGGCACGACTCGTGGATCGATGGGCGAAATGCATGGGCTGTGCACGGCAGCTTCCATGGCGTGGGCAGCTATTCCGGTGATCTCCCTTTCTATGCGCGCTTGTTCGCGGGCGACGATTTTGTGAGAGGACTGCGCGCCGGAGAACTTGGCCCACGGGCGATGATCACTTCTACGTCTTCCAACGGCGGGATGAAAGATTCCGCCTCGCCCGCCGGCGCCAACCTGGTCGGCGCGGCGAATGCAGAATATCGCATGCCGATTGGCACCGGCGCGGAACTGAGTGGTTTCTTCGACATCGGCTCGGGAATGCTGCTGCCACAGTGGGTGGGAAGCACCCGCCCTGCGCTGATCGACACGACGAATCGAATCCTCCACGCTTCCACCGGCATCCAAATGCAATGGACCGTGCCGGGAATCGGTGTTCCACTGCGCGCCTATTACGCGGTAAACGTTTTGCGACTCGATCGCTGGCTGCCGATGCCTGATGGTTCCTCCTTTCATGCACACGACCGGCTCTCCGCGTTCGGATGGGCGCTCGCGCCGATGTTCTAGCCGCACCGCGCGTATTAAGCTATCGCCATGAAATCATCCAAGCTGATCAAAGAAGCGATGTGTGTCGCTGAGCCGCATTGTGTTACCAATGGCGAGAAATTCCGGCTCAAGGACTGCGATACCGCGGACACCAGCGGCGTCAAAAACAAGAAACAGGCCGAGAAGCTGCTCCAAGAAAGCAGCTCGGTCGTCAGCCAGATGCAGGAGCTATTGTTCGCGCAGGATCGCTGGGCGCTGCTGCTGATTTTTCAAGGCATGGACGCTGCCGGCAAAGACGGCGCAATCAAACATGTTATGTCCGGTGTAAATCCGCAAGGCTGCGACGTTCACGCATTTAAGCAGCCGACACACGAGGAGCTGGATCATGATTTTCTGTGGCGCTGCCACAAGGTGTTGCCGGAGCGCGGCAAAATCGGCATTTTCAATCGTTCGTACTACGAGGAAGTGCTCGTTGTGCGAATCCACCCGCAGCTACTCGACGCCCAAAGGCTGCCAAAGTCGCTGGTGACCAAGCATATTTGGGAAGAACGCTTCAAAGACATCAACCATTTCGAGCGATACATCACCCACAATGGCGTCGTGATACGCAAATTCTTTCTGCACGTTTCCAAGGAGGAGCAAAGAAGGAGGCTTTTATCGCGGCTGGATGATCCCGAGAAAAACTGGAAGCTGCAATTGAGCGACGCGCAAGAGCGTGGCTACTGGAAAGACTACATGGGCGCCTACGAGGAGGCGATCCAGAACACCGCGGAAAAACACGCGCCGTGGTACGTGGTACCAGCCGACAACAAGTGGTACGCGCGCTTAGTGGTCGCCTCTGCCATCGTGGAAGCGCTCCACGAACTGGATTTGCAGTATCCCGAGGCCGATAAAAGCAAAAAGAAGGAATTGGAAGAGATCCGCGCACACCTCGAAAAAAACGACAAATAGACCCGACCGCCAAGTCCGGTTGAGTGTCAATCCGGAGCGGATTCTATCAATGCGGCGACCCTTCGTAGTGATACCGCAGATCCAGCGGCAACCGATCCGACCGCTGCCGAATGTTGTAATCCAACTGATAGCCGAGGTGCTCGTCGTCCTCCGGATACTCGTTCCCTTCCGGATACGGATAAGGAAGCAAAGTATGCCGCGGCAGCGGTTCCACCGTGAATGCATGCGCGGCATAGAAATCCATATCCTTCTCAAATCCATCGGCGTAGAAGAAGTAGTCGCGCACCCAACCCGCGGGCAATGCAGGTAATTTCCGCGGATCGAAATCCAGCTTCACACCCTCGCCTGAGCTAAACACTACGAATCGATCATCTGATTTCGCCAGCAGCTCGTGGACATCCCCATAGCGCGTGTAATTCCCCGCCGCACGCGCGTAAGGGCCGGTCATGCTGCGATGCGCGTAGGAGTAAGTCGTATCGCTTGCAGGCGTGAGGCGAATCTCTCGAGGGTATCCGAGAAAATCGAGCGACGCATCCGCAAGGGGCACCTGTGAAACGCGGACGTCATGGGCATCCGAAGTCTGATCGATCCGAATGGCATCCCAATAAATCTTCAAATTGTTGACGATTCGAATGCGCCGCGTGCCTGCCGGAATTTTCCCGGTCAAGTCCGTTGTCATCGTGCGCGCTAACCCGGCAGGGAAACCCATATCCTCGATCACGCGCACCCACTTACCGTGCGCGTCCTGAGCCTCCACATAGGGCGCGATCACCTTGATGCCAGCTTGATCGGCGGCATACATCGAGGTTGCCGTGAAATAGTCCGTATATCCGTCAAGAATCAGCCGCAAAGGCTTGGCCGGATCCCAGGCACCCAGGTCGAGCTCCAAATAGTGCAATTTGGCGAAGCCGACGAACGGCAAATCCTCAAATCCAGTCACATATTTCCGGTCACGCCGCGCAATCAACGGCCGCACATCGCGGCCTCCATCGTCCCATGCACCCACCGGCGCGTGAGAATCGGATTGCGAAATCGCGATCACCCGAAACTCGGGAAATGGCGGCGCGCTCACAAATCGCTCGTTGGGATAGACCTCATACGCCGACGGATGATCCACGGCGACCAGCCGCACCTGATCCAGGTACACGGTCTCTTCCATTGGCTCCAAAAACCGGAAACTGAGCAAGCCATCACGTGGCCGCACGCTCCGCGCCGCCACCTTTAAGTACTCATCGGAATCGGGAACATTGCGCTGACCCGGCGCGATCCAGTGGCCCACGACGCCTGGGCCGATCATGTCGGCAATAAATTCGTATTCGTGCCCGTTCCACGAAAACAGCACCGGGCACGAACTACCACGTCGATCCAACTCTCCGATATTGTGTTCCTTTTTCGCAGTCAGACTGATTTCATCCTGCGGCACACCTGTGGGCCACAACAGCCTTACCACTTCCGCGCTTTTCTCCACGCCAAGCCCGGCTAGAATCGACGGTCCATTTTGTCCCAGATATCCGGACGCGCCCGCGACTTCCCATTTCTGATAAAGCGGGCCCGCGTACATTTCCACTTTTGTGCCGATGGCGCTCTTGTTGTCGTTGAGTCCCTTCAAATCGATGCGCATCCAGTTGTGCTGATTCGCACCTTCATCGCGAAGTAGCAGCGGCTCGCCGCCTGCCTGGGTCACCAGCAAATCGCTTCCACCGTTGCCATCTACATCGGCAACCGCCACCGCGCGCGGCTGCGTCAGCTTGATGGCATCCAGATGCACGTCCTTGGTCACATCGGCCCAGCCGCTGGTTCCTAGGTTTCGCAACAAGCGCAGCTCTCCTCGAGATCCAGATTCTCCAGCCGCTACGATGTCGAGCCATCCGTCGTTGTCGTAGTCGATCGCGGAAATTCCCCAACCGTGCTGCCAGCCAACATCTGGCAAGCTCACGCGCTCTAATCTCTTGCCTTCCACGTTGCGCCACAAACTGATACCCGGAGCACCCGTGTGTGTAAACGCCAGATCCATCCAACCGTCTTTGTCGAAATCGAAGGCAATCACGCCCACCGCAGGCGTCAAATTCTGAGACTTAAAATCGATCGCAGTGGATGCCGTAAACTTCCCTTCCCTGGGATTGATGTATATGGAGGCGCCGGCAGTGCCTCCGGCAAAAACAAAATCGATCGCCCGATCATTATTAAAGTCAGTGGTGACCAAGCCCCCGCCGGTAGCGTCAAATCCGAGCGCCGTCTCCGCCGTTACGTCGGTAAAAGTGCTGTCGCCATTGTTTCGCCACAGTACGTTGTGCGCGTTTCCGCCGGACGAACCGGCGGCCGCCGCGGTGATGTACAGATCCAGGTCTCCGTCGTGGTCATAGTCCACGAAGCTCACGCCAGCGCAGCCCTTTTCTCGTCGGATGCCAACGGCCTGAGTCACATCCTCGAACTTTCCGTCGCTCTTGTTATGCAGGAGATGTACGCCATCGCTCAAACACAGCGCGAGATCGCTGCGGCCGTCATTGTCGAAATCGCCCGCAGCGCAACCCAACCCTGCGCCGCTCAAGGAGATCCCCACGCTCTGGGTGACGTCCGCAAAGTGGCCAGCGCCCAAATTGTGGAGCAATCGGCTGATCCCGTCGCCCGCGGCGCTAACCAAAAACAGATCCGGCTTGCCGTCGCCGTCGTAGTCCAAAAAGCAAGCGCCGGTGCTCGGCCCAGGCAGTTTGCCGCTTCTGGCTGGCGACGCTTGGGCGCCGGACCCCACCGCGCCAATCAAAGGCTGCTCCTTGAACGTCACCGCAATCGGCGCCGGGGCCGCCACTGCAGGACTCCTCGCCAATTCCGCCAGCGAATATCGCCCCTGATCGCCATAACCCGCGCCAAACGGCGTACCCAAATGCTCCGACGTAATCTTTTGAAACCTCGCCAAGTGTTCTCGCGCGGACTTCAAATCGCCCTTGCGCTGGTACGCTCGCGCAATTCCAAATTCCGCCGACGCATGAAACGGAAACGCCGTCAGCGCTTTGTCAAACTCCGCGATGGCTTCCTCGTATTTCCCCTGCTGCGACAACATGTAGCCCACAAAGTAATGTCCGTCAGCCTCAGGCGTGAGAGCCGTAACGTGCCGGAACGCCGCCACGCCCTTCTCGGAGTCGCCCGAATCCTTGTAAGCAAGCCCAAGGTTGTACCAGGCCCACGGATCATTCGGCACTTGCCGCGAGGCCTCTTCCAGCGCCGCGCGCGCCGCCTCCACTTTCTGCTGGCTGAGCAGCGAAATCCCCAAATTCAATCGCGCAATCGCAAATTTGGGATCGATCGCCAGCGCTTGCTCGAAATTCTTCTGCGCATCCGCGAATTTCTGCTGGTTCATATACGCCACGCCCAGCGTATTGAATCGCAACGCGTCGTGAGAACTGGCCGCCGAGCCGGCGGAGGGTGGATGTGATTTCTGGGCCGGTGCGGCTTTGTTTTCCTGCGCGGAGTTCGCGCGCGAGCGCACCACCGGGACTGCTGCCGCGCAAATCCCAAGCGCACCAACAAGCACAAGCGAAATCGTTCGCCGATCAAACCGTGGCATGAAAATGAGTCCTCGATGCGTTCAATTCTCCCGGCCCTCTCAGCCAGCGTCAACCGAATTCGCTCCCGTGGCGACTCTCGCAAAGTTGACCTGCACCCAGCCTCAGCTTAGTCTCGCAACGGCCATCATGAGCTCCGCTTTTCACTATTCCACCATCTCGCGCCTTACCGCCGGCATCCGCTCGAAAAAGATCTCCCCCGTGGAAGTCGTGGATGCCGCCCTCGACCGCATCTCCGAATGCGACGGCCGGCTCAACTCGTTCTCGCACTTCGATCGCGACACTGCGCGCCGGCAGGCGCTTTACGCCCAAGCCGCGGCCCAGCGCGGCGACAACCTCGGCCCCCTTCACGGCATTCCGCTCACCATCAAGAGCAATATCGATGTCGCCGGCTGGCACTGTCCCGCGGGTTCCACGCTCCGTAAAGACTACGTGGCCCAGCAGGATGGGACGCTGGTGGCGCGGCTGAAAGCTGCAGGCGCAATTCTTCTCGGCAACACCAACACGCCGGAATTCCTGATGGCTTACGAGAGCAGCAACTTGCTCAACGGCAGGACTAGCAATCCTTGGGATCTCACGCGCACCGCAGGCGGCTCCAGTGGCGGCGAAGCTGCGGCAATATCATCGGGATGCTCCGCCGGTGGAGTTGGCAGCGACGGCGGCGGCTCCATTCGCGTTCCCGCGCATTTCTGCGGCATTTGCGGACTCAAGCCCACGCCCGGGCGCGTCCCGTCCACAGGCCACTTTCCCCCTGGGGCGGGTCTGTTGAACTGGTTGGGCGTGGTCGGCCCGATGGCGCGCACCATCGCCGACGTCCGCACGCTCTTCGCGGTGATGGCGGGACCCGACCCAGGCGACGCGCTTTCCGCGCCAGTTCCTCTCGAACCCACGGCCGATCCCAAAACCGTGGCGGGTCTGCGCGTCGGACTGCTGGAAAGCGATGCACTCGCCAAACCCACTCCAGAAACCGAAGCTGCCGTCAAACGCGCTGCCAGCTTCCTACAAACGCAAGGCATGCTCGTCGAGCCCTTCAAACTCTCTGGCCTGGATCGCGCCCTGGAGATCTGGTGGTTTTTCTTCGGCCCGCTGGTCGAGTACTTGTTTCGCCCGACCGTCGAAGGCCACATGGACCAGATCAGCCCCATCCTGCGCGAATACCTGGCCTACGCCGCATCTGAAAAACCGGTCACGATGGATGAAGTCATCGACAACTGTTCGCAACGCGACATCGTGCGCGCGGAAATCCTCCGCCAGGTTCAAAACGTGCCGATCCTGCTGTCACCCGTTTCCGCCAAGCCGGCCTTCCGCCATGGCGAAGGAACGTATCGCCTCGGCGAAGATCAGTGCTATCGCGAAACCATGCGCCACTCTCAATGGCTCAATCTGGCGGGATTCCCCGGGGCAACGGTGCCGGTGGGCTGCTCACCAGAAGGCCTGCCCATCGGCGTGCAAGTTATCGGCCGTCCACACGAAGAAGAATTGGTCCTGAACGTAGCCGAACAAATCGAACAAGCCCGCGGTCCCTGGCAACCTCCCCCGCTCTAACGGGCCCCGCCGTCCACACGATCACAACGTCTCCGTGCCCTCCGTGCTCCGACCTTTGCGTCCTCTGCGTTAAGCCTTTTCCTATTGCGGCGCCGTGGCCAACTCCGGATTCCGGACCACTCCATTCTTGAGGGCCGTCGCTTCCCGATCCTTCTCAAACGACACGTCGATCATCTTTTGCGCCGCGTCCATCTCTCTTTGCGCCTCTTCGCGCCGTCCCAGCTTCAGCAAGATTCGCCCGCGCACGAAATGCACGTTCTTGCTCTTTGGCGCCAGCCGCACTGCTTCATCGATCTCCTTCAGCGCCAGTTGGTATTTCTCCTGCCGCTGATGAATTCTCGCCAAGCCAAACAAGGAAGCCGGCATTTTCGGATTTCGCTGCAGCGCCTGTTGAAACGCCTTCTCCGCCTCCGCATCCCTTTCCTGTTTCAGGTAAAGCTCGCCGAGCTGTTCGTAAATGTCCGGCAGATCCGGTTCGACGGCGATTTCCTTCTGGAATTCCGCTTCGGCGCGTTGATCGTCCTGAAGCTGCAAATAAGCGGTGCCCAGGCCGAAGTGCAGAAACGGCATGTTCGGCGCAGCCTTCTCAGCGATTTCCAGTTCCGCGATGGATTTCTGCGATTCCTCGCGATTCAGGTAGGCTTTGCCGACAATCATGTGAAACTCCGGCGTGTCTGCTCCGACTTCCACCAGCCGGTTCATCGCCTTTTCGTCCAAATCTTTTTGTCCCGCGTTGTGCGCGGCAATTCCCAGCACATATAAATACATGAAATTTCCTGAAGCTTGCGCCCAAAGCGGTTGCAGTACTGCCACCGCATCCCCATATCGTTCGACAAACAGGTGGCACAACCCCAGCAGATATCGCGCCTGAAACGAATCCGGCTGATCCCGCACCACCGACTGCAACGGACCGATTGCGCCGAAATAATCTCCGCGCCGGAACTTCACCAATCCAATGTTCAGCCGAACGCCGGTCATGTTCGGCTCGAGTTTCTCCGCCTTCTGCAAATAATTCAGCGCGTGATCCCACTCGGTCCGCCGCATGGCGATCACACCTAGGTTCGCATATGCCGCCCCCGCGTTGGGGTCGATGGCCAATACCTTGCGAAACGCTGCTCCCGCGACATCCAGATCCCCTCGTTGCAACGCCGTTTGCCCCTCGGCAAAGTATCGCGTCGCATTCGCAGCACCGGCAGAGCGTGGGGCCGCACTGGCATCGGGCGCCTCTTGCTTGCCGTGAACTTCAAAAGGAGGGAAGGCTTTTTCGCTTGCAAACGCTTCAGAGCACGGCGTGAGACACGCCACTAGCAGCCACAAGGCGCTTCCTTGCAATCCAGGCCTTTGCATGAGGCTCAGTCTCAGGCAGCAACCCCTGAAATTCAAGCTGGAAGCACCCGCGGAGGCTGTTAACCAGCTTACATTCAGCCCACAATTGGTCCTTGACAAAGCCCTAGATATGCTTTATTAATCCGATTTAATAACACAGGTGCGGGTGCTTTTAGTCGAGTGGTGGGGGTTTGTGGCCGACAAGAGGTATTCGCTAATCGTTCTTGCCGCCTCAGCATTTTCTCTCCTCGCCTTTGTGTGTCCAGCTCAAAAATTTACTGGAGGTAATACCGTGAAGGGACATCGCACTGCTTTTCTGCACCTTGCGAATACCGCACGATTGGCACGGCCGCTACTGTGGGCGGCTCTGCTAACGCTGTGTATCGCTCTCGCCTCTCCGGCCCAGGACACCGGCTCCATCGCTGGCACCATCAGCGACAAATCCGGAGCTGCCATCGTTTCCGCCAATGTCGTGATCACCAGTACCGCTGGCAGCCTCACCCGCACCACGACGACCAATGACGAAGGCGCTTACGTCATTGCCGGACTCCCCGGCGGCACTTACGACCTTAGCGTTACCGCTACCGGCTTCCAGAAATACAGCGCTCACGGCGTGGTCCTGGAAGTCGCGCAAAAAACTCGCATCGATATACAGATGACCGTGGGCGCCGTTACCGAAGAAGTCGTCGTCACCGGCGAAAGCGTCGAGCAAGTCGAAACCACTTCTTCCGAAATCGGCACCACCATCACCGGCAAGCAGATCAATCAGCTGGTGCTCAACGGCCGCAATTTCACCCAGCTCGTCAACCTTACTCCCGGCGTCGTCAATCAGACCGGACAGGACGAAGGCACCGTGGGAATCAACGGCAACGTCTCCTACAGCATCAATGGCGGCCGTACCGAGTACAACAATTGGGAGATCGATGGCGGCGACAACATGGACAACGGTTCCAACGCCACGTTGAACGTCTATCCGAATCCGGAGGCCATCGCCGAAGTTAAGGTGCTTACCTCCAACTACGGCGCGCAGTATGGTCGCAATGCTTCCGGTACCGTAGAAGTCGAGACCAAGTCCGGTGGCTCTTCCTTCCACGGCAGCGCTTTCGAATACCTTCGCAATGATATCTTCAACGCTCGCTCCTGGGACGAAGGCGCCGATCCAACGCAGCCCAAAGCTCCGTACAAGAAGCATGACTTCGGCTACACCATCGGCGGACCGGTGTTCATCCCGAATCACTACAACAGCGACAAGAAAAAGACGTTCTTCTTTTTCTCTCAGGAATGGCGCCGCGAAAAGAATCCGTCCACCATTCTTCAGAACGTCCCGTCTGACGCCGAACGCGCCGGCAACTTCAGCGAACTTTGCCCGGGCGACGACTGTCCTAATCTGAACGGTTTCAACCCCGCCGCGATTCCGGTCACCGCCGTGGGGCAAGCGCTGGAAGGTCTCATCCCCGTCGCCAATACCGTCAACAACGGTTTCCCTGCCGTGCTGCAAACCGTCTCGCTGCCCACCACCTGGCGCGAAGAATTGGTGCGCATCGATCACAACCTCACGAAAGATTATCGCCTTACCTTCCGCTACATCCACGACTCCTGGCAAACTCAGGTTGCCAATCCTCTGTGGGGCAACGGCACCACCAGCTTCCAGGACATCAACACCAAATTCGTTGGTCCGGGGTCCAGCTTCGTGGCTCGCCTCACCGCCAACGTCACCCCCACGCTGCTCAACGAATTCGTGGCCAGCTACACTTCCGACCACATCTTCTTGACCGCTCTCAACAATCCGGAACTTCCTGCCGGCCTCCCGATCGGCGCGCTGTTCGCCAACGGCTTCGGCGGGAAACTTCCGTCTGTCGACCTGTTCGGCAACAATGCCTACGGCGGTGAATTCGGTCAGGACACCGGCTATTTCCCCTGGAACAACGCCAATCCGACCTACACTTATCGCGATAACGTCACCAAGATTCTCGGCAATCACACGTTCCAGTTCGGCGCCTATTTTGCCGCCGGCCAGAAGAACGAAGAAAATTCCCCGAACGTTCAGGGCATCCTGAGCTTCGATCCTGCTTCACCTGTGAGCAGCGGTAACTCGTTTGCCGACCTGCTCGCCGGCAACATTGCGCAGTACAAGCAATGGAACTCCATTGTGAAATACTACAATCGCTACAAGATCCTGGAGCCCTATTTCCAGGATGACTGGCGCGTTTCTAAGAAGTTCACTCTCAACCTCGGCCTGCGCCTCAGCCTCTTCGGCACCTATCGCGAAAGATACAAAAACGCCTTTAATTTCGAACCCACGGCTTTTGCCCCGGGAGGTTCGCCGGTGATTGACGCCGACGGCAGCGTCACCGGATCATCGGGCGCCTTCATTCCCGACACGGGAAATCCGTTTAACGGCATCATTCAATGCGGCGGCAAGGGCGGAAGCTTTTCCGTGCCCGGCTTTACCGGCGCGACCGTAGCTCCCTCTTCGAACGCCGGCTGCCTCAAGGGCCATCTGTTCAATCCCGCTCCGCGTATTGGTTTCGCCTGGGATCCCAAGGGCGACGGCAAGATGGCCATCCGCGGCGGCTACGGCGTTTTCTTCGAACACACCAACGGCAACGAAGGAAACACTGAATCGCTGGAAGGCTCACCACCAGTCGTATTGACTGCTTCTCAATTTAACGTGGTCGGCTACGACGCCATCGGCGGCGGCTTGTTGTTCCCGCTTTCGGTGAACTCGATTCCCACCAAGGCCGTGTGGCCCTACGTGCAGCAGTGGAACCTCAACGTCCAGAAGGAGATCCCCGGGCACATCGTCGCGTCCGTAGCTTACGTTGGCAGCAAGGGCACACATCTCACCTTGCTCAGCAACAGCAACCAGTTGTTCCCGGTTGCCGCCGGTGCCAATCCCTATGCCCCGGGAGAGCCCATCATCACTGCCGATCCCACGGACTCGACCGTTCCATTCAACACCGTCTGCCCCGATCCCGTTACTCTCGCAGGCGGCACCGTGAATGGCCTTCCGATCACCGGTCCCACCGCTGTTAACTTGAATCTCGCTTGCGGCGGAAATCCCGACCCGTTCCGCTCCAATTTCCCCGGCTTTGGTAACATCAACAGGATTCAGGATTCCGCCAACTCCGTCTACCATGCCCTGCAGTTCACGGCCAAGCGGAGTGTCGGCGACTTGGACCTGAGCGTCGCTTACACCTACAGCCACTCCATTGACGATTCTTCCGACCGCTTTGACACCGCTTTCGTCAACGCCTTCGACATCGCGGCCAATCGTGCCAACTCCAACTTCGACCAGCGCCACAACTTCTCCATGAGCTATGTCTGGTCTCTGCCGTTTTTCAAAGGCAGCGGCCTGAGGCACACGTTGCTGGGTGGCTGGCAAGCCTCCGGCATCATCATCGCTCAGACGGGCACGCCTTTCACCGTTACCAACGGCACCACCTTCGGCGACAATGCCGGCATTGGCAACGGCACCGGCACCGGTTCGCGCCCCGACCTGGTTGGCGATCCGCATGCCAGCCTCTCCGCCACGGAGTTCCCGGATACGCGTGGGCCGCTGCTCTTTAACCCCGCGGCGTTCGCACTACCGACCGGACTCACCGTTGGCAACGTTGGGCGCAACACCCTGTTCCTCCCCGGCCGCGTCAACGTTGACATCGGCACCTTCAAGCGCTTCGCCATCAGCGAGCATGCCGGCTTCGAATTCCGGTGGGAAATCTTCAACCTCTTCAACCATACGCAGTTTGGCAATGGCACGGATTCGGTTGGCCATGAGATGGATACCAACGATCCGGGCTCGAACGCCAACGGCTCAGACTTCCTGCACGCCACGAGCGCTCACGCGCCCCGCCGCATGCAGTTCGGACTGCGTTTCTACTTCTAACTTCCTCCCTCCCGAAAAGGGGCGGCGCCGCACACACACGGCGCCGCCCTTTTTTTTCTGTCTGATGCCTTCCCCTGATTCGCGGAAATTGGAGTAAACTACGCGCCATGCATCGACGAACCTTCATCGAAACATCGGTTGCCACCGCGATTATGACTTCCACCGCAAACGCTCTTTGGGCCTCACCGCCAGCTCACGAAATCAAGAAGGTCGGCGTACAGCTCTACACCGTCCGCCACCTGATGAAAGACGATTTCGACGGCACCATCGCCGGCATCGCCAAGATCGGCTTCAAGGAAGTCGAATTCGCCGGCTACTTCGGCAAAACCCCGCAGGAAGTCCAAGCCACACTGGTCAAGAACGGGCTCACGTCACCGTCCGCCCACCACGGGATGGACGACCTCGAAAAGAAGACGCCGGAAATCATCGATGGCGCGCACACTATTGGCCAGAAATTCATCGTCTGCCCCTATCTCGATGACAAGAGTCGCACCGCGGATGGCTACAAGAAGCTCGCGGACTCCTGCAACAAAGTCGGCGAAGCCCTGCGCAAGGCCAACATCCAGTTCGCTTATCACAACCACTCGTTTGAATTCCAAAACGTGGAAGGTCTTGACAAACTTCCGCTGGACTACTTGCTCACCAATACCGACCCTAAACTCGTGAAGGTCGAGCTGGACCTCTGCTGGATCACCGTTGGCGACAAGGATCCCATCGCCTACTTCAACCAATATCCCGGGCGCTTTCCACTGGTGCACGTCAAGGACTGGGTCAAGCAAGGCTCCACGCCGGACGGCAACATCGGCGCCGTTGGCCACAAGGTCGAAGGGCACATGACCAACGTCGGCAGCGGCTCGATCAACTGGAAAAACATCTTCGAGCACTCCGGCAAAGCCGGCATCCAACATTATTTCGTCGAAAACGACGACGCCAAGTCACTCGACGACCCCAAAGCCAGCTACGAGTACCTGGCCAAGCTGCACTTCTAGCCGAAACGGCGGACAGTACAGGCGCGCCGATTTATGGGTGCCAGGATTCGCCGAAGGCGTCCGCTAATCCCTTTAGAGTGAACACTTGCAAAAACGCAACAAAAAAAGGACTTTAACGTCCTTTAGAATCAACACTTGTGCAAAAACAACTCTTCGTACCGGAGTTTTCTCGCCTAACCATCCATTCCCAATCGCTTTTCCATGTGGATGACTGTAAGAACTTCTCCGTCCACCAAGGGCACCTCAATCTGTCGAACCGCAACGTAGCCTTTGGCGCCAAACAACTTCGCTCCCGTTAACGTTGCCCCCATCTCATACCGCGTGAATCCGGCAGCAGCGGCCGCGCACTCGCACGCATCCAGGATCAAGGTGCCGACGCCGCGGCGTGCCCAGGCTGGATGAATAAAGAAGGCGCGAATCTTCGCGGCGTCCCGCGCCGGATCGAGCAGCGAGTCCTCGCGCTCGCTCCAAGCGTCGCCGCCGTACAAGGTTTTGCGCTTGCTCCAGCCGCCGCACCCAGCGATGGCCGGCAGGCCCGGCTCCGGAGCGGAGGATTCCGCGACAAGGTACGTCCCGTCGGCGATCAGCTGGCTGTCCACGCCGAACACGCTGCGCAACGCCGCCTCGCGCTGCGCTTCCGTGTAGTCCCCAGCCTGCAGCGTTCGCACCGAGGCGTGAATCAGCTCCGTCAACACTGGCACATCTGCGGGCACGGCCTGGCGAATGTAGAGGTTCATAAGAGGCAAACGGCTCCGACACGCGTCTATCATAAAGGCATAAGGGCTCGGAGGCCGGGTCCAGTTCCGCTCTTTCCCATTGGAACTTTTTCTGATTGGAAAAGCTACTTTGCGCCGGTACGATGATCTGCCGCATCTGCTCCGGAAAACATACCTGTGAAGGTGACCATGACTTTTGCCCGCGCTTTAGGCGCCTGCTTGCTGCTCGCCGCGCTTTCGATGTCCGCCGCCGCGCAAACTTCTCCGGCCACCGACCAGCAGCCTGCGCTTCCCTACTCGCCAAGCCTCGATCTCTCTTCCATGGACAAGTCCATCGATCCTTGTGCGAATTTCTACCAGTACGCCTGCGGCGGCTGGCAAAAGAAGAATCCAATTCCGCCCGAGCAAAGTTCCTGGAGCGTCTACGGCAAACTCTACGAAGACAATTTGCACTTTTTGCGCGGCATTTTAGAGCAGGCGGCCGCGAGTGGCGATACCAGCGATGCGACCACACTACTCATTGGCAGCTTCTATGCCGCCTGCATCGATGAAGCGGGCGCGGAAACGCGCGGGCTGAAAACTCTGCAGCCGCAACTCGAGGCCGTTTCGCAGCTCAAGTCCGCGCGCGACTTCGCCTCGCTCATCGCCCGACTGCAGCTGCACGCCGCGGGTCGGCGCTCGATTTTATTCGAAGCGGGCTCCGCGCAGGATCTGGACAACTCCGAGCAGCAAATTGCGCAGGTGGATCAAGGCGGCCTCGGCCTTCCGGATCGCGACTACTACACAAAAGAGGATGCCAAATCGAAGGAAACCCGCGAGCGTTATGTCCAGCATGTGCAGAAAATCTTCGAGCTGCTGGGCGACAATTCCGCGACCGCGAAGAAAAATGCCACCGCGGTGATGCGCATGGAAACGGCAATGGCCAAAGCCTCGCTCACGCGCGTGGAGCGCCGCGACCCTTACAAACTGAAGCACCAGATGGAGCTCGCCGGGCTCATGCAGATGGCGCCGAATTTCGACTGGCAGACCTACTACCGCGAGCAGCGCTACCCCAAGATCACGCTGCTGAATGTGGCGTCTCCGGAATTTTTCAAACACCTCAATACTGCTCTCCACGGCGAGCCGCTGGACGCGTGGAAAACGTATCTGCGCTTTCACGTCGCAGACAATGCCGCGCCGTATCTGACCGCTGCGTTCGTGAAAGAGAATTTCGAGTTCTACCGCAAATATCTTCTCGGCGCTAAAGAAATTCAGCCGCGCTGGGAGCGTTGCGTCATCAACGCCGACCGCGATCTCGGTGAAGCGCTGGGGCAGGCGTATGTGCGCAAAGTCTTTTCGCCTCAGCTCAAGCAGGAAACACTGCAAATGGTCCTGCACATCGAAGATGCGATGGCGACTCGCATCAAGGGTCTGGAGTGGATGAGCCCGGAAACCAAGAAGCAGGCGCTGGCCAAATTGCACAGCATTCGCAACAAGATCGGCTATCCGGACAAGTGGCGCGATTATAGTTCGGTCCAACTGGTGCGCGACGACTACCTACTGGACGTGCAGCGCGCCGCCGAATTTGAGGAGCGCCGCGACATCGCCAAGGTCGGCCAGCCTGTCGATCACGGCGAATGGCAGATCACCCCGCCGACCGTGGACGCCTACTATGACGCGCAGATGAACGACATCAACTTTCCGGCCGGGGTTTTGCAGCCACCACTTTATGACGCCAAGATGGACGATGCCCCGAACTACGGCGACACCGGAGGGACCATCGGGCACGAACTGACGCATGGCTTCGACGACGAAGGCAGCCAGTTCGATGCGCAAGGCAATCTCAAGAATTGGTGGACCAAGGAAGATCGCGAAAAATTCGACCAGCGCACCAGTTGCGTGCGCGATCAGTATTCCAAGTACGTGGTCGTCGACGACGTGCACGTCAACGGGGCGTTGACGCTGGGCGAGGACGTCGCCGACCTGGGCGGCGAGATTTTGGCCTATATGGCGTGGGAGTCGGCGACGAAAGATAAGGATCTGAAACCCATCGATGGCCTGACACCGGAGCAGCGCTTCTTCATCGGCTTTGCGCAGTGGGACTGCACGAACGAACGGCCGGAGGAACTGCGCGTGCGCGCGCAAGTCGATCCGCACTCGCCAGCGCAACATCGGATCAACGGCGTAATGGTGAATATGCCGCAGTTCGCCGAGGCCTTCGCCTGCAAGCAGGGCCAGGCTATGGTGAAGCCACCGGAAAAAGTTTGCCGCGTCTGGTAGCGGACCAAGGTAGGCCGCGCCTCATCCGCAATTCGTCATCCTGAATCGCGTACTTTGCGGTGAGCAATCTGTTTTTGACTTGTACCGCAGGAAATCTCCCGCTGCTCAGCTACTTCACACCTGCTTCGGCGCAGGGCAGCCTGGAAATTCTTTCAATGAGGTGTTGCCGATGTATTGCAGGTCGGCAATGCCGATTTTGCTTGTGTAGAAGCCGTCGCAGGTCATGTTGCGCAGAAACGCGAAGAACGCGATGCCCTGGCTCAAACGCGGAATTTGCAGGGCATTTTTGCGATAGGCGATCAGGTCGAGCGTGGCAGTGCGCTGTTCGGGCGTACATTCGAGATAGACCTTCCCATACTGATCGTTGCAATAGGTATCGAGCCACATCAGCCCGCCGCCGAGTTTGCCTTGAAATTTTTCATTTTCGCTGGTCAGCAAGTCGATAAATTCGGGGGCGCCTGCTTCGACGGCTCCGCCGGAATGCTCGTCCTTGGGGATGATGGTGTCGCAGAGGGCTTTGAGCGTTTCGTACTGGTGCGCGCTGAAATATTTCGGCGCGTATTTGCCGGTGAGCGACGCAGCCTTCTCCTTTTGAATGGCCTCGTGGGCGAATGCCGCCGCTTTCGCGGGGATGACCTGCAGCACCGATCCTGCGGCGGCGGTGATTCCCAAAGTTTTAAGAACGTCGCGTCGTGAGATTCCTGTTGCCATCTTTGTGTTCCCCGTTTCGCTATTGAGTCTTCCTCGTTGTCTTTCGATTCTCTGAAAGAGCGGGTCTAAAGAACCCGCCACTGCATTTAGGGCGAAAGCACCAGATCCTTCATATATTTCCCTTGGCGGCTTCGGCGAGCAGATAGTCGGAGGCTCGCCAGGAGAGGGCCATGATTGTGAGCGTCGGATTCTTGTCCGGATTGGTAACCAGCGAGGCGCCATCGGTCACGAACAGATTCTTGACGTCGTGGGCCTGGCAGAAGCCATTGAGGACGGAGGTCTTGGGATCGGCGCCCATGCGGGCCGTGCCGACTTCGTGAATGATCTTGCCGCCTTCGGCGATGCCGTAGGCACGCGGGCCGTCGATGGGTGCTTTCGTCAGATACGTGCCGCCGGCCATTTCCACAATGGCGCGGAACGTCTCCTGCATGTCTTTGGCCTGGCGAAGTTCATGCTCCGACCACTTGAAGTGGAAACGCAGAACTGGAATGCCCCACTCATCAACCACGTCGGGGTCGATTTCACAGTAGGTGTCAGGATTGGGAAGCATTTCGCCGCGGCCTGCAAAGCCAATCGTGGTGCCGTAGGTTTGCCGCGCACGCTTCTTCAGGCTCGCGCCGTAGCCTTCTTCTTCGTGGCACAGGCGGTTGAACATGCCGACGTTGGGTAGCTCGCGACCTCCGCCAAACTCGATGTGATAGCCGCGCGGGAAATCGTTCTTGCGATCAAATTTCCACCAGGGCATGTACATGTGCATGCCGCCGGTGCCGTCGTGATTGTGCGGCATCATTCCTTCCAACTGCGGGAAATAACCGTCGCCGCCGCTGCCCACTGAATCGGTCAGGTATCTGCCGAGCGTACCCGAGGAATTCGCCAGCCCGTCAGGAAAGAACGCCGATTTCGAATTCAGTAGGAGTCGCGTGGATTCGCATGCGCTCGCGGCCACCACCACGGCGCGCGCATTAATTCGCTGCTCGGTGCGTGTGGCCTTATCAATGTACGAAACACCCGTCGCTTTCCCGTCTTTGCCCACCAGAACTTCGCGGGCCATCGCGCCGGTGATCAGCGTCAGCTTTCCGGTTGCCATGGCTGGGGGAATCAGCACTTGGCTGGAGCTGAAGTTGGACGCGGTGATACATCCACGTCCGCATTGACCGCAGTAGTGGCACGGCAAGCGGCCATTCACGGATTTCGTAAGAATCGCGAGGCGCGAAGGAATGCACGTGATATTGAGCTTGTCGCAGGCTTGTTTAACGATCAGTTCCGTGCAACGCGGCTTTGGAGGCGGCAGGAAAACACCGTCGGGAGC
>Ga0134124_10000139_pt1 | contig 66473 bp, 48 predicted proteins | sample KB304_FD_96880 | JGI IMG/M metagenome (GOLD analysis project Ga0134124, IMG submission 96880) | Terrestrial soil microbial communities without Nitrogen fertilizer from Kellogg Biological Station, Michigan, USA - KB3-0-4 | ecosystem: Environmental > Terrestrial > Soil > Unclassified ...
GGCTCGGCCTGCAACGCCTCGACGATATCGCCGCTGCATGGAAAATCTTCCGTCTCGCACGCTCCCCGTAGGCCCACATGCCAGCGCCCAGCAGAACTTTTTATGGGTAACGATCAGCTCCCGCTCGGGGCGGGGGGCGGAAGGCACGCGCGGGAGAGGGGACGGGGGAGAGGGCGGTCCGGCGGCCTCGCCGGGCCCTGAGCTGACCTACCCGCCCTTCACCCCTTTCGACGACGGCGGGATCTTCGCCAGGCGCTCCGCCGCGTCGGCGCGGGTGCGGGCGAGGAGATTGGGATCGTTGCGCAGTGTTTCGGCCAGGGCGCGCTTGGCGGCGAGCTCTTCGTCGGTGACGTAGTGGCCGAAGGAGCGCAGGCCGGCGATGCAGAAGCCGTGCTTCTGGAAGAGGTGGTAGATCTCTTTCACCCGGTCGAGCTCGATGTTGCGGCCCAGGGTGTAGTCCTCGAACCGGCCTTCCATGGCGAGCAGGGCCGCTTCGGCCAGGCAGGCATAGGCGGTGCCCGGCGGCAGGCCGATGTCGTAGCCGAAGTCGACCGGTCCGGGGATCAGCACCTCGCCGCTCTCCACCACCAGCACGTCCGGCCGCAGGGCCGCCTCTTCGGCGCTGATGTCGGAGGGGAGAGCCACGTCGCAGATCACCGCTCCCGGCTTGCAGCTCGAAATGTCGAGGACGCGCTGGCCGAAGGCCGAGGTGGCGGTGACGATGAGGTCGCAGTCGGCCGCCAGGTCGCCCGCCGCCGTGGCGATGATCACGCGGGAGCCGGGCGTTTCGGCGCGGATCGTGCGTTCCAGGGCGATCAGTCGCTCCGGCTCGATCGACACCAGGACCACATCGCGGACCGCCTGCGCCAGAAGGCGCGCGCACACCGAGCCGATGGCGCCCGTCGCGCCGATCACCATGGCACGGCCGTGCTTGAGGTCCTCGCCGTTCCTGCGGCTCATCCGGAGGACGGCCTGTTTGGCCGATTCGAGCGTCGCCGCCACGGTCAGGCTGTTGCCGCTGGTCACCGCGATGTCCGCTTCGTGCGCGACGGTGACACCGGCGTCGCCCACCACCTTGGTGAACGCGCCGAGGCCGAGGATGCGCGCTCCTTGCCGCTCCGCCATCCGTGCCACCTGGTTGAGCTTGTCGTAGGTGAAGCGGTGCTTCCGGCGCAGGAGTTGGCGCGGCGTCGCCGAGAGCGCGAAGAGATAGCCCTCAATGCGTTGCCCGGTGGCCGGTGAGCGGCCGCCGGTCATCTTGGAGACCAGGAACGGCCGGCGCCAGGCAGCCAGCCATTCGATCAGCGCATCGGGAAAGAACCGCGTCCAGCGCATCGCCTTGTGGATGAAACCGATGGACAGCGGATGGATGACGAACGCGAAGCGGTGGACGCTCGTCTCTTCGACATGAAGCAGCGCGGCCTGCATCGTGTGGTCCGGCGCGGCGGCTTCCTGATCCGCGATCTCCTGATCCATGAGCATTTGCACGTTTTGACCCTCCGGCCTGGTTCAGTATCGCCTCCTTCTCTCTCTGCGCGCCCTGCCAGGGGGGTGGTCCGCAAGGCCCCGGCGGGTAGGGGAGAGCTGTCTCGGCAGGTGGCTTTGGAGTAGGATGAAACGGTATGTTGCGGTATCGGCCCATCGCGCTCCTCTTGACGATCACCCTGCTCATCGCTCTTTTGCCGGTGGGAGGAGAGGGGTGCCGCCTCTGCGGCAAGATCGGCCGTTGCTGCTGTTTCACCCGTCCGGCGGCGAAGCCCCCGATGACTGCCCACTGCGCCATGATGGGAAACGGCCCGGCCGCGTGCTCGATCGATCGGTCCGCGAGCCGGCCCGCCGCGTTCCGCGCTCCGCAGACGCTGCCGGAGCGGACGGGCACCTTCGCCAGCCTCTTCGCCATGCCCCTCCTGCCGGAGCCCGCTCTCCTGAGCGCCGCCCCGCAAGCGCTCCGCCCCCTGCGGCTCGCCTCGGCTCCGCCGACTCCACCTCCCCGCGCCGTCCGGATCGTGTGAGCTTCTGCAGGGCGGGCCGTTCGCGGTCCGCTGCTCCAATGATCCGGTCTGACAACTAGGGAGGCTTCTGCCATGAACGCTGTGCTCGGACGTTGCCGTGGGCTCGTCCTCGTTTCCATCTTTCTGTTGACCCTGCTGTGCGCCGCCGCGCCGCCGGCCCGCGCCTGCTCCATGTGCCGCTGCGGCGACGCCACCTTCAACGCTCTCGGCACCGACGTCTACGTCGACGGCAAGGTGCGCGTGGCGATCGACTGGGAGCGTTTCGACAAGGACCAGGGCGCCGCGGACGCGCAGGAGTCGATGCGCGAAAACCGCTTCACCACCTCGCTGTCCTACACCTTCTTCGACCGGGTGACCGCCGTGGCCCGCGTCCCCTACAGCTCGCGCGTCCAGCACTCTCCCGCCGAGGAGGGGACTGCGGCGCCGGTCGCCGGTGCCATGCCGGACCGGATCCGGTCGACCACGTCCGACCTCTCCGATCCCGAGCTCTACGCCCTCGTCCGCCTGTGGTCCGCGCCGTTCACCGGCGACATGGGCAAGCGCGCCTGGGTCTCGCTCGTCGGCGGCGTCAAGACGGATTGGGGGCGCAACGATCTGCGCGCGGGCGGCGAGCGCCTCGACGAGCACCTGCAGGCCGGCACCGGCTCGACGGACGTCTTCGCCGGCTTCTCCGGCGTCTACCTGCTCAATCACACCTCGTCGCTGTTCGGCTCGGTGCAGTACCGGCGGACGGGGACCAACGACTTCGGCTACCGCTACGGCAACATCAAGATGGCGAGCGCCGGCTACGAGCAGAAGTTCACCGAGGCGCTGGACGGCATCGTGACCCTCGACTACCGCGACTCCGGCCGCGACCTGGCCGGCGACGAAGGGCTCGATCCCGACACCGGCGGCCGGATCCTCTACCTCAGCCCGCGCCTCAGCCTCGACCTCACCCGCGGCCTCGTCGGCCGCCTCTCCGTGCAGGTGCCGGTGGCGAAGGACCTGAACGGCGCGCAGAAGGAGAAGACGGTGGTGAATCTCGGGCTGACGTACCTGTTCTAGGCTGTCACCTTCTCCCGGCAGCGGCTACTCAGTTGGGGACGGGGCCGCGATCGACGCGGCTCCGACCCAACGGGAGTATCGCCATGAAGCCCAGCATGAAAGTCAGACTTTTCGTCCTCAGCCTCGCCGCCGCCGGTCTGGTGGCCGCGGCTCTGCCCATCCAGGCCCAGACCACGAAACAGGCCGATCAGGCCATCCACTCGTTCAAGGTCACCCGCACCGGCCACGGTCGGCCGATGATCCTGATCCCCGGGCTGGTGTCGTCCGGCGATGTTTGGTCCGCGACGGTCGAGCATTTCAAGGACCGGTACGAGTGCCACGTCCTCACCCTCGCCGGCTTCGCCGGGCAGCCGGCCATCCCGGCACCCTTCCTCCAGACGGTGCGCGACGACGTCCTGCGCTACATCGCCGAGAACAAGCTCGACCATCCGGTCCTCGTCGGCCACAGCCTCGGCGGATTCCTGGTGTATTGGATCGCCGCCACGGCGCCGGACAAGGTCGGCCCCATCGTGTCCGTGGAAGGCGTACCCTATGCTGGAGCCCTGATGAATCCGGGAGCGACTCCGGAGTCCAGCCGCGCGGTCGCCGAGCAGATGAAGACGATGTACGCGCAGCTCACCCAGGAGCAGCTCGGCGAGCAGACCCGCGCGATTCTCCCGTCGATGATCACCGATCCAAAGAACGCCGAAGCGGCAGCCGCCTGGAGCAGGACGTCCGATCCGGCCACGGCCGGAGAGGCGATGGCGGAGCTGATGACCATCGACCTGCGGGAGACCGCCGCCGCGATCCGCACGCCGGTGCTGCTGGTCGGCGCCGCCGGCCGCCTGCAGGACGACGTCACCCGGAAGCAGGTCACCGCGGCCTATGAGGCGCAGGTGGCGAAGATCCCTCGCCATCAGGTGGTGATGGCGGAGCATGCCCGCCACTTCGTCATGCTCGACGACCCCGCGTTCCTCTTCGCGGCCATGGACCGCTTCCTCGGCGAGGCGTCCGGAAGCAAGCCCGAAACCAAGCAGTAACCGCGGGAGCCTCGTCTAAAATGGAGTCGCCATGAACGGTCCGGACCTCACCCACGCGCTCGAGCCCCACGTCCTGGCGGCGGCCCACGGGGACCGCGAAGCGTTCACCCACCTCGTGGACGCCACCGGAACCCTGGTCTGCTCGATCGCGGTGGCGATCCTGCGCGACGTCGAGATGAGCCGCGACGTCGCGCAGGACGTCTTCCTGGCCGCCTGGCAGAGTCTGCGGAAGCTGCGCAACCCGGCGAGCTTCCTCCCCTGGCTGCGGCAGATGACCCGCAACCGCGCGCACCACGTCCTGCGCAGCAGGGTCCGCCTGCGCAAAGTCGTCACGGATCACGAGCCGGACGATCTGCTGGCGGCGGCGGTGGACGCCCGCCCGGGCATCGGCGAGCACCTCCTCGTCGAGGAAGAACGCCGGGTGCTCGCCGAGGCCATCGGCGGGCTCCCCGACGAGGCCCGCGAAGTGGTCATCCTCTACTACCGGGAGGGACGCTCCGCGCGTCAGGTCGCCGATCTCCTCGGCATGAGCGAGGACGCGGTCAAGCAGCGCCTGTCGCGTGCCCGTTCGCGGCTGCGGCAGGCGATGCTCGAACGTCTCGGCGAGACGCTCCAGAAATCGGCGCCGGGTGCGGCCTTCACCGCCGGCGTGATGGCGCTCGTCTTCGGAGCTCCCGGCACCGCCGCCGCGGCCGGTCTCAGCCTGTCGGCCAAGCTCTCCTCGCCCGGTCTGCTCGGCAAGCTCGGCGCCCTCCTGGGTGCCGCCGGCCTTGGCGCGGCTGGAGGCATCGCCGGAGTCGTCCTCGGTCTCCGCCCCCTCTTCGCCCGCGCGAGGGACGACCGCGAGAGGCGGGAGCTGCGGATCTTCAGGGCCGTGAGCATCGCCGTCACCCTGATAGGAGCCGCCGGGCTCGCTCTGAGCAACTCGCCGCGGAGCATGATTCTCGCCTTTGCCCCTTTCTACCTGACTCTCCTTTCCCTCCACGCTTTCTGGCTGCCGCGCATCCTCCGCCGGCGTTTGGAGGCGGAGCTCCAGGAAGACCCCAAAGGCGCCGCCCTCCGCCACCAGCGCGATCGCTGGCTTTCGGTGATGGGTGCATTGCTCGGGCTGCTTGGTGGCGGCGGTGGCGTCGCCTGGGCAGTGTTGCACATGAGGTAGCTTGGAAATGTTCTCGGAGGCTCCACCGCTCCCGCACTTCCTCGCCGGCCAACTCCCGTTCCGCCGCGCGGTCTACACCCTGCGCGACGGACCGGACGCCGGCCGGCGCATCCATTTCATCGACCACGGAGATCCCGCCGCCCGGCCGGTGCTCATGCTGCACGGCAATCCGACCTGGAGCTTCCTCTGGCGGAAAGTCATCGCGCTCCTGCCCGGCTACCGCTGCGTCGCCCCGGACCTCCTCGGGCTCGGTTTCTCCGACCGCCTGGATCTCAAGGACCACACGGTGGACCGGCACGGCCGAGCGATCGCGGAGCTGGTCGAGGCGCTCGATCTGCGCGGCATCGTCCTCATGGGGCAGGACTGGGGAGGACCGGTCGCGATGCAGGTCGGTCTCCGCCATCCGGACCGCATCGCCGCCGTGGTCCTCGGCAACACGGCGGTGACCATTCCGAGCCATCCGCGCGGCACCTGGTTCCACAAGCTGGCGCGGGTGCCGGTCCTGAGCGACCTCCTTTTCCGCGGCCTCGGCGTCCCGCAGATCCGCCTCTCCGCCGTCCAGGGAGACAAAAGCTCCATCCGTGGCGACGTCGCGCGCGCCTACACCTGGCCCCTCCGCACCTGGAAAGACCGCGCCGCCCCGCTCGCCCTCGCCCGCATGGTGCCGGACGGCCCGGATCACCCCAGCATGGAAGCGCTCCGCCGGGGAGAATCCTGGATCCTCGGCTTCGCCGGCCCCATGGCGCTCGTCTGGGGCATGCGAGATCCGATCCTCGGCCGCGCTCTGCGGCACCACGAGAAGGCGTTCCCGAAGGCCGCGGTGACCCGCACGGAGGCCGGGCACTTTCTGCAGGAAGAGGTACCGGAGGCGTTGGCGGCGGCGGTGGAGGCGAGCCGTCAGTGAAGCGTAATTTTCGGCCGGGAAGCTTACCGAGCCGGCAGTGAAGCTTAATTTTTGGCTGGGAAGCTTACCGGGCCGCCAGTGAAGCTTAATTTTTGGCCGGGAAGCTTACCGAGCCGCCAGTGAAGCTTAATTTTTGGCCGGGAAGCTTACCGAGCCGTCAGTGAAGCTTAATTTTCGGCTGGGAAGCTTACCGGGCCGCCAGTGAAGCTTATTTTTTGGCCGGGAAGCTTACCGAGCCGTCAGTGAAGCGTAATTTTCGGCTGGGAAGCTTACCGGGCCGCCAGTGAAGCTTAATTTTTGGCTGGGAAGCTTACCGAGCCGGCAGTGAAGCTTGATTTTCGGCTGGGAAGCTTACCGAGCCGCCAGTGAAGCTTAATTTTTGGCCGGGAAGCTTACCGAGCCGCCAGTGAAGCTTGTTTTTCGGCTAGGAAGCTTACCGAGCCGACGGAGAAGCTTATTTTTCCAGCCCGTCCGGCCCCGGACGACTGAGCCTTAACGCCGCTGCTTGCGAGCACTCCCCGCGGGAGCTTGCGGAACCCCAAGCTCCTTCAGCATCTTCCGGAACGACCGCGAATTCGCAGCCGCACGCTCCGGATCGAGGACCTTGCGGATCGCGGCGGCATCCCGCGGCTTGTCGAACGTCCTGTCTTTGGAGCAAGCCTTCAGGAGTCCGAGCGCGTCGACCGCATCGGCCCGGCCCGGAGTCACCTGCTTCGCGATCCGCTCCACCTTCTCGAACCGCCCCGCAATCCCCCGGAGTGCCTCCGGATCGGCCACGAACCAGTTCTCGAACATCTTGACCTTGAGGATCACCCGCACTTCCGCTCCCGACGACCTGTCCAACCGAACCTGGGCCTCCTTTTCCACCGCCGCGGCGAGCTCCGCGGTGCAGTCTTGCCGAGTCTCCTTGTCCATCAGGATCAGAATCCGGTCCGCACCGCGGTCGAGAAGGATCGGGAAGCTCTTGCTGGCCACATGAGCGATCTGCGCAGGGCTCGCGAAGGGTTGAATGTCGCAGCGCAATGGGTTTCGCAGGATTGTGTGCGGAGAGACGATCCGCTCCAGGAGATACGGGAGGCCCGAGTACTCCGCCCATCCATCGACCAGCAGGCCGATCTTCATAGGCCAGAAGCCGGAACGGCTGCGGGCAGGGCCCCGCTGTCGAGATACTCGGAGAGCGTGAACTTTCCCTGCCCCCATGCCTCTTTCAATGAAGGATCGAGGGAGAGCACCGGATCGATCAGCGTCTCCGCACCCGGCCGTTGAACGACCCAAAGCTCCTCCGGGCGGATCTGGTCGATGAGAATCGGGGAGTGGGTCGTGAGGATGATCTGCTTCTGCTCGGAGGCGAGGCGAAACGCCTCGACGAAGGTGCGGATAGCCCACGGATGGACGCTGTTCTCGGGTTCCTCGATCACCAGGACTTTGATGCGAGGATCAAAGGTAGCCGCGAGGAGAGCGATGGCCTGGATGGTGCCGTCGGAGATGTCCTCGGAGGTCCAGGGACGCTTGAAGCCGGATTCGCGGAGGAAGAGGCCGAGAGTCTTGGTGTGGGTGAAATCGGTCTCGATCGATTCGAGAGACGGCATGATGCGGCGAGTGGTCTCGATAAGCTTCGCGTATGAAGTTGCATGGTTCTTCTTGAGAAACTCGATCACGGCAGGCAAGTTTGCCCCGAAGCGATCTAGGCCTGGGTTTGGAGTTGGAGCACCTGCTTGGCGGCAATGACTCGGGTTCAGTTGAAAAAGGCGCAGCGACTTGAACCCAATGAGGGGGTTTCGCGAGACAAAGCCCTCTACTAAAGGAACTGCCAAGTCAGAATCGACAAGCACGCCCAAGAAGGCCTCGGCAAGCGAACCTCGGAGTTCCTCGGCAGATTCGATCGCCGGGCCCTCAAGGCGAAATTCATCCTCGCCACGCACTAGATGCAGCGCTAGCTCTTTGCTGGGGAGAAGAAATTCGGAGAGTTCTTCAAATGAGATCCGGAAAGGAGACCTCAGTCCTCGAGACGTCGTCCGTAGCTCAAACACATGGTCGAATAGCGAGTGGCCCAGATGTCCGCTGCGGGGGCCGTAGTTCATAACGATGCGATCAAGATCGAGCTTGACCCGAAACCGAATGGGCGCGCTTGATCGCTTCGCATGGCGATAACAGATGTTCTCGTATCCGCCCTTCTTTGCCACCGCCCCTTCGAGACCGGACCGATAGACCTCACTCAGAAAATCCAGCGCATCCGCGAAGTTGGATTTCCCCGAAGCGTTCGGACCCACGAGCACCGTCAGCGGCGTCGGCTCGATCACGACGTTCCGCAGCGACTTGTAGTTCCGGATCTCCAGTCTCTTGAGTCTCATGGCTCGGTGCCTCAGCCCCGATCATTGTAGAGCAGTCGAAGCTTCCCCCGCCCAGATCCTTCGGTCGCCAGGGCTCCCTCAGGATGACGCGGGGGGCTCGGTGCTCTTCCGCCGCCGCGCTTCCAGCCAGCTCAAAAACGCCGGCAACAGCGTCACCGCCACCATTGAGGTGAAAAACGCGCCGAGGATCGCCACCTTGCCGGTCGAGCGCAGGCCGGGGTAGTGGGAGAAGATGATCGAGCCGAAGCCCACGATCGTCGACACTGCCGCCGCCGCCACCGCTTTGCCGGTTTCCCGCAGGCCCACTTCGAACTCTCCGGCCGGGCGGTTCCGGTCTTCGTAGTAGCGGTGCAGGATGTAGATGCCGTAGTCCACCCCGATGCCGATGATCATGGTGGTCACGAAGATGTTGATGAAGTTCATCTGGATGTCGAGGGCCACCATGCCGCCCATCATCAGGGTGATGCCCACCAGGAGCGGCGTCATGGCGAGGAGGACGGAGCGCAGGCTGCGGAAGTCGATCCACAGGATGATGGCGACCAGGATGACGCCGAGGATGCCGGCGATCCAGGCGTCGCGCAGGACCATGGCGCGGACGGTCTCGTTGACCATGTTCACACCGGCGATCTGCGCGTGCGGGCCGAGCCGATCCACCATCCGGAGAGCTTCCGGCGGCGCTTCCCGCCGCCAGCGGTTGGCCGGCGGATAGAGATAGACGGCGGCCCGCCAGCCGCGGTTCGTCTTGGTGACGTAGCGGTCGATCAGGATCTTGGTCTGCTGGTTGCCCGCGAAGTCGGCGAGGCCGATGGGCTGCGACAGGCTGACCGCGCTCTCCAGCAGCTTCAAGCCCGGCTCGAACGCCTCGACGCGCAGCCCCTCGGCCGCCACGGACTTGGCGAAGGTCGCGCGGATGCGGGCCATGTTCAGGTCGCCCTGGTCGCCCGCGCGCTCCTTCGCCAGCCAGGCGAGCGCGTCCTTCTGCTGGCGCTCCGGTGGGATCAGCGCGGTCGGACCGCTGAAGCCGTAGAGGACGCCCTGATCGACCAGCCGCTTCGCGCCGTTCGCCGCGCGGTCCGACAGCTCGAGCACCTCCTCCAGCGAGTCGCCGGAGAGGGTCACGATCATGGCGTCGAAGCCGGAGCCGAAGTGCTGCCCGACTTCGGCGGCCACTTCGATGCCGCGGTTGCCCACCGGACGCATGGTCTTCATGCTCTCGTCGAAATGGAGACCGAAGGCGAGGCTCCCGGCGAGGACGAAGAGCGCGAAGCCGGCGAGGAGCGCCGCCACCGGGTGGTGCATGCAGAGGCCGGTGAGCTTGTTGGTGCCGAAGCTGTGCAGGTAGAGCTTCGGCTCCGTCTTCCGTTTCGCGTGGTGGTCTTCGCTCCAGGCCAGCATCGACGGCAGCAGGAAGAGCACGGAGATCATGCAGAGCAGGATGCCGGTGCCGGTGAGCAGGCCCATCTGGCGCAGGCCGGTGAACTCGGTGAAGGTGAAGGCGTAGAAGGTGGCCGCGGTGGTGACCGCGCCGGCCACCACCGCGCCGCCCACGCCGCCGCACATCGCCGAGAGTCCCTGCTCCAGCGTGGCTCCGCCGCGCCGCTCTTCGACGTAGCGCCCATAGGACACGATGACGAAGTCGATCCCCAGGCCGATCAGCAGCGCCGCGACCACGCTCGTCGCCGAGCTGAGCTTGCCGAAGGCGAGGGAGGCGAAGCCGAAGGTGAGCACCAGGCCGCAGAGGAGCGGCACGAAGGCATAGAGAAGCGAGCCCACCCGGCGGAAGATGAAGAGGAAGAGGACGAAGACCCCCAGCGCCGAGGTGACGATGTTGACCAGCATGTCGGTGCGGATCAGCCCGGCGTCGCCGACCGCCGTCAGGTGCGGACCGCCGACCTTGACCGCCGGCTTCGGCCGGCCGCCCGGCCCCGCGGAGTCGGCGATCTCTCCCCAGTGCGCCACCGACTCCGCAACCGCCTTGTCCACATGCGCCGCGAGCCGCTCGTTGAACGGCAGGTTCTGCGGCGGCTGCACCGGCTCGGCGAGCAGGAGCAGCAGGCGGTGGTCGCGCGAGAGGTAGTAGCCGCTGGTCCAGTCGACGTTCAGGGTGCCGCGGGAGCTTTCGAGGCGCCCCAGGAAGACTTCGGCGAGGCCGAGCGGATCGAAGCGGGCGAGCTGCTTGGTCGCCATCCCCTGCGGCGTCGCGAGCTGCCGGCGGAGCTCGCTCACACGTTCGCGGATGGCGCCGTCGCGCAGCTTCTCGGCCATACGGTCGCGGCCCTTGGCGTCGAGGAACAGGAGCGACTTGGGGAAGAACGTCTGCAACAGCTCGACCGGATCGCCGATGCGGTGCTGCACGTTGCGCAGCTCGGGCACCTTCGCCAGCCGCCCGGCCAGATCGTCAGCGAGCGACTCGTACGGGTCCGGCGCCGCGCCCTCCGGAATCTCGATGGCGACCAGGAGGAAGGCCTGGCTGCCGAAGTCCTGGAGCGTTTCGATGTAGGAGTGCACCACCGGGTTGTTCCGCGGCAGCAGGTTCAGCATGTCGGTGTCGAACGACAGCCGGGTGATCAGCAGTCCGGACAGGACGACCAGCACGCCGAAAATCGTGAAGACAAGCCGGTATCGGTGCCTCGCGAAGAGCGCGAGACGTTCCAGGGATCGCCTCATCTAGGGCCTCAGGATCAGCCGGCCGAAGCGCACGAAGTACTCGATGCCGGAGTAGACGGTGATGGCGAGCGCCACCCACAGGGAGATCGGCGCCAGGTGCCGGAACTCGCCGAGCTGGTTGTAGATGATCAGCAGGGCGACGGCGACGATCTGCACGATGGTCTTGATCTTGCCGGAGACCCCCGCGGCGATGACCAGCCCTTCGGAGGACGCGAAAGCGCGCAGGGAGCTGACGGCGAACTCGCGGGCGATGATGACCACCACCATCCAGGCCGGAGCGAGGCCGAGCTCGACGAGCGAGATGAACGCCGCCGACATCAGGATCTTGTCGGCCGCGGGGTCGAGCAGGGTGCCGAGGCGGGTCACCTGCTTGCGCCGCCGGGCGAGGTAGCCGTCGAGGAAGTCCATCAGGGCCGCCAGAAGGAACAGCCCGAGGCCCCACCACTCCTTGTCCGGAACCTTGGTCAGGAGGACGACGACCAGCGGAGGAACCAGGAGGATCCTGACGATGGTGAGTATGTTCGGGAGGTTCAGCATCGGCGGCGGTTCGGTCGCAACCGGGGCATTGTATGCCACCGCCGGGTGAAGCGTGACGTCTGGTTCCAGTGGTTCCAGCTCAAGGTCTCAGCGTTGCCCGCCGATCGCCGTGGTGATGACGATCTGGTTCTGGGCGTTCCGCGTGATGTACGTCTTGCGGTGCCCCGGCGTGACCGCCGGTCCCTTGCCCGCCGACAGGGCCATGCCGGTCTTGCCCCCCTTGTAGAGGGAGAGCACGCGGCGCACGTACTCCTGGGTCTCCTGGTAGGGCGGAATGCCGCGGTGCCGTTCGACCGCGCCCGGGCCGGCGTTGTAGGCGGCCACGGCGAGCTCGAGCTTGCCGGCGAAACGGTCGATCAGCGACCGCAGGTAGGTGGTGCCGCCGCGCAGGTTCTCATCCGCGTCGTACGGATTGCGGACCTTGAGCAGGCTCGCCGTCTCCGGCATGAGCTGCATGAGCCCGATGGCGCCCTTGTTGGAGACCGCCTTCCGGTTGTAGCCGGACTCGGCCTGGATGACCGCGCGGACGAGATCGGGATCGAGGTTCTGCTCCTCGCTGCGCCGCGTGATCAGCGGCTCGAGGTCGGTGTCGGGGACCGCGACCAGGTGGTTCGTGTAGCGGACCGCCCGCTGGGCCAGGCTCTCGTTGTAGATGACCTTGCGGCCGTCCGGGCCGACGGTGAGCTTCACCTCTGCCCGCGCCAGAGGCGCCAGAGCGGTGCAAAGAACGAGCAGACAGAACCCTCTCTTCCAAAGGCTGGCCATCGCAAAACCCCACAAATCGGTGCCGCGATCCTGGGAAAACTCTTATGTGCTGCGTGAGCGGCGCTGGACTATGTTAGCGGATCGATTGAGAAATGCAAATCGGCGACAGCCGATCGATGCGCGCGAGGTACTGGAGGGCCACGACGGTCTTCGCATCCTGGATCTCCCCCCGGTCGACGGCCGCGAGAGCCTCCGCGAAGGGGAGCACCACGACCTGGGTATCCTCCCCTTCGGCGGCAAGGCCGCCGCCGGCGGACACCGGGCGCTGGGAATCGGCCAGACCCAGAAACACGGTGATCTTCTCCGAAGTCCCTCCGGGGCTGGGGTAGATGGTGGCGATCCGGTGGACCTCCCCCTCGGTCTCATAGCCCGCTTCTTCGAGAAGCTCCTTGTTGGCGACGTGAGCCACCTCCAGGTCCGGCTCCTTCACGCCCGCCACGATTTCCAGCAGCCAGGCCTTCCAGGCGGAGTCCCGGCGGTCTTCCTCGCTCAAGCCCGCATAGACGGGGTAGCGGAACTGCCGGACCAGGACGACGGCATCCCGCTTCGGATCGTAGAGCAGGATGCCCACCGACTCGCCGCGTTCGAAGTTGATGCGCTGGATGGGCTCGCTCCATGTGCCGCTGAAGGTGGTATAGCGAAGCACCGCCCGGACGATGCGGAAGATCGGCCCCAAAGACCACTCCACCTTTTCCTCGATCATCGAGACCGCCAGCTTCGATCGGTCGTTCATGATTTCTCCAATAAAGCTGAGTACACCCAGATGTGACAGGCAAAAAAGGCGACGCTCAAGCCGACGAGCACAATCGACGAGGCAAGGGTCACGGTCTTCCAACCTGCGTTGAGCAGATATCCCCCAACTCCGAAAGCAATGCTGTCGAGCAGACCGATCAACAGGGCGGAGTAAAAGAATACCGACCAGGGCTTGCCCGCTTTGGGCAGAGTCTCCCGGCGCCAGCGGAATGCCTCCATCATTGTTTCGGGAGAGAAATCCTTGGCATGCCGAGCGTAGAACTCGCGGATCTGCAACATCGCCTGCATGCTGTCATGCCAAGCCTCCCGGAGCCTTACAAGGATCAAGAAATGGAACCAGCCGACACCGCAGACCGACCAGAGAAGGAGCGTGGCTCCGCCTGGCCATTTCTCCAGTTTTTCGAGGTTGGCCAGGACGCCGGAGGCGACGACACCCACCAGGACCAGATAGAAGTTGACCATGGTGTGGCGGTCCTGCATCGCCTCGCTCGCGGTATGGCGGATGTATTCGTACTCCCACTCGAGGATGTGCCTGGCCTCCAGGCTCTTCTCAGCCGCGGGGGGCGGCAAAGGATCCGCAGGACGCCGCGGCCCGGCGCCCTGCTTCCACTTCAGCCAGACGACGACGCGCAACGCGACGACGTTGAGCGCGAGGAAAGAAAACGCCCAGAGCACAGCCCTCATGACAGCTCCCTCCTCCCGCCTCTATAACATAGGGCCCCGCGTGAAGCTCGCGGACCGCTACCGCAAGCTTCTGTGGCACGCCGGAAGTATGCGCCGCCGTGGCCTTGCGACGGGACAGCTCAGGCGGGGAACCGGATCAGTTCCCTTCCCAGTCCCAGAAAAGGTCTTTGTTGGTCAGCGCGGACTCTTCCTCGGTTGCAGCTTCTTCGGGAGAGTAGCCGCCCTCTTCCGGTTTCGCTTCGCCGCGGATCACCGCGAGCTGCTCGACGAGATCGGTCGTCTCCCGCTCCCAATAGTCCACCGTGCCGAACTGCGGCCAGGCGGCGGGAAAGGCCGGATCGTGCCAGCGGCGGGCGAGCCAGGTGGCGTAGTGGACCAGGCGCAGGCCGCGGAGGGTCTCGATGAGCCGCAGGGTGGAGCGGTCGAACTCGCGGAGCTGCTCGTAGCCTTCGAGGAAGAGGTCGCGCTGCCGCAGCGCCCAGCGGTCGCGGCCGGGCAGGGCGAGCCAGAGGTCCTGCACCGCCGGACCGATCGCCATGTCGTCGAAGTCGAGGACGTTCAGCAGGCCGTCGCGGAAGAGGAGGTTGCCGAGGTGGAGGTCGCCGTGGATGCGGTGGACCGGCACACCGTCGAGCTGCTTGTCGAGGATGTCCGCGATGGTGAAGGCGGTGTCGAAGTAGCGGTCGCGAAGGTGGGCGGGGATGGTGCCGTGATCCGCCAGCCAGTCGACGTTGTCGCGGATGTAGGGGTCCGCGTTCATGAGCAGGCGGTGGGGGGCCTCGCGCCGGGCGCCGGCGTTGTGCAGACGGCCCACCAGCATGCCGAGGCGCCGGACGGTGGCATCGTCGAGCTCATCCGGCGCGCGACCGCCCCGGCGGTCGGAGAGACAGTAAAAGATGTTCTCGATCTGCCGCAGCGTGCCGCCGCCCGGAAACTCGCGCATGGTGCAGACCGGCACCTCGTCGGCCGCGAGATCGGCGAGGAACTGGTGCTCCTCCAGGATCTGCTCCTCCGTCCACCGGCCCGGCCGGTAGAACTTGGCCACCACCCGGGTGCGATCCTTGAGCTCCACCTCGTAGACCCGGTTCTCGAACGAGTTGAGCGGATAGCTGACCGGATTGCAGGGCAGCCCGCCGGCCTCGACGGCGGCGAGCACGCGCTCGGGGGTGAGGGAGAGGAAAAGATCGGTCGCAGGCGCCAGGTCCGTCATAGGGCTATGGTACACGTGCCTTCAGGTACCATGCTCTGCAGGAGGTGCCATGCGCGTCATCGATCCGCAGATCATGAACCGGGTGTTCGAGGTGACCGACGAGATGCCGCTCTCGCGGGAGGCGATCCAGGTGCCGCTCGTCCTGCAGGGGGAGGGGAAGGTGGAGCGCCTCAAGAACGGACGGTTCGAGATCACCCTGCCGGATACGGACGACCTGGGTCCGTTCCTGGCCGGCCTGGCCGGGCGATTGCTGGCCGCGGGAGCGGTGCCCGGGTAAGCCGGCACCGGCCATGGACAGCGCAAGCAGCGGCACGACGCTCGACGGCTCCGCGGCAGGTGGTCCGGGCCAGGGGGGGGACCGCGAGAGCCCGCCGCTCCTGCCGGTGCTCACCATCGCCAGCCATCCGGACCTTTCCCGCATCGGCGATCGCGCCTTTCTCGGCGAGCTGGCCCGCGGACGGGAGGCTCTGCTGTCGCGCGAGGAGCCACGCTTCGCGGCCCCCCGGGTGGCGGTCGGCGAGCCGCTGGGCGATCCGTTCCTGAGCCGGCGGCCCTTCCACCTGCACCACCTGCCGGACGGCGGTGTCCGCCTGCGGCGCGAGGGCAGCCCGACCCACCTGGCGGTCGACGGCACGCTGGTCGAGGAGGAGCACACGGTGCCGGCGGCAGCTCTCGACCACGGGGTGGTCCTCGAGGTCGCCGGGCGGATCGCCCTCCTCCTGCACCGCCGGCCGGCTCCCCTGGCCGGGCCGCCTCCTCCTCCCGGCGGCTTGATCGGGGAGAGCCCGTCGGCGGAGGCGGTGCGGGAGGCCATCGCGAAGGTGGCGGCGCTCGCGGTGCCGGTGTTGGTGCGCGGCGAGACCGGGACCGGCAAGGAGCTGGTGGCGCGTGCCCTGCACCAGATGAGCCCGCGGTCACGCGGGCCGTTCTTCGCGGTGAACGTCGGCGCTCTCCCGCCGGCGCTCGCCGCCGCCGAGCTGTTCGGCTCCCGCCGGGGCGCCTACACCGGCTCCGTCCAGGACCAGCCAGGCTACTTCGTCCGCGCCGAGGGCGGCACGCTCTTCCTCGACGAGATCGGCGAGGCGCCGGCCGAGGTTCAGGTGATGCTGCTGCGCGCGCTGGAGACCGGCGAGATCGTGCCGGTGGGCGGGCAGAACCCGCGCTGGGTGGACGTGCGCATCGTCTCCGCCACCGACACCGATCTGGAAGGGGCGATCGCCAAGGGCGCCTTCCGTGCGCCGCTCCTCCACCGGCTGGAGGGCTACTCGATCCGCCTGGCGCCGTTGCGCGAGAGGCGCGAGGACATCGGCCGCCTGCTGGCCTGGTTTCTGCGGCGGGAGCTGGCGGAGCTCACCGATCTCGGCGATACGCTGCCCGCGGCGGACTCGGCCGAGCTCTGGCTGCCCGTTTCCCTGGTCTCCCGGCTGGTGCGCTACGCCTGGCCGGGCAACGTACGACAGCTCCAGAACGTGGTCCGCCAGCTCGTCCTCGACAGTCGCGGGCACAGGGTGCTGCGGGAGTCTCGCGTTCTCGACGGCCTGCTCCCGGAGCCGGCTGCCGCCGCACCAAGCCCCGCCGAGATCGGCCCAAGCCCGGAACCCGAGCCGATGCCCCACCTGCGCAAACCCTCGGAGGTCTCCCAGGACGAGCTCCGGGCGGCTCTCCGCGCCAATCGGTGGAACCTCAAGGCGACCGCTTCGGCCCTGGGCATCGCCCGCACATCGCTGTACCTCCTCCTCGAGGAGTCACCCGGAGTGCGCTCCGCCTCCGACATCCCGCCGGAGGAGGTCCGCGCGGCCTTCGCGCGATGCGGCGGCGACCTCGAAGCCCTGGCGGCCGATCTCGAAATCTCGGAGCGCGCGCTCCGCCAGCGCCTCAAGGACCTGGGCCTCCGCTGAGGGGGGTGTTTCGAAAGCCGGACCGAAAAGCACCTCACCCCCGGCCCCTCTCCCATCTCCCACCCACGCCCCCGCCGGGAGAGGGGAGAAATTCAGGATGAAGCAGGAGTAACGACGGGACTCGTTGTTTCCTGCCGTTCTCCCCTCTCCCGGGGATGGGCGGGCGGGAGATGGGAGAGGGGCCGGGGGTGAGGTGCTTTTTGCGGACAGGGCGCCGACGGCACCCTGCATCAGGGCATGATGCAGGGAGTCGCGATCGTCCCCTGAGAGCGTCTCCCGTCTCCGGCGCCGGGCCATGCGCTACAATCCTCTTCCGTCGTCTGTCCTGTTCGTCTCCCGAACCATCTGAGGAAGAGAAAGAAGACCATGCCCGAATATATCTACGTCATGAAGGACCTGCGGAAGATCTATCCGCCGAACCGCGAGGTCCTCAAGGGAATATGGCTGTCGTTCTTCCCGGGCGCCAAGATCGGTGTCCTGGGGCTGAACGGCGCCGGGAAGAGCACGCTGCTCAAGATCATGGCCGGCGAGGTCAAGGAGTTCGGCGGCGAGGCGTGGGCGGCGAAGGGGGCGAAGGTCGGCTATCTGTCGCAGGAGCCGCGCCTCGATGCGTCCAAGAACGTCCTCGGCAACGTCGAGGAGGGCGTGGCGGAGACCCGCGCCCTGCTCGACCGCTTCGACGAGATCAATGCCAAATTTGGCGAGACCCTCTCCGACGCGGAGATGGAGAAGCTGATGGCCGAGCAGGCGCGCGTGCAGGACGCGATCGATCATGCCAACGCCTGGGAGATCGACCGCACGCTGGAGATCGCCATGGACGCCCTCCGCCTGCCGCCCGCCGACGCCGAGGTCGCCAAGCTGTCGGGCGGCGAGCGCCGCCGGGTGGCCCTCTGCCGGCTGCTGCTGCAAAAGCCCGACCTGCTGCTCCTCGACGAGCCCACCAACCACCTCGACGCCGAATCCGTCGCCTGGCTGGAGCGCCACCTCGCCGAATACGAGGGCACCGTGGTGGCGGTCACCCACGACCGCTACTTCCTCGACAACGTGGCGGGCTGGATCCTGGAGCTCGACCGCGGCCAGGGCATCCCCTGGGAAGGCAACTACACCTCCTGGCTGGAGCAGAAAGAGCAGCGCCTGGAGCTCGAGGAGAAGCACGAGTCGGCCCGCCGCCGCACGCTGAAGCACGAGCTCGAATGGGTGCGCATGAGCCCGCGCGCCCGCCAGGCCAAGGGCAAGGCCCGCCTCAACCACTATGAAGAGCTGCTCGCCGAGGAGCGCGCGGCGGAGTCGCGGACCGATCCGAACGAGATCCACATCCCGAGCGGCCCCCGCCTCGGCGATCTGGTGGTCGAGACGAACGGTGTCCGCAAGGCCTATGGCGACAACCTGCTGATCGAGAACCTCAGCTTCGCGCTCCCCCCGGGCGGCATCGTCGGCATCATCGGGCCGAACGGCGCCGGCAAGACGACCCTGTTCCGCATGATCGTCGGCGACGAGAAGCCCGATTCCGGCACGATCCGCGTCGGCGAGACGGTGAAGATCGCCTACGTCGACCAGAGCCGCGAGTCGCTGGACGGCGAGAAGCTGGTGTGGGAAGCGATCTCCGACAGCAGCGACATCGTGATGCTCGGCAGCCGGGAGGTGCCGGCGCGCTCGTATGCGGCGGCGTTCAACTTCAAGGGCTCGGACCAGCAGAAGCGGGTGAAGGACCTGTCGGGCGGTGAGCGCAACCGCGTCCACCTCGCCCGCACGCTGAAGGCCGGCGGCAACCTGCTCCTCCTCGACGAGCCGACCAACGACCTCGACGTCGACACCCTGCGGGCTCTGGAAGATGCGCTCATCGCCTTCGCCGGCTGCGCGGTGGTGATCAGCCACGACCGCTGGTTCCTCGACCGTATCGCCACCCACATTCTGGCCTTCGAGGGCGACTCGCAGGTGGTCTGGTTCGAGGGCAACTACGAAGGCTATGAGGCCGACCGCAAGCGCCGCCTCGGCGCCGAGGCGGACCAGCCGCACCGCATCAAGTACAAGAAGCTCACCCACGCCTGATCGCCTCCAGCCGTTCCCACCCCGCGGAGAGCCCTCCGCGGGGCCGATGCCTCCTCCCTCCGTCTCCCTTTCTGGCACCCGGTTTGCAGATTTCCTTAAGAGCACACGTTCGACGGGCCTTGCCCGCCGGGAGGCTCCTCCGGAAACTCGACTGGCCTCTGAAAACGGAGAGGAGAGAAGCATGAGAAAGCAGATTCTGACCCTCGTGACGACCCTGTCCCTGGTCACCGCGGGCGCCGCGCTGGCGCAGGGCGGCGGCGGCGGGGCGAGCCCGACGCCGGGCTCGACGTCCACCACGGGCTCGATGCCCACGACGCAATCAACGCCGCCGGCGACCGGCTCCACGGACTCCAACATCGGGACCGGGACGACCAACACGACCGGCACCGCGAACCCCACCAGCGCCACTGATCCCTTGAGCACCACCAACAGCGGAACGATGACCGGTACAACCGGGACCGGCACCGCCACCGGCTACGGCACCACGAACGCCGACACGCCGGTGAAAACGGACACCACGGTGACGGGGACGACGGGCTACGGCACGACCACCGGCACGACCGGCGTGACCCCAGACACCACCACCGGCACCACCGGCAGCTATGGCGGCACCTCCTCCACGACCACCACCGGCGTCACCACCACCGACACGGCAATGGGAGGCACGTCCAGCACCGACCGCAGCCTGCCGCGAACGGCGAGCGATCTGCCGCTGGTCGCCCTGACGGGCCTCCTCGCGCTGGGCGCCGCCGCCGCGTTGCACACCCGCCGGGCTTAAAACCTCGGCCATGGTGGCACCCACCTTGCACTACTTGAACCCGATGACAGCGGAGGCTCCTCGGAGTCTCCGCTCCCAGCAAGAAGGCTCAACTCTGAAGAGGAGACATCCTATGAAGCGTTTCATGCTTGCCAGCTCGACCATGTTCCTGCTCACCGCCGGCGCCGCCATGGCGCAGAACCCCCTCAACACGACGGCCCCGGGCCCGACGCAGGAGAAGCTGCCGGGTCAGACCAACAACGATCTGCCGAACCCGGGCCATCCGATCGCGCCTCCCACCACAAGGGTGCAGACGCCGCCGGTGACCGAGAACGGTACGACCGAGGGGACGGCTGCCGAGAGCATGCAGCGTGACACGACCTCCACTGGCACGACGGGCGTCACCAGCACGGACACCACGACGACCACCACGACCACGACCCCCGCTCCGACCAGCATGAGCGACACGACCACCACGACCGACACCACGGTCAACGGAACCTCCGGCAGACTGCCGCGCACCGGGAGCGAGATGCCTCTCGTGGGCCTGATCGGTCTCACCTCGCTGGCCGGCTTCGCCGTCCTCCGGGCCTCGCGGAATGCCTGAGCCCCGTCTCCGGAAGCTGGATGTTGCTACCGATCACCTGGCGCTCCCGAGCGCCAGGTGATTTTGTCTCGGGGGAGGTCCTGATGCCGGTCCGTTGGCTTGAACGCCTCTTGCTGCTGATCGGGCTCGTCTGTCTGGGGACGGTCGCCTATGCGTATTTCGACGCGCGGCTCACCGCGCGCCGGGAAAACCAGCGTCTCGATGCGCAGATCCGCGAGCACGCCCGCGGCGAAGCGGCCCGGCCGGCTGCCGCAACCGACTCATTCCGCGGCCTCTCCGCTCCCGCGCCGCCGCCTGTTCAGGAAAAGTTGGAAGAAGGAGCGCTGGTGGGCCGGCTGGAGGTCCCCCGCCTCGGGCTCTCGACCATCGTCCTCGAAGGCGTCGAGGACGGCACCCTGCGCCACGGCGCCGGCCACATTCCCGGGACGGGCCTTCCGTCGCTGGCGGAGGCCGCCAACATCGGCATCGCCGGACACCGGGACAGCTTTTTCCACCCCCTCAAGGACATCGGTAAGAATGACATCATCACCCTCGCCACCGCCGAGAGGACCTATCGCTACCGCGTGGAATGGACCCGCATCGTGCCGCCGGAGGACGTCTCGGTGCTCGCCGATACGGGGGCGCCGGTGTTGACGCTGGTGACCTGCTACCCGTTCTACTACGTCGGCTCCGCGCCGGAGCGGTTCATCGTCCGCGCTCAGCGGATCGGCGACGACAGCCCGCCCATCTCTCCCTGACCGTCCAGCAGCGGCAGCCGCACCTCCATCGTGGTGCCGGTCCCCGGTCCGGCGCTCGTCGCCACGACATGGCCGCCGTGCATCTCGACGAGGCTGCGGACCAGGGTGAGGCCGATCCCCAGACCGGCGCCGGCCCGGTCGAGCGCCTGCTCGCCCTGGGTGAAGAGATCGAAGATCCGCGGCAGCAGGTCGGGAGCGATCCCGATGCCGTTGTCTTTCACCCGCAGCACGGCTTCGCCGTTCTGGTGGAGCACGGAGACCTCGATGTCGCCGCCGGGCTCGGTGTACTTGGCCGCGTTGCGCACCAGGTTGCCCACCACCTGCTCCAGGCGCGTGGTGTCGGCGTGGAGCGGCAGCGGATCGCCGGTGAGGTGGACGTGCAGGGTGTGGTTTTTCGCTTCGAGCAGCGGCCGGGTGGTCTCCAGCGCATGGCGGACCGCGTCGCCGAGGTCGACCGGCTCCCAGCGCAGCTCCACCTTGCCGCGGGTGATGCGCGACACGTCCAGCAGATCGTCCACCAGGCGCACCAGATGCTGGATCTGGCGCTGGATGACCGCCACGGCGCGGCCGGTGGCCGGCGTCCCGACGTCCGTCTGAGCGAGGATGTAGGCGGCGTTGGCGATCGCCCCGAGAGGATTGCGCAGCTCGTGCGCCAGCATGGCGAGGAACTCGTCCTTGCGCAGGTCGGAGTCGGCCAGGGCCTCGGCGCGGGCGCCGAGCTCGGTCGCCAATCGCTCGCGCTCGCGGGTGCGGGCGGCCAGCCGGTCGCGCATCTCGGCGAACGCGGCGGAGAGGCGTGCCACCTCGCTGATCGAGCTGCTGGAGAGCGGGGCATCGGCGTTGCCGGCGGTCAGCTCGTCCACCGCGTCGGCCAGGGTGCCGAGCGGCCGGGCGATCCGCCGGGCGGTCAGGATCCCCCCCAGCACGGCGAGAGGGACCACGGCCAGCAGCAGCAGGAACGCCAGGTCGCGCCCCTGGCGCACGCCGGCGAGGGCGGCGCTGCGCGGCCGTTGCACCGCCACCACCCAGCCCAGCTCGCCGATCTTCTCGAACGCGGCCAGGCCGTCCCGCCCCGCCGGTTTGTGCCCGGCGGCGAGCTCCTTGTCCCAGCCGTCCGACATCGGCGGAGAGTCGTCCGCGCCGGGAGGGTTGGTGGTGGTGTTCCGGTCGGTGCCGTCGTGGTGGGCGATGGCCCGCCCGGTGCCGTCGGCCAGATAGACGTCCGAGCCGTTGCGGGCGATGCGTTTCTGCAGCGCCTCGGTCCCGAGCAGGCTCACCAGCGCGCCGGTCACCATGCCCTCGCTGCTGATCACGGGCGCGCTCAGCAGAAGGTGCTGTTGCCGGTCTCCCGGCGTCTTCAGGAGCTGCACCGAGACCTTCGGATTGCGGCGCGTGGCCGCCGCGATCTCCCGCCGGTCCCGCTCCGGCAGCGGCATGGCGCCGGCCACCGCGACGGCACGCCCGGCGGAATCGAGCAGGGCGAGGGCCTCCAGGCGCGGGTAGAGAGGGAGGGTCCGCTCCAGGAAGAGGCTCTGCATCCGCGGCTCCGGCGGAACCCGCCCCGCGGCGGCCGCGATGGTCTGGGTCTCGGCGCCGTTGAGCTCCACGAAGTCGGCGACCGCCCGGGCGATCGAATGCGCCTCGATCACCCGCGCCTCCGTCACCTGTCCGATCGCCAGCCGCTCTTCCTGCGTCGTCGCCACCGCCACCGTGAAGACCAGCGCTCCGGAGGTGGCGATGGCGAGGGCCAGGGCCAGGCGGGTGATGAGCGCCTGGGTGTCCAGCCGGGCGAGCCGCTGCGACAGCCAGGGGAGCGCGGCGAGGGCGGTGCCGCAGCCGAGATAGAAGGCGATCCCGGTCCAGGAGCGGCGCGGCAGGGCGACCAGGGAGCCCATGAGCAGAAAGATCGTGCCCGCCATGAGGTGCACCGCCCAGACCAGACGGCGCCGCCCGGCGCGCAGGTGCACCCAGCAGAGGAGAGGACCACTGAGGAAGAGAGCCGTGCCGAGCAGGGGCAGGAACGGGAAGGAGTCCCGGAACAGCCGCGGCACGGCCAGCATGGCGGCGCCGTCGATCACCGCCACGATTCCCATCAGCAGCGCGAACAGATCCCATCCCTGGCCAGGCTGCGGTACGGGGGCGTCCGCGGCGCGCAGAAAGCCGGCCGCCAACAGGCCCAGCCCGAGGACGCCGTAGCTGACGGTCCCGGTGAACGCACCCGCCCGGGCGAAGCTCGCCGCCAGCACGAGCAACGTCAGGCCGGCGACGCTGTGCACGATCAGGCTCGCCGCCCGGCCGGGCCGCAGGATGGAGACCGAGAGCAGGGCGACGCCGCTGCCCAATGCCGCCAGCCCCCACCAGAACAGGAACGAGAAAAGCGCCTGGTAGATCGGGGCTGAAAAGCGATGCGGCGCGACCAGGGCGAAGGCACCGATGAAGGCCGAGAGCAGGCCCACCGTCCAGCGCAGGCTCTCGGCGCTCAGGCCGGCTGACTCGTGGGATGAGGATCTTGGAATGGGCGGCAAAGACTGTCCCTCGACGTACAAAGATACTCGACCTCTGCGGCTGTCCAGCAGGACGGCGTAGAATGCGTCCGGTTTTCCGTCCTCACGACCGGGCGCCCATGCGCCGGAGGAGCTTTTTCGATGCCCCAGATGTCCCGAGTCGCTCTGCCGATTTTCGCCCTCGCCCTGGCGGCCACCGCCGCCGCGGCACCCCAGAAGGCGCCACCCCCCCGTCCGACCCCTCCGACCGTCACCGGCGCATCCGCCTCGATGCTCGGTTTCACCGATGCCGGCGCCGCGGCCCAGCGGGCGCTGGAGGCGCGTTTCGACGCCTCGCTGAATGCCGAGAACCTGCGCGGCTGGATGAAACAGCTCAGCGCGCGCCCCCACCACATCGGCTCCCCCTACGGCAAACAGAACGCCGAATTCATGGCTTCCCTGTTCCGCTCGTGGGGCTACGACACCCGCATCGAAGAGTTCTCCGTGCTCTTCCCGACGCCCAAGGTGCGCCAGCTCGAGCTGGTCGCGCCCACCCACTTCACCGCCTCCCTGGCCGAGCCGCCGATCCCCGGGGATTCGACCTCCGGCCAGACGGACGAGCAGCTCCCCACCTACAACGCCTACTCGATCGACGGCGACGTCACCGGCGACCTGGTGTTCGTCAACTACGGCGTACCCGCCGACTACGACGAGCTCGCCCGCCGCGGCGTCGACGTGCGCGGCAAGATCGTGCTGGCCCGCTATGGCGGCTCCTGGCGCGGCATCAAGCCGAAGGTCGCCGCCGAGCACGGCGCCATCGGGTGCCTCATCTATTCCGACCCGCGGGAAGACGGCTACGGCCGGGGCGACGTCTATCCGAAGGGCGGCTACCGGCCTCCCCTGGGAGCGCAGCGGGGCTCGGTCGCCGACATGCCGCTCTACCCCGGCGATCCGCTGACCCCCGGTGTGGGCGCGACCGCGGACGCCAAGCGTCTCGAACTCTCCCAGGCGGCGACGCTGACCAAGATCCCCGTGCTGCCGATCTCCTACGCTGACGCGACGCCGCTCCTCCAGGCCATCGGCGGCCTCATGGCGCCCGAGGAGTGGCGCGGCGGCCTGCCCCTGCCCTACCGGCTCGGGCCCGGCCCGGCCAAGGTGCATCTCAAGCTGCAGTTCGACTGGAAACAGACCCCTGCCCGCGACGTCATCGCCACCCTCAAGGGCGCCGAGCGGCCGGACGAATGGATCGTGCGCGGCAACCATCACGACGGCTGGGTCAACGGCGCCACCGATCCGATCAGCGGCATGGTGGCCCTGCTCGAAGAGGCGCGCGGCCTCGGCGAGCTGGTGAAGAGCGGCTGGAAGCCGAAGCGCACCATCATCTTCGCCGCCTGGGACGGTGAGGAGCCCGGCCTCCTCGGCTCCACCGAATGGGCGGAAACCCACGCCGACGACCTGCGCCAGCACGCCGCCGTCTACATCAACTCGGACACCAACAACCGCGGCACCCTCGCAGCCGGCGGCTCCCAGACCCTGGAGACGCTGGTCAACCAGGTCGCCCGCGACGTCACCGATCCCGAGAAGTCGATCAGCGTCGCCGACCGCGCCATGGCCACTGTCATCGTGGGCTCCAAACCGGACGTCCGGCAGGAGGTGCGGAGCACCAAGACCTTCCGCATCGACCCGCTCGGCTCGGGCTCCGACTACACGCCGTTCCTCCAGCACCTCGGCATCGCCTCCCTCAACATCGGCTACGAGGGCGAGGGGCAGTACGGCCAGTACCATTCGATCTACGACGACTTCGACCACTACACGAAGTTCATGGACCCGTCGTTCATCTACGGCGTCACCCTCGCCAAGACCGGCGGTCGCCTCGTGCTCCGCCTCGCCGGCGCCGACGTCCTGCCGCTCGACTTCGGCCGCTTCTCCGCCAGCGTCGACCGCTACGTCGGCGAGGTGGCGAAGCTCGCCGACGACCTGCGCGAATCGACGGAAGAAGAGAACCGCCGCATCCAGGACGGCACCTACCGCGCCATCGACGATCCGACCGAGACCTGGGTGGTGCCGGCGCTCAAGGACCCCGTCCCCTTCCTGAACTTCGCGCCGCTCCACAACGCCGCCGCGCTCCTCGACCAGAGCACCGCCGCGTACCAGAAAGCCCTCTCCATCAAGGGAGGAAGCCTCTCCCTGGAGGATCAGAAGCGCCTCGACGGCATCCTCCTCACCGCCGAGCGCTCCCTGACCCGCAAAGAGGGTCTGCCGCGCCGCTCCTGGTTCGTGCATCAGATCTACGCTCCCGGCTTCTACACCGGCTACGGCGTCAAGACCCTGCCGGCGGTCCGCGAAGCGATCGAGCAGCGCAACTGGAAGGAAGTCGACGAGCAGGTCACCCTCGTGGCAAAGGTCATCGAAGGCTTCGCCAAGGAAGTCGACCGCGCGACATCGGTGCTGATCGGGAAATAACCTACCGGGGGCGGGGCGGATCAAGGCGTCGTGGCACGCCTGGCCGCACCGCCCTCAGAAGACAGAAATTTCAACTTTTTTGCAAGTTTCGCGCCGTGAACCTCGCGCGCTCAACGGGGCCTGCCACACTGCGGATCGATCGGCATGGACCATGCATAGAACACCTTCATCGGTTGTTGTTATCGAATAAATTCTACTGACCGAGAAGAGGCTACCCTTGAAACGCCACAGAAAAGACGATGGCGTCCTACCGCAGACCCTTACCCCGCCGGAGCCGACTCTGGCAGTTGACGACACCCCTCAGGATCTCTTCCCGATCATCGGTATTGGAGCCTCCGCCGGTGGACTCGAGGCCTTCCGGCAGTTGCTGCAAAATCTTCCCACGGACACCGGCGCGGCCTTCGTGCTTGTGCAGCACCTGAGTCCGACGCACGGAAGCATCCTGCCTGCGCTCCTCGCCCGCTCGACCGCGATGCCGGTCAACGAGACGATCGATGGCGTGCGGATCGAGCCCGACCATGTCTACGTGATTCCCTCCCACATGGACGTGGCGATCACGGACGGACATCTGAAGCTCCTGCCGCGGGCCGTCCCACCGGCCCAGCACATGCCGATCGACCTCTTCTTCCGCACCCTGGCACAGATCCAGGCCGCCAAGGCGATCGGAGTGGTCCTCTCGGGGAACGGCTCCGACGGCACCCTGGGGCTTCTGGCGATCAAGGCCGCCGGCGGGCTCTGCTTCGCCCAGGACCCCCAGTCCGCCGCGTTCGACGGCATGCCGCACAGCGCGATCGCGTCGGGCAGCGTCGACGCCGTCCTCCCCCCTGACGGCATCGCCCTGGAGATTGCGAGGCTGGCCGGCGGCACCTATCTCCGGCAGCCGCGCGACGCGACGACGCATGAGGCGCTCCTCGAAGCCGAGAGAAGCGGTCTCGACACCGCGTTTGCCCTGATCCGGACGGCTACGGGGAACGACCTCACCGGCTACAAGAAGGCGACCCTGTTGCGCCGCATCAGGCGGCGCATGGCGCTTCTCAAGATCGAGGGGCTCCCCGACTACGCCGGCTATCTCCAGGGCCACCCCGGCGAGGTTCGCGACCTCTATCAGGACCTGTTGATCCATGTCACATCCTTCTTCCGCAACCCGAAGACCTTCGAGGTCTTGAGCCGGGACGTGTTCCCGCGGCTGCTGGAGGGCCGCACCCCCGAAGCGCCGGTCCGGATCTGGGTGCCGGGCTGCTCGACCGGCGAAGAGGTCTATTCGATCGCCATCTGCCTGCTGGAGAGCCTGGACGGTCTCGCCTCCTCGCCGCCCATTCAGATCTTCGGCACCGACCTGCGCGAGAGCGCGGTGGAAAAAGCGCGCGCCGGGATTTATCTGGAAAACATCGCCGCCGATGTCGCACCCGAGAGACTGGAGCGCTTCTTCGCGCGGGAGAGCGGCCATTTCCAGGTCAGCAAGACGGTCCGTGACCTGTGCGTCTTCGCGCGCCATGACCTGATCCGGGATCCTCCGTTCTCCCGCCTGGACCTCATCAGTTGCCGCAACGTCCTCATCTATCTCGAACCCGGCGTGCAGAGGAAGGTGATGGCGAGCTTCCACTACGCCCTGACCTCCACAGGCCTCCTCGTCCTGGGAGCCTCGGAGACCGCCGTCGCGTCGTCGGATCTCTTCCAGCCGGTCGATCGGGAGCACAGGATCTATACGCCCCAAGCGGTGACGGTCTACAGAGTCCCCGGCTCCGGCATGGGAGCTTCCCCGGGAGGGGCCGTCTTTGGCGCCCGGCCGGAAGCCGCCCTGCGGGAGACCGGAGGCCCCGGCGACCTGCAGCGGGAGGCCGACCGCGTCCTCCTCAGCCGGTTCGCACCGGCGGGTGTCCTGGTGGACGAAAACCTGGAGATTCTCCAATTCCGCGGTGACACGCACCCCTACCTCCAGCACGGGCCCGGCAGCGCCAGCCTCCAACTGCTCCGGATCGTGCAGAAAGGACTGCTGCCTGGAGTGCGCGAGATGATCCAGGAAGCAAGGGCTACCCGCGCGCCGGTCGGCCGGCAGGACTTGTCGTTCCGCTACCGGCAGCGTTTCCACAACGTGGCCGTCGAGGTCGTCCCGATCCAGGGCCGCTCCTCCGGCCGGTTCGGATTCCTCCTCCTTTTCATGGAGCCCCCGGAGATTGCACCCGTTCGGCCGGAAACCGGGAAGCCCGCGCCGAATACGCCTCGGCGCGAGGCGGATCGCCAGATCGTTCGGTTGGAACAGGAGCTGGCGACGACACAGCAATACTTGCAGGCGATCATCGAAGATCAGAGCGGAGCCAACGAAGAGCTGCAGACCGCCAACGAAGAGATCCTCTCCAGCAACGAAGAGTTGCAGAGCCTCAACGAGGAGCTCGAGACCGCCAAGGAAGAGCTCCAGTCGGGCAACGAAGAGCTCTCCACGCTCAACGACGAGCTGACCAACAGCAACCGGGAGCTGGGCCAGCTCGGCGACGACCTGGCCAACCTGCTCGCCGGTCTCCAGATCCCGGTCGTCCTGCTGACCTCCGACCTGCGCGTGCGCCGCTTCACCCCCGCGGCCGCGCGGCTGATGAACCTCATCCCCGCCGACATCGACCGGCCTCTCCGAGACATCCGGCCCAACTTCGACCTGCCCAACCTCGAAGGGTGGCTCCTGGAGGCCACGGAGACCGCCGGCGTGGTCGAGCGGGAGATTCAGGATGGCCGGGGGGACTGGTACTCGCTCCGCATCCTTCCCTACAGGACGCGGGACAACCGCATCGACGGCGCATTGATGGCCCTGGTGGACATCAACAGCCTGAAGCAGGCTGCCACTCATGTCGCGGAGGCCCGCGACCTCGCGGACGCGATCATCGAGACGGGGCGGGAACCGCTTCTCGTGCTGGACGGGAAGCTGCGTGTGGAGAGAGCCAACCGCGCCTTCTGCGATCTCTTCCGGGTGAGCCCGGAGGAGACGGAAGGCCGCTTCTTCGACGATCTGGGCGATCTCCAGTGGAAGATCCCCGCCGTGCATCTGGCCCTCGAATCCGTCCTCGCCGAAGCCCAGGACTTCCGGGATCTCACCGTCGAGCAAGAGTTTGCAGCGATCGGCCGCAGGACGATGGTTCTCAATGCCCGCCGCGTGCGGCAGCATGGCGGCAAAGAGGTGAAGATCCTGCTCGCCATCGAGGACAGGACCGACGCCCGGGAAGCGGAGGTGGAGCGCTCCGCGCTGGTCCTCCGGGAGCAGAAAGCGGCCCGCGAGGCCGAGGAGGCCAACCGGCTCAAGGACGAATTCCTGGCCACCGTCTCCCATGAGCTGCGCGGCCCCTTGAGCGCAATCTCCGGCTGGATCCACGTGCTGGCGGCGAAAAAAGCGGACGCGGAAACCACCGACCGCGGCTTGGCGGCGATCGAGCGCAATGTCCAGGTGCAGATGAGGCTCGTCGAAGACCTGCTGGACGCCGCCCGGATCACCACCGGGAAGCTCCGCCTGGCCCCGCAGATCCTCGACCTGCTGCCGGTCGTCGAGACGGCGCTCGAGACCGTGCGCCTGGCGGCCGACGCCAAGGGCGTGACCCTGGCGATCTCCCACGACGGCCTGGCCACCACCGTCCTGGGCGATGCGGACCGTCTCCAGCAGATCGCCTGGAACCTGCTTTCGAACGCTGTCAAGTTCACGCCGGGTGGGGGCCGCGTCGAGGTCTGGCTGGGTCGCGTCAACAATTGCGTGAACCTCCGGGTCTCCGACACGGGCCAGGGCATCCACGCCGAGTTCCTGCCCCACATCTTCGAGCGCTTTCGCCAAGCGGAGAGCTCTCCGGCCCGGAACCAGGGCGGGCTCGGCCTGGGGTTGTCCATCGTGCAACACCTCACGGAGCTGCACGGCGGGACCGTGGCGGTGGCGAGCCAAGGGGAGGGACAGGGGGCGACCTTCACGATCTGTTTCCCGGTCCCCGCGCTCCTCCCTGCGAAGTCGGCAGAGCGCCGGCAGCCGCTCGCGGGGCTGCGCCTGCTCATCGTGGAGGACGAGCCCACCAACCGGGAGATGCTCGCTGCCCTCCTCGACCAGTACGGCGCCGAGGTGACCGCGACCGCTTCGGCTGAGGAGGCCATGGCGGCCCTCGCCCGCGCCATTCCGGACGTGATGATCAGCGACATCGGAATGCCGGGGGAGAGCGGCTACGACCTGATGCGCCGTGTGCGCGCCCTCCCCTCCGACAGCGGCGGTCGCGTTCCAGCCCTCGCCTTCACCGCCTACGCCACCAACCAGGACCGCCTGGACTCCCTGGACGCCGGCTTTCAGGCCCACCTCGCCAAGCCGACCGACCCCGCTCGGCTGGTCGCGATCCTCACAGCCCTCGCGCAGCGAGCGGAGTAACCACTGAGATAGAATCTCTCCTGACGACAGATCCTCCATAGAGATCGATCCAGGAAACCCAACGTTTCCTGGAAGAGACGAACCCTCAATCCGGAGGCAACCATGCGGCATGCCGGAGCCTTGTTCCTGAACACGCTGTGCGCGCTGGCTCTCTGTCAACCTGTTCTCGCCCAGCCGGCCGGCTCCGGCGCTGCGGAGATGGAGAAGGCCCTCGCGGCCATTCGTCCGCAGGCGATCCGCGCGCACATGGCCTTTCTGGCCGACGATCTGCTGGAGGGGCGCAGGACCGGCACGCGCGGCTACGATCTCGCGGCGAAGTATGTGGTGGCCCAGCTCGCAGCGCTCGGGCTCGAACCGGCGGGGACCAACGGCAGCTATTTCCAACCGGTCCCGCTGGCGCGGATGGCCACGGTCGAGCCTGAATGTTCGGTGGCCTTCCTCCGCGATGGCCGGAAGACCGAGCTCCAGTATGGTGTGGACTATTTCATCCGCTCGGTCAGCCACAACTCGGACGTCACCGCCCCGGTCGTCTTCGCGGGATTCGGCGTGACGGCTCCCGAGATGGGCTACGACGACTACGCCGGGATCGATGTGCGCGGCAAGATCGTCGTGCTCCTCTCCGGAGCGCCCGCCTCCTTCCCGCACGACCAGAGAGCCTACTACTCGCACCCGGCGGGCAAGATCAGGAATCTGGTCGCGCGGGGCGCGGCCGGCTACCTGGGAATCTTCACGCCGGAGCTCGAACGGGTATTCCCCTGGGAGCACGCATTGAAGGAGGCCGGCTTGCCGAACGTGTCGTGGGCGGACGAGACGGGCCGGCCGCACCTCCTGGGGCCCGGGACCGCCATTCTGAGTTGGAAAGGCGCCGAGGCGCTGTTCGCGGGAACGCCTCACCGCCTCGAGGAGATCTTCAAAAACGCCGAGACCGGCCGGCCGCAGTCGTTCGAGCTGCCCGTCCAGGCGAGCCTGCGCAACAGGGGCCGGATCGAAGGGATCGAGAGCCCGAACGTGGCGGCGGTGCTGCGCGGCTCCGATCCACGGCTGAAGGAGGAGTACATCGTCCTGAGCGCCCATCTCGATCATGTCGGAGTGGGCAAGCCGGTCGCCGGGGACTCCATCTACAATGGCGCGTACGACAACGCCTCCGGCGTGGCGATCCTGCTGGAAGTTGCGAATGCGTTCACCCACCTTCCCGCAGCGCCCCGCAGGTCCGTGATCTTCCTCGCCGTCACCGGAGAGGAGGAAGGCTTGAACGGCTCGGATTTCTTCGCTCAACACCCGACCGTGCCGATCGGCCGGATCGTTGCCAACGTCAATCTCGACATGTTCCTGATGCTCTATCCGCTCCGCGACGTGATCGCCTTCGGGGCAGAGCATTCGAGCCTGGCACTCACGGTGGAAGAGGCGGCGCACCGGCTCGGGATCGCCGTGAGCCCGGATCCCTTTCCGGAGCAGGTGATGTTCATCCGCAGCGATCATTACTCGTTCGTCCAGCAGGGAGTCCCCGCCATCTCTCTGGACGGCGGATTTCAGACCGGCGATCCCGCTGTCGACGGCCAGGCGATCCGGGAAAAATGGATGAAGGAAAAGTATCATCAGCCGGGCGACGACATGAGCCAGGTGATCGACGTGGACGCCGGCGCGCAGTTCGCGAAGCTGAACCTCCTCATCAGCTATCTGTTGGCGCAGAACGATAAAGCCCCGAGCTGGAATCCCGGCGACTTTTTTGGCGATACATTCCGCCCTGCCCATGCGGAACCTACTCATTAGGGTGGCCTCGCGGCCTCTCCCGCCGGCGCCAGAGGACTACCCTTCCGGGGATTTCGCCGCGGTTCCCGCCCCTCTATTCTCTCGTTAGCCTGAACGAGAACGGACGAATTGAGGAGGTTTTCCATGTCAACCAGCGCCACCACCCACCAGCTTCTGTGCCACTTCCTGGTGGAGAAGGTCTTCAACGATGGCAAGCTGGAGCTCCTCGATCTCCTGATCGCTCCCGACGCCGTCAACCACGAGATGGAAATCTTCGGTCCCGCCGCCGCGCGCGGACCCGAGGTCGTGCGCCAGTTCGCCCGGGTCTTCCGGTCCGCCTTCCCCGATCTGCGGGTGTCGGTGATCGATCAGATCGGCGACGGCGACCGCGTGGCCACCCGCTGGAAGATGGAAGGCACACAGAAGAATCGCCTGATGGGGATCGAGGCCAGCCACCGCTCCATCAATATCGAGGGGATCCGGATCGATCGGATCGTCGACGGCCGGATCGCCGAGACGTGGAACCGCTGGGACGCGCTCGAGCTGCTCCGGCAACTCGGGGCCGTGCCGCCGTTCGAACGCCAGCCGGCCGTCGCCGCTCCGCCGGTCGCCTCTTACGCCTTCAGAGCCGCGGCCTGATCGGTCTGGTTCCGGCGACGAGAAGCGGCACACGGCGCGCCTATCGGGAGGTCGTTCCCTACGGCCGACGTACTGAACCAATCGAACATGGCTCTTGAGCCTCAGGATGCCAAGCGAGCGCCTTCATGATGAAGGTGGAGAAGGCAAAGAACACACCGCCGACCAGACCAGCACCGAGGCAGACGAGAAGCGGGAGCAATGTGAGCATTGGCGATGGCCAGGAGGAAAGGTTTGGCGCCTGGCTCATTGAGCACTTTACCGCTGGCCGGCTCGGACCTCGGCGTCGAACACGCCCGTCCGCACCGCTCCGCCGGTTTTCACCTGCACCCAGAGACGGTAGCGGCCCGGCTGCGGGAACTCGTAGGGGAACGACACCTCGCCCGCCGGTTGCTGCATTCCGGCCATCGCGGACATGGCATGCGCGGAATGATCCATCGCGGCCATCCCAGCCATCCCCGGCGCGCTCTCCTTTCCCGCGAATGCCTGCTGCGCCGCCATCGAGAAGCTGCCCACCGGATGGAGATGGACGAACACCGCACCGTCGTCGCGGGTGACGACGGCGTGGCTCATCATCCCCATATAGGGCTCCAGAGGCGCCGGACGGCCCTCGGCGTCGCGGATCGCGAAGCGGAGCTCCCCTTCGCGGCCGGCCACCAGCGGTTCCGGCTTGCCTTCCCAGGTCATCGTCAGGCCGCCTTCGAGAGGACCGGCGAGACGCCAGGAGTCGTCTGGATCGGCAGCAGGATCTCCCAACGGTTTTTGGGCTGCCGGCTGGGGGAGATCGACCGTGGTGGTCAGGGTCTGCGCGAAGCCGGACTCGCGGACGATGTCGGCATAGAGACGATAGTGACCGGCGGGGAGCGCCGGCAGCGGCGCCTCGAACGAGATGGCGCTGCTGCGGACCGGGTGGAGGTGGGCGAAGGCGTCGAGCGCCGGCTCGCGGATGAGAAAGAGGTGCATCAGCTTGCCGTGGTCCGGCACCAGCGGGCTCACGTCGGGCTCCTGCCAGCGCGGATCGGTGATCGCGAGATGGAGAGTGCCATCCGGCCGCACCGACGCGGCGGTCGCGAGCGGCCGGTAGAGCCGCTTCTGCGCCGCGGCGTCCACGCCATTCCACCAGAGCTTGCCTCCGGCGACGATCAAAACGAGCAGCACGGCGGCGACCGCCACGATCAGCCGCGCCCGCCGCCGGCGTTGCGCGTCCGGCTCGACGCCCGGCGCCAGCACGCTCTCCCGGACCGCGGCGCCGACCAGAGTCAACGCTCCAGCGAACAGGAAGAGACCGAGGCCGGCGAGAGTGAGCCCGAGCGCCTTCTGCATCCCGAGCGTCCGCGTCCGCACCGCCGCGACAGGCACGACGGCAAGCCCTTCGCCGGCCGCGCCGGTGAGCCGCACCCGCACGCTGTACGAGCCCGCGGTCATGATCCAGAGCTGCCCGCTCCACAAGCCTTTCTCCCCGCGCACCGGCCGCGCCTCGTCGGCCGGCGGCGCGCCTTTCACTCCCGCTTCGAACTGCACCGGCTGCACGAGGACGTGCTCGGGAGCCCCCTCCTGCACCCGTACCGTCACCTCCGCCAGACCGGGGATCACCGCTGGCGGCCGGACCACGATCCGCACCGGCCACGGCCCCGCCGTCCCCGCGAAGAAGACGTTCGGGCTGCCGACGTGCGCGTGGGCGGCGGGGGAGAGGAAGAAGAGGGCGAGGGCGACGAGGCAGACCCAAGCGCCTGTTGCTTGCCTCATCGCTTCACCCGCGCCATCCAGCCACCCCAGAACAGACCGATCTGCGTCGAGATCGTGGCGATCACCCAGGCGATCCCCAGCGCTCGCGGCGACACCGGCTCGCGGCCGTTCACCCAATAGCGGGTCATCCAGGCGCCGACCTCGCGGCTGTAATCCCAGTGCAGGTTGGTGGCGAAGAACGCGTTGTCCGCCGCCGGGGAGAGCAGGAGCTGGGAGAAGTTCCACTGCACGAGCAGGAAGACCCCGAGGAAAGCCGCCGCCAGCGCCGGCGCCATCCACCAGGGAGCCCGCCGGCCGGTGCCGGAGGTCCGGGCCGATTGAACGATCAGATCGATCGCCAGCGCCGGCACGATCAGCAGCAGCGGAAAGAGCGGCGCCGCCATGTGGTGGAGCGGATTGTTGATCGGTCCCAGCTTCGGCTCCGCCGGGAAGAGCGGCAGCACCCACACCATCAGGAGATCGAGCGCGGTATAGAACAGCGCCGTCGTCGTGGCCGCCCAACGGCGCCGCGACGACCAGGCCACGGCCGCGAGGAGCAACGGATAGACCAGACACGAAGCCTTGTAGAAGTAGGCGGTGTGCTGAGCGTTCGGATAGCTGTCTTCCATCAGCACCGTCGCCACCATCAGGAGCACGATGCCCGCGGCGTAGAAGAAGGCGGTGCTCAGCGCGCGCGCTCCGCCTGCGGTCTCTGCGGCATCGACGGCGCGGTTCTGGCGCGCCAGCACCAGCAGCATGGCGCCGACCTGGATGGCGATCATCCCCGCCGCCAGCACCATGTGCGGCGGCGAGATGATCTGCACGTCCAGCCCGTAGGCGCTGTGCCACCAGTCGTCGAACGGCGCCGAGGTGAGCATCGCGATGGCGCCCCAGATTCCCACCCACGCGCCGAGCGGAGCGCGGAAACCCCAGAACGGCACCGCCGCCGCCTTCTCCTCCGGCGTCCCGGCAAACGTCGTGTGGATCGCGAGCCACCCCCCCGACAAACCGGCCAGCACTCCACCCAGATAGATCGCCATGTGCGCCGGCGTCCAGAACGTGTCGCGGCCGATCGTCATGTGCCACGAGATGTCCCATAGCAGGCCGACGACGATACTGGTCGAGCCCAGAAGCATCGCCGCGACAAACCAGGGGATCGCCGCGGCACGGCTGGCGCGGGTGTGGAGGGGAACGGCAATCTGCGGGGGCGGGGCGAGGGATTCCATGGACGGACCTCCAGATCGTGGCCCCTGATCATACGCGAGAAGGAGGCGGAGAGTTGCCTCCTGGCTCCCGGATTGCAGACCGGTGTTCCTGGGTCGTTGCAACCCTCGTTCGAGACCACCTCGGCACGAACCCCACACGACGAACCAGGAGACAGTAGCTCATGGACAAAGCGAAGAGCGGTGCGGCGCGCACCAGGAAGCCGGCAACCCAGGACGCCAAGAGCGCGGACTTGGCGCGGGACACGGAGAATGCCCAGGGGCAGTTTCTCACCACAGACCAGGGACTCCGCATCAACGACGACCAAAACTCGCTCAAGGCGGGCCCGCGCGGCGCGACGCTGCTGGAAGACTTCATCCTCCGCGAAAAGATCACCCACTTCGACCACGAGCGGATCCCCGAGCGCATCGTGCACGCGCGCGGCGCGGGAGCGCACGGCTTCTTCCAGGTGTACGAGCCGATGGGCCATCTCACGAAGGCCGGCTTCCTGCAGGATCCGTCGGTGAAGACGCCGGTCTTCGTGCGCTTCTCGACCGTCGCCGGCTTCCGCGGCTCGAGCGATCTGGCGCGCGACGTACGCGGTTTCGCCGTCAAGTTCTACACCCAGGAAGGGAACTACGATCTCGTCGGCAACAACATCCCGGTCTTCTTCATCCAGGATGCGATCAAGTTTCCCGATCTCATCCACGCGGTCAAGCCGGAGCCGCACAACGAGATCCCGCAGGCGGCGTCCGCCCACGACACGTTCTGGGACTTCATCTCGCTGATGCCGGAGTCGACCCACATGGTGATGTGGGCGATGTCCGACCGCGCCATCCCGCGCAGCTACCGGATGATGGAAGGCTTCGGCGTCCACACCTTCCGCCTGATCGACGAGCAGGGGAAGTCCCGGTTCGTGAAGTTCCATTGGAAGCCGCTCCTCGGAATGCATTCGGTGGTCTGGGACGAAGCGCTCAAGATCTCCGGCAACGATCCCGACTTCCACCGCCGCGATCTGTGGGAAGCGATCGAAAACGGCGATTTTCCCGAGTGGGAATTCGGCGTCCAGATTGTCGAGGAGAAAGACGAGCACAAGTTCGACTTCGATCTCCTCGATCCCACCAAGCTCATCCCCGAGGAGCTGGTGCCGGTGCAGCGGATCGGCAAGATGACCCTCAACCGCAACCCGGACAACTTCTTTGCCGAGACCGAGCAGGTGGCCTTCCACCCCGGCCACATCGTGCCCGGCATCGACTTCACCAACGATCCGCTCTTGCAGGGCCGGTTGTTCTCCTACACCGACACCCAGCTCTCGCGGCTGGGCAGCCCGAACTTCCACGAAATCCCGATCAATCGTCCCATCGCGCCGCTCCACAACCACCAGCGCGACGGTCACATGCGGCAGACGATCAATCAGGGCCGCGTGGCCTACGAGCCGAACACACTCGGCGGCGGCTGTCCGTTCCAGGCGATGGTGAAAGACGGTGGATTCGACAGCTACGCCGAACGGATCGACGCCCACAAGGTGCGCGAGCGGAGCGAAAGCTTTTTCGATCACTTCAGCCAGGCGACGCTGTTCTTCAACAGCCAGTCCGCGCCGGAGCAGGACCACATCGTCAACGCGCTGCGTTTCGAGCTCGGCAAGGTCGAGACCGAAGCGATCCGCCAGCGCATGCTCTTCACCCTGTCCCTCGTCGACGAGACCCTGGCGAGCCGCGTCGCCGAGGGGCTCGGCATCGACGTCCCCAGCCAGATCGAAGGACCGCTCAACCGGAGCATCCCCGCCGACGGCGATCCGGAGAAGTACCAGCCCCGGCCGATCGGAAAGCCGGCCGGCAAAAAGAAGCAACCCGCCACCTCGCCCGCGCTCAGCATGGCGAACACGGTGAAGGGGGTCAAAACCCGCAAGATCGCCATCCTCGCCGCCGACGGCTTCGGAGCCGATCTCGCCACGGTCAAGAAAGCGATCCTGGCCGCCGGAGCCCAGGCCAAGATCATTGCGCCGCGCCTCGGCACGCTCAAGGGAGCCGGCGGTCAAGAGATCAAGGCCGATTTCAGCTTCCTCACCTCCGCCTCGGTCCTCTTCGACGCCATCTATGTGGCCGGCGGCGAGCAGAGCGCCGCGGCGCTGCAAAAGGAGCCGGCCGCGATTCAATTCGTCGAAGAGGCCTACAAGCACTGCAAGGCGATCGCCGCGACCGGAGCCGGAGCCGGAGTGCTCAACGCCTCGCGCCTGGCCAACCTGAAACCCGAAGGGAAACAGGTCCAGTCCGACGAAGGGGTGGTCCTCGGCGGAGACGCCCAGGCGGGCAAGGTCGCCGCGGCCTTCCTCGAAGCCGTCGCCGAGCATCGCTTCTGGAGCCGGGAAAAGAAGTAGCGTGCATCCCTTCCCGATCTTCGGTACACTAGAGGGCATCTAATTTGATGCAGGCCGGCGGCCACCGAGGAAGCGTTGCTCTGACATGAGCAGCGCCTTCCAAGGTGGTCTGCGGTCTCTCTCAATGTCCCGAGGAGGATGCAATGCCTTCAATCACCACCTGCCCCAAGTGTGGCTTCGCGAGCGAGGCGGCTGATGCCTGCCCTTCCTGCGGTGTCATCTTTGCGAAGTTTCAGCCAGCCGTCAGGCGTGAAACGCCGTCAACGTTCCCTCCTCAGATCAGCGCCACCATGCGCTCGCTGGCTCCTGCCTGCCAGGTCTGCCGCGGTCCGGGCCCGGTCGCCCATGCCGTCTTTCGCCAGAACGTCGGTGCTCTCTTCGCACGGTTTGAAAAGCGCATCGAAGGCAACATGTGTGCCCCCTGCCTCTCCAAGAAGTTCTGGCCACTCACCCTGACGACTGTTGCGGTCGGTTGGCTCGGGATGATCTCTCTCATTGTCGCGCCCATCTACGTCATCATGAACATCGTGGAGTACATCAAGGCAAGCGCTCAGATCCGCCGGGCGCCGGTCCAGGATTGGGGCTCGGCTCCCATCCAGCCTTCGTGATCCCTTCGGACAATGCGGCTGAGCTCTTCGTCCACCCGCCGGGACCTCCTGAGGAGCGCCATGCTCCTCGGCGCCGCGGCTGCTTTCGGGCCGCGGATCAGCCGTTTGGGCGCCGAGCCGGCCCCGGCCGCAACCGGCATTCAGGCGAAGATCGACGCCGGCCGGCTGTCTCTCGGCAATGAGTGGATCTCCGGGACGTGGGATCTCTCCGCCGGCGGCGGTCTCCGGCTATTGCGTCTGGAGGACCGCCGGACCGGACAGGTGATCGAGTCACCGGTCGGGGCGTTCGATTTGACGCTCGCGGATCAAGCCCGGCTCGACGCGGCTCGGATGCGGGTCGTGGGAGCGCCGCGGATCGAGGAGCTGCGCGGCGATCCGCGCGCATCCCGCCTGGCAGAGCGGCTGGACGGACGGCGGATCGTCGTCGAGCTCGAAGAGCCTGGACGCCATCTCCAGGTGACGTGGCGGGCCGTGTTGCGCGAGGGATCCCACTATCTGCGCCAGGAGGCGACGCTGCGGGCGGCCGGCGGCGATGTGCCGGTCGCGGAGATCTGCCTCGTGGATGTGCGGATGTCCGGCTGTGTCGCGGGCACGGTGAAGGGATCGCCGGTGACGGCGGGGACGTGGTTCTTCGGCTTCGAGCATCCACTCTCGGCCAGCTCGGCGGGCGGCGGGCGGGTGCGGTGCACGTTGGCGCAGACGTTGCCGATCCGGGACGGCCGGAGCGCCGAAGTTTCGGCGGTGCTCGGTGTGACGCGGCCCGGCCAGATGCGGCGCGATTTCCTGCGCTATGTGGAGCGCGAGCGGGCGCATCCCTACCGCACATTCCTGCACTACAACTCGTGGTACGACATCGGCTATTTCTCACCGTTCGACGAAGCCGCGGCGCTCGACGTGATCGAAACCTTCGGCCGCGAGATGCACACGAAACGCGGCGTGACGCTCGATTCCTTTCTGTTCGACGACGGCTGGGATGATCACAAGCTATGGGGATTCAACAGCGGCTTTCCGCGCGGCTTCACGGCGCTCCGGGAAGCCGCGGCGCGGTTTGGATCGGCGCCCGGCGTCTGGCTCTCTCCTTGGGGCGGCTACGGCAAGCCGCGGGCGGAGCGCCTGCTGTTCGGCAAGGAACAGAAATTCGAGACGAACGAAGAGGGCTTCGCGCTCTCCGGTCCGGTGTATTACAAGCGATTCCGCGAGGTCTGCCTGGATATGGTGCGCCGCTACGGAGTCAATCAATTCAAGATCGACGGCACGGGCAGCACGGGCACCGTCATCCCGGGGAGCGACTTCGGCAGCGATTTCGAGGCGGCGCTCAGCCTCATTTCCGATCTGCGCGCGGAGAAGCCGGATCTCTATATCAATCTGACGACGGGAACCTATCCGTCTCCCTTCTGGCTGCGCACCGCCGACTCGATCTGGCGCGGCGGCGAGGATCACGAATTCACCGGCGTGGGCTCCGACCGCCAGCGCTGGATCACCTACCGCGACGCGGATACGTTCCAGGGCGTCGTAGAGCCGGGCTCGCTCTTCCCGCTCAGTTCGCTCATGCTCCACGGCCTCATCTACGCCCGCCACGCCAAGAACCTGAGCACCGATCCGCAAGGCGATTTCCGCTCCGAGATCCGCTCGTATTTCGGCACCGGCACACAGCTCCAGGAGATGTACGTCACGCCGTCGCTCCTGACCACGCGTGATTGGGACGACCTCGCCGAAGCGGCTCTGTGGTCGCGGCGCAACGCCTCCACGCTGTCGGACACGCACTGGGTCGGCGGCCACCCCGGGCGTCTGGAAGTCTACGGCTGGGCCGCCTGGACGCCGGGCCACGGCATCCTCACCCTGCGCAATCCGAGCGACAAGCCGCAGACCTGCGATCTCGACATGGCGGAAGTCTGGGAGCTTCCGCCGGACACTCCCGGGCGCTTTACCGTACGCAGTCCCTGGAAAGAGCACCAGGCGGCACCGCGGGACCTGCGCACCGGAACGGCGGAGCGGTTTACGCTGCAACCGTTCGAGGTGTTGACGCTGGAAACGCGCGCCAGCACCGAGCTATCGAAGTAGATCACGACCGCTCTTCGTCACGGAGGTCGACCACCGAATTGTCGGGGTAGGTTTTGGCACCCAGCCGCGCTCGAAACTCGGAGAGGTCTGGCAGCTTTCGCTTCGCAGCAGCATGTTCCCAAGAGCGACCGTTGTCGATGACGATCACCACGCGCATCTTCCCGCGTGGAACCCATACCGGCGCTCGGGCGGTCAGGGTACCTTCTTCGTCGATTTCAGCGACTGTCTCGATCATGATCACTGGCTCACCTCGGCTCCAGTATGGAGCAGAGGATACCGCTGTGTTTTGCCGTTTTCGACTGCACGAGCTTCGGACAGCCTGAATCGACCCAGCTCGGCTCGCGGAAGCTTCGGGCTGCTCGGAATGGGCGTGGCCCGAGCCGCACAAGCTTCGAGCAGCCTGGAATGGCCCCATTCCGGCTCGCGGCAGCCTCGGACGGTCTGAATAACCCCACTCCGGGTTGCGCAAGCTTCGGCCAGTCCGGAATGGAGTCATTCTGACGCGCAGAAGGCCAGGATGGTTCGGAATGGAGCCTTTCAGCCTGGCATCGGCTTCAATCAACTCAGAGCCGCGCTGGCCAAACCGGAATCGACTCCGGCAACGCGAAATCGCCTTCGTCAGACCGGCAGACGCCTCTGACGGCGCGGAAGCGAGCTGCTCAGACCGTCATGGGCTTCGGACGCCTCAGAATCGCGCGACTCAAGGCGTCTTTGGCCTCTGATACCTGAGAAGCGCGCCGGCCGGACTGCAATCGACTACTGCAAGACAGAATCGCCCTGCTCAAACCGGCAGAAGCTTCTGCCAAGGCGAAATCGCGCTGCTCAGGCCGGCATCGCCCGCGCCAAGCCGGAAGCGCGACGTTCTGCGATACAGTCTCCCGCCAGCATGCCTCCGAAGCAGGAATCCATCGCCGTCGAGTCGGGCGCGTCCGCCTATGCGGTGGTGCGCGCGTTTGTACGCTTTCTGCTCGCCCTCTTCTACCGGCGGATCGACGTGGTCGGCGGTGAGAACGTTCCGGCGGCGGGCGGGCTGGTGGTGGCGGCCAATCATCACAACTCGGTGGTGGATGCGATGCTGCTGATCGCCAAGCTGCCGCGACGGGTGCGGACGCTGGCCAATGCGCCTCTGTTCGGCCATGTGCTCATCGGCCCCTTCCTGCGGCTGCTCGGCGCGCTGCCGGTACACCGGCGGCAGGAAGCGGGAACGGACCCGGCGCGCAATGCGGATCTGTTCGCGGCCACGACGGCCACGCTCCGTGGCGGCGGCGCGATCGCGATCTTTCCGGAGGGGCGCACCCAGCCGGAGCCGGTGCTGCTGGAGCTGCGCACAGGCGCGGCGCGGATGCTGCTGGCCGCGGAGGCCGAGGCGGCCTCGGTGACGTTCCTGCCGGTGGGGCTGGTGTTCAACGCGCCGGGCACGTTCCGCGAAGGCCAGGCTCTGGTGCTGATCGGTTCTCCGGTCGCGACGGCGGAGGCGGTGGCGCTGGCGCGGACTGAGCCGGAGCAGGCGGCTCGCTTGCTGACGAATGAGCTGGCGGCCTCCCTCCGGGGGCTAATCGTCGAGGCCGATGACCGGCAGACGCTCCGCCATCTCCGTTTCGCGGAGGAGCTGTGGCGCGCCGAGGGTGGGGAGGTGCCGGCGGAGCCAGCCGGACGGGTGGCCTGGCTGCGGAGCGCGATGCGCAGTTATCGCCTCTTGCTCGAACGCGCGCCGGAGCGGGTCGCCGCGTTTCGCCAACAGCTCGCGGAGATGGAAACCGAGATCGAGCGCTCCGGGCTCCGTCTGTCTCTGCTCGATCGTCCGTCGACGCCGGCCCGGATGGCCGGCCGGGTGAGCTGGCAGGCGGCGATGCTGATGCTCCTCACCCTGCCGGCGCTGGCGGGGATCGCGCTCCATGTCCTGCCGTACAAGCTGACCGGCGTCGGGGTGAAAATGCTGAAAGCGACCGATGAGGAAGAGGCGACGGACAAAATCGCCATCGGTCTCCTGCTCTATCCTCTCTTCTGGATTTTGGAGATCTGGGCGGTGTTCCATTGGGGCGGCCCATGGGCGACGGTCGCCGCGGTGGCGCTCCTCGTGCTGCTCTTTCCGAGCGCGTTCTTCGCGCTCTCGTGGCGTGACCGGCTGGTGAAGCTGCGGCGGGAGGCTCACGCCTTCGTGCGCTGTCTGCGTGACCGCGGGCTCGCGGGCCGGCTGCTGGAAAAGCGCAAGAGCCTCGCGGCGGAGATCGGCGCGCTGGCGGATCTGGTGCCGGAAGAGTGGTCAAGCTGACGAGGAGGAGAATCCGATGACTGTGCCCCTGTGGGCTCTGCGCGCCGGTTTGGTGGCGGGGAGTCTCGCCGCCTGGTTCTGGACGCAATCGATGCTCGGCAAGCGCGCCGCTGTCGAAGGGCGGATCGGCGACACGATTCTCGATTGGACCGCGCCGCTCAACCGGGCGCTGAACGAACGGCCGCGGCTGGCCAACGGCTTGCTGATCTTCACCTCGCTGCTGATCGATTTCCTCGGCCTGTTCCTCGTGTTTCAGGCGGTCTTCGGACCGAGCGCGCGGCCCCTGGTGGGGCTTTTGATCCTGTTCGGGCTGCGCCAGATCTGCCAGGGCCTCTGCGCCTTGCCACCTCCCGAAGGGATGATCTGGCGCAATCCGGGTTTCCCGACCCTGCTCGTCACCTACGGCACCGCCACCGATCTCTTTTTCTCCGGGCACACCGCGATCGCTGTCTACGGTTGTCTAGAGCTGGCCCATTGGGGCGGACCGTGGGCCGCCGCCGCAGGGCTCCTCATCGCGCTCATCGAGATCAGCGCGGTGCTCATCCTGCGGGCGCACTACACGATGGATGTGTTTACCGGCATCGTCACGGCGCTCTGGGTGTGGAGCATCGCCTTCGCGCTCGGCGGCCGGCTCGACGCCCTGCTGGCCGGCTTCGTCAAATAATAAGGGTATTACAGGCGGATCGGGATCAGCGGGGGGCCGGCGGGCTCGGCCGCCGCGATCCGCGCCAGCGAGGCCCGCAAACCGGAGACGTCGAAGCCTCCGGATTCCAGATCTCCGGCGGCTCTCTCGATGCGGCGGCGGCCGTCCCGGTGTTTGAGCGGGCGGCCCGCGGCGTCGAAGGTGGGGAGGCAGGCGTCGACGGCGACCGCGAATTCATACGCGCAGCCGTTGCTGTATTCCCAGTCGTCGCTGAGATAGAGCGCCTTGATGCGCGTGCGGAGGACCGTCTCCCAGAGGGTGAGATATTCGGTCTGCGTCCAGCCCTCGATGAGATAAGGCGCCGGTGTGACCACCAATTCGCCGGGAAAGCGTTGCCGGAGATCCCTGGCCAGGGCGAGCGCCCCGGCCAGGTTCGGATCCAAGACGCGCCGGCGGTACTCCTCGTCGCCAAGAGCCGTCTTGAGCTCGGCGGTCGAGTGGAGCCCGTGCTCGCGCAGGAGCCGATAGAGAAGCCGGCCCGTGGTCAGCTCGGCGCTGGCGTAGAGGGCCTTCTCGCCGTTCAGGACGCAGTCGAGGCCCGACAGCGCCGTCGCCAGCTCCTGCGCGAAGGTGCGGGGACGGGGGATGGCGGTACCGGTGTCACACATGGTCTTCAGCGCCGCGATGCTCGGTGCAGCTCAGCTCGTCTGCTCTTCGATCCGGGAGGGAATCCGCGCTCGCCTCAAGAGGTCACCCAGATGGCTCGTCACACCCACACGGCCGACGAGCACGATCCCTTCTCCCGTTCCGCGCACCTTGTCGATCAGCTCCCGCAGGGCCTCGATTCCTTGGGAGACCTCAAAGAAACGATAACTCACTGCATCACCCGGATGGACCACCCGTCCGGAGGAGACGCTCCCCCCCCGATGGAGCTGGAGAACCCAGACCCGCGCGCCGTCGTGGACCCACTCGCAGCGGATGGGACCGAGAGCCGAAGCGGCGCGGCCGTAGGTGGAGCGGACGTCGCGCAGCACTTCGCCGGGCAGCTCCTCGGGCGGCCGGCGGCCGGTCATGAAGTCGTCGCCGGAGCCGGAAACCCCCTCGATCAGCGGCTCGCCGCCCGGCTGCGCCACCAGGGCTCCGGAGTGGCGGGCGTCCACCGCCTGCTGGGACAGGACGGAGGCGATGGCGCGGCCCGCCGGATCTTCGGTGGCCAGGAGCTGGAACGGATCGAGCCAGCCGTGATGGGTGGTGAAGAAGCCGGGCACCTGCTCGACCGGGCAGGTGCGGATCCAGACTTCGGCGAAGCCGGTGCTGACACCGAAGGAGAAAGGCGACAGGCGGCGGGCGAGGACCAGGGTGCGCGGCACCGGCAGCCCCAGGGCGTCGGCGATCAGCAGACCGAAGGCTTTGTCGCCCACGTGGCGGCTGAAGCGGTTCGGCCAGGCGATCTCGGGCGCGGACGGCGGCGGTCCCGGTTTTTCGGTCTCCCAGAGGATGGTGTGCTCGTGGCGCACGCCGCGGCGCAGGGGGTGGAGGCTGAACTCCACCCGCAGCTCCGGTTTTTCGTGGAGCGCCGGAGCGAAGCCGTAGACCGTCTCCAGCAGGCGCAGGCCGAGGCGGCGCGGCAGGGCGGCGGTGCCGGGCTTTTCGACGCAGCGCGGCGTGTCGCCGGGGGCGAATTCGAGGATGTCGCCGAACGCGACGCCGGAGACGCCGCCGTCCTCGATGTCCACCGTCTCGTTGACGATCGTGGAGAGCCCTTCCGCCGCCAGCCGGCGCACCGCGGCGACGACCTCCTCGGCGTTCGTCCGCCCATAGAGGAACTCGCGCGTCTTGGGCGACGCGGGCTCGTAGCTCCGCACGTTCACCGACCGCTCGGGGGAGGCGGTGAGGAGCGCCGCGACAGATTCCTCCAGAGACGGGAACGGCAGGTTCGGCTCGCGGCCGCGCAGCCAAGCGTGGCGCTGGGCGCCGTCCGGCCCGAAGCTGACGAACTGCGCGACGTTCGCCCGCCGCGCCAGGCGGTCGAGGATCACGTCCTTCTGATGCGGATCCGCCACGGCGAGACTATGCGTTCAGCGTGACCGACGGATGGGGGTTGTTCTCGCGCCGCTCCAGCTCCTGGTCTTTGTACTGGAGCAGGTAGAGGCGGTAGTAGATGCCGCGCAGGGCGAGCAGCTCCTGGTGGGTGCCCATCTCGCGGATCTCCCCCTTGTGCATCACCAGGATGCGGTCGGCCTTCTGGACGGTCGACAGGCGATGGGCGATGACGATGCTGGTGCGGCCGATGAGCAGGCGGTCGAGGGCTTTCTGGATGAGCTGCTCGGTCTCGGTGTCGATCGAGGAGGTCGCCTCGTCGAGGATGAGGATCTTGGGATCGAAGGCGAGGGCGCGGGCGAAGGCGATGAGCTGCTTCTGGCCCACCGAGAGGCCGGCACCGCGTTCGCGGACCTGCGCATCGAGACCGTTCGGCAGGTTCTCGATGAACGGCAGGGCGTGCACCTCGGCGGCGGCCCAGCGGATCCGCTCGTCGGAGATCGACTCCTCGCCCAGCCGGATGTTCTGCGCCACCGTCCCCGAGAAGAGGAAGACGTCCTGGAGCACCATGGCGATGCTCCGCCGCAGGCGCGCCGGGTCCCACTCGCGGACGTCCACCCCGTCGACGCGCACGGTGCCGGAGTCGACGTCGTAGAAGCGGAGCAGCAGGTTGGCGAGGGTGCTCTTGCCGGCGCCGGTGTGGCCCACGACCGCCAGCGTCTCGCCGGGCTCGAGGTGGAAGGTGAGGCCGCGCAGCACCGGCTCGCCTTCCTTGTAGCTGAACACCACGTGGTCGAACTCGATCGCTCCACGGATACTCTCCGGCTGATACGGCTGGGCCGGCGGCAGGATCGCCGGCTCGGTGTCGAGGAGGCGGAAGATGCGTTCCGAGCTCGCCATCGCGCCGAGCAGGATGTTGTACTTCTCCGACAGGTCCGAGAGCGGCTGGTAGAAGCGCTGCGTGTACTGCAGAAAGGCGATCAGGGCGCCGACCGTGAGGGCCTGCGAGATCACCCGGCCGCCGCCGGCCCCGCCGGTGAGGGCCTGCGAGATGACCCGGCCGCCGCCGGCCCAGATCAGCAGGCCGGTGCCGAGCGCGGTGATCAGCTCGACGCCGGGGAAGAAGACGGCGTAGTAGAAGATGGCGCGGACGTTGGCGTCGCGGTGGTCCTTGTTGATCGCCCCGAACTCCGAGTAGGCCCGGGCCTCGCGATTGAAGAGCTGCACCACCGGCATGCCGGTGATGTGCTCCTGGAGGAAGGCATTGATGCGGGCGATCTTCACCCGCACCTCGCGGAAGCTTCCACGCACCCGCGCCCGGAACCAGGAGGTCAGCAGGATGATCAGCGGCACGATGGAGAACGACACCAGGGCGAGCCGCCAGTCGAGCCAGAAGAGGACGCCGGCGATGCCGACGAGGAGCAGGACGTCGCCGAAGATGGCGACGATGCCGGCCGACAGCAGCTCGTTGAGGGCGTCGACGTCGGTGGTCACCCGGGTCACCAGGCGGCCGATCGGGTTGCGGTCGTAGAAGGAGATCGGCAGGCGCTGGAGATGGGCGAAGATCTGCCGGCGCATGTCGTTCATCACGTACTGGCCCATGAGCTGCATCACGTACCCTTCGGCGTACACCACGACGAAGGTGAGGATCAGCGCGGCGAGGTAGATCAGCGCGGTGACCTCCAGCCCCTGGGCCTGGACGTGGGCCGGATCGATGCCGCGGGCGTGCAGCAGGCCCACCACCCAGGCGCTCGGGACCGACACCTGCGTCCCGGCGCCGAGCGGCCGGATGAAGAGGTCCATGGCCACCGCCACCGCCAGCGGACCGACGAGCTGGAGCAGCGAGGAGACCAGGATCAGCGCCACTGCCGCCGCGGTCATGCCGCGGTACGGACGCAGATAGGCCAGCAACCGCCTCATCAGGCGGGAGTCGAAGGCTTTTTCGAGAGATTCTTCTTCGTGATGGCTGATCGGCTCGCTCACGGAGTTACCATATCGCAACGAGCGGCGTGGAACTTATGCCTTTTCATCTATTCCCTCAATGGTGTAGACTGCCGCCAGCTCATGCGTGCTCAGTTGTAGCGGAGTCTATCCCTTCTTCTCTGATCGGGAGTCTGTCGACATGCCGCCGACATTGAACCAGATGCTCAAGGACATGGTCGCCGCCAACGGCTCCGACCTGCACATCACGACCAACTCGCCGCCGCAGATCCGGGTGGACGGCCATCTGCGCCCGCTGGAAGGGATCCCGTCGATGACGCCGTCGGAGACGAAGGCGCTGGCGTACTCGATCCTGACCGACAACCAGAAGCACCGGCTGGAAGAGGATCTGGAGATCGACCTCTCCTTTGGCATCAAGGGATTGGCCCGGTTCCGCGCCAACATCTTCCACCAGCGCGGCGCCATCGCCGCGGTGTTCCGGCAGATCCCCTTCGAGATCAAGGGGTTCAAGGAGCTCAACCTGCCGGCGGTGATCGAGAAGCTGTGCGAGAAGCCGCGCGGGCTGATCCTGGTCACCGGTCCGACCGGCTCGGGCAAGTCGACGACCCTGGCGGCGATGCTGGACAAGATCAACCGCGAGCGCGCGGAGCACATGATCACCATCGAGGACCCGGTCGAGTTCCTGCACTCGCACAAGAAGTGCCTGGTCAACCAGCGCGAGGTGCACGCCGACACGCACGGCTTCGCCGCCGCGCTGCGCTCGGCCCTGCGGCAGGACCCCGACGTGGTGCTGATCGGCGAGATGCGCGACCTGGAGACCATCGAGTCGGCCCTGCGCATCGCCGAGACGGGCCACTTGACCTTCGCCACCCTGCACACCAACTCGTCGGCGCAGTCGATCAACCGCGTCATCGACGTCTTCCCGGCCCACCAGCAGGGGCAGATCCGGGCGCAGCTCTCGATGGTGCTCGAAGGGATCGTCTGCCAGTCGCTGCTGCCCAAGGTGGGAGGCAAGGGTCGGGTGATGGCGATGGAGATCCTCATCCCCAACTCGGCGATCCGCAACCTGATCCGCGAGGACAAGGTGCACCAGATCTACGGCATGATGCAGGCCGGCCAGTCCAAGTACGGGATGCAGACGTTCAACCAGTCGCTCGCCGCGCTCTACTTCAAGCGCCAGATCACCTTGGAGACCGCGTTGATCCGCTCCTCGCTGCCGGACGAGCTGCAGGAGATGATCAACCGTGGTCCCGCCGCTCTGAACCCGCTGCTCGGCACGGAAACCGCCGGAAGGAGCTGAGCCCATGCCTAGTTTTGTTTGGAAAGGTCGTACCCGCGCCGGGCAGTCGCAGGAGGGCGTGCTGCTGGCGGACAACCGCGATGCCGCGATCGCCAACCTGCGCCGGCAGCAGATCCAGGTCACCAACATCCGGGAGAAGGGGCGCGAGGTCAAGCTGGTGCCGCGCTTCTCCTTCAAGATCCCGCCGAAGCGGATCTCGATCTTCACCCGCCAGTTCTCGGTGATGCTGGACGCCGGCCTGCCGCTGGTGCAGTGCCTGGAGATCCTCGGCGGCCAGGAGGAGAGCAAGGCGTTCGGCGCCATCATCAACGAGGTGAGGAGCGACGTCGAGTCCGGCATGTCGATCGCCGACTCGATGCGCAAGCACCCCAAGGCGTTCGACAACCTGTTCACCAACATGGTGGCGGCCGGCGAGGCGGGCGGTATCCTCGACGTCATCCTGCAGCGCCTCTCGATCTACATCGAGAAGGCGGTGAAGCTCAACAGCCAGGTGAAGTCGGCGCTCATCTACCCGGTGAGCATCATCGTCATCGCGGCCGGCGTGGTGTTCATCATCCTGTGGAAGGTCATCCCGGTGTTCGCCCAGCTCTTCTCCGGCCTGGGCGGCGAGATGCCGTTCCTCACCCGCATGGTGATCGGCGCCAGCAACTTCGTGGCGCGCTACATCATCCTCATCGTCCCGGCCATCGCCGCCGGCGGCTTCGCCATCGCCAAATGGCACCAGACCTATCGCGGCCGGCGCATCCTGGACGGCCTGCTGCTCAAGATCCCGGTCATCGGCATGCTGCTGCGCAAGATCTCCGTCGCCCGGTTCTGCCGTACCCTCGCCACCCTGACGGCGTCCGGCGTGCCGATCCTCGACGGCCTGGAGATCACCGCCAAGACGGCGGGCAACGCCATCATCGAGGACGCGATCATGGCGGTGCGCAAGGCGGTCGAGGAAGGCAAGACGATCAGCGAGCCGCTCGCCGAGACCAAGGTGTTCCCGGCGATGGTGGTGCAGATGCTCAACGTCGGTGAGCAGACCGGCGCCCTCGACCAGATGCTGTCGAAGATCGCCGACTTCTACGAGGACGAAGTCGACACCGCGGTCGCCGGCCTGATGAAGCTGATCGAGCCCGTGATGATCACCGTGCTCGGCGTGGTCATCGGCACGATCGTCGCCGCCATGTACCTGCCGCTCTACTCGATCCTGAGCAAGATCGGCTGAGGAAGGCGACGGCCACCAACCGCGACCCGCGCAGCTCTGCCGGAGGAGTCCTCCCTCCTCCGGCGCTGTCCCGGCCTGCCCCCGGTTCCATGAGCAATCTCTCCCGCCAGCTCCGTTGGTACATCGCCATCCGGCTGGTGGCCGTGGTGGCCGCGGTGGTCCCCTATGCCTTGTTCCAGATCGGTCCCGGCTCGCCGGAGCCCGGCGAAATCGGCCCGGTCCCCTGGCACACCGTCTTCTATCTGCTCGGGTTGACCTGCGGCGAGACGCTGGTCTACATCGCCCTGCTGCGCATCCTGCGCGGCCGCCCCAAGCTCCAGGCCTACATCCAGTTCGGCGGCGACCTGGTGCTGATCAATGTCATCGTCTACTTCTATGGCGGCATCGAGAGCCCCTTCTCCCTCCTCTACCTGATCGTCATCGCGGTGGCCTCGACCCTGCTGCGCCGGCGTGCCGGCATCACCGTGGCGAGCGCCGCGAACGTCCTCTACGGCGGCCTGATCCTCCTGGCCTATACCGGCAGGATTCATCCGCCCGGGCCGTTGGCGGCCCTGGTGCCGGTCGGATGGGTGGTCTACAACCTCGCCATCCACTGTTTCGGCTTCTACGCCGTGGCGCTGCTGATCTCGTTCCTGGCCCGCGAGGCGCAGCGGGAGCTGGAGGAGAAGAGCGACGACCTGGTCGACCTGCAGGTGATGCACAGCGACGTCATCCAGTCGATCAACAGCGGCCTCATCACCACCGACCTCACGGGGGTGATCACCCTGGTGAACCAGGCCGGCCTCGCCATCCTGGACAAACCGGAGAGCGAGCTGGTGGGGCGGAAGATCCAGGACTCCGGACTCTTTTCCGCCCGCCAGTGGGGCGAGCTCACCGCCGCCAGCTCGCAGCGCGGCCGGCTGCGCTCCGAGGTGGAGCTGGCCCGCGGCGAGGGCGAGACCGGCTACATCGGCTTCTCGATCTCCCAGCTCGCCGAGGCGGACGGCAAACACCGCGGCTACATCGTCATCTTCCAGGACCTGACCCACTGGCGGCAGCTCCGCGAGGAGCTGCGGATCAAGGACCGCATGGCGGCGGTGGGCGAGCTCGCGGCCGGCCTGGCGCACGAGATCGGCAACCCCCTGGCCGCCATCTCCGGCTCGGTGCAGATGCTGTCGAGCGCGACCGGCAGCGAGCCGGCGCAGCGCCGGCTGCTCGACATCCTGCTCAAGGAGAGCCAGCGGCTGGACCGCACCATCAAAGGCTTCCTCCGTTTCGCCAAGCCGCGCGAACGGGCGAGCACGCCGTTCGACGTCGCCCGCGTGCTGGCCGAGAACAGCGAGCTGCTGCGCAACAGCGAAGAGGTCTTGGACCGCCACCGGGTGGAGATCGACCTCCAGCCGCCGTCGGTCCATCTCATCGGCGACGCCGACCAGGTGAGCCAGATCTTCTGGAACCTGGCGCGCAACGCTCTGCGGGCGATGCCGGACGGCGGCACGCTGCGGGTCGTCGGGCGGATGGACGACACCGTGTACCGCTTCCAGGTGATCGACACCGGCCGCGGCATGTCCGAGGAGCAGCGGGCCAACCTCTTCCATCCGTTCCGCTCGTTCTTCGACAGCGGCACCGGGATCGGCATGGCCATCGTCTACCGCATCGTCCAGGACCACGGCGGGCGTCTGCACGTCGACAGCCGGCAGGGGAGCGGGACCACCATTACCGTCGAGCTGCCGCGCGACGAGCCGGCCGCGCTGACCGCCGCGGAGCCGGCCCGGCTCGCGGCTTCGGAGTTACCTTGATGAAACTCGGCTTGATGGATTTGGCATGAGCATGGGGGAGCTGTGATGGGTGCACGCCTGTTGATCATCGACGACGAGGGGAGCATCCTCGACTTCCTCTCCCTGCTCTTCCAGCAGGAGGGGTACGAGGTGGACACCGCGCGCACCGTCGAGCAGGCGCGCCACGCGCTCGGCCATGCGAGCTACGACCTCGTGCTCTGCGACGTCATGATGCCGGACGGCAACGGCATCGACCTGTTGCGCGAGATCAAATCCGGCGAGGCCGACCCGGCGGTCATCATGATGACCGCCTACACCTCCACCAAGGCCGCGATCGAGGCGATGAAGCTCGGCGCCGCCGACTACATCTCGAAGCCGTTCGACGTCGAAGAGCTGAAGATCGTCGCGCAGAAAGCCCTGGAGCGGGCCGAGCTGGCCGACGAGAACATCTACCTGCGCCGCGAGCTGGCGCAGAAGTACACGTTCAACAACATCATCGGCAAGAGCGCGCGGATGCAGGCCATCTTCTCCCTGATCGAGCGCATCGCGCGCACCAGCTCGACGGTTCTGGTGCACGGCGAGAGCGGCACCGGCAAGGAGCTGATCGCGCGCGCCATCCACTTCGCCAGCCCGCGGGCGCCGCGCCGGTTCCTCTCGATCAACTGCGGCGCGCTGCCCGAGAACCTGCTCGAAAGTGAGCTCTTCGGCCACGAGCGGGGGGCTTTCACCGGCGCCGTGCGGGACAAGAAGGGGCTGTTCCAGGAAGCCGACCGCGGCACCCTGTTCCTCGACGAGATCGGCGAGATGACGCCGACCATGCAGGTGAAGCTGCTGCGCGCCCTCCAGGAGAAGGTGGTGCGCAAGGTGGGCGGCAACGAAGAGGAGTCGGTGGACGTGCGGATCATCGCCGCCACCAACCAGGACCTGGAGAACCGCATCACCACCGGCGACTTCCGCGAGGACCTCTTCTACCGCATCAACGTCCTGCCGATCCACCTGCCGCCGCTGCGCCAGCGCCGGTAGGACATCCCGCTGCTGGTCGACTTCTTCCTGCAGAAGTACTGCAAGCAGATGGAGATGCCGCCGAAGCCGATCTCGGTGGAGGCGATGCAGATGCTGGAGAGCTACGACTGGCCGGGCAACGTGCGTGAGCTGGAGAACCTGATCGAGCGTGCCCTGGCGCTCTCCCACGCCGAGACGATCACCACCCGCGACCTGCCGGTCCATCTCCTCACCCACCGCAAGGTCAGCTCGGATCTGATCGAGCTGCCGGAAGAGGGTCTCGACCTGGAGAAATATCTGGAAGGGATCCGCATCCAGCTCATGCAGCAGGCGCTCGACCGGACGGGGGGGGTGCAGACCCAGGCGGCCGAGGTCCTGGGGATGAGCTTCCGCTCGTTCCGGTACTACGCCAAGAAGGGCGGGCTCAAGGGAGAGTAGGGGCGGAGGCGGGGTTGTCCTCGGCGCGGCGGAGGAGCTCCAGCACCCCTTCGACCATCGTGCCGGTCACCGCCCGCTCCTCGAACGCGCGGTCGAGGAGCAGCAGGATGCCCAGCGTCTCGCGCTGGATGCGCAGCACCTTGAACACGCCGAGCACCTCGACGACGAGATCGCGCGCTTTGTCCTGCCGGTTCTCGCGGATGAGGACGGTCGCCATTTCGAGCGTGACGAGGGCGGCCTTGTAGTAGAGACCTGCCTCCTCGAAACCGCGCTTCACTTCCAGGAACCCCTGCTCCGCCCGCCACAGCTCGCCGAGGTTGGCGTCGATCTGGGCGGCGAGCCAGCGCATCTTGAGCAGGTTCACCCGTCCGCCCACCGCTTCCGGAGAGGCCGGGTACTTCCAGAGCAGGGCCCGCGCTTCGCCCAAGCGGCCGCAGGTGAGCAGGAAGTGCGCCTGGTTGTGCACCGCCGCGTAGAGCAGCGCCTGGTCGCGGCCCACCTCGATCAGCGAGACGCCTTCCTGGAGAAGACGGATCGCTTCTTCGGCGGCGCCGCTGTACCCGACGTAGATCCCCTTGCTGATCAGCGCCCGGCCGGCCAGATGCTTGTCGCCGCGCCCGGAGTAGATGAGATAGACGGTGTCCAGGGCCTCGCCGGCGGCCTCGAAGCGGCGCCGGTCGGCGAACAGCGAGGCGCGGACGTCGAACAGGCGGGCCTTCAGGAGGTCGTCGCCGGTGCCGTCGCGGAAGGCCTCATCGGCCTCGGCGAGGGTCGTCTCGGCGTCGTCCAGGCGGTCGGACACGCGGTAGGCGTTGCTCAGCTCCAGCAGAGCGCGGCATCGCCAGTCGGCGACCCTGGCCGCGCCGAAGCGCCGCACGCTCAGCCGGCGCGCGACATGGACCGCCAGAAACCCGGCATCGACCATCCCCTTGGGATCTTCGTAGCGCAGCTCCTGGCAGAGCTCGAGGAGAGACCGGTAGGCCGCGAGGCCGCCCAGCAGCCGCGGCTTTTCCTCCAGGCCCGCGATCCCCTTCTCCGCGTAGACCGCCAGAGCTCCGCGGACACCGGACCGCTCCCGGAGAGCATGCCGGTGCTCGAACAGGGTCGCGAAAGATCGGTCGAGGGCGGCGTCGTAGGCCGCGTCGAGCTCTGCGGGAAGATCGTCCATGTCGACCTCAGGAAATTTCCCCTCCAGAAGGGGAAACAGCCGGGGCGCGGCGGCAGAGCGGCATTCGGGGCAGGATAACAGATGCCGGATGGAGGCTTGCAGCGGGCTGCCGCTCATGATCGTCAGATCCAACTCGCTGGTGTGGTCGCACACTGCAAACCTCCCCTCACACAGGCTCACGTGAATTGCCTAGCCGTTCGGATCGATACAGACGCCCTGCTCGCCGCCGCAGATCAATGTGGTGCCGGATGTCGTACCGCTCCCCGGGCTCGGAGAGGTGGTGGATTTCGAGAGAACGGTCCGGGCGCTGTGCCCGTTTTCCTGCTGGATTCCGTTCCATAAGCCCGAAAACCAATGCAAAACCAGTTCCAGCACGTTCCCGCTATCCATCGCAGGGCTGAACCCTGCAGCTTCGGTGGGCACTGGAAACGTAAAAGAGAGGCTCATGACAAGAGCTGTTCCCGCCAGGATGCTGCGCACCATTTGCTTTGACATTTGCTTCATCCTCCGACTCGGGATGGCGATTTCGGGGTTCTTTCCCCGCATTCGCCATGCCTTCTCCATTGAGCAAAGTGCATGCCAGCATTGAGCGGCTGCATGCCAGCATTGAGCGGCACGGCGACGGCGGGAGCCCGAATTGAAGTCGTTGATGCCGGAGGAGGAGCCCCCCCTTCCGGCGGCAGTTCTTACAGAGCCACCGGAAGGGGGCAGCAGACTTTACGCACGAAGCAGGGGGAGGCGCTTGCCGGTCCAGCCGGGGAAGAGCCTGGCGTCGTCGCGGATGGCGAGATGCTTGCCGGCAAGCTCGCAGAAGACGGCGCGGAAGTCGGTGGTCACCGGCAGGTCGCGCCCTTCGTAGAGCGCGGCGCTGTCGAGGCCTTTCGGGAAGGTGCCGTGCACCTTGCCGCCGTCGACCCGGTTGCCGAGGACGAACAGGCAGGAGCCGTGGCCGTGGTCGGTGCCTCCCGAGCCGTTCTCGCGCACGGTGCGGCCGAACTCGGTCATGGTGGTGAGCAGCACGTCGTCCTGGTACGCCGGCCCGAGGTCGGTCCAGAACGCTTCGATCGAGCCGGCGAGGTCTTTCGCCTGGCGGGCGAAGGTGCCGTTCACGGTCCCCTGCTGCACGTGGGTGTCCCAGCCGCCGGACTCCGCGAAAGCGACTTCGAGGCCGACGCCGGCTTTCACCAGGAGGGCGATCTGGCGCAGAGAATGGCCGAGCGGAGTCTCCGGATAGACCGCGCCGTTGGCCGGGCGGTACTGCGCGATCTGCTCCGGCTTCAGCATGTCGAGCGCCTGGAAGGTCTCGCTCGCGGTGTCGCGCAGCAGTCCCTGTGAGGTCTGTTGGTAGAGCGTCTCGAACCCCTGGCCGGCCGCCGCCGCCACGTTTTGTGCGCCGGGCAGGCGCACCCGGAAGTCGGCGAGGTCGGTCACCGCGATCGCCGGCTGGTCGCCGTAGAGCGAGCGCGGCATGGCCGCGGTCATCGCCACGGCGCGGAACGGCGTGGCGTCGTGGCCGAGCAGGCCGACGGCGCGGTTGAGCCAGCCGGACGGCGTACCCTTCCTGCCCGGCGTGCCGGTCTCCATGTAGTCCTGGGCGTCGAAGTGCGAGCGCGTCGGATCGGGCGAGCCGACGGCGTGGACGATGGCCAGCCGGTTCTCTTTCCAGAACGGCAGGAGCGCGCCGAATCCGGGGTGCAGGCCGAAGCCGGTGCCGAGATCGAGCGCGGCCTCCTCGCCGCCGGCCTTCGCCGCGGTCATGGCGAGATGGGGCCGCACGCCCCGCAGGGCCGCGTCGTCGAGGGTGGGCACGGCCATCAGGCCGTCCATGGCGCCGCGCTGGAACACGGTGACCAGGACCTTGCGCTTCGCACCGCCGCCGGTGGCGGCCTGGGCGGCGGCTGCCGCGCGGGTGAGAAATTGCGGACCGACACCCAGAGTGAACAGGGCAAGGCCGCCGGTCTTCAGGAACATTCTGCGGTTCAACATGACGATCTCCTGACTGGCCTCAATGACCTCGATGACCTCAGCGACGTTGGAATTCCGGGGAGCCGAGGATCACGCCGACGACCTGCTCCAGAGGGGTTGGCGGATGGAGGTCGCGCGGCGGCCGGATCTGGTTTCCCATCCCTTTTTTCGCGCCGCCCTTTCCAGTCTTGGCGAGCCGGCCGGCGCGCGGGCGCGCGGATTCGCCGTCCATCATCGCGTCGTCGTCACCGCTCTGCGCCATGGCACCGCCAGCGGCCGGGGCCTCCTGGCGGGGCGCCGCGTCGTCGATCTTCTTCGCCAGACCGGGATCGGTGACCATGGGGGTGAGCTGCTTCAGGACCGGGTCGAGATTGCGTCCGGGGAGGAGCAGGTCAGCATAGACCGCGAGCGCCTCCTGGCGGGATTCGGGCTCCTTGCCGCCGTGCAGGGCGGGGAGGTCGAGGCCGACGCCGTCCACCCGGCCGGAGGCGAACTGCAGGCCGAAGTTCATCCGGTTGAGCAGCGAGCCGGTGTTCACCCAGGCCTCGGCGCGGTCGGGGTAACCGGTCGGCGCCTGGTAGGCGTAGAGCGGCTCGCCCATGTGCGAGATCCACTGCACGGCGGCCTGCGGATCGTCGACGTGGGCGCCGGTCGAGCGGATGGCGGAGACGGCCAGCTCGAAGGGCGACTTGATCTTGGCGCCCAGCGTCTTGCGGCTCCAGAACTCCGGCGACTCGGCGATGGCGCGCAGCATCGCGCGGACGTCGCCGCCGCTCTGCTGATAGACGGCGGAGAGGTGGTCGACCAGTGCCTTGGACGGCTGGTCGCTGACGAACCGTACCGCCAGCTTGGTGGCCAGGTGGCGGGCGGTCGACGGATGGGCGGCCAGCAGATCGAGGACGTCCTCGCCGTCTTCCATGCCGCGGCCGGCGGGGAGGCGCTTGCCGAGCACGGTTTTGGCGCCGGCGTCGTGCATGTCGGCGCGGAAGAGGAAGTCGCCCTGGGTGGCGAAGCCCAGGCCGCCGGCCTTCTGGGCGCGCGCCAGCCGGCGCTCGGCCTCCTCGCGGCGGGCCGGCGGAATGATCGTCCAGCCGGTGAAGGCGCGCGCCACCTGAATCACGTCGTCCTGCGTGTAGCCGCCGTCGACGCCGAGGGTGTGCAGCTCCATCAGCTCGCGGGCGTAGTTCTCGTTGACGCCGCGCTGCTTCTTGGCGGCGGGTTGAAGTCCCGCTCCGGTCGCGGCGGGCCGTTGCACGCCGAGCCGGCCGCGACCGCGCCGCATCGGCCGCCGTTCCATCTCGTCCTGCATCGTCGTCGTCGCGTTCGCCGCGGCGGTCGACTGGGCGTTGTCGAGATAGAGCAGCATGGCCGGATGGCGCGCCGTCGCCTCCAGCAGCTCGCGCATCCGTCCCAGGGCGTGCGGCCGGATGGCGTCGCGCTCGTAGGAGAGAAGCCAGGGGCGCGCCTTGTTGTCGGTCAGCGAGACGTTGAAATGGTTGAGCCAGAAGTCGGACATCACCTCGGCGAGCTGGTTCTCGGAGTCGACCGCGCGGTAGAGCTTCTGCGCCGTGAGCTGGTCGAGAAGCTCCTTCTGCGGGTGATAGCCCTGCTGGGCGGCCCAGCGGAGGACGGCCTGGCGGGTCTGTTTGCGCTGTTCCGGGTCCGCTGACTTCTTCTCGGCATCCTCGGGAATCGCCCCAGCCTCTTTCGCCTCGCGCAGCACCTGGCCCGGATTGGGATAGGTCTTGACGATGTCGTCGGACGACAGGGCGAGCGCCGAGAGAGGCCGCAGATCCGCGGTGACCTGCGGATCGGGAAGGTTGGCGGAAAGTTGGCGCTCGAACCAGCGGTCGAGGCCCATCTTGACGACCGCGTCCACCTGACCGGGGCGAGGTCCGTAGGCGAACCGGTTGAGCAGATGGGCCGCCGCCTCGCGCTCGGTCAGTCCGGCGTCTTTCCAGGGGAGATGCACAGAAGGCTGGCGCTCGGTGCCGGCCGACAGCTCCGCGACACCCCCTCCCGGAGGCAGGCAGAGAGCGGCGATGACCAGGGTGATGAGGATCAGGGTTGCGGCTTTCATGGTTCTGGAACCCCCTGGAGGGTTAAAACTTGCGGTCAGCGCACCGGCACCACCTTGTCGGCCCGCAAAAACCACAGCTCGAACCGCGGCGCCTTCTTGAGCTCGAGCGCCTCCTGGATCGCCCGCACATACGCGGCGCCCTGCGGGGCGTAGGCGGCGGCGCGGCGGTCGAGGTCGGCGGCGGTGGCGGTTTCGTCGGTCTTGTAGTCGGCGATGACGACCTCTCCGGTCGCAGGATCGCGATAGAGGAGATCGATCGCTCCGGTGACCACGCCGACCGCCGCGTGTGGGCCGTCTCCCGGCGGGATCAGCACCGGCAGCTCGCGGGCGAGGATGGCGGTCCGCAGCTCCCGCAGGCGGATGAGCAGGCCGCTCGCGGCGAAGTGCTCCAACAAGTCGGCGGCGCGGGGGAGGGCGCGCTCCAGCACGTCGCTGCCGGCGAGCGGAGCCAGGTAGGCCGGAAGCAGGTCGCGCTGGCGCTCCAGCTCCCGCTTGGAATCGTTGGCGAGGTCCCACTCTTCGAGCGCGCGATGGACCGCTCCTCCCGCGGCCATGGCGGCTTCGCGGTCGCTGGAGTCGCCCGAGTCGCCGGCGGCGGCAAGTTCCGGCGCCGACGCCGGTGCCGGCTCGTCGGACAGCCGGCGGTCGGCGAGCTGCTGGCGGAGCAGCTCGTGGGCCTCCTCGGAGGCGGCGCCGCCGAACGGGCGGGCGCTGTGCGCCGCGGCGGCGAGACGGTCAGTGCGCAGGGCGGCCGAGGTGCGGGAGACCTCCTGCGGCGACGGCAGGTCCGGAGCCGCGGCTTCCGCGTCACCGTCCAAGCCGGCCGCCGGCCAGAGGGCGGGGAACTTCCAGAGGGCGCCGGAGGGATCGGAGACAGCGGCGGCGTCCCCATCTTCCAGGCATTTTTCCCACAGTGCGGCCAGGGGCTCCGCCGGCCGGTCGGGCCGCGCGAGAAGAAGATCGAGATGGGTGCGGGCCTGCTCGATCGGCCTGGCTGCGGATGCCTCCGGCTCCTCCGGCCAGGCGGCGGCGAGGACGAGACGGTCCTTGGCGCGCGTCATGGCCACGTAGAGCGTGCGCACGCGCTCGGCCGCCTCCACCCGGGCGCGCTCGGCGGCCACCAGGTCGTAGCCCAGAGTGGGCGCGCCGAACAGGCGGACCTCGATCTGACCGCCTTCCAGACGGCCCACTTCGGTGCGCGGACCGGCGTCGCCGCGCGGCGGCTTGTGGAGCTGCACCAGGTAGACGTGCTGGAAGTCGAGCCCCTTGGCGCCGTGGATGGTCATCACCTGCACCGCGTCCTCGGCGCCCTCCTGCGGCCGTCCCTCTTCCGCCTCGCGCGCCTCGGAGATGCTGCGGCGGAGCGCGCGGAGGATCGCGGTGAGGTCACCGCCGCCGTCCTCGACGGCGCTCAGGAGCTGGCGGAAGAAGCGGTCGAGGTTGGCCAGGCGGTAGGGGCCGAGATAGCGGGCCGCCTCCACCGCCTCGGGCAAGAACAGACGGCGCAGCCGCTCGACGAAGACGTCCGCCGTCTCGCTCTCGAACGAGTCGCGGAGGAGCGCCAGGTGCTCCAGCGCGGCAAGGAGCCCTTTCTCCCAGCCGCGCAGCCCGGCGAGCCCCGGAATCTCGGAGTCGCGCGCCGCCAGCTCGCGCGCCGCCGCTGCGACGACGGCCCGCAGGTCCTCCAGCCTGGCGGCTCCGGCAACTCCGGGGATCAGCTCCGTGACGCGGCGCGGAAACTCCCGCTGCCAAAGTGGGATGAGAGCGGCGTCCGGCACGCCCACCAGGGCGGAGCGGAGGACCGTGAGCAGCGCCAAGTGATCGCCCGGATCGATCACCGCGCGCACCAGGGCGGCGGCTTCGATGATCTCGCGGCGGCGGTAATACTGCTTGTCGCGGCCGACGACGAACGGCACACGGGCGCGGCGGAGGGCTTCGAGATAGGTATCGAGGTCGCCGGTGCTGCGCAGGAGGACGGCGATCTCTTTCCAGGGCACACCTTCGTCGCGGCGCAGCGAACGGATGTCGGCCGCCAGCGCCGCCGCCTCCAGCTCCGCTGTCTCGACCGCCGCGGTCCGTCCACGTCCACCGCCCTCACCGTTCTCCTCTTTTTTCCACGACACCCAGTGCTCGACCGGCGCGCGTCCCCCACGGCGGATCTCGACCGCGTTCCGCCGCCGCTCGCAGGCGAGCAGCGGCTCGAAGCGGGGTTGCAGGCCGGAGCTGAACACCATCACCGGCTCGATGACGCGCGCCACCTCGGCGAGGATGGCCGGCACCGAGCGGAAGTTCTCGACCAGCGACATCACCTCTCCGCCGTGCCGTTTGACGCGCTCGACGAAGCCGTCGTAGGCCCGGAGGTCGGCGCTGCGCCAGCCGTAGATCGACTGCTTCGGATCGCCCACCAGGAACAGGCCGGGCAGCTCCTCGCGCGGGCCGTCGAGCGCGATCCAGCGCAGGATCTCGCACTGCACGCTGTCGGTGTCCTGGAACTCGTCGACCAGGAGCTGATCGATCGACCGCCGCACCCGCGCGCGCACCTCGGCATGGTGGGCGAGGAGAGACTCGGCGCCGGTCAGCAGGGAGTCGAAGGTGGCGATGCCACGCGACCGCAGCTCGCGCTGTACCGCGGCGAGGAGCGGAGAGAGAGCGCGCCGGGCGGCGCCGAGCAGCTCGGGATCGATGCAGCGCAGGTGCTCGACGAGACGGCCGAGATCGCCCGCGCGAACGGCCAACTCGGCCATCGCGTCACCCAGCAGGCTCTGCTCGGTCTGGCTCGGCTTCCCCTTGCCCCACTTCCGCAGGTGCTCGGTGAGGTTCGCGGGCAGCAGCTCGTCGACCCAGGCGCGCAAAAGGTCGACGGTCAGTGGCGTCGCCGCCGAAAAGGCGCCGCGCAGCCGTTCGAGGAAGACGCCGAGCCCGCTTTCGATCGCGCGCGCGTTGCGGATGCGCCCGGCCGGTCCACTGAGGTGGGACACGAGGAGCCCGTGCATCACCGCGCAGGCGGCGGTGAGGCGGGCGCCGAAGGCGCGCACCGGCTCCGGTCCCAGGAGATCTTTCTCCAGAGCCGCCGCCGGCAGGCCGGCCTGGGCCAGAGCGACGAGGGCCTCGATGATCTCCTGCGGACCGATGCCGCGCACCGCGAGCGCCAGCAGATCGGGATCGCCCGGCGTGCCGTAGCCGGTGCGGAGAGCGCTCTCGACGACCTCGCCGACGGTCTCTTCGAGCAGTCGTCCCTCGGCGTCGACCTGGAGCCGGGGGTGCACGCCGGCCTCCAGCGGATGCTCGGCGAGGAGGCCGAGGCAGAAGGCGTGGATGGTGCGCACGGCCAGATGGTCGAGAGCGCCCAGAAGAGCACGGGCGCGGCGGGCCACCTCCGGCAGGGGAGGGAAGACCTCGGCGTCGAGCCAGTCCGGCAGCGGTCCGCCCGCGGCCAGTGCGCCCAGCTCCTGCGAGGCGCGGGCCGCCATCTCCGCCGCCGCGGCTTCGGTGAAAGTGATCGCCACCACGCCGCGCAGCACATCGGCGGCGGTGCGCTCCAGGGTCGACTCCCCCTCGGGCTTGAGAACCGGGCGGGCCGCCGGCCGCGCCGCCCGGGCGGCGAGCACGCGCTGCCAGCCGACGCCCAGGGTCCAGGCGAGAAGGCGGCCGATGAGGGTGGTGGTCTTGCCGGTGCCGGCGCCGGCCTGGAGGATCAGCGGGCGGTCGAAGCGCCGCTGCGCCTCCCGGCGGGCCGCCCGGTCGGCCTCGCGCAGAGCCGAGTCGGGATCGGGATTGACGGCCTCCGGTTCCTTCTCAGGGCCGGAGCCGAAGCGGCCGACGATCACCCGGCCGGTCACGCCTCGTCGCCTCCATTGCCGCTGCCGCTCTCCGCACCGGGCTCTTTCTCCTTCGCGGGGAGACGCCACACGGCGAGCAGGGACTGTTCGTGCGGCGCCAGCGACGACTCCTCCGTCCGCGCCGTCTCGGTCCACTGGAACAGCCGGTTGCGCGCTCCCGAATCGCCGCGCAGGCAGGCTTCGGCGACCGAGCAGTACTCGCAGCGGACCGGCTCATTGCGCCCGGCGGTGTCCACCACGCGCGGGAAGAAGCTGCCCTGGTCCCAGGCCGCCAGCACGGCGTGGACGGCGCGGTCGAACGCCGCGGTGAAGTCGCCGTCGCCGGTAGCGACCGCCAGCTCGCGCTCCGCGGCCGGCGGCAGATCGGGCCGCAGATAGAGATACCGTCCGAGCGCCGGCTCGTCCCGCCCCGCGAGGAGATAGGCCACCGCCTGGAGGAACGTGCCGCCGCGCACCCGGTTCAGGAAGTGGCGGCGGCGGACGTCCGGCTTGGTGGCGGTGGAGAGCGGCCTGCCGGTCTTGTAGTCGGTGAAGCGGAGCGCGTCCGCGGAGCGATCGACGCGGTCAGCGCGGAAGCGCAGCGGCCGGCCCCGCCCTGCCGCGTCGAAGACTTCGACCTCTTCCTTGCTCTCGGCGCGCAGGACCGGCAGGACGCCGTCCGGCCAATCCGCCGCTCCGGCCGCGTCCACATACGGCCGGGCGCGCTCGGCCAGCGCGCGCGCCAGGCCCGGCAGCAGAATCCCCTCGGCGGCCAGGGTCTGGGTCGCCACGTCGAGCATCAGGGTGTCGAGGTCGGAGGCGGCGGGCCAGGAGATCGGGCGCGGAGATTGTTCCGTTTCCGGCCCGCGGACGATCCGCTCCAGGACTCTGTGCACGGTGTTGCCGAGCAGCAGCGGATCGGCGCCGGGGAGCGCGGCCAGCGGGTCCGGCGTCGGCTGGAGTTGGAGGAGGCGGCCGAGGAAGAGCTGCCAGGGACAGCCGGCCAGGGTCTCGAGATGGGTGACCGAAATCTCCATGCGCCGCGGATCGGCTCCCTCCGCCCCCTTCGCCGCGATGACGAGGTTGCCGACGAATCCGAAGTAGGGGCCGAGCCGGGAGCGCACCGCGCGTCCCTCGGGAGTCCGCAGATCGGGGTCGAGCTCGTCGAGCACCGCGACGCGGACGGCGGCGAGATCCGCCGGCCGCAAGGCGGACGATTCGGATGCCCCCTCCGTGAGCAGCTCCGTCCGTGCCTCCTCCAGCGCGGTGGCGAGCACGGCGCCGAAGGTCGAGCGCGGCGCGTGCAGCGCGGCGATCACCGCGTGCTCGTCGGCCGGACGGAGCGTCGACGGTCCGGGAGTCCGCGGATAGAGCGCCGGCGCCTTGGTCTCGGCGCTCAGCCCGCGCAGCAGGGGCGACGGCGAGCGCGGCTTGCCCTCCGCGTCCGCCGCCTGCCAGGACAGGGTGATCCGCGGGCTCGCCGCCAGGAGCTGGGCGTAGAGATAGCGCTCCTCGTCGAAGCCGGCGCGCTTGATCGGAACGTCGGGCAAAACGCGTTGGAGAACCCGCCGCAGCTCGTCGGACAGCAGCGGGTCCTCGCGCACGCCGCGGGGAAAGAGATCGCGGTTCAGGCCCGGGATGAAAAGATGCTCGAACGTCCGTCCGCGGGCTTCGGTCACCGTGAGCACCGGCACGCCGCCGCCGTGGCCGCCCAGCGCGGCGGCGCCGACGCCGTCGAGAGCGCGGGCGAGCAGGGTCTGCAATTCCTCGCGGGTGAGCGGAAATTCGGCCGGGACCTCCCCTTCGAGCTCGGCCAGCGCCTTGAGCACCGGTGCGCCAGGCCCTGAAGCAGGCTCCCAGCCGAGGTCCTTGATCAGCAGCGCGCGGAGGCGGCGGAGATGTTCCCCGGCCCGCGCCTCGTCCGGCCATTCGGCGAGGCGGGAACGCAGCCTGCCGGCGGCGCGCACCGCCTCGCGCAGATGCGTTCCATCCACCTTCCGGCGCGGCGCGTAGGACTCGCGCGGGGCGTCCTCCACCTCTCCGGCGTCGGCCGTATCCTCGCCCTTCTCCTCGGCGACCGCCTGGCGCAGTCCCTGGCGGATCGGCAGCGGATAGGAGCCGTCCTTGAGAAACGGATCGATCACCAGCTCCGCCACATCGCGCAACCGCCCGGCGCCGAGGGAGTAGAAGGCGAGGCGGAGATCGACCAGCCGGCTCCCCTGGAGCGGAGTGTGGGAGCCCAGGGCGTCGAGCCAACGGTCGGCCGGCGCCTCCTCGCCGCGGCGCAGCAGGTCGAGCATGGCGCGGGCGCGCCGGCCCGCCGGCGCGAGACCGCCGCGCGCCGCGACGCCAGAGAACGGCACGCCGAGGCGCCGGAAGTGGCGGGCCAGGTGCAGGGCGTACGGCGCCAGGTCGCGGGCCACGACGCCGATCCCTTCCGGCCGCGCGCCGGCGTCCAGCAGCCCGCGCACCCGCCGCGCCACCTCCCGCGCCTCGGCCTCGGCGCCGACCGCGTCGAACCGCTCGACGAGGCTCTGCGGAGGCTCCTGGGCCGCCGGCGGCGCCGGCACGAAGCGGGCGACCGATCCCAGCCGCTCGGTGAAGCGCGCCGTGAACTCCCGCTCGGCGCCGCTCCCGCCGGCCGGATCGGGAGGCTGATCGAGGATCAGCAGCGCACCGCGCCGCAGCAGCCCCTGGAGGAGGTCGGTGGCGATGCCGGTCGCGTCCGAGAAGCCGTGGATCAGAATCGCGCGCGACGGCAGGGCGTGCTCCGGATCGGCGGCGAGCAACTCGCCCGCGCGGCGCAGCAGGGTGGAGACCCGGCCGAGGCCGATCTCGCGCATCACCGCCTCGGTGCGCGCCGCCACTCGCACCAGCGCGCGGGCGCGTTCCACCTCGTCTTTTCCCGCGGGCCCCGCGGCGCGAGGTCCGTCGCCGGAGAGCGCCTCGTCCACCGCGTCGAAGAGCGCCGGCTCGAACCCGGCATCCAGGAGATCGCGCACCGTGCCGGCCACCGCCGCATAGCCGTCCACGAGATCGCCCAGCCCCTGGCGGAGGACGCGCTCCTTCCGCGCCAGCCGCTGCGCCACCACGTCGAAGAGCGGCATCCCCGAAAGCGCCGGCTCGCCGGCCCGCTCCAGCACCTCGAACGCCACCGCATGAAGCGTCTGGATCGTCACCCCCGCGACCGACCGTCCACGGCGCCGGACGATTGCGCTCCCCAGATGCAGGCGCAGGCTCCGCGACGGCACCACGATCCGCACCGGTTTCGCCAGCACCGCCGGATTCTTCCGCGCCTCCGCCGCCAGCTCCTCCAGACGCGCGAGGAGCATCCCCTCCGCCGCCAGCGCACCGCGAGCTGCCCGTACCTCCCCCGGAGCGCGCGGCGGCTCGGAGGGGTCGAAGAGTCGGAGCTGATGCGGCATGGGGGAAGGATATCGCGGACCCGTCTGTCAGAGAGAAGGGGCCGTACTGTAGGATTGAGTCAGAGGACGATCGCCTATGCGTTATCTGGTCATCATTGAGAAAGCGGAGAGTAACTGCGGCGCCTACTCACCCGACCTTCCCGGTTGCGTTGCCACCGGCGAGACTCGGTCGGAGGTTGAGCAGAACATGCGAGACGCGATCGAATTCCACCTGGAAGGGATGCGACTCCACGGCGAATCGATTCCCGAGCCCAGCTCTCAGTCGGTCTACGTCGAGGTCGCTGCATAGGGCGTTTACCCCGGCCAGCCTTCCCGCCGCCCGCCCCCTCCCCAACCCTCCCCCGCGCGTGCCCCCGCCCCGCCACCCCGAGCGGGAGAGGGCGCCTCCGCCCGAAAACAACAGGTAGACTCCAGCGTCTCTGCTGTTTTTGGGTTGGGTGGTGGCGCCCCTCTCTCGTTCCTGACCGTGTCCCATAACTAGGGGCGCTGGACACTGGCGCCTCGCTATGGCAAGCTTTCGGGCGTGGAACCAGTGGTGGTCGGTGGGCGCGAGTTTCCGGCGGCTGTTCTTGAGCGCA
>Ga0134124_10000140_pt1 | contig 66431 bp, 55 predicted proteins | sample KB304_FD_96880 | JGI IMG/M metagenome (GOLD analysis project Ga0134124, IMG submission 96880) | Terrestrial soil microbial communities without Nitrogen fertilizer from Kellogg Biological Station, Michigan, USA - KB3-0-4 | ecosystem: Environmental > Terrestrial > Soil > Unclassified ...
ATCGGCCCGAGATCGATCACCTTTCGCTTGCGAACCTTCATGCCCAGCGGGATCTCGCTCGTGTGCAGGCCGTACACCATGTAGTAATCCTGCAGGCGGCATTCACCCGCTTGATCGCACACCGGACAATCCACCGGATGATTGATCAGCAGGAACTCGAGCACGCCTCGCACGGCTTCCTTGACGCGCTCATTCTCGGAGCGCACAACCATGCCGTCATTGACGAGCGTCGTGCACGCCGGCGTGAGCTTGGGCATCTTCTCGACGTCGACCAGGCACATTCGGCAATTGCCATCGATGGGAAGGTCAGGATGATAGCAGTAGTGCGGTATCTCCATGCCGTGATCCGCGGCAGCCTGAATGATGGTCTGCCCCGGTTTGGCTTCGATCTCTTTCCCGTTTAGCGTGAATTTCGGCATCGCTATTCTTTATTCAATGCTTAGGGCAGATGCTCCAAGTCAACCAAATCTTTCAGCCGGGCGCTCGCCTTCTTATTAGCCTTCAAGTGTCGCAAGCTTATGATCGGAACTTCGATGTCATCGATTGTGTCCACAACTCGCTCCGCGTAACACTCATCGAAGCTGACTCCAGAAATACTGTTGAGAACCTTGAGCCGGAACGGAGGAACTCCCATTCGCAAAATATTGGCCGGGTTCAGCAGCAACTCTTCAGACAAATTAGGCACATCAAAGCCGAACTCCCTCAACGCTGAAACTGCCCTCGCGGCGTTATCGGCCCTTGCAGCGACCCACACGTCCATATCAGCCGTGGCTCGTACGTAACCGTGGTAACCAACTGCATAGCCACCGATAAGCAAATACTCAACTTTCTTCGCGCCGAGCAACTTCAAAAACTCTTTGAAGTCTTCCGGAAGCAGGGGTATAGCCATAGATCGTCTGCCTTATCAACTCAACAGCTTGCAGTCGTTCATGAGGCGTCTTCGAAAGCCAGTACTCCCTTTCGTCGTCCGCCTGTGAAAGCGGCACCACTGAGAACGCCGTTTTGTCTATTCTGAAATTCGTTTCGTCCCGCAACCTTCTCTCCGTTTCAACTCTCGCACAGCGCTTCAAACTCGCTTCGAAACTTCGTCACAAAACTCCTGATCGGCATCACGTCCGCATCCGCAAGCGGGCAGATCGTCTTGCCTTCCATCATATCGGCGATCTTCAAAAGCAAATCGATGTCCGATTTCTTGCCTTTGCCGCCCACGATATTCTTCAGGATCTTGGCCGCCCAGCCGGTCCCTTCCCGGCAAGGTGTGCACTGCCCGCACGACTCGTGCGCGTAGAAGTCCGCGATAACCGACAACGTCTCGGGCATGCTGGTCGTCTCATCCAGCACGATCATCCCGCCTGAACCAAGCATCGACCCGGCTTTCAACAGCGACTCATAATCCAGCAGGACTCCGGGACATTCAGCCGCGGTCATCACAGGAACTGATGAGCCGCCCGGGATCACTGCTTTCAGCTTGCGACCGTTTGGAACGCCTCCGGCCTCATTGTTGATGAAGTCCATCAGCGAATAGCCGAGATCAATTTCATAAACACCCGGTTTGTTGACGTGACCCGAAACCGAAAATAGCTTGGTTCCTTTGCTCTTCTCGGTGCCTATTGCCGCATACGCCGCGGCCCCGTTCTGAATGATCCACGGTATGGCGGCAAGTGTCTCAACGTTATTCACTACAGTCGGGGACGCCAGAAATCCGTGAGTAGCCGGGAAAGGTGGTTTTATCCGAGGGTAACCACGATTCCCTTCCAGCGATTCGATCAGCGAAGTTTCTTCGCCGCAAATGTAAGCGCCCTGCCCGAGATGAACGAAGATGTCGAGCGAATAATCCTTACCCATTACCGACGGGCCCAACAGCTTTGCTTCATAAGCTTCGTCGAGCGCCTTCTGCACTGTGTTGGCTACGAATTCGTACTCGCCCCGAATATAGATGTATGCCACATGACAGTTGAGCGCGTAGCTGGCGATTGCCATTCCTTCGATCATCATGTGCGGATCGCGCTCCATGAGGATGCGATCCTTGAAAGTGCCCGGCTCGCTTTCGTCGGCGTTGCACAACAAGTAAGTCGGCTTGTTGGTATTTCGAGGCACGAAGCTCCACTTCATTCCGGTCGGAAATCCCGCGCCGCCGCGTCCCCGCAAGCCGCTCGCCTTGACCTCTTCGATGACCGCGGTTTGATCCATCGCAAGCGCCTTCTCGAGCGCCTTGTAGCCGCCCCGCTCGCGATACCTGGCGATGCTCGCCTGCCCCGGCTTGTCGATGTTTGCCAACAGGATCTTAGTCATTGCGTCTCCGGCGCACAGGCAGCCCGCCGGCTCTTTCGTCCTTAATCATTTCGCAGCTTCTCAATAATCTCGCCGATGCCCGACGGCGTCAGGTTCTCATAATAGCGATCACCCACTTGCATCGCCGGCGCGGTCCCGCACGAGCCCAGACATTCCGTTACATCCCAACTGAACTTCCCGTCGGCGGTGACTTCTCTCTTCTCAACTCCAAGCTGCCGCTTGATCTCGTCGATGCATGGATAAGCGCCCATCAACCAACAGCTCACGTTTTTACAGATATCGATGTGGTGCTTGCCGGCCGGCCTCTTGTGAAGCATCGTGTAGAACGTTGCGACGCTCAGGACATCCGAAGGCGGATAGCCCATCAACTTGCCAACGTACTCGGCGACCTCCTGTGAGATCCAACCGAACTCGCGCTGTGCAAGCGTCAGCACGGGAAGCAAAGCCGCTCGCTTGTCGGCGTAGTGGCTGAGGATTGTCTGATATCGACGCTTAGCCTCTTCGCTGAATTCGATCATCAATTTACTCTTTTTACTTTGCGTGCCTTGCGGTCCTTTGCGTCTTTGCGTTAAACGAATTTGCGCGAAACCAGTCAGGAATTCGTTTAACGCAAAGACGCAAAGGACCGCAAAGCACCCAAAGCACGCAAAGTCATCGATCAAGCTCTCCGGCAATAATGTTCAGGCTGCTCAACGTCGCAATCGCGTCGGCCACCAGCCCGCCTTCGATCAGCCTCGAATAAGCGGAGAAGATAGGAAAGCACGGGCCGCGCGCGTGAACTCGCCACGGGCGCAGCGAGCCGTCGCTCACGATGTAGAACCCAAGCTCTCCGTTCCCTCCCTCGCTGTAGCCGTACACTTCCCCGGGCGGCGCTTGAATTCCATGCATCACCAGTTTGAAGTGGTTCATCAGGTCTTCAATGTTTGTGTACACGCCCTGCTTCGGCGGCAACGTGATCCGCCGATCATCCACTTGATAAGGTCCCTCGGGAAGATTCTCGAGCGCCTGCTCGACTATTCGAAGACTCTGCCGCATCTCTTCCATGCGAACCAGGTAACGATCGTACACATCTCCGCGATTGCCTACCGGTACTTCGAAATCAAAATCATCGTAGCTCGAATAAGGATGATTCTGGCGGATGTCATAAGGAACGCCCGCCGCTCGCAGCATCGGACCCGTAAAGCCGTGATCGACCGCTTCCTTCCCGGAGATCGCCGAAACGCCCTGAGTTCGCTGCTTGAATATCACGTTATTAGTATTGAGCTTGTGCAGATCGTTGATGTAGCCGGGCAATCGCTTGAGCACTTCGCGGCAGCGCGGTATGAAATCGTCGGGCAAGTCAGCGGACAGCCCGCCTACCCGCACGTAGCTGACCATCATCCGCTGGCCCGAAGTCATCTCGAGCAGATCGTAGATCTCTTCCCGCGGCTCGAATGAATACCAGAAGTTGGTGATCGCCCCGAGATCGACAAGCGCCGCGCCAAGACAAACCATGTGATCCATTATGCGAGACAGCTCGCCCAGGATAACGCGAATGTATTGAACGCGCTTGGGCACCTCGATCCCCAAAAGCTTCTCGACCGTGCACGCATAGCCGACGTTGTTCAAAAACGACGAGCAGTAATTCAGCCGGTCGGTGTACGGGATCACACCGTTCCATTGATGGGTCTCGGCCATCTTCTCAAAACAGCGATGCAAATAACCGATCTCGACATCCGATTCGACTATGTTCTCGCCGTCGAGCCGGCAAACGATCCTCAACGCTCCGTGCGTAGCGGGATGCGACGGGCCGATGTTGATGATGGAAGGCTCGGCGCTCAAGCGATCGCTCTCGTGACCTTCCCACTCGGTCTTGTACTCGAGCGGCAGCTTGTAATCTCGCGACAGCGGCGTGCGCGCGCCCGCTTCGTGATCCTTGCGCAGCGGGTGTCCGACGAATTCCTCGTGACAGAGTATCCGGCGAAGATCGGGATGATTCCGAAAGCGTATGCCGAACATGTCGAACGTTTCGCGCTCCCACCAGTTTGCGGTTTTCCATACCGATGTCACGGAATCGGCTTCCGGAGCCGATTCCGGGAGCGGCACCTTCAGTCGCAGGCGGTGCCCGTGATCGATTGAATACAGGTGATAGACGACGTTGAACCGCTCATCCTTCTTCTTATCCGGATAACCAAGGTAGTCTGCGCCGGTGATCGTGCTCAGCAAATCGAACTTAGTGGAAGGGTCGTCCTTCAGGGTCCGGCAAATCTCGGTTATCTTGTCCGGCCGAACCGTGATCGCCAGATCGCCGCGAAAATCATTCACATCAAGCACCTGATCGCCGTACTTATTCTGAAACAGCGCGGCTATCGGATTCCGCGGCGCAGCCGGCTCGCGATTGATCTGGACAAGCTTCACGGCCTCTCGCGCCTGCTCCTGAGCGATCAGCATCGGTTTGGGTGAAGTCTCGGTGATCTCCTTCTTCATTCGCTCGCGCAGCTCGCGGCGAGCGTCGGCGTCGACTATGTTTTCTTTCTCGATCAGTTGCCGGATCATCAACACCGCTTGCAGCACCGCCTCGGGAGTCGGCGGACAGCCGGGTATATAAACGTCAACCGGAATAATCTCATCGATCCCCTGCATCACGTGATAAGCGCGGTAGAACCCGCCCGAAGTCGCGCACGCTCCCATGCACAACACCCATTTTGGATCGGGCATCTGTTCGTAGATTCGTTTGAGCACCGGACCCATCTTGTCGGTGATCGTGCCCATCACCATAAGCAGGTCGGACTGGCGCGGAGAAAAGCGAACAACTTCGGCGCCGAACCTCGCGACGTCGTAATGCGCGGAGACTACTGACATGTATTCGATCGCACAGCAGGCGGTACCGAAGGGCAACGGCCACAGCGAATTCTTGCGCGCCCAATTCGCGATCTCGCTCACTGTGGTGGTAAAGAAATTGTCCCCAACCGCGGACTCGATAGCCATGCTCTATTCTTTCTCCAGTGTTTCGTTTGTCGTGGCAGGTCGGAATCGTTTAGAGAAGATCATCGTGGTCGTCTGTGCTCGATGAAAATCTTATCGCCCGGACACAGGTGAGTCAAATTGAAGCCTTTGTGAGCGACATTTTCATTTGAGTGTCGCGAATAGGCCCGGCTGCTTGTAAACGCGTTCTCTTTTTCTAGGCAAGGCGTTAAGGATGAAATCGGCGGCCACGTTAGCCAGTTCCTTCGGCTCGAGCTTATGAAGGCCCCCACCATAAACTCTTCCCTCTTCTTTGAGTGTGTCAGCCGTAATTGATGATAGAGCTTTCCAGATGGCTCGATACAATTCTGGCTCGCCGTTCAACAAAGCTCCGAGAACTGGCTTTGGATAGAGCATCAGGTAGACGTTCGCCGCGGTCGCTTTGGAGTGATTGAGGATAAAGCGAAACGGAGATTCACTCCTCTTCGTTGGCCTTCCCATATACGTACAAAGGAACGGCGCAGGTGGCCGGTTCTCTTGGCTGTACCAAGGTTCCCTGTGACTACAGATATAGCCTTCGTTCACTTTTCGTGTGATACCGTGCAGTAGGTATTCCCAGAGCGATGGATAGTCTGATTTCACCTGGCTCTCGGGTAAGTCACACGAAAGTAAATATCGTCGGCTGTCTATCTCTGGGTCGCCGTGCTCATCTGCGAGAATCTCATCACTGACGAGGTCTCTCGGACTCGGAAGGATTGGCCTTAAGAACCTCTTGGGAAGGTTCATTTGCTCTACTTGATCTGGCGAAAGCACGAAGAACGAATTACAACCTGTGGCTAGTCCGCGTTTGATGGTAAAGAGATCGGACAGCGTGCTGCCGTTACTTCGATGGATCAGTCGCGAGGCAGCTTGAGGCAGGCCCGTCCACTTCGAGATGCGCCGAAGATCGTTCAGTCTTATCGAGTCCGACAACTGTGGTTTGTTCACTGTTCCACCGAATGTGAACTCCGCTTCGTGGTCATCAGGCGGCGGAGCGTTCTTGAAGAACACGACTGCAGATGACACCAGGGCGTCTCCAAACTGAACTTCATTCGGATCGAAGCGATGGATGCGGTGGAGTGTCACCTTCTCCGTCAAGAATTCTTTCACCTTGCGTCCATAGTTGACGTCCATGAATTCGCTCGGAATGAGCCACGCTCCCACACCATCTTTGGACAGCCAAGCTTGGGATAGAACTATGAAGTAGGTGTATAGGCCACTCAATCCGTTCATCTCAATCTCGAGATGTCGAGCCACAGCAATCTGTAGGTCATGTTTTTGGGTCTGGCTCAGATGATGGTGACGGACATAAGGCGGATTGCACACGATCAGGTTGTATTTCGCGGCTTCGGTCTTCGGTGGCTCGGCGTCTGTGAAACTACTGATGTGTAGTCGCAGCCCGGTGCTCTTCCAGAAGCTCTTAGCCGGCTCAGCGTAGTGAGAGTCAATCTCGTAACCCGCGGCTGCTTCGATGCGCGATGGTGGTACGTGACCCAGCAACGCTGAATAGAACGGGCCGGTTCCAAAGCCCGGCTCCAGGAAGCGTATCTTCGAACGTTGCGGCAGAAGAGAATCAGCGTACGAGATGATCTCGGAAGCCAATTCCGGCGGCGTAGCGAACTGGCCGAGCCTATTCCTTTCGCCTTGAGTCTTGGCGCTATCCAGCCGCTCTAGAAGTTCGAGTCGAGCGGTTTCTCGTGCGTCCGTGGTTCTCATTTCTATAACCCGAACTCTGCAAGGTCGTTCATTCGATGTTCCCAAACCCAATCGATCGATTCAGCGGCCTCGTACCCGAGATAACCACTATCGAAGTAGCCGCACAGGAAAAGAACGTATCGAACGCTTTTACCATAGCGCCGTCGCAACTGGCCAACCTTCGTAGCCTCCTCTTTTCTACGCTTGTTCGTGTTGGTGAAATCACCGGCAGACTTCGCCTCGATCATTAACGGCAGTTCGTTCGGCTTAGACTTGACGGGCAGTACTACGGCATCGACCGGAATGTTGACTGACTCGTGATCTTCCTTGAGTCCCGCTACGTTAAGGCGGAAGGCGAAGCAGCCCGGCATCATCTTATCGAGGGACACCATTCCGGTCACGTCCTTGTAGCCTCGTGCTTCAAGCCACTTCTTGATCCTGAGTAACTGCCTCCGCTCCTGAGCATTGCGAACAATGGGATCGGCATTCGCTCCGCAGAGTCGGTCCGCAACGATGGTTGCCGCTCGATAAATTTCCTGCTCGGTGGGATCGCGAGCTTCGCCGAGCCACGGAAAGATGTCAACATCGGAAAGTCTCAGAATCATCCTGGTTATCTTTCGGAGATGCGCATCTACCATCGCTTTGTTCATCTTTGGGGGAAGTCGGCCGTCCTTCTCCATTGCATTCACGAGCAGCTTTGGCACACCAGCTAATCCGACGAGACGGTCGCGAGCAAGAGGCGGCGCAGTCGACATGCGAAGAGCGAAAAGAATTGAGGGATGCTGCCTCAATTCCTTTCCCGATAGATTTCGAAGATGATTTGTGCGTTCCAGCATGGCTTCGACATACGCGGTAGCCTTCACCCGTTCTTCGCGATATGTCTTGGGAGCGAACTCAAGGAACCATTTGTTGTAAAGATCAACTGAACGCGAGATGTCTTCCTTCCAGCGTTCAGGTTTGTCGAGGTTTATCCCCATCCGATGGCTTACTCTGATGTCTTAGGTTTAATAACCTTGAAGCACGCCGAATCTTACTTCGCTTAATTTTTGTATTCAAGCCACCGAAGATGTTTGAGTAGGGCGAGCACCAGGTTCTCAATACTAATTCAGGTTTGATACCAGTAAGGTGCCGAACGGTTAGACTCACTCACTGCGAAGACAGTAAAGTCTCCAACGTAACGGGATCTACCGGCTTGATCAGGTGCTCGTCAAATCCCGCGTCGTAACATCGCTGACGATCTTCGTCCTGCCCGTAGCCGGTCAACGCAATCAATCGCACCCCATTCAGGCCCAACTCTCGCCGCAGCCGCTCGGCTACTTCATACCCGTCTATATCGGGCAGCCCGATGTCCAGTAAGATTACTTCCGGTTTGAACACCCGCGTCGCTTCGACCGCGGCCAGTCCTTCGTGGACAACTTTCACATCGTACCCTTCCAGATTCAGCCAGAGACTGAGGCTCTCGGCTGAATCAACATTATCGTCCACGATCAGAATTCGGCGCCCCGAGCCCTGACCATTCCTGCGCGCGCGCGCGTGAGTTTCCACCTCCTGGTAAGTTTGCTTCCCGAGTGCGCCAGGCAATCTAACGATGAACTCACTGCCGCGCCCGACTCCCGCGCTCCGGGCGACGACGGTTCCCCCGTGCAATTCAACAAGGCTGCGTGACAAGGTCAGCCCTATGCCCAGGCCACCCTGAGAACGGGACAGCGAAGCATCGACTTGAGTGAACATCTCGAAAACGTGTGGAAGCATTTCGGCAGGAATCCCAACTCCAGCGTCGCGAACCGAGATCACGACCTCGCCGGGTCCCTCGCACGCCGAAAGCCATATTTGCCCGCCGGCATCCGTGTATTTCGCCGCGTTGTTCAGCAAATTCGAGATGACTTGTGAAACCCGAACGGCATCCGCTTCGATCATCACCGGCTCCGAAGGCAGACTGATCTCGAGACGATGCCGCGCGGCTTCTATCAATGGGCGGCTTGTTTCTACCGCGCTGCCGATGATCGAGGCCAGGTCAACCAGTTCCTTGCGCAGCTCTATTTTTCCGCGTGTGATCCTCGACACCTCGAGCAAGTCATCCACCAGCCGCACCAGGTGATTGACCTGCCGGTCGATGATACCCGAGGCGTACTCGGCCGCGGCTTGATCGTTTCCGGACAGCCGCAAAAACTGCAGCGAGTTCCGAATCGGCGCGAGCGGATTGCGGAGCTCGTGCGCGAGTGTCGCGAGAAACTCGTCTTTGCGCTGATCGACTTCGCGGAGATGCTCCTGCATTTCCTTCTGATCGTGGATGTCGGTCGTCACTCCAAACCACGAAACGACTTGCCCAAGGTAGTCTCGCAAGGGCACGGCGCGCGTCATGAACCAGCGATAGACGCCGTCGTGTCTCCGAATCCGCACTTCGATCTCGTACTCTTTGCCGGTTCGCACAGATTCGGTCCACGCGGTCATGCGGCGCTCATAGTCGTCAGGATGAAGCACGAGCTCCTGCCGGGCAGTAGGATCTTGCTCGGGAGAAAGTCCGCAGAAGTCGAACCAACGCCGATTCGCATATGTGATCGTTCCGTCAGGCGCCGCCGTCCAGACGATCGAGGGGATGGTTTCGGCCAGGAAGCGAAATCGTTCTTCACTCTCTCGCAGCGCTCGCTCGGCGCGCTTGCTCTCGCTGATGTCCCGCGCGACTTTGGATGCCGCGATTATTGTCCCGGCATTGTCACGCACCGGAGAGATCGTAAGGGAGATATCCACCCGGCGTCCTGACTTCGTTACGCGAATCGTTTCGAAGTGCTCGATGCGCTCGCCCCGGACAAGTCTTTCGATGATTGCGGGTTCCTCGTCGAGTCGCTCAGGAGGAATAATCATCGTAATCGGTTTATCGATTGCTTCCGCCGCTAAGTATCCGAACAACCTCTCCGCGCCGGAGTTCCAGGAGAGTATCGTTCCGTCGAGGGTCTTGCTGATTATCGCGTCATCCGAAGACTCGATGATCGCGGCCAACAGCGCCTGGGCTTCAATCTGATCGCGAAGTTCGTACTGCCTGCGGCGAGCTTTGAGTGCGGCGCGCAGGCTGCTAACCAGGGTCGTAACCCGCACGGGTTGCTCGAGCACGGTTACGTTGCCCAGCATCTCCATTGCGCTGACGGCGAGCGGGGAGTCGCCTCCCTGTTCGGCAAGCAACAGGATCGGCATGTCGGACCAGCCAGGTTGGTTGTTGATCTGCTCGAGCAGGCAATCGTGGCTGTTGTAAGCGAATGTCGCTTCGGTCAGGAGCAACGCTCCAGCTCCGGCAGCAAACGCGGCGCATAGCTCGTCGAGATTGAGACATACGTAGCATGTGATGCCGGCCCCCGCCAGAATGTTTCGGCTGAGCGCCCCATCCGCCGGCGTTGGAGCCAGCACAAGCACGCGCTCGTCAACGAGAGGTTGTCGGTTTCTCATCATCGCCGTTTGTCTTGCCGAGCGAAACCCCTACGTAAGCAGGGACTCCGGTCAGAATGCCTTCGAATTCACGCAGCGGTTCTCCGATCGATATGCCGGAGGAACTGAGCTTGAGTTCGCGAATCGTGCGCTCGTGCTGGCCGGTTCGCTTCTTGATCACCGAGATCGCCTGTCGCACCTCGCCGGCCGCTTCGAAGAATCTCGTGAGAATTACTGTGTCGGCCAAATAACTCGTATCCACCGGCGCTTCCATTGAAGCGGCGACCAATCCGTGCTGGGCCATGATAACCAGCGTCGTCACACACTGTTGTCCAAGGTAGGTTAGTAGCTCGTGAAGATGCACAGTGAGCAGCTTTTCGCTCGGCATCGAGTGCATGTACCCATTCAGGCTGTCGATCACTATGAGCTTTGCGTTGTATTGCTCGGTCTCCATTCGAACGACGTGAGAGAACTGGCCGGCGGTCATTTGAGCGGGATCAATCTGATGAAGCCGCAGTTCACCCGACTTGACCAATGGCTGTATATCGAAACCGAGACCGGCGCATCGCTCCGTGAGAGTAAGCACGCTCTCGTCAAACACGAACATTGATGCGCATTCGCCATGCGCTGCGCAGGACACGGCGTAGTGAGCGGCGATTGACGACTTGCCCGAACCCGCGGGACCGGTAATCAGAGTGCTGGTGCCCCGAGTCAGACCGCCGCCAAGCAGACTGTCGAGCGGCGCAAGTCCGCTCTCAACTGCGTCGCGCGTAAAGACTGTTTCATGCTCTGCTGCTATTAACCGCGGGAACACCTCCAGCCCGCCGCGCTTTATCAAAAAGTCGTGATAGCCCTCGCTGAACGCCCAGCCCCTGACTTTGATTATCTGAAGCCGCCGCCGTGACACTCCATACTCAGGAGATCGGCGTTCAAGACTTATGACACCGTGCACCATGCTACGCAGTTGCATGTCCGACTGGCCGCCTGTTTGATCGTCCAGGAGCAGAACCGTGCAGTTCCGGCGCAGAAAAAATTCTTTGAGCGCGAGGATCTGCCGCCGATAACGCAAGGGGTTTTGAGCCAGGAGACGCAGCTCGGAAAGCGAGTCGAAAACAAGACGGACAGGCTTGATCCGCTCCGCCTCGGTGAGCAGCGTCTTCGTTGTTTCCGACAGTTCGACTTCGGATGGATGAAACATCGTATAGCGGGCGTCGACGCTCAAGCTCTCCTCAGACGGTCTCAATTCAAAAACCTTGATGCCATCCAACGAAAAGCCGTGCTCCGTAGCGATCGCGTCAAGTTCTTCCGCGGTTTCCGAGAGGGCAACAAGCATGCTGCTCTCGCCATTCTGCACGCCGGCAAGCAGGTACTGAAGACCCAACGTTGTCTTTCCGCAACCCGGATCACCTTCGACGAGATACATCCGGTTCTTAACCAGACCGCCGTGCAGAATGGAGTCCAACCCGTCAACACCAGTGCCCACTACAGGCTGGCTGCCCGGCTCGAATCGCTCGGCCATCGTCCTTCCTCCTAATGAATTATGAACTATATCCTGGAACTCGAAGTCGAGATCGCTCGTGCCTGCCGCGCTGTTGTAGTGATTGAATCGTCGCGGAGAAAGAAGCGATGCGGATTCACACCTTGCGAACAGTGCGATAAAGAATTCTCACGCGCTGATAATCGCGGAGTCTTGCGCCACGACAAGAATTGTTTGCTAAGCGGGGTCTCCCGTCAAGCGGCAACGTCGGTTTTGGCTGCTCTCGGAAAACGCCGAGGCCAGGGTTGTCCAAATTTCAGAAGTGTTCGGTTATTCGGTTGCTTAATAACTTCCGCGTGCTTTGCGGTCCTTTGCGTCTTTGCGCTGAGTATCGGGCATTGAAGAAGCAAGACCCAATACTCAGCGCAAAGACGCAAAGGACGCAAAGCACGCGAAGGACTGGCCGGACGTTACAAGTCAGCAACCCAATAACCGAACTCTACGACGTTTGGGCAACCCGATTTGAGCTGTTATCTTAATTTGATGCAACGCGAGGCGTCATGAGTCATTCCACAGTATGAAAGAACCATGACGGGCGCCGACGCGGATGGACAGGATATGCGGGATCGATTTAAATATCTCCTTGTCGGGTTAGTTGTCGTTCGAGGTCGAAACACATGCGCATGAATCTGTACCCGGTTGCTCTGGCGATTTTGCTGACCGCTGCTTTTGCTCTGACGACCCCGACAGCCGGCGCGGTATTCTCTACACAGCGATCGCCAGCCCTTGCCGGCGCGTCCGACTCTGGTGATATCACTTACAGCTATAAGTTCGAGAATCCGCGGTTCCATATTCGAATAATCGAGATCGATCTAAATTCCAACGGCGCGGGTGAGCTCCGCTTCACACGCGGGGAATCCGATGAGGTGCTGGACTGTAAGGTCAAGCTTCTGCCCGCGACGATGTCGCGCATCAGAGAACTCTTCGATGCGACGGGTTTCCTGAGTTCCGACGTTGACTATCAGGACAAGAAGCACCAGTTTCCGCACATGGGCTGGATGACCCTGGCAGCCAGGCAGGGCTCAAACGAACGAAAAGCGCGTTTCAACTACACGACCAACGTTCAGATCAAAGAACTGGAAGAGATCTTTCGCGGCATCGCCTCTCAGGAGATAGCTCTATTCGACATCGAGAACGCCGAGCGATATCAGCCGCTGGATTTGCCTAAGCAACTCGAGGTGCTTGCAAACGATTTGGGACTCGAGCGAATAACCGAGCCGGAGCGGCTCCTGTCTGCTTTGAATGAAATCGCAAACGACGACACTCAGGCGCTGATCGCTCGCAATCAGGCCAGGAAACTGGTTGAGTCAATCAAGAAGGGTAAATTCAAGTCACCGGCAAAAAAGTAAGATAGTCAGTAGTCAGTAGTCAGTAGCTGCGTTGAGACTTAAAGGACAGCGATTATGGCAAAAAGCGCTTTCGAGAATCTGAAGGTCTACCAGTTGTCGGAGGTTTTGGCTGACGAGATTTGGGATGTTGTTATGGGATGGGATCGCTTTGCGCGAGATACCGTCGGCGGGCAAATTGTGCGTGCAGCAGATAGCATCGGAGCCAACATCGCGGAAGGCTCAGGGCGCGGCAGCTTTCAAGACAATCGAAGATTCATAAGAATGGCAAGAGGATCGCTGAAGGAAACTCAGCACTTCCTACGTAGAGCTTATAAGCGCAAGCTCCTAAACGAATCGCAGATCACGAGGATCAAGCCGCTCATCGACAATCTCGCTCCCATGCTCAATGGTTACCTGAGTTCAATTGGCCGAGTACCGGACAAACCAAAAGCGTAGACCTACGGACTACGGACTACGGACTACTGACTACGGACTACGGACTTCCTAATGCTGATTCCTCGCGGAAGAATCATCCACGAAAACCTGGCAACCAGTTACGTGCTTGTGGAAGCGCTTGTCGCGGATCTGTGTGACGGCGGTTTCTCCGGCGTGGTAGCGATAGCCCTGCGCGAGATTGACGGTTTCGTTGTCATTGCCAACGGCAGCGTTGGGGCGGTCGTAGAAAGGGTGAATGACGAGAATCGCGAAACCGCAGGCGCTACTTTTGACCGGAGCACGCTGTCGAAGCTGTCCGCGAAAACGCGAGCTGAGCGCGGGCTGCTGTCGATTCGTAGCTACTCCGGCGAGACCGCGGACGCAGTTGCCGGACGCATAAACGCGCAGTCGCTCTACGCGCGTTTGAGCACGGAATTCACCGACCTTGAAACGATGCTCTCGAAACTGGCGCGCGAAGCCGATCGCGAATGGTTTGTCGAGATCAATACTGATGAAGCCCTCAGCGCGCTGGTGCACATACGCGATCGGCGGTTCCATGTGATTGCCTCGCGCGGGGAACACGAGGATGAATGGGATACGTCGGAGCTTGCGGATGATGCCGCCCGGCAGAAGCTGTTTATGGAATGCAAGAAGGCGGCAGGGACGTTCGATGTTTACTTCAAAGACCCGGACGCCCTCCCGGTGGCAGACGAAGCCGAGCCGCTCGTAGAAGCCTCGAGCGCGGGGATCGAACCGGAAGCCGTTCAACCAGGCGCGGCCTTACTTGCCGCTCCTTCCCCGGTTGCGTCGTCGTCAGAGAACGTCGCCGATCCGTTGACTCAAGAATTTGCAAACGAACTTTCATTGGGCGGCGAAGAGTTTGCTCCTGCCGGCGGCGAAGACGAGACGATGACCGAATTGAAACGGCTGATGGGTGAGATTGCCGGGACGATCGAAGGCTCGGCGCAAGCGGTCGATCGTCACGATGGCTTTGCAATGTGCCTGCGCGCCGGGCAATTAAAGATCGCCGACCGATAGCCTTTTCTTGATCCGTTCGCCTCGGAGTTTGAATATCTCACCGGCGAGATCGTTTTCGTGGGCCAGGCTACCGCAGAGCAATTCGTAGCCGGGCTTACAGAGGCGCTTTCGTTAGCAATCGAGTCTCTAGCGGAGACAAATACTTACGGTGAAAAGTTTCGCGCTTACGTTAGGGAGGATCTGGGGAAGCTGCTTGCGCGGAGTCGAACCGAGCTTGAAAGTTACGGCCTCGATCAGGTCATCCACCAGATCATCGGCTCGTAAGTGTGTCCGTGATTCACGAACGCTTCGCGTTGTAATTTTGCTAACTCAACAGGCTTCAGTTGCGTCAGGCTCAAGCTCAAATGAAACCGCGGATTATCCTGATTGCGCTCATGGCGATTACTTTATCGTCCTGTAAGGCGCATCGAGACGGCTCGAACGACTCTTCCTCGCAGAAGCAGGTCGCACAGGCCTCGGTTTCGCAATCTCAATCGCACAAGCAGTGCGTTAATCTGAACGCAGCGACCGCCCGGGAACTGAAGGACCTTCCCGGGATCGGCGAGGTCATGGCTCAAAGAATAATCGACTACCGCGACCGGCACGGAAGCTTCCGCCGCACCGAAGACGTAATAATCATCCAAGGCATCAGTGAGAAAAAGTACCGCGCTATTGCCGGCCGAATCTGCATCGAGTGAGCACGCGGTCAAGACTCGTTGCTTGTAACAAAGGTTTCGATAGCGATTAAGGGCACTCCTGTATGGGCAGTCCTCCGTGGCCGCCCCTCCTTCAATGAAGCGCTTCCTCACTAAGGGGCGGCCACGGAGGACCGCCCATACAGGACTACGGATATACTCCACTAACGCCAACTCTCTATTACTTTAATCGTGTCCTAAAGTTGTGTTGGTCGCCGAGGAAACCGGCGCGGTGTTTTTTGGAGTGCGGCGCGGTCTGTGCGTACGCGCCGCTTTGGCTGCTTTGAATCGACACCAAGAGCCAAAGCGGCGCGTACGCACAGACCGCGCCGCACTCCAAAATGTTCCTCACTCGGCCTGCGGTCGTTGCCATGCGTCTGCGAATACCAACACAACTCTAGGACACTACCATAACTTTGAGCTTTGGCTTGCCGTGCTGTACATTGGAATTCTCGCTTCGGATTCAACTGCATGACCCATGAACTTCCGATCCTGGTCGAAGTCACGCGCGGGGCGATTCTTGAATCGCGACACCGCGGCGCGATTGTCGTCACCGACTCCAATGGCAATCTCCTCAAACGACTGGGCGACGACGCGCTGATCACTTCGACGCGATCGACGATCAAACCGATCCAGGCAATTCCGTTTATCACAAGCGGCGCCGCCGATCACTTCAATATCGACGAGCGCGAGCTTGCGGTGGTTTGCGCTTCACACGAAGGCGAACCGATTCACACCGAAACTGTCGCCGGCATGCTCGAACGCGCGGGGCTCGATGAAACTGCGCTGCGTTGCGGGGCTCAATCGCCTTTTGACGGCGAGACAGCGAGGCTGCTCCTTGCAGATGGCAAGCCCTTCACCCAGCTTCACAACAACTGCTCGGGAAAGCACACCGGCATGTTGATGAGCGCCGTGTTTCGGGGGCTCGAGCTTGACGACTACGTTTCGGGCGAGCATCCGGTGCAACGCGAGATCGCCGCTACGTTCGCGAGAATGTCTGATCTGGATGAGCGAATCCCTTCGGCAATCGACGGCTGCAGCGCTCCAACGTTTGGTGTTCCGCTGCGTTCGCTTGCATTGGCGTTCGCGCGCCTGATCAATCCACCCGATGAGGATTCAGATTTCGTCCGCGCGATGCGTCGAATCGTTACGGCGATGATCAACCACCCGGAGATGCTGGGCGGAACAAAGGGTAGATTCGATACCGAGCTTACTCGAGCGGCGCACGGGAAGTTGGTTTGCAAGATAGGCGCGGAAGCGGTTTATTGCGTGGGCGTGCTTCCGTCGGAACAGTTCCCGCACGGCGCCGGCATCGCAATCAAAGTTGAAGACGGCTCGAACCGTGGTATCGGTCCAGCGGTAGTCGAAACGTTGAAGCAACTCAACGTTCTTAATGAAGCAGAGGTGGTGCAGTTGAAATCGTTTCATAACCCGAATATCGAAAACCGCCGCGGCGTGAAAGTCGGCGAGGTACACGCTACGTTTGACCTCGGATGAGCTTTTGTACTGCGGCGGCCATCTGTGCGTAGACGCCGCTTTGGAGTCCGGAATCAAAGCCAAAGCGGCGTCTATGCACGGATGGCCGCCGCACTCCATAAGGGCCGCCGCATAAAGGCCGCCGCATATTGCCGCCCGAACAATAATATGAACCAGGTAATTCGTTCTCTTTTTCCCGTCTGCGAAAAATACATCTACATGAATCACGCGGCCGTGTCGCCGCTCTCAACACGCGTGCGCGATGCGATGCGAGCCCTCGTCGAAGACGTGACGCAAAACGGCTCGGCCAACTACGAAGACTGGTGCCGCACTTATGAGGAGACCCGGCAATCGGCGGCGACGCTGGTCAATTCGCGTCCTCACGAGATCGCATTCATGCGGAACACGTCCGACGCGCTTTCTGCGGTCGCCAACGGCATCGACTGGCGAGAAGGCGACAACGTTGTTAGTTGCAATGTCGAATTCCCCTCGAACATCTATCCCTGGCTGCGACTTCGCGAGGCGCACGGCGTTCAGATGAAACTCGCTCACGAGCGCGGCGGCCGCATTGATCCCGAGGAACTCATTTCGCTGATCGACGACCGCACGCGAGCGCTCACCATCAGTTGGGTGCAGTTCGCGAGCGGCTATCGCTCCGACCTCGCGCGCATCGGAAAGTTCTGCCGCGAACGCGGCGTCATTTTTGTCATCGACGCAATTCAGGGCCTTGGTGGGTTGAAGCTCGACGTTGAACGCGACTACGTAGACGCATTCGCCGCCGATGCTCATAAGTATCTGATCGGTCCCGAAGGCATCGCGCTCTTATACGTTTCCGATCGAGTGATCGATCGCATCAAGCCTACGGTTCTTGGATGGACTTCGGTAAAAAACTACGAGCAATTCTCTCACCGGGCGGTTGAATACAGTCTCGATTATCGCGAAGGGGCCGGGCGTTTCGAGTGCGGCACATTGAACACCGCCGGTGTCTACGGCCTTGGCGCGGCGATCGACTTGTTTCTGGAGGCCGGGCCGGAAAAGGTCGAAGAGTATCTTTTGAGCCTGAGCGATTATCTGGCGGAACGGCTGACATCCAAAGGCTATGAAGTAGTCAGCCCGAGGAACGCCGGGGAGACTTCAGCCATAGTAACTTGCACGCACCCGCGTCACACTCCGAGAGATCTGCATCGGTTGCTGAACTCGAGGAACATCCACACCGCGCCTCGCATGAATCGCCTGAGAATCTCACCACACTTCTACAACACCCGCGAAGAAGTCGACGCGCTTATTGAAGCCCTGCCGGATTGATAGAAGCAAAGCGAGGAAAGAAGCCCGCGTAGCGGGCGAAGCCAGGTCGAGTTTGCGCATACCCACCTCGTCACGAGGTGGTATGAAGTGAGCAAAGTGAAACATTGAGGGGTTCCAGGGGGCCGCAGAGCCCGAAATCTGACGCGTACGAATGCACAGACTAGCAGCCGAAGTCAGTTGACCGTAGTAACGCGCTGAAATGTCAGTTTGCTTGCTTGCTTGCTACGGACCACGGACTACGGACTTTTCACTTCAACAAAATCGAATTCTTTGTCACGATGTCGTTGTAGGACTCGCACTCGCCCGAGGCGCATTGCTTGAGCAGATCGTCGATCCGTTCCATCAACTGCGTGCTGAAATGATTGGGCTCGGCCTGCGGATGGGCTGGCGCGTAGTAGTTGAAATAACTTCGAATGATGACGCTGCGATTGTCGATCGGCAGCGACTTGAGATTCTCCGCGAACTTGTCGAACGTGCCCTGCCGCTGAAGGTAAAACTCGACGTTCGAGACATAAAACGCCGATACGTGTTCTTTGATCTCGGCGACGTACTGTCCGATGGCCTTCATCGCCTGCGGCCCCGACAGGTCCCCCACAACAGGCACGATCAGATCCTGATCCTCTAGCCTCTTGATGAACTGAAAGTCATCTTCGGAGTTGAAGTAGTTCTGCTGCTGCCCGCCGAGGTCCGTCTCGAGCAGCAGTTCACGATACGGCGGATAGATCGAACGGGGCGGCCGATGATAGCTCGAATAGCGAATGTCCAGCCCCGCGCTGAAGAACGCGTGTTGAACCTTACCGATCGTCTCCAGGTCAGTTTGCGTAAGCGGTATTCCGAACTTTTGAATATCCTGGCGGATCTCTTTCGAGGTCTTCTCGAACAACTTCGCGTCGGAGGCCGTGGTATCGATGTATTCGGACAGCTCCTTCACGCCGCGACTGTCCCAACCTTTTGTTTTCGGAAACGGCTTACCGAACATCGTGCACAGGTACTCGACGCGATTGCGCGAGCGGGCGAACATCGCTTTGAACAAGAGGTGCTGGAGCAGATTGTCTTTGCGAATGTCGATGATGATTGCCATCTTCGGGCGAATCTTTGCTATGTAAGAGAAGCTTTGATCCGGACCGACTCCGATATAAATGCCGCCGCTAACGCCAAGCTCGCGGATCTTTCCGATGACGTGCAGGTAAGAAGTCTCGTTGGAGATCAGATTGTCCGAATCGAAGTAACCACCGGGCTCGGACAGGCGGGCGGAGAGCGCGGCGAATGATTTGTGATCTCGCGCCGCATGAGCCACGCGGCCGGCAGTGCCCGTTAGCAGGAATGCAAACAGCAGGGGCGCGATTAGCAGACGTTTCCAGAATGCGACTCTCTCATTCATACCCTAACTCCAAATTGTGGTTGTTCTTGATTGCCGGCACGGTGTCACGGCTTCTGCTCGGGGGAGCGGGCCGAGAGCCGTCGATAATACTCTTCGATCATCTTGCGATAGCGATCCGGTGCGTCGCCATCTCCGAAGGCTCCCGCTCCGTTATTGCCGAGCTTGGCCTGGAGCCTTCGCGCAAGTTCGATTTCAATCTGGCGTAACGGATCTATCACTTCACTCTTCAGCGCTGCCAGTTGCGATGGGTCGGCAAAGGCATTCGGGTTGATGCGTTTCAATTCGTCTACCGCGCGATTGAGGTCGCGAGCGAGATCACTGTTACGTCCAAGCGCTCGCTTAAGCTCTTCGGCATCTGCGATTCGTTGTCGAAGCTCGCTTTCAAGCTGGCGACTTCCGGGCCGCGGCGGTCCACCACCCATTGATGAAGAAGCTTCCGCGCCGCCCTGTGACGGATTGCCCTCACGGCTCGCCCCTTGCTGACCTTGTCCCTGTTGCGAGCCCTGTTGACCTTGCTGTCCTTGTTGACCCCGCTGCCCTTGTTGCCCTTGCTGGCCTTGCTGACTCTGTTGACCTTGCTGACCTTGCTGTCCTTGTTGTCCTTGTTGCCCTTGCTGACCCTGTTGTCCCTGCTGACCCTGTTGTCCCTGCTGACCTCGTTGGCCTTGCTGACCCTGTTGTCCTCGTTGACCTTGCTGACCCTGTTGGCCTTGTTGACCTTGTTGACCTTGCTGCTGACCTTGCTGGCCTTGTTGACCTTGCTGCTGACCTTGTTGGCCTTGCTGGCCGCGTTGGCCCTGCTGACCCTGTTGACCATTCTGACGGCCCGCTCGTTGGCCACGGCTGCCCTGAGACTGGCTCTGGGAGCCGGTTTGACCCTGCTGCTGATTTCCCTGCTGATCTTGCTGTCCCTGTTGCTGGCCGTTCTTGTCCTGACCTTGTTGATCACCGGACTCCATACGACGACGCAACGACTCGAGATTGTCTGCAAGCTCCCGCGCTCGATTGAGCGCCTCCTCGAGTCCTTCTCCACCTGCGCGTTTGGACGCGCCGCCCTCCGCGGCTTGAAGGTCCTTCAGCACTTCTTCGAGATTGCCCTTGATCACTCGCTCGCGCTCACGCGCTTGCTCGTAAAAGCCGTTGGCGACCAACTGCTGATTCTGCCGAATGCGATCTGGAATACGATTCTGACGAATGGCGCCGGCAGCCTCGCGGAGCTTGTCGCTCGCTTGCTGGCGGTCCTGTCCCATACCGCGCGCCGCCTGGTCGATATCGCGTTCGAGGCCGGCGACCTGATCGGCCAGCGCCTGCTTCTTCTCTCCGAGTTGCGCCTTCTTGCTTTCGGTTGCGGCGCCCTGACCGCCTCGCGCGAGATCATCAACGCTGCGACTGATCTCATCTTGTCGCTTTAAGGTTTCTTCGGCGCGTTGTCGCAGTTGCTGCGCGTTCTGCTGTCCTCCCGTGCGCTGCGCCGATTCGAGCATCTGCCTGGCCTGCTCCATTCGCTGAAGCGCGCGAAGCTGATCGGCAGCGCTCTGTTGTCCGCCCGCCTGCGACTGAGAAGATGACTGCGACTGAGAAGCTTGAGCGCGTTTAAGCTCATCGGCAGCCTGTTGCATCTGCTGCGCGGCCTCTGCGAGTTTCGGATCGCGGCGGTCACGCGAAAGCTTTTCAAGCTCGCGAGCCATCTTCTGCGCTTCGTCGATCATCTGCTGCTGCTGTCGCTGCGAGCCTCCGCCACCGCCGCCCTGCTGTTGCATCTGCGAGCGCATCTGCTGCTCGAGTTGCTGCTGCTGCCGCCGCGCAAGCTCAGCCAGACGCCGCGCGATCTCATCCTGCTGCTGGCTCTGATTCTGCTTCTGTTGATTCTGGACGGTCTCATATTGATTCTTCATCTTGTCCAGTTGAAGCTCGAACAGATCAGCCAACTCTTGTTGCTGTTGTTGCTGCTGGCCTTCACCCTGGCCCTGTCCCTGGGCCACTTGAATATCGCGGAAGATCGCCTCGGCGCGCAGAAGTTGCTGCAGGCTTCGCTGCTCGGGCGGGAGCGCTTCTTTGGCCTTCTTGCCGTGAAGCTCATCAATAGCCCCGGTCATTTCTTTTGCTGCTTGCGTTACATATTCGACAAGCTTCGCGAATTCCTTTTCCGTATTAAGCTGATCGCCGAGCCTGCGCCGAATGCGCTCCGCCAGGGTCTCGGCATCCTTTTTGAGCTTCTCCTGACTGAGGGTGACCGCCCCGAAGTTTTCGTCCTTCTCTTCGGGCGTGTATGCCTGAGCCTCGCGTTGCATGCGAAAGGTTGCGGCGATGATCTCGCGCTGTCGTCGAGTCAGCGCGTTCGAATCCTGATCGCCCTCTCCCGGCTGACCTTGCTGCTGGGCCTGCCGGAATTCGCGATCAAAAGGACGCACTTCCATGAAGTAGATGTCGCTGGTCGACTCCTGCGGACTCGCCGAATTGTCGCGGGCCTTTGCGTAATACGAGATGAAATCGCCCGGCTGCAATCCGAACTCTTCGAGGAAAAACGTGTGCGCGCCCGACAATGTGTGAGCCGCATCACTCTTGAGATCCTGCAACTGGACCCGCTTCTCTTCTCCCCCGTTGACTGAAAAATAAAGCTCAACTGAAGACACGCCGTAATCATCTTCGGCTCGCACCTGTGTAAAGATCTCCTGGACGCTCGAGACCTTCATGTCGCGCCCGGGCTTGTCGATGACGACGGTCGGTCCATGATCCTCGAGCACGGTGATGTCGTATTCGTTCGACCCGTTGTAGCGGTCCCCACCATCGCTGGTGAGCTCGATTCTGTAAGTCCCGTTTGCCTTTACCGTGAACTCGCCGCTGAAGTGGTTTTCATCGACCGGGGCCATTTCCACTTTCGCGCCGTCGCTGATTACGATTCGCGCCGACCTCACACCGGCGCTCAATTGAGCGGTGACCTGGACTACAGTGCCTTTGAGCGCCGCGACTTCGCCGCCGTTCTCGATCTTCTTGCTCGCCAGCCGCGTGTAAGCGGGAAAGTTCAGCACCAGATCGATCTGTTTCACGAAAGGAAGGTCTACAACTTCAAGCGCGAACTCCGGGGAGCGAATGCTGTTGGATTCGACGTAGCAAGTAACCGGATCCTGGATGTTGAAAATGGTAAACGCAAACTCGCCGTTGTTCTTTGCCGGCTCCATCGTGTAGGCGATCCAGTTCTCGGCGCCCACCTTGCGCATGAAGACCTGAGCGATCGGCGAATCAAATCCCGCCAGCGTCGCTTTGATTTTCTGATCCGAGCCTCGCGGCGCTTTTGCAGTGCCGGGGCTCACGTTTATGAACATCGAATTAGCTGCTACCGAATCGTCGTCTCCTGAATAGAGTTCTGCGAGTCCGGTTGAAACCGACCGCGGCCCGAAGACGAAAGCTCCTATCAACACCAGAAGGATCAGCCCGGCTGCGGCCCCGTAGGCGTACCCGCGTCGCGGATCGACGACTCTATCAAGGTTGATTGCCGAGGAGCGCCGCGAAGCGTCGGTAACCAGGCGATCGACAATATCGGGTGAGGCGTCGCGCTGATTCTCGGAGTACTCGACCGCAGTGACCAGCCGATCCTCCAGAACGCACTTCTCTTCAATCAGCCGGGCCACGCTCGTTTCGTGCAGCTTTGTTCGAAGTGGCCGCAGGATGAACAGCCACGCGGCTGCCAGCGTCGTGACAATCGGAACAAGTCGAAGCGCAATCAACGCGCTATGCCTTTGTTTCAAGAGTCCGGCAATCAGCGCCACCGCGAGCAGCGACACCGCAGCAACGGCGAGCGTGATGGCGGCGCCTCGGAGCGCATCGCGCACGCGAATTCTTTTCCGGACCCGGTTGATAACTTCGCTGACGTTCTGCAGTTGAGGACTCATCCTACGTTCCTCCTTGAGCTAATGCGTTGAGTATATCGTGATTCCGCAACCCCGACCAATACCTACAGAGATCAACCACAAAGGCACAAAGACACAAAGACACAAAGACATTTAGAAAAAAGTTAGCGCTCAGAGTCAAAGCCTCCAGCTTCCATGCCACATGCCCATCACCTTTGTGGCTTTGTGCCTTTGTGGTTGTATCCCTCAGATCAACTTTGGAATTCGAATCCGCCTCCCGATCAACGCCTCACCCACAAACAGCAACGGCGCTGTAAGCAGTAGGGGAAGCGATATACCCGAATTCAAACTGGGATAGACAGGATGTGCAGGATAGTGATTTGTTCGTTGATAATCCTGTTCATCCTGTCCATCCCTGTTCAATTTCGTCAAATCAACTTTGGAATTCGAATCCGTCGCGCGATCAACGCCTCACCCACAAACAGCAACAGCGCTGTAAGCAGCAGTGGTAGCCATAGCCGCTGTTTCGCCTCTCTCTCTTCTGCCGTCAATACGGGTGCCTGAGCGGACCGCGCGGCAACGTCGTCCGCAGAAGGCGATACGCTGGCAATCAATTCATCGACGCTGAGCTTTGCCAGGTCCGATTCCTTCGTATCCAGGTTCACCGCGACAAACTCGTCACGGTCTCGATACCGCAATCGATAAAATCCTATCTCGCCCGCATCCAGCGATTGCTCGCCGGATAAATTCTTGCGCGCATCGTCGATACGCTTTGCGCTCGGGCTGTCGATCGCCGGCAACGAGCCGTCCTTGTCCGGCGGCGTGGTGAATGCCTGCCCAATCGTGTAGGATGCGGCGCTTTCGCGCCCACCGAGGTACTCGAGCATCTGGCGCAACAGCGGCAAAAACATCGGCGTAAGCGGCAGATCGTTCCACGCGGTGTCCAGCGTCGTCGTAATCAATAACACCTTGCCTCTTCCAGCCGAGCCTTCGATTACAATCGGGCTCCCATCGTCAAGCGCCGCAAGAGTCAGAGAACCTTCCTTCGTGGTTGCCCGGTGATAGCCGTAGATTCTGGTCGACGTCAATCGTCCGCCGCGAGCGAAGACGCCGAAGACCGGATGATCTGCCTTCACCTGACTCATCAAGCCGAAACCGCGCGATTGAACCGTTTCGCCCAACTGCGCCGGCGCGACCGGTCCAAGCAACCGATTGAATTCGCTCGCATCGGTGTGCTTACCGGCCGCGATAATCAATCCGCCACCTCGTTCAACAAACCCTTTCAGTGGGCCAGCGAGTCCTTCGCTTATCGACGCATCGTTCACGATCACCACCCGCGACGTGTCAAACTCGGATGGATTCAGGCTGCCGGCGCTTTTCACCGTCAACGCGTACTGATTGTTTTCGCCGGCGGCGAGAGCTTGTTGGAGAAAGAAGCTCTCGCTGCGGCCGCGCGTGGCTGTGTCGATTGCCAGGACGCGGCTCTGATTCTCGCGCTTGATTGTGAAGGAGTACTTGTTGTCGAGCGCGAAGTTATCGCCGGTGATTTCAACCGTCGCGCGATTCGAACCCTCCGGCACATTGAAGCCGCTGAACTCTACATTCAGCGTTCCGCCCGCGCCTATTCTGAGAGGCTTTCGTTCGACAGGAAGATCGTTGAGCTTGAATTCGATACCGGCGTCCGCGTCTTCAATTCCAAAGTTGCTGACGCGAGCAACGACCTTTCCCGCGTACTTCTGCGCATAGACGACCGCATCGGAATCGACGCCGGTCACCGCCAGGTTCGCGGGCTTCGGGTCCGACACATCTACGGGGAACAGCTTGACGTCGGCGGACAGCTTGACGGGCGGCGCCGAGCGATTCCATCCCGCGTCCTGGAAATCGGAGATCAGATAGATTCTATGCTGGCCGCGCCCGGCGTCTTTCAGAATCGCGTCGGCGGCTTGGATCGCCTGAAGGTAGTCGGTCGAGTCAAGGCCCGGTTGCATCTGATTCACCGCCGTCGTCGCCTCGGCGAGATCGGGCTTCAATGGGACCAACACCTGATAGCTCTTCGAGAACAGCACGACCGCAACCTGGTCACCGCTCGCAGCATCGTTGATCGTGTTACGCGCGGATCGACGCGCGCGATTGAACACTTCGCCGTAACGCATGCTGTAAGAGCCATCGACCAGAATCACCGTGCTCGTATAATCACCCGACGCGGAGACCGGAGTCGCGCCGGTGAAGAAAGGCCGGGCAAACGCGAGCGCCAAGAGCAGCAGCGCTGCACAGCGGATCAACAGCAGCAGAAGGTTGCGAAGCTTGCGACGGCGGATAGTCTTTTGCTCGATCTTGCGGAGGAACATCAGTGAGGGAAATTGAATTCGCGGCGCGCGAGTACGGCGCACGAGATGAACGAGCAGGGGGACGCCCGCCGCGATCGCTCCGAGAAGAAAGATTGGATTTAGAAAAGCCATCGATTCTGAGGTTTCACTCGTCGCTAGCAATCAGACTTGCTGCCCTTCAGCTAAAGCTTCTTCCAGGAGATCTGTGACACGGAGTTCCGCGGCCCAATGTCGCATGTACTCCAGGTCCAGCTTTGAACGTTGCACTTTGATAACAGTCAAAATATCCAGCCATTGGCGCTCCGACACCTCTTTGCCTCTTCGATACCAATCAAGTTTCGCGAGTACCGTGTCCTCGGGCGATGCGAAGTAAGCTTCGCGACTCAACCCGCTTCCGAAAGGCTGCATTTGTCGCCGATCAATCTGCTGCGCGGCGAAGCCCTTTCGCTTCGGCGTAAAGATATCAACCTTAAAACTCGTATCGCTATGAATGACATTGAAATGCTTGCCTGTTTGAACGGCCCGACGTATTGCTTCTTTCGCAACGTAGAAATCTGGTTCGAAAGCCTCAAAGAGTGAATGCACTTGCTCGGGCTTCACGACCGCTACCAAATCGGCATCATTGGTTGAGCGCGCAATGCCGTAGAAAGAACTGGCGAAAGATCCACCTATCAGATAGTCGATGCCAAACCGTTCCAACACCTCGATGACTTTGAGCACTACATCGGCCTTGTCGAAGTCCATCAGTAGCCTTCTACCTCTGGGTCCCAGCCGTACACTTTGATTACGGTCTCGCGATCGAACACCAGGGCCGCGAGTCGCTTCTTCAATTCGTCCTCCGACGCCTGGGGATAGCGGCTGCGCAGCCCGGCCAAAGCCAGCGCCCGCGTAGTTTCAATTAACTCAAAGACCTGGTCGATCTTCTTCCAGCCCGGCATTGCTCGCGCCAGCTCGATCATCAAGCGCTCCGTATCTGGATCGGTGTCTGACAGCCCTACGCGTTGCTTCATCTCTCTATCCAAACTGCGACCGTCTCGCCAAATACGCAAACAACGCAGCATCAAGCGGTTCCGAAGTGCGACTCAACTCATAATCTATGCGGTTGCCGGCGGCGCCATCGCGCAACGACTTGATGTGCGCTTCTATCGCCCGAAGGTACTCGTCCCGCAACACGTCGGGTAAGACGTGGAGCTGTTCTTCGGTCTCGCTGTCTTCAAGAACAACCGGCTCGACGAAATCAAATTGCAGCTCTTGTTTGTCCATCACGTGAAACACGATCACGTCGTTGCCCCGAAAGCGCAGATGTTCGAGCCCTTCGATGATCCGGTCGGGTTCGTCGTACAAATCCGAAATGAGAATTATGATTGCGCGGCGAGTCAGCAACTCGGCCGTCTTGTGCAAAAGATCGGTAATCGTGGTTCCTTTGCCCGGCGCGAGTCGCTCGATGACTCCGAGGATCGTGTGAAGGTGACCCGAGCGTGAAGCCGCCGGGACGTGTTCAATCACTCCTTCGTCGAAAGCGAGAAGCCCAACGGAGTCGTGCTGCCGGACTCCGAGAAACGCCAGCGAAGACGCCAGGTATTGCGCGTATTGAAGCTTACTTACTTCGCCGCTCGCGTAGCCCATCGACGCGCTGGAATCGACCAGCAGGTGAAGCTGCGCGTTCGTGTCGCCCTGGTACTTCTTTATATAGAGCCGATCGGTTCGAGCCAGAAGTTTCCAGTCGAGATGACGAAGATCATCACCCGGCATGTAAGGACGATGCTCGGCGAAATCAGTGGAGAAGCCAAGATAAGGCGAACGATGAAGCCCGGAGATAAAGCCCTCGACGACAGAACGAGCGATCAGTTCGAGCGAGCTGATGCGCGCGAGCACTTCGGGTGCGAGGAAGCGAGTTCCGGTTTGTGGCGCGATGTTTTGCATCTCACCCTAGAAGCTACATTGTTGAGTTCAGAGATTGAAGTTGAATGTGATGGTGCCAATGACTCTCACGGGCACCTTGGACAGTGTGGTTCGCTGGAACTCCCAGCCCCTGGCAGCGCTCACGGACACTTCGCGCAACTCGGGAGGACCGGAGATTGTTCGTGCAGCGAAAACCTTTCCGGCTTCATCGACGGTTACCTCAACGACAACCGAGCCGGAAATTCCCGCGGCTCGCGCCTGCAACGGATATCTCGGTTCAACGCGCTTAATCGCGCTGCCTTGCAACACTCCGCCGGACTTGCGAATGATCATCGGCGCACACGGCGCGAGTTTGTTTGTGTCGAACCCATCGGCCGTTTGTTTTGCGGCGTCACCTTGCAGGGAGTAATACGCAATCTCTCGATAGGTGATTCTCTTGTATTCATAGGACGAGCCATTGGGTCGACTGCTTGAACTCTTTGCGGTCTGTTTTATCCAGTTGCCGCTTGCATCATACTCGTAAGCATATTCTGATTTCTCGTGGCCGGCAGAGTACGAGCGCCGGCACGATTTTTCGCTTACCAGTCCCTTCTCGTTGTACTTTAGTTCACATTGTTCCTGGCTCGAATCTTGTCCATCAACAGTTTCCCTGACGCGGCCTGCGTCGTCATATTTGTAGTGAGCCTTTCGGAAGAGTTTGCCGGTGTCGTCATACTCATTGACTTCATACCGCCTCCCGGCGCCATCCAACTTGAAAACCTGTTTGTAATTTACCGGTGAAGCAACTGATTGAGGCCAATCCAATTTGCCGTCCCCGGCCAGGCTCTTACCCCAGTAGACTGCCTCCGTCCTTTTGCCATTACCATCATCACTGAAGACATGGCGGGATGAGACGCAATCGTTTCCAAAACCGCGAATCTCTTCCGTCAAGCGCCCACTCACATCATACAGAGCTATCTTTTCGAGGAAGTGCCCGTTGGTCTTTGAGCCAACTGATTGGTCTCTTAAGTCTTCAAACTCGATTCGCACAGAGCGAACCGGGCCGTTCAAGTCATCGTACTCACGGTCCGTCTTCTTAACCTGTCCCGCTGATTGAGCGAAAAGCAGGCTCAAGATCAAGGTTGTGACAACAGTCGGCATGCAGTTGTTCCTACAGTCCGGATTTCGGCTCGGGCACTATCTCGATCAACTTTCGAATCACATCATCCGGCTTCACTCGCTCGGACTCGGCATGAAAGTTCAGAAGTATCCGATGTCGCAAGATCGGATACGCAAGCGCGCGGACGTCTTCGATCGAAACGTTGTAACGCCCATTCATCACGGCTCGAGCCTTGCCGGCGAGAATCAAAAACTGTGAGGCTCGAACCGACGCGCCCCAGTTCACCCACCGCTTTATGAAATCGGCCGAGCCTTCGGTTACCGGCCGGCTCGCCGCAACGAGCTTCACCGCGTAACGCGTAACCGATTCGGCGACTGGCACGCGTCGAACCAGTCTTTGAAACGAGAGGATGTCGGGCCCGGTTACGTTTCTGTCGAAGCTGATGTCCTGCACTGAAGTCGTCTGATTCACCACGTCTACTTCGTCGTCTTCGCTCAGATAGTCGATGTTGATGTTGAACATAAACCGATCGAGCTGAGCCTCGGGCAGCGGGTAGGTCCCTTCCATTTCTATCGGGTTCTGCGTCGCCAGCACATAAAACGGTTTCGGGAGAATATAGGTCTCGCCCTGAACGGTCACCGATCCCTCTTGCATCGCCTCGAGCAACGCGGCCTGGGTCTTGGGCGGCGTGCGATTGATTTCATCGGCGAGGATGATGTTTGCGAAGATCGGGCCTCGAATGAATTCGAGCTCGCGTCGTCCGGTGGAGCGATCTTCTTCGATGATGTCTGTGCCGGTAATGTCGGAAGGCATCAAGTCAGGCGTGAATTGAATCCGTTTGAATGAAAGATCGAGCACGTTTGCGATGGTTCGTATCAGCAGCGTCTTGGCAAGTCCCGGCGCCCCGGTTACCAGAGAATGAGCGCCGACAAAGAGACAGATCAGCGCCTGATCGACAACCTCGTCTTGTCCGATGATGACTTTGCGAATTTCGTGCAGGATGCGCTCGCGCGCGGCTACAAGCTTATCGAGGAGCTCATCTTCTCTGACTATTTGTTGAGTGTCTATCGCCATTCTCACCTCGGTTCAGAGTTCATAGTTCCGGGTTCAGAGTTCGTGGTTCAGAGTTCCGGGCTTAGCGCACACAGTTGAACTTTGCGGCTCAACTCGGAACCCTGAACCGCGAACGCGGAACTCGCCTCAATGCGTCAACGAGTAAAAGACATAGTTGACGCCAAATTTGTAAGCGCCTTGAGTATCTTCGGCGGGCAACGGCTGGTAAGGATCGCCAGACCACTGCCAGTAATCACTGACATCGTTGTTGTAGTTGATGATCATCATCAGCCGCCCGTGCTTGTCCTCGAAACCAAGAAACTGAGGCTTGCCCCGGTCGTAAGGAGGTCTCACGTCAAGCGTCTTGATCGAGAAGAAACAATTGAAGATCGGATGTGTAATATCGAGCGGCTTCATTTGATATTCGGCCTCGGGAAACGCCCGCTTAACGTAGTATTCAAAGTTACGCATCTGGCCCGCGCTGCGAAAATCATCCACGAGGATAAACCCGCCGCGAAGAAGATACTCGCGCATGCCGGCGATCTCATCATCGGTCAATTGCATGTAGCCGACTTCACACATATAAGCGAACGGATACTTCATCAGGTTGGGATCGGCAAAAGAAAAGATCCATTCGTTCTCGTCCAACACGACCTGGAGCTTTGATAACTCGGAAAGGATCTTTGAAAGGTGAAGCCCCGCTTCGGGATAGTCGTGCGACCATTCAACCGGTCCGTCACCCAGATGGTCGCCCGGCGAAATCTGATAGTTCTTTATCCTTACGAACTTGAATTTGTCGGACTCGTCTTTCTTTTCGCCCAGCCTGTCGTCTTCGTAATGAAAGGGTTTATCCGCGCCGCCGCTCGCCGCCGAACGAGTCATCGGGCCAACCAACAACCCTGCCGACAGCAGAGAAAGTGCCACCCAGCTCACCACGGCGGCGCGCGGGTAATTTGCAATTTTCAATTTGCAATTTGCAATTTGCAATATTCCCATCCCTTGTTCTCTATGGCTTCGCATTCACCCTCAGCTTCAATAAAAGCTCTTGCGCCTTATCAAACCCCGGCGCGATCTCAAGCGACCGCAGCACCTCGCGGCGGGCTTCCGTTCGATCGCCTCCCGCTTCAAGCGCGCGCGCAAGGTCGTAATGCGCTCCCGCGAGATCAGGCGGAGCGAGTGCTATTTCAACTCGAAACTCTCGAATCGCTTGCGAGGGGTCCCGCAAGTCAAGATAAACGCCGCCCGCGAGCTTGTGCAAGCTGGGGTCAAACGGCTGTATGTAGAAGCTCTTCTTGAGCGCTTCGACTGCGGTCTTCTGATCACCCAACCCGAGCTTCAACTGCGCGAGCTTAGCCAACGCGGCCGCATTCGTCTCGTTGTAGCGCATCAGCGTTTCCAAGGCGCCGGCCGCTTCAGCTTTCTGGCCGCGCGATTCGTAGATGTCCGCCAACAGCGAATAAGGATTGCCCTCGCCGGCGTAGTAAGGAAACAATTCCGCGGCGCGCTTCAGCAGTTCTACCGCCTTGTCGGGCTCGCCTTCATTCTTGTAGATCGCGCCAAGCCGCAAGTTCGCGAAAAAATCGTTGGGTTTGGACTTCAACTCCGCAAGCAACACTTCCTTTGAAGGCGGCTGGCCTGCCGGCGCGTGTACCGGGCCGGTTCCCAGAGCTTCAAGCCATCCTCCTGCCTTCGAGCTGATGAACTCGGTGAAAGCCCGATCGAAATCCGCGGGTGTAAGCTTCAACACTCGCTGGAGAACATCGGTCGTCGAAGCGCCGTCCTTATACTGCGAAAGCATTTTTAGAATGCTCTCGAAGCCGAATTTCTCATCCACGAAATCGCAAACCATCGAAGCCTGGAAGTAAGCCAGCGGCACACCGTCGGGCGCTTTGGGATGCGTGAATGCGGCGTCGAGGTCGCTGATCTTGACGAAGCGGCCGTCCTTGATCGCCTTCAGATTTTGGAGCGACCACTTGTCGCCCCAGCCTTCTCTTGCACGCCGCTCCTCGAATACTGACAACCCTTCCGAGAACCACCGCGGGATCCGATGATCGGTCATCTCGAGCGTGATCACGTGAGTGAATTCATGCCACAACGTGCTCCCCCAGTTGAACTCGCCCGCCTGTCGCGCCGCCGGGCTGTCCATCGCGATCACGGTCCCGAAGCACACTCCTAGCGCGCCAAGCCCCGGCAGCCCGAGCGTGCGCACCGCGAAGTCGGGATGGTTTGGAAACACTTCTACTAAGATTGGAGCAGGCGGTGTGTAACGATACTTTGCCGTGAGCTTCTTGTGAGCTTCTTCGGCCAGGTCGGCGGCATAAGTCGCAAGCGCACCGGTCTCCTTCGGAGATGACTTGATCAAGAAAGGCCCGCGCACCGTCTCATCGTAATCCTTCATCGAGTCAAGCAGGTCGAGGGTGTTCTTGGCCCAAAGGTTATAAGGATCACCCTTGAACGCTCGCTCTAGTTCAGCGCGGCCTTCACCGATCTTGCCGATACGCATCAACTGAATGCCGAGCTGGGTTCGCGCGCTCCAGAGATTGGGCGACAGTTCAAGCGCCCTCCGCCCAAAGGCAACCGCATCGGTGTAGCGCCGATTGTTTACCGCAAACTGCGCGAGCGTGTCGAAGACTTCACCCGGATGAGGATTGATTGCAAGCGCGCGTTTGATCTCGGTGTCGAGATCGGACTTTCGGTCAGACAGAAAGAACATCGCGGCTCGAACGGCAATCGCATCGAGCGCGATTGGATTTACCTTGAGGGCGCGATCGATCTCCTGTGTAGCCGCTTCGAAGTTGCTTGACTCCACATCGATCGACGCCCGGTGCACCAGCGCCGCCACGCAATTTGAATTCACGTCGAGCGCCTTGTTGACCTCGAGCAACTGGGCTTCGTTTGACTCGAACTTCCTGCTCGTCGCCAATCCGACGTGCGCTCGAACGGAATTCGAATTGAGATTCAGAGCGTCAGCGAAGAGGCTCGCCGCTTCCAGGTAGTTATACTTCTCGTTTAACAACTCGCCCTGGCTGGTGAACGCCTCGGCTGACGTTGGATCGGCTTCGCGAGCGTCGATGAACAACTCGTTGGCGTCTTTGTACTTTTCGAGAATGACCAGGGCCTCGGCGATTGCGGTCAGTTCCTCTGCCGACTTCGGTTGATTGTTGTTGTAGTAGGCAACAAGCTCCTGAGCCGCCGCTCGCGATTCGTCCACCTTGCCTTGAATGCGAAGGGCGCGCGCCTGACCCAGCATGGCTCGCAGCAACAGGCCGCCCTTTGCATTTTTTGCCGCTCGTTCAAACTCTGAAGAGGCTTCAGCGTAACGGCCGGTTTGAAATGCAACTTCAGCGAGAGCTACCCTCAGCGCTGCTTCTGACGGATGGGCGTTAAGGAAGTCGCGCGATCTTTTCTCCGCGCTCGAGTAGTCGCCCGTTTCGATAAGCGCGCGAACGAGGCCTTCGGTGGCATCAGCGTCGTTTGGGTTCTTTGAGGCGAGCGCGGTAAACAGCGTGATTGCTTCTTTGTAGCCGCCGTGTTTAAGAAGTTGTTTACCGCGCGCGACGGAAACGTCTTGCGCCGCCCCCGAGTTGAAGGAGCACCCAAACAGAAAGACAATAGTTATGATGGCGAACCGTCTTACGAACATGTATGGGCGGCCCTCCGTGGCCGCCCCTCCTTTCGGTTTATGTTAAATAAGCTCCCTCAGGCACCAGGGACCCGAAACCAGTAAACGGGTAGAATTGTGGCTTTGACACATACCCTCGCTTGACCGGGTTGAATGTAATGTATTCCATAGTCTCTCTCAGATCGGCGTCGTTTCTGATTACGTGGTCGTTGAACTTTGTGTGCCAAAGATGCTTGCCGAGGAACTGCTCAGGGTGTAATGCGGGCCAATTCTTAAGCGCGACCGCTTCAGGTCGCAGCACTGCTCTCCAATCCATGACCGCCGCCAGCAACAGTGCGTCGTTTCCGGCGTCCTTCTGAATCGCAGCCGCCGGAAGCGCTACACGCTTTTGCTCGATGATTTCCCGGCTCCGTTTCCAATAAAGTTGGGTCGTGTAGCTCTTGAACGCGCCGAGCGCATTCGAGAGATTCCTGCCGGCCTCCTTGACGCCTGCAAGAAGGTGAAAATGATCCGGCAGCAGTGTGAAAGCCTGGACCCGAATATTTGCCTGTGTCTGATTGCTCAGCAAGCTGGTCAGCACCGCCTTTGATAATGTTACGTCGGCGAACAACGGACGCGATGCGTCAGTATCAATTGTGAGAAAATAAAGCGAATCGACGTTGCCATAGTCGAACCCAAGCAGACGAAGACTGTTGTACCGGCGCGGATAGGGAAAGTCTGGTGATGTGGGCATTGTTCCACCATTGAGGGGCGGCCACGGAGGGCCCGCCCATACAGGTCTTCTACTTGTTCTGTTTCGCCCTGATGCCTTGATTCATCGTGGGCATTGTTCCACCATTGAGGGGCGGCCACGGAGGGCCGCCCCTACATGATTACTTCTTCTGCCGAGTCTTAATCTCTTGGTTCACCGTTGCCAGATCAACCAGTAATCGCTCAAGCTCCGCCTCATACTCTTCCGGTTTCATTTCACTCTTGCGAGCCTTGAGTTTCTCAACTGCTTCTTCAAGCTGTTGTCGCCGCGCGATCAGTTTTGTAAGCTCCGCGTCTCCGCCCGCTTCTTCGAGCTGCTTCGAATCGAGAAAAACCAGCTTCGCAAGCGAGCCGTCTCCACCGGTCGCTTCTTCGTGACCTACCCCGTCGCCATTGTCGTCGATGAGCGCGTGCTCGGTCGCCAGCCGGTTCTTTTGCTTGTACCAATCAGCGGTCAGCTTGCTTGCGTGCGTGAATGCCTCGAGCAGCGAGACACGCCCGTTCTTGTCTGCGTCCGCCGCAAAATCGACAAGCCCCGCAATAAAGTGCTCCGCGAACACCGTGGCGTTTTGCTCGCTTCCGCTTCGCGTAGCGGTGATTACAATGCGTCCTTCCGCCGAGAGCGGTTTGATAAACTCGCCCGATGAGCTGGCGCAGTTGATGAACGCCGAGCGTTTCCCGGGCAGCGAGCCAAGTAACCCCGCGTAGTCTTTTGCAGTGAGGTCGGGCCCGACCAGATTGAACTTGGCCTGTTGGTTGTCGAATGAGCCGTGCCCGATCAGAAACACAAGCACGAAGCTTTCGGCGTTTGCGGCTGATTTGATAGCCGCAAAGGTCTTGCGCACCTCGTCGGCAGTCGCCGGTTTGGAAGCGGCGGCATCGGGCTCTCGAGCGCCGTCCTCCGCTCCCGCCGCCGATACTTCGGTCAGCAGATAAACATTCTTCTCCGCGAAGCCGAATTGCGCGGTCAACAGTTCGCGGAGCCGCAAGGCCTGGGCCGTGAATTTCTTTTTGTAAGCGTCTTCACCTCCGACGCCCGCGACGATCACTGCGAATTTGTTTGGATCGGTGACCTCCGATTTTCTCACGCCCGTCTTCGGCTTCGCGGCTTCTTGTTCAACTGGCAGCTTAGCCGATTGTTGATTGTCGTTGCGTTGCGCGCTCATCGCACACGAACACAGCCCAATCACCGCACAGACGCTGAGGGCGCAGAACGTTCGCAGAGAAAACTCTCGTCGCAATGTCTTCATTCTCATTCCTGTTAACTGAACGACGCTATGCCAGGCCTTTGCGTTTGCGAATGAACCACTCACCCGCTGCGAGGCCAACGACCAGTAGAAAATTTATCGGCATATCCCAAAGGTCGTAGCTCACGCGAATCGAACTTGCGTTCTCAGTGTGAGTGATGTCATCCAGGAGCTTGTCCACCTGCCCGGCGGCGTAATAACCGCCGCCCGTCTCGCTGGCGATGCGCTTCAACAGTTCTCGATTCTGCGCCGCGTTGCGCGCCTCCCTGTTGAGAGGTCCAACGGTGAAACTGGTTTGAGCCGATTCAAGCGCCGGGCCCTGTTTCGATCCCGGGCGCCGCGCAGTCACTTCGACGCGATACAGCCCGTCTTCATCCGGGTGAAACGCTGCGGCATAACCTTCGAAGCCCCCCTCCACCGTCTGCTTCAACGGGACATCAATTGCGCGACCCGATGGGCCGGTCACGTGCGCCGATACGGTTGCGTCATTGATCTTCATGAACTTGTCATCCGCCACCGACGCGCGGATGCGCACCTGTTCGTTTGTGCCGTAGAAGCTTCGCTCGGTTGACGCTTCGACCGGCCGCGGCGCCGACTCAACCGTGTATCGCATCAGGTTCCGCCAAAAGGTCTCAAACGACTTGTCCTTAAACTCGAGCATCATTCGCCAACGCCAGGTGTCGGACGCGAGCAGCGCCATCGTTTTTCCGCGCCCGTACCTTTCTTCAACGAGCAGCGGCGCAACTCGATTCTTTTCTTTGATGTTGCGAGCTTCGAGGATCACGGAAGCGCCCGGTTTCAGATCGGTTATTACCTCGGGCAGGGTGATCGCCGGCATTTGCTCCCATGCCTTCGCGTTGGCGTCTGATTGATCGACCAGTCGAGCGGCTGGATGGTCGCGGCCGCGGTCGGCCGGAGCGGCTTTGAATGTCTGGCTATCCGTCGATTTTTCCTGGTTGCCGTTCAGGAAGATCGGGAGCAGATCGGCAAGCGGCGTGTTCCCGTAGCCGCCTGCGTTGAAGGCTTTCGGGCCGCCGAGAGCTAAGAGTGTGCCGCCTCTCCGTGAAACAAATTGCTCGACCGACTTCAACTGATCGAACGTAAAGAACGTGGCTTCCATGCTCCCGAGGAACAGCGCGTCGTATTTGAAAAGCTCTTCTTCGGACTTGGGAAAACCGTTCACCAATTCGTCGGCGTTATCGACGCCCTGACGATAGAACTTTCCATCGGCCGATCGCAGGACGGAAACAAGGACGATGTTTTTCTCTTCGGCTACTGACTCGCGCAGCTTGGCGTATTCCCAGCGAGGCTCGCCTTCGACGTAGAGAATCCTGGGCTTCCAATCCACAACGTCGATGACGATTTCCTGCGAGTTGTTATCGGGGATCGGATCGTCGGGCGCCGGTTTCGCGACCAGCGTGTAGTGGTGAACGCCGGGCGACGATGGAGTGAACGTTACACGAGCCACCGTGGTCGAGTCGCCCTGCACGGGGACCTCCTGCGACCTGAGCAGGTGGTTATCTTCGTTAAGATCCACGGTGACGCTTTTTCGAGCGCCGCCGGATTTCACCAAAAGCTCCGCAGTTACCGGCGATCCGGCGAGCGCGCGTCGAGGCGCCGTAGCGCGCACCAGCTCGACGTCGCCTTCCAGGCTCTCGGGTCCAACTCCGATCGCAAACACCGGAAGGTTGCGTGACCTCAGGTTCGCAAGCGTCGCCGCGAGCGTGTTCGAGCGGTCGTCATCGCTGGCTCCGGCGTTGTTCGCGCCGTCGCTGATTACGATCACCCCGGACATCGGCAAGCCCGCCGACTCTCGCGAGGCCTGATCGAGTGCGGCGGTGAGACTCGTCTCGTCGCCGTTGCCGGAAAGCTCGCTCGCGTTTTGCACTCTTTCGGCGGCCGACGAAAACTTGTAAGCCCGAAGCTTGAATTTGTCGGCGAGCGCGGCGTAGAACGCGCTGTTAGCCGACATCAGTTGCTTTACCGAATCAAGCCGCGTGCGGCTTCCATCATCCGGGAGCTTCATGCTGGACGAGTCATCCATCATCACCGCGACGTAGCTCGACTGGGGAATTACTGATGGGACGACGATCACCGGCCGCATAACGCAAAAGAGAATCACCGCCACCAGCGCGCATCGGAGAGCGATCAAAGCCACGCGCCACCGAAGCGCGAGTCTCACGGAGGGAACGGCGTAAAGAAAATATAGGAGAAGCCCAAGTGCGACTATGAGAGCGATGAGCACGAGCACCGAAGGACGCGCGCCCAAACTAAACCGGCTCTTTGAGAAGAGCGCTTCTCTATGGTTGAACAGAAAACTTACGACCTGTTCCAAGAATCAACTCCCACCTACATTGCGCTCTCCGTCCGCCGACGTTTTGCGATATGTTCATTCTAGTTGTTCCGATCCAAAGCCGCAAAAGATTTAGCGGTGTCTTAATTTGGAGTGCAGCGGCAAGGTACTCCGCGACGCCGCTTTCCCTTCTCGATCAACTCAATCACCAGACAAAAGCGGCGTCGCGGAGTACCTTGCCGCCGCACTCCAAATTAAGACACTGCCAAAAAAGTGAATTGTTGACACCGGTTCTTACGTCTAGTTGTGTTGGAGACGAAGTTCTGTCTCGATCAAGAGACTTTCAGCGAAAGGCGAATGGCACTCAAAGCGACCGTGTATGTCTGGACGCGTTGCTCCGTGATCGATTCAGTTGGTTAAGGGAGGCCGAGAAATGCAACGACAAAACTTCTTCAGGTTGATCCGTTTTTCAAGTGTTCTGTTGCTGACCCTGCTCGTGATTGTATTGGGCGGGCCGATCAAACCAGAGGCGTCGGTCCAATCCGTTTCGTTTGGCCCGAAGACCGACTTCGGCACAGGCTTCGGTCCAGCCTCGGTCGCGGTGGGCGATTTCAATGACGATGGCAAGCTCGATCTGGCGGCGGCGAACTTTGATGGCAACACCGTCTCGATTCTGCTGGGCACGGGACCGGGCAGCTTTGGCGCGAAGACCGACTTCGGTACAGGCGCCGGTCCAGCTTCGGCCGCGGTGGGCGATTTCAATGACGACGGCAAGCTCGATCTGGCGGTAGCAAACCATGATAGCGACACCGTCTCGATTCTGCTGGGCACAGGCGCGGGCAGCTTCGGGGCGAAGACCGACTTCGCAACGGGCAGCGCTCCGCGCTCCGAAGCGGTGGGTGATTTCAATGGCGATGGCAAGCTCGATCTGGCGGTAGCAAACCAATCTGGCGACACCGTCTCGATTCTGCTGGGCACAGGCACGGGCAGCTTTGGGGCGAAGACCGACTTCGGAACGGGCATCTCCCCATTCTCAGTCGCGGTGAGCGACTTCAATGGTGATGGCAGGCTCGATCTGGCCGTGGCGAACCTTAACTCCAATAACGTCTCGATTCTGCTGGGCACAGGCACGGGCAGCTTTGGGCCAAAGGCCGACTTCGCCACGGGCAGTCTTCCACGCTCCGTCGCGGCCGGGGATTTCAACGGCGATGGCAAGCTTGATCTTGCGATCGCGGACCAGAACTCCAGCGCCGTCTCGATTCTGCTCGGCACGGGCACGGGCAGCCTTGGGCCGAAGACCGACTTCGGCACGGGCAGCTCTCCAGCGTCAGTCGCGGTGGGCGATTTCAATAGCGATGGCAAGCTCGATCTGGCGGTTGCGAACCTTAACTCCAACACCGTCTCGATTCTCCTGGGCACGGGCACGGGCAGCTTTGGGGCTAAGACCGACTTCGGCACGGGCAGCTCTCCAGCCTCAGTCGGGGTAGGCGATTTCAACGGCGATGGCAAGCCCGACCTGGCGGTGGCGAATTTTTTCAGCAGCACCGTCTCGATTCTGCTGAACACCACACCAGTTGGCTGCTCCGGAGCCTTTTCTCCCAAAACCGACTTCAGCACGGGCAACTTCTCAGAATCGGTCGCGGTGGGCGACTTCAACAACGACGGCAAGCTCGATCTGGCAGTGGTGAACCTTAACTCAAGCGATGTGACGATCCTGCTGGGCAATGGCAGCGGCGGCTTCAGTGAGCCCGCTGGTTCACCGGTCAGCGCAGGGCTCGGAGCCGACTTCGTGGCGGTGGCGGACTTCAACCTCGACGGCAAGCTCGACCTCGCGATCGCGAACGGTTTCACTCCGGGCGGCACGGTGACGATCCTGCTGGGAAATGGAGTGGGTGGCTTCGCACAACCGCCGGGCTCGCCGGTCAGCGCTGGAGACGGGCCCCAGGCGTTGGCGGTCGCCGACTTCAACCTCGACGGCAAGCCCGACCTCGCGGTGGCGGAATTTAACACTAACAACGTGACGATCCTGCTGGGCAATGGGATGGGCGCCTTCTCGCAGCCACCGGGCTCACCAGTACCGGCGGGGACTCATCCTCAATTCTTGGTGGCGACCGATTTCAATCTCGACGGGAAGCCTGACCTCGCCGTGGTGAACATTCACTCGAACAACGTGACGATCCTGTTGGGCAACGGCGGCGGCGGCTTCACAGAGGCCGCCGGCTCGCCTGTCAGCGTTGGTGATTTTCCTTTCGCCGCGGCGGTCGGCGACTTCAATCTTGACGGCAAACCCGACCTCGCTGTCGGGGATTTAAACAACGACATGACAATCCTGCTGGGCAATGGCAGCGGCGGCTTCACCCAGGCCGCTGGATCGCCGTTCTTCGCGGGGTCCGCACCTTTCTACGTGGCGGTGGGGGACTTCAACCTCGACGGCAAGCCCGACCTCGCTATCGCGAACCTTGGAGGCGACAACGTCTCGATTTTCCCGGGCATGGGCACCGGCAGCTTTGGGGCAAAGACCGACTTCGGCACGGGCACAAATCCATCCTCTGTAGGGGTAGGGGATTTCAATCGCGATGGTAAGCTCGATCTGGCGGTGGCAAACTCTGGCAGCAATACCGTCTCGATCCTGCTGAACGGCTGCACCGATAACCAACCACCGACGATCACCTGCCCCACGAATCTCAACACGGCTGCACCTTCGTCATGTCCTATTGCCACTGGCACCGTTGTAACTTATCCGCCGCCGACGGCAACGGACAACTTCCCGGGCGTGACAGTAGCCTGCAGTCCTGCTTCGGGCTCGACCTTCCCTGTAGGAACGACTACGGTGACTTGTACGGCTACTGACGCTTCCGGCAACACGGCGACTTGTAGCTTTAATATCAATGTGTTCAGTCTCTGCCTGCAAGATGAGACCAGCCCAGGCAATGTGGTGCTGATCAATGCCCAGACTGGCGATTACTTCTTCTGCTGTGGCGGTGTTCCTATCGCCAGCGGCAGAGGCACGCTCACCACTCGAGCGTGCATAGGCTCCATAGACCACACAAAGGGTGATCGCAGAGTTCACATTCAGTGGGATACTTCCGCGACCGGAGGTGCTGGAGCTGGTACCGCGATTGTGCAAACGGGCAGTAGGACCGTATGTCAGATTAGTGACAGGAAGATGACAGACAACAACTGCGTCTGTTCGAATTCGCCTCCCGCCTTTACGAAATGAGTATCGCGTGCTTTGCGGTTCTTTGCGCCTTTGCGCTGTGTATTGAAAGAGTAAGACCCAATACACAACGCAAAGGCGCAAAGGACCGCAAAGCACCCGAAGGAGTGACCGGCCGTCACTAGATCAGCAACCCAATAACCGAAAAGTACGCTCAAATTGACATCGCCTCAATCGATTGGATAGACTGCTTCTTACCCCATTTGAAGTCAGTTCCATAGTAGAGAGTACGCTTCAACTCCCCCAAAAGAAGCCGTCCTCGAAAAGAGTTCCAGGAGAAACATCATGACCAAGGTAACCAGCGGGTTGGCGATCGCGGCGCTTGTAATAGGTATGTGGATCGGCATTGGGCTAACGAACGGCACGAGTCGAGTACGGGCAAATAACTTCACGGTTATGAATCTCGATGACAGCGGCGACGGCTCGCTACGCCAGGCAATACTCGATGCCAATGCGAACCCGGGTCCTGACAGCATAGATTTTCAGGACGAGCTTGCCGGCACGATCCTGCTCACTTCGGGCCAATTGCCCGCGATTTCAGAAGACCTGACTATAAATGGGCCGGGAGTATTCTCGATCACCGTCAGCGGCAACCATGCATCGCGCGTTTTCGAGGTCAACGGCAAGGTCACCGTAATGATCTCTGGCTTGACTATCAGCGATGGCAACTCCATGAGCGTCGCCGAAGGTGCCGGCATCTCAAACCTTGGCACCCTGACACTGAGCAATGTTGTGCTGTCTGGCAACTCCACTACCGGATCCGCCGGCGGCGGCGGCATCTTCAACAACGGCTTCGCGATGCTGACGATCACCAACTGTACGCTGTCGGGGAACTCCGCAGCTTTCGGCGGCGGCATCGAAAACCTTGGCACGTTGACGATCACCAGTAGCACGCTGTCGGGCAACTCCGCTCGTGCCGACGGCGGCGGCATCTTGAATAACGGTGGCACGCTGACGATCACCAACAGCACGCTGTCGGGCAACACGGCGCAACAACAGGGCGGCGGCATCTTCCAAGTCTTGAATGCAATGGGCACGGCAAACATCAGCTTCACCACGCTGTCTGGCAACTCGGCCACCCTCAACGGTGGCGGGATCTTTAATGCCGCCCCGAACACAGTGAACATCAAGAACTCCATCGTCGCCAACAGTACTTCGGGAGGTGATTGTTCCAACTCAGGTACGTTCAATGCCACAGGAGTCAACTTCACAACTAACGGCACCTGTCCGGGCTTCACAGTGGTCACGCCCGCCCAACTCAATCTCGGTCCGCTGCAAAACAACGGCGGCAACACTGAGACTCACGCGTTGCTTCCGGGCAGCGTCGCGATCGATGCCGCCCCCGATTGCACTGATGTCTTTGGCACTCCCGAGCGCCCGAAGGTAGGCGCTCCAATGGCAGTGGTGACCACCGATCAGCGCGGCGTCGGCAGGCCGCAAGGATCGGCTTGCGATGTTGGCTCTTATGAATTCGTGCCCTGCACCACGACTCCGACGATTGTTTGCCCGGAGAGTTTTACAATCTCCACCGGTGCGACTCTCTGCTCGGCAGTGGTCGACTTTAGCCCGACGGCGGATTGCCCCTGCGAGAACGGCGGCGGGAGCAAGCCACCACCGTCGAAATCTGTCGGAGTCAAACCACCGCTGTCACCTGCACAAGGGTGCATGGTCAGTTGCGCGCCCGCTGCGGGATCAACCTTTCCGCGCGGCACCACAACCGTCACCTGCACGGCGAGCGACTCTTTCGGAAATACATCCAAGCCGTGTTCGTTCACCATCACCGTCACCGATCAAACGCCGCCCGCAGTCTCGTGTCCGGCGAACATCGTCAAGAACACGGACCCCAATCAGTGTTCGACAACCGCGACCTACACCGCTACTGCAAACGATAACTGTGACGGACCGCTTACTCCTACTTGTGATCCCGCTTCGGGCTCGACATTTCAGAAGGGTGTAACGACGGTTACTTGCATGGCGACCGACTCATCGAAGAATACCGGTAGCTGCCAATTCACTGTCACCGTTAATGACAATCAGCCGCCGAGCATCACCTGCCCGGCCAATATCACGAGGAACAATGACCCTAATCAGTGCTCAGCCGTAGTCACTTACCCAGCGCCGACGGTCAGCGACAACTGCCCGAACGTAGGCATGCCTACCTGTTCGCCGGCTTCGGGGACCGCCTTCCCCGTGGGCACCACTACGGTATCTTGCAGCGTCAGCGACGCGTCGAACAACACCGCCAGTTGCTCGTTCACTGTGACCGTCAACGACACCCAGCCGCCGACGATTACCTGCCCGGCAAACATCACCAAGCCAACAGACCCGAATCAATGCTCGGCGGTCGTTACGTATCCGCCGCCGACGGTTACCGACAACTGCCCCGGTCTGGTTCCGACTTGCTCGCCGGCTTCGGGTTCAGCTTTTCCGAAAGGGACAACCACAGTCAATTGCAGCGTTATGGATGCCTCGCATAACACTGCTACGTGTTCCTTCACTGTCACGGTCCAGGACATGCAACCTCCAACGATCACGTGTCCACCGAACGGCACTTTTGTAGCGCCGGCAAGCTGTCCGCCGGCCAATACGACGCCGGGCACGCTGAACGTAACCGCCACCGACAACTGCCCGGGCGTTGTCGTCGTCTGTAGAAACCAGAACGGCGTCGTTGTGACTCAAGGATCGCCTTTCCCCATCGGCACAACCACAGTCACGTGCACGGCTACTGACACGTCCGGGAACACGGCTTCTTGCACGTTCACAATCACCGGCTTCAGCTTCTGCCTGCAGGACGATGTGAACCCGGGCAACGTCGTGCTGATCGATGCCGTGAGCGGCGCTTACAGGTTCTGCTGCGGCGGAGTTCTGGTAGCGACCGGCAAGGGCACGATAACAACGAGAGGTTGCATCGGAAGCATCGACGACACCAAGGGGGCTCGTCGAGTCCATATCCAGTGGGACACCTCCGCTAACGGCGCCGGCGCGGGCACTGCGATTATTCAAGTGAGTCCGAACAAGACCGTATGTCAAATCACTGACATGAAAATGACCGACAACAACTGTTCGTGTTCGGACGTCCCGCCGGTGGGAAGCAAGCAAGGGTAAACACCTGATGAAGGCGGGATGTCGATGGGAATAACTCGACGTGAACTTTTGAAGTCAGCGGCCGTCGCGGGGCTCATGTCGTTCGCGGCGCCGATGATCAATCGAGGCCGCTACCGAGTGTTTGCCTCGTCACTAAAGGAGTACTCGGCGCGTGCGATCGACCTGGTCAAGCGATCGACGGTCATCGACATGCTCAGTCCGCTCACGCTCAACTTCACAAAGCAGGCCAAATGGTTTGCCAATCCCGAAACCTTCACATCGGCGGAGCTCCAGCCCTTCAAAGATTCCGGCATCAACGTCTTTCATATCGCGGTCGGAATGGGAGGGCCGGACGCCTACCTTGAAGTGCTCAAGTTCTTTGCTTCCTGGAACGGTTTGATCGCGGATCACACCGACGACTTCATGCGTATCGATAGCGCGGCCGATCTCGAGCGAGTCAAGAACTCGGGAAAGATCGGGGTGCTGCTCGGCTTGCAAAACTCAGAGCAATTTCGAACGCCGGCCGACGTAAACTTCTTTCACGGAATCGGCCAGCGCGTATCACAACTGACCTACAACTCGCGGAACATGATCGGCAACGGTTCGACCGAACGCCGCGACGAAGGCATCAGCGATTTCGGCGTCGCGATAATCGAGCGGATGAACAAAGTCGGAATGGCGGTCGACGTTTCACACTGCGGCGACCGGACGACGCTTGACGCATTCGAGATCTCGAAGCAGCCCGTGCTGATCACCCATTCAAACTGCCGCGCTCTTGTGCCGGGACATCCGCGTTGCAAAACCGATGAAGCGATAAAGAAAATGGGCGCAGCGGGCAGCGTGATGGGAATCACCGGCGTACGGATGTTTGTGAAGGCCGACGAGCCGACGACAATCGAGCACGAGCTGGATCACTTCGATCACGTAGCCAAGCTCACAGGTCCCGAGCATCTGGGAGTCGGCAGCGACATCGATTTGTACGGCTACGACGCGATGCCTCCCGAGTTGAACAAGCAGTTGCGAGCCGGCTACAAGGGCAGCTACGGATTTCGGGAGAAGATCGATATCGAAGGAATCGATCATCCGAAGAGAATGTACGATCTCACCGAAGGACTGATTCGCCGCAAGTACGCCGACAAGGATATCGAAGGAATCCTGGGCGGCAACTTCAAGCGAGTCCTCTCGAAGATATGGTCGGTATGAGCGAAATTTCCGTGGCACGTCGTAGTTCGGCCTTCAGGCGGAAGTTCGTAGCTTACGTCTACGCTGACTTACGAACTTCCGCCTGAAGGCCGAACTACGAACGTGCCACGGAAGCCAATGAGCCAGTTATACCTCTTGCTTCTGAGCGAAATCGAGCGATGCCACGCGGAGACTCAGAGAAGAAAGACACTGTCCGCACGTTTGTCTGCATCGAGATTCCAGATTCAATCTCAGAGCGGATCGGCAATCTCCAAACAGAATTGAAAGCGATCGATGCTCAGGTGAGCTGGACCAGGCCGTCGAACATTCACCTGACTTTGAAGTTTCTCGGAGCAGTCGAAGAGACTCGGATCCAAAACGTCGCCAGGGCCGTCCAGCGCGCCGTCGCCGGTATCAATGGGTTTGAAATCGAAGTCGGCGGCGCCGGTTGCTTCCCCTCTACACGCAACCCGCGGGTTTTATGGATCGGTTTCTCTGAAGTTCCCGACGCGCTAAGGCAACTCTACTCAAGCCTGGAAGACGAACTCGATCGAGAGGGCTTCGCCCGTGAGAAGCGGAAGTTTTCGCCTCATCTGACGATCGGCCGGCTACGCGGACCAAAGAACGCGACACAACTCGCCGAATTGCTGATCGAAAGTGGCTTCACGGCTGAACGGTTCAGCGCATCCGAAGTCATCGTAATGCGAAGCGACTTGAAACCGACCGGCTCGATCTACACACCGCAGGCCGTCATTAAACTCGCTTGAAATGTCCGACAAACTTCAGTTTGTCGATATCGGCCGGGGTAAGACGACAGACTGAAGTTTGTCGATATCGGGCCGGGGTAAGACAACAAACTGAAGTGTCGGACATTTACAAAGCTCCCAGGCCGCTGCAATATATCAACCAGACTACTGACCGTTAAGCGGCTGACTTACAGGACGAAAATGGCAAAAGGCGAAATAATTGCGGTCGTGCTGACAATCAGTGACTCGGCTTCACGAGGCGAGCGTGAAGACCGTTCCGGTCCAGCGGTCGTCGCGGAACTCGAGAAGCTCGGTGGCCGGATTGCTGCTACTGAGATTCTGCCGGATGATCGCGATCTGATTTCAGACAAGCTCCGCCAGTACGCCGACCGGGGCGACGTGAACCTCATCTTCACTACCGGCGGGACCGGATTCGCGCCTCGAGATAACACACCCGAGGCCACGCTTGCGGTAATAGAGAAGGAAGCGCCGGGCCTCGCGGAGCTAATGCGTTTTCGCAGTCTGGATGAGACTCCGCTTGCACCGTTGTCGCGCGCGGTGTGCGGCATACGCGGAAGGACTTTGATTGTGAACTTGCCTGGAAGCACACGCGGCGCAGTCCAGAACTTCACCGCAATTCGCAGCTCGCTCCCTCACGCGATCGCATTGCTAAGTAGTCAGTAGTCCGTAGTCAGTAGTCCGTAGTCCGTAGCGTTTTGCTTGATAACTGGACTAAACCACTGGCTACGGGCTACTGAACTACGGACTACTGACTACTGACTACTGACTACTGACTACGGACTACGGACTAATGACTGACAAACTAATTCACGCGACGGCGGCCGACAATCAGATCAGATGCATGGCTGCGGTCACAACCAACCTTGTCGGCGAAGCCTGCCGCCGCCATCGTACTTTTCCTACCGCATCAGCGGCGCTCGGCCGCACGCTTACCGGCGGATTGCTGTTGGGAAGCGGCGTAAAGGACCTGGAAAAGCTGACCGTGCACTTCGACTGCGAGGGTCCCATCGGCAGCATAGTCGCGCAGGCTGATCCGTACGGGAACGTGCGAGGCTACGTCTCGAATCCGCAAGCCGATGCCACGGAAATGAACGAGCGGGGTAAGTTCGATGTGGCCTCCGTTGTCGGCGGAGGCAAGCTGTACGTCACTCGCGATGCCGGCTTCGAAATCGGCTTGATGAAAGAGCCCTATCGCGGAATGGTTCCGATCGTGTCGGGCGAGATCGGCGAAGACATCGCTTACTATCTTGCGAAATCCGAGCAGATCAATTCCGCGGTGAGCCTGGGTGTGCTGATGACCCTCAATGGCGCGGAAGGCGAATGGCCGCAGAACGGCCCGCGCGAGCCGCGCACAGCCGAATTCTCACTCGATCAATTGAGGGTCGCCGCGGCCGGCGGGTATATCGTGCAGATGATGCCCAGCAGCGATGATAAGCTCGCGGCTGAACTCGAGCGCAGCATCTCCCGCGCGCCTTACGCCACGGACATGGTCAGGTCGGGTCACTCGCCGGTCGAGATGTTGCAGGAGGTGCTTGGTGATCTGAATCTCCTTGTGCTCGAAGAGATGGAGCCGAGCTTTCGTTGTCAATGTTCGCGTGAGCGCGCGCTGCTGATCATCTCAGCGCTCGGAGGCGAAGAGGTCCAGGACATGATCAGGAAGGACAACGGCGCGGAGTTGATCTGCCACTTCTGTAATGAAACTTATCAACTCAGCGCAGAGGAGCTCTGCGAGCTGTTGAACCATGAGTGAGCGATCACAGGCCAGGGTCGACGAGGAAACCGGCGCGGCGTTCCTTTGGAGTGCGGCGCGGTCTGTGCCTATGCGCCGCTTTGTCTCTTGGTGGCGATTCAACGCAGTCAAAGCGGCGCGTACGCACAGACCGCGCCGCACTCCAAATATGTCGTCACTCGGCCTGAGGTCGTTGTCTTGGGTCTGTGAATACCAACAAAACTTTAGGACGCTACCAACGGTTGGACGCTATCGGGAATTCCCTTTGGGGAACATCACCAGCTCGGGCTCCGCGTTCAATCGTTCAAGCAGTTTTTTGATAAGCCGTGTTTTGACCCGTCCCGCCAGCTTCGGATGAACGAGGTAACGAACTATTGCGACAAGCCATGTGTTCTCGCTTACTCTAAACACCACCGAGGGGTGTTCCCGCACTTCCAACTGATCGACCGGCGTTTGAGCGAGCAGCTCGCGATACGTGCGCACACGCGACATCATCGCCTCACCCACTTCTTCCGCGGCGGTTTCCTTCATCGTTTTCTCAACGAAGCCGAGATCGCTCTCGTAGGCGATGTTGAATTTGATCTCATTCCAGACGTAGGGGAACAGGGGCGAAGAGTAGTTGTAGACCGTCGCACTGAGGACCTTCGAGTTGGGGAACTTGATCACGCGGCCCGTCGGATGGTCAGTCGATAGATAGTCTCCGCCAAACTCCCAAAGCGTCGTGTCCAGGTAACTCACGTCGATCACGTCGCCCGTAGCATCTCCCATCTTGATCCTGTCGCCAACGCGGTATGGCGTCCTCACCATGATGTAGACCCATCCGATGAAGCTCGTCAGAGTTGTCTGCAGGGCCAGGCCCAGAATCAAAGAGATCACTCCGAATGAAACAACGGCGGTTTGCCAATCGACGAAGAGCGCGTTGACCGCGATGACCGCAAGGATCAGGACCACAATCAGTCTTTGGATTCGTTTGAGATTGTAACGGTAGACCGCATCCTCTACGCTGCCGATCAGATAGACCTCGGATGTCTTTGCAAGACCCAGAAACAGGACGAGTAACATTGCCGCTTTGGTGTATCTTGTGAACTTCAGAATCGCGCCATCTGAGAATCCGAAAAAGTTTAAGGTGAAGAGATAGTACAACGCTCCCAACCCGATCAGCACCAACACGTATCCGCCAAACCAGACTTTGTCTTTGGTTTGTGCGACGGGCTTTTGCGGTTCATCCTGAATCGGATTCTGCTTTAGTGCGTTTCGTACGTTCTCTTGCTGCTGTATCTCTACTTCTTCTGCTTCGACTGTTTGTACGTTTGACATAGATTACGGCCCCTTGAAATCCGCGCTCGCCCTTGCGGTTTTCGATGACCCGTTTTACGAACTCGAAGTTCTTTTTGCGCGCCTCTTGCTCGGACGCTTCTCATCGATCGAGTGGGACTTTCGATCATCTTTCCCTTCAAGGAGTTTCCCGAGCTCTTGATAGTGTTTACGCAGGTTCTCAACCTCCTCTTCGCTGAGATCCTCGATGTCGATCAGACGATTGCTCGCTCCCTCGAGCGAGGCGACGATTTCATCGAGCTTCAACTGGACCGCAAGCGATTCCTTGTTCTGCGCCCGTTGAATCAGGAAGACCATCAGAAATGTGACGATTGTCGTGCCGGTATTGATCACAAGTTGCCACGTGTCGGAGTAATGAAAGACCGGCCCGGTTGCTGCCCAGACCACTATTACCCCGAACGCGACAATGAATGCCCACGAGCTGCCGGACCAGTTCGTCACCTGCCGCGAAAAACGCTCGAGGACATTGCCGTTCCTGCTCGATTTCTTTTTAGCCATTAGCTCCCTTGCGCAACCCGGCTGGCATGATTGCAGCGACGTCGCCATCACCTATTGCAGGTGAGCAGTTAATTTCCGGCGCCCTTTTTTCGTCCCTGCTCGTCAGGCTTGTTGCGGTTGATCAGTTTGGAAAACCGGCTGGTGTTGTTGTCCTCCGTTTCCTCCTGGTACAGGAACGCAATGTGCTCCTTTTCAAACTTGTCGAAGAATTGCTCCCACGTTATTTGCTGGAGCGATTCTTCGCCGGTATAGCCCGGGAAGTCGATTCTCAGAATCCCAGGGTCGTCGCCTTTTCCTGTGCCCTTCACCGCCGCGGGCTTGCCGCCGCGATCCTCAGCCCATTTCCTGATTACTTCATGATCGGTAGTGACTTTTGCATCTGCCATTACAATTTGCTCCTCGCCTTTGAATTAGCCGCGTCCACTTTTCGCTTGCAACTTAACCTTGTTTGACTGCGTTCAAGCCTCCGCGTTCTAACTTGCCGGGCACCCGGTATCGCCTTCGCTCTCTTCGCAAATAAGCCGTCAGCCCAAACCAGAAACCATAAAACAGCGCCAGCGCAATTCCCGCGGCAGTCAATGAAAACCCGGCGGCATCCGTTACCTTCCTCGTCACGACGTAGAAGTCGCCGCAGACTCCTAGCGCGAGCGGCACCATCGACGCCAATATCATCCGGCTGGCGAAAGTATGAAAGTGTTCAGTCTCTTCGCCCTTTTCAACAATTCGGTGATATGCCGCGGGAGTCATCAACAGGACGATGGTGACCGCTATCATGCAAAGGCTGACGAAGTGCGCATACTTCGACGACGCGGGTAAGTTGTCGAACGCATCCGTGAGCATTGTTATGAATTGAAATCCCAGAAGCGCCTGGGCTCCCGGCAATACGACTTTGGTCTCGGTCAGAACATGTTCGATCTTGTCTCTGAGTTTCGTACCGCCCGCGTCACCGGATTTCGCGCCCGACTCCTGTTCGCGGTTCCGCTCAGGATGATGTTTGTTACGCTGAACGGCTTCGATGCCGTACCAGAATGTGAACGCTATTACGCCCATCGCCAAGCCGAGAAACAGACCCGCCAGCGATCCGGCAAGCTTCTCTCCTGCTACGAAAACGTTGAGGCTCAAGCCTACGCCAAAAGGCACAAGCGCCATCTCAGTCACGCGAGTCGTAAAATGATGAACGCCCTCCGTGTCCTCGCCGCTCACAACGACTCGATGATAGGCGCCGGGCAGGATCAATAACGCAAGCGCGATCAGCAGCAGACTCAGCGCGGCTAGATTCAAATACTGCGAACGAGTCGACAGCCTTTCGAACCCGCGCTCGAAGACTGCGCGATACTGAAGGCCTAACAGCACCTGAGTGCCGAGGATCAATAACCGCGCTTCATCAAGCGCGTTTTGGACTTTGTCTTTAAGTCTTGCCATTTCACATCCGAGCAAAACCAGGCTCGGTTACATGTCATACATGTCACCTGCCGGCGCTGGCTTTCATCGACGAAACTTCGGAAGAACTTCCTCCTCATAGAATTTGAAGAAGCCTTCCTGATCCGGGCCGACCTGGTGAATCCAAACGCCGTTAAAGCCCGCGCGCGCGTATTTTTCAATCGCGGCAAGATGCTTGTCCGCGTCAGGACCGCACACTATTGCTTCGGCCACATCATGCTCGGTGACCATCCTTGAAGACTGCTCGAAGTGGGCCGGTACTCGCAGCTCCTGGGTCAGCTCGCCTTCGATGGCGACGTTCGGCCAGCAGCGATGGGCAATGCGCCGCGCCTCCGCTTCCTGCTTTGCCCAACAAACTGTCACCTCTCCGTAGATTGGCTTACCATCGCCGCCCGCGTTCCTGAATCTGTCCAGCAGTTCTTCCTTCGGCGCGGTCGAGATGAACCCGTCGCCCGCGCGACCCGCTAACTCCGCGGATTTGGGACCCGACCCCGCAATCAAAATTGGAGGCGGTTCTTTTGGGAGAGTGTAGATGCGCGCGTTCTCAACGGTGAAGTAGTCGCCGTAGTGGCTCTGCTCACCTCCGCGCCACAGAAGCCGAATCACATCGATCGCCTCGCGTAACATTCCCTGCCGGATGTCTGCAGGCGGCCATCGATCGCCCAAAATATGCTCGTTCAGGTTTTCGCCCGAACCCAAGCCGAGCATGAAACGCTCAGGCATCATCGCCGCCGCGGTTGCCGCCGCGTGAGCAATGATCGCCGGATGAATCCTGATGGTAGGACAAGTCACTCCGGTTCCGATTCGGATCCGTTTAGTCGCTTGCGCGATGGCGCCGACGACGCTCCAGACAAAAGGACTCTGACCCTGTTGGTCGGTCCAGGGATGAAAATGGTCTGAGATCATCGCGAAGGTGAAGCCCACGGCTTCCGCCTGCTGCGCGTAGCGGATCAAATCGTTTGGGCCGTGTTCTTCACCGCAGAGCTTGTAACCGATTTCCAACACTACGACTTCTTCCCGCCTTTCTTGCGGCCCTTCTTTAGCGGTGTCTCAATTTGGAGGGTAGCACACGCTTCAGCCTGTAAGATTCCCAAATTGCTCTATTATTTGGAACAGGCTGAAGCCTGTGCTGCCCTCCAAATTAAGACACCGCCCCTTTCTTTCCTCCCTTGCTGCTCGATGCGTGGCTCTCTTTACTTTCCACGGCCGCTGCCGGATTTCTTGCCGCCACCGGATTCTTTGTTCACGGTCGCCCACGCGCGGCTCTCGGCTTCCTTCTTGGAAACACCCTTTTTCTCGTAACCTTCTTCGATATGCTCGGCCTGCCGTTTCTGTTTGTCGGTGTACTTTCCCTTATCTCCCTGTGGCATCGTTCATTCTCCCGTTTCATTTGAATGCATGCCGCGTCCACCAAATGAACTCATTTCATTCAGAATCACTCTTGACGGCGACGCTACGAGATTTGTCGGCAATTGAAGTGCCAGCGGCGTCCACAGGAACGCGTGTTGCTCTGGCATTGATGGGGATAGTCACTATGATCAGAAAACTGAAGTCGGGCAAATACCGGCTCTATTCTCGTAAGAAGGATGCCAAGACGGGCAAACGAAAAAACCTCGGGACTTTCTATACTCGAGAGAAAGCCGAAAAGCACGAGCGCGCGGTGCAGTACTTCAAGCATCATTAGTTGCTTGTAACATGGATTTCGCTAGCGCAGGAATCCGCGCGAATCCGAGGGTAACCGGGTAGCGGTGGCCTCCTGATAATTTACGGATTGGCGGTTACCTATCGACCTAATGAATGGATTTGGACCCACAGGTAGCCGCAACGCCCGTTGTATCCGCACCATTGCGAACTATCGAGAGGTCACCGCTACGCGGCGCCGCCCACTACGCGGCTTACTGCAGACTCGACAGTCTACTCTGCCTGGCCAGCGGCATAAGCCTTTGCGAGCGCCGCAATCGGATCATTCTTCTGCTGCGCGAGCCGGCGAAATATTGTTTTCAAGTTGAACTTTTCCGGATCCAATTTCGCCGTCAGCTCATTCCATCTCAGCGGCGTCGAGACCGCAGATTGCTGAACGGGACGCAACGAATACGGCGGCACCGCGTGTTTACCACGCATATTTTGCATCACGTCGACATAGACTCTATCGCCGCGTTTTGCTTTGCTACGTTCAACCGTCGCGGTATCGGGCAAAGCATCTACAACCTTATTTGCAATCTGTATCGCCCAATCCCTCGCTTCATCGAAGTCGTGAGCGTGCTGACACGGGACTAACACATGCAAGCCGGACTTCCCGGTTGTCTTGAGATACGCCTTGACGTGTTCCCGCTTCAACAAACTGTGAAGCTCTTTGGTGACGGTTATCACATCGGCAAACGTAGCTTTACTTCGGTCGAGATCAAACAGAACGTAGTCAGGTCGATCGAGATTCTCGACGCGCGAAAACCACGGATGGAACGTGATCGCTCCCTGGTTGACCAAATACAACAGCGTTTGAACGTCATTCACCAGAGCGTAGTTGACCTGCTCGCCATCCCCGCTGGCCAGCTTAACGCGCGGAATCCATGGCGGATAGTATGAAGGCGTGTCCTTCTGCCAAAAGTGAGGAGCATCTTCGGCGACTCCATCCGGGAACCGCTCCAAGGTGATTGGGCGGTCACGCAGGTGTGGCAGGAGCCGATCAGCAATTTGCGCGTAGTAGCGCAGTACGTCTCCTTTGGTGATCTCGACCTCAGGAAACATGATCTTGTCTTCGTTCGTGAACTTGATATTCTGAGGCGCTTGTTCTTTGTCGTGACCGTTTGACTTCCTGGTCGATTTCCCGGTCGATTTCCTTGCGCGTCCCCGTGCTTTCGAACGGCCTTTTGCGCGAGCCCCTTTCGATGCGCCATCTTTCATTTTGATCAACAGCCAGTTTTTCTTCTTGTCCGATGGCTTACCGGTTGGTTTGCCTGAACCATCCATTCGAACAAGCGCGAAACTTCCTTTCAACTTCTTACCCTTGAGTCTGACCTCGACGTGCCCGTGTTTGATCGCTTCCGTCACCGTCTCGGGTTGAGGCTTGTCGGCAAGCAGATTCTCATAAGTGCCTTTGTCCCATATCTCGACCTTGCCGGCCCCGTACTCTCCTTTGGGAATTTCGCCGCTGAACCTGGCGTATTCGACCGGATGATCCTCAACATGCACCGCAAGGCGTTTGATCGACGGATTGAGTGTTGGTTTCTTCGGCACGGCCCAACTCTTCAGCACGCCGTCGGCTTCCAGTCGAAAATCATAGTGAAGCCGGGATGCGTGATGCTCCTGGACTACAAAGAGAGGCTTGCGACGGGATTTAGAAACTCGCGCGCGTGGTTCCGGAGTCGTGGCGAAATCGCGTTTGCGTTTGTATTCGGTTAATGCCACTGCCACGGCCCCCGGTAATGATGCATACGAGTGTTGGCGTAAACCAAATATTGCCCGGCCCAAGCTTGTGAGCCCGGGCCGGGCATTGGCTTCATTCACCCAAGTCAAACCGTCTATCGGCAGTCGCCGATTGGTTAATCATTTGCTAGCGGCTTGTTGCTTCGCGTAGCCTTGTGGGTTCACAAAGAAGCTTGGCTATGGCTTGACGCGACTAGCGAAACACACTCGAGCCCGTTGTTGCGCGGCTCGCGAGTCGCCACAATCAAACCACGGTTCTACGACCGGAAAGCAACTGGAAGATTAGAACGATCACCGCGACGACCAGCAGCAAGTGGATCAAGCCTCCACCGACGCCGCCGATCAACCCCAGCAACCATAGAATCATAAGAACTACAAGAATTGTCCAAAGCATAACCGTTTCCTCCCCTTTTCTCGCGAGCCGGAATTTAAAGAAGCGCTAGGCGCGCCCTTCAAGCTCATTCTAAGACTGAGCAACCACAATGCCATTCTTGCTGAACTTGATCTGCACTGATTTCGCGTCGCCGGCAGTGACGTTATTGGAGGTTTAATACAGACCGGCGTATCGCAATAGAACAAAACACGAGCGATTCGGCCTTAGCGTGCTTTGCGGTCCTTTGCGTCTTTGCGTTGTGAATTCACGTTGAGAATTTCCCGTCGAGAATTCTCAACGCAAAGACGCAAAGGACCGCAAAGCACGCAAAGTTAAGACGTGTGAATGGAAAGGCTCTTCAATAGAACTCGCGCAGGAGGTTTCCGATTCGGCCCTGTAGAGTTCGATAGATCGTGCCTATTGGTTGAGTCGTGTCGATGACGTCAAAGCCATACTCATCGACCATCGAATCGAAGACCGATAACATTCTGGTCTGGTATTCGCCAAAGCTGTCGAACAAGTCATCGCCGAGATGAATGTCCATCCCCGATTCCCAATAATCAAATCCTGTAGGGCTGCTCAATACACGCGGGATTAGGTCGCTCACATCGCCGCGCATGTAGAACACCGCGTCGGGCTTCAGCGCGAGCCCATAACAGGCCTTTATCCAGGCGGGATCCAGCCCACGCACGATCGCTCGCGCGATCAAGGAGTAGATATAACGATCGGTCAACACGATGAAGCCGGCCCTCAGCGCCGGTATCATCTCGTTCTCGAGCCGGTCTGCAAAATCCGTAGCGTAGAATAGCGAGAGGGATATCGGACCCAACGTGATACCCGCCTTGGCCTGCTTGATTCCCTTCCCCGCAAGCGCCGACCGAGTCATTCCCGTGTCGAGCACCGCGTGGCCGCTGGATTCCAGCCACGGCTTGAGCAGCGACACTTGAGTCGAGCGGCCAACCCCGTCCGGGCCTTCGATTACAATCAGCCTGCCGCGCAGCTCCGACAAATCGATTCCGGGCAAGCCCTCGCCGTAGAATTCAAACGCGTGATTGTTCGGCCGGTTATCCATTGATCCAGTACTCGCTGAACGCGGGATGTGGCAGCGGATGCTTGGGCACGTCTACGATTTCGCGTTCGACTATCGCGCGCACCTCATTCTGCTGCTCTTCGATCGAACGCGTAGCATCGATCACGTTGAGACCGAATTCGTCGATCATGCCTTCGTATCTGTCCTTGATCATTCCCTGGAACAGCTCGAAGCTCTCTTCGATGTCGTCGCTCAACCCCAGGTCCATTCCCGCCTCGTAGTATTTCAACCCGGCGCGCGCGCTCAGAATTCGCTTGAGCGACACATCGAGAGGCACTCGAAAATAGAATGCGATAGTCGGCTTCACCGCAAACCGGTAGAGCTCGCGCACCCAGTGCGGGCTGACGCCGCGCGCGGTGTCACGCGCAAACGCAGTGTAGATGTAGCGATCGGCAAGCACGATGGCGCCGGCCTTCAGGGGAGGAATGATGTGACGCTCGATCCGGTCCGCGAGGTCGGTGGCATGAAGCAGCGAGAAGGTCGTCGGGGTAAGCATCTGCTTCTTCTTGCCGCGGCTGGTGGTCTGTTTCACAAGCGGAGAAGAATTCCACTCCGAAAAGAAAACCATGTAGCCTTCACGCTTGAGCCATTGCTGAAGGAGGCTTAATTGAGTGGATTTCCCGGACCCGTCTATGCCTTCAACGATGAAGAGTTTTCCCGAGAACTCGTGGTCGCCATACATTTGCACAGGAAAAGTATAGACAATGGAGTGCGCCGCCGCCAAACAGACTGGTAGTTTTCGGATTCTGCGTTGCTTAATAAGCTTCCCGTGCTTTGCGGTCCTTTGCGCCTTTGCGCTGGGTATTGACCCAATACTCAGCGCAAAGTCGCAAAGGACCGCAAAGCACGCGAAGGGCTACCACACGTTACAAGTCAGCAACGCTCGATGACTTACTTGGACTTCTTCTTCGAGCTCGTCTTATTTACATCGGTCGGGTTGCACTGCGCGACGTTGATCTTCTGCTTTTTGTTCGCGCCGATTACCTCTATCCCTTTCTTACCGAGAATATGGTTCAGTGGGATATGAACGGTGTATGGCGCAGTAGCCGGGATTTCTATGCCGTGTAGCGAACCGACAACCTCTATTCCCCAATAATCCGGCTGGCGAACGTAGATCAACGGTTTCAGCTCGACGGTCATGTTGAGATACGGTTTGGTTCCGGAAACGACCAGAAAGAACGTGCATGGGACAATGCCAGGCACAACTCGAGCACGCGTAAAGTTTATTAACCTGACGGATCCCGAAGGAGGCGCTTTCAGAAAACTCGTAGCCATGGGTTACTCCTTTGTGAGAAAGATTTGTTAGCAAGGCCGATGCTGATAAAGACTTGCATCAGTAGTCTACCTTTTATGGTGTTATGGCCGAAAGGGGCGAAACATTACATCTGGCTGCGCCCTCCATCAGGAGGGCCATGTTTATAGATAATGACAGCGCGCGGTCTGCTCACTCCGTCAGGAGTGAAATGTAGCGATGCTCTCACGGGCACATGGAACTCCTGACGGAGTTCCTGCGACTCGCCGCCTCGATTGCTATATACATGGCCCTCCTGACGGAGGGCGGAGGACCAAACCGCCGTGGCTCTGTGGATCTACGGGGCTAGAGATTTGGAGCCGACGCGCCACCCAGGGCTGGCTCCCTGGCCTATGAACATCGCGCCCTTAATGGGGCTACAGTCCTTCGTGCTATGCATTACTTATGATCTGCGGCGACAGGATACGCTTCCGCAGGTTCAGCAACACACACTAGGACAACTCTCGTCAGTGAAATCCTTCTGCGGACCACGGCTCGGGCGTTCAAAAGGACAGTCGTTGTACCGTGTGGTTGGGACCCAGACCAAGATCGGGCTCGTCGAGGTGGGTGATGATGGTATCGAATAACCCCGCATACTTTGGATCCCTGCAGCTCTTTCTAGGTCCCGCGATCGAGTCAGTGTAACTGCAAAGTACATCGTTAACCGTCTTTCCGTACAGGACCTGACCGTAGCTTGCGTCCGCACACTTGCCTTCCGAGTCCTGGAAGACGAGGACATCGTCGATCACGAAGAGCCGGTTTCGGATGTCGGAGCACACGCCCCGTCGTGCCAATTCAACAAACGGCGCCCACCTCGACGGCACTGTTACAGCAATACGCAGTAGGTCCTTCGTTAGCATGGTTACTCTGTATGACTCCGTCGCATCACCCTTGATTATTTGAATGACACTCTCGTCGGTCGGATCAATGCGCCACTTGCCAGACTTGAAATAGTGACCATCATCCGGAGCCAAATAATACCATTCACAATCCCCATTCCTGTGGAAGATATATTGCATCCTGAATCGGCTTGGTGGAAAGGCTTTGAAGTCTTCGGGGCGGTATATTTGATCCTTATCTGTTTGCCGTTCTTCCTCGCGGGAACTGACCCAGTGCTGACACAAGTATTCTGTGTTTACTGCGGCTGGAGTTTGGTTGGATCCTGGTGACGTAGGGCTCGACGAAGGAGATTTGGCAGAACAACTATAAGTAAGTTCCGCCATGGACACTAACAACACGAACAGGAGAACCATTCTCATTTGAACTCCTTCAAAGCGTATTAAGAATGTAGATTCAGTTCCTTGATGCACCATTCCTTTTCGGTGGCATTCGTTCCCGCATGAGCGACATCCAGAGACTGCGTCTGCTCCTCATTGATAGTCGGGCCGCATCGCGCGTAATCGATGCGCAAAGCCAACCGCTCCTCTGCTTATCCGGATACTAAGCCAGGCGCTTCAAAACTTCTTTCGCGAGCACGGTGTAGTCTTCAGCGCCGTCGCTTCGAGGCGCGTACTCGAAGACTGACTTGTGCTCCGCTTGAGAATAGTCCAGCTCAGTTCGCTCGCGAATCACCGTTCTAAGAACTCTTCCATGAAATAACTTCTTCGCTTCGTGGCGGACCATCTCGGGACCTGCGCGGCGAGTCGTGTAGAAAGTCATCACGATGCCTGTTCGTTCGCTGTCGATTCGCGCGTCTCGTGTGTGTGTATCTATGAACTCGATCATCTGCTCGATCGAACGCAAGCCCAGCCACGTGCACGCGCAAGGGACTAAAAGGTAATCCGATAACGACAATGCGGCTGAAGTCATTCGGCCAAGCTCGGGCGGGCAGTCGAACAAGACGAAATCATATTCGTCGTCCCTTGCTGCAAGCGCATGTCTGAGTGGCGACGTGATGTCGCCCAAACCGTCGCCTGAAAGGGTAACCTGCCACAAACGCCGTCCGCCGCTCGGTACGAGCCAAATGTTTTCGCGGATATGATTCGGATGGAAGCTGCCGTGCTCGATAGCTGACGCGACTGTGCCGCGCGCGTGGTCGGCTCCGGCGATGTACCTTAGATTGTCTTGCGGATCGCAATCGACGAGCATCACTCGCGCGCCAGCCATCGCAAGTCCAAACCCGAGGTTCCAGGTCGTAGTAGTCTTGCCGGTTCCGCCCTTCGATGCAGCGATTGCTATTCGCTTGCTCATTTCTTTACCTTCATGAAAGAGTAAATCGCTCTGCGATCTTCTCTGCGTCCTCGGCGTCCTCTGCGGTTAATCTAGTCTGAAAGAAGTTAACCGCAGAGGACGCCGGGGACGCGGAGGTTGCGCGGTGAACTCAGCGGCCGGGTTTATCCAGGTCTCTCGACTCGATGACGGCGACCGCAAGCTCAGGTTCCTCGGAAGGGTCGCCTTGATCCTCAGAAACAACGACGTGCAGATTCTGTATGCCTCGATACGCAAGGTAGTGGTTGTAGAAAACCATGATCAGCCCGACCGCCGGGATCGACAGAAAGATCCCAATCAATCCGCCGATCTCGGCTCCCGCCAGTATGGCCAGGATGACCATTATCGGGTGCATCTTGATTCCACGTCCGACTATTCGAGGATAGATGAAGTAGTCCTGAAAAATGCGAAGGACCGCAAGAAACAGGGCTACCAGCAGCGCCGTCTTGAAAGACACGGTCAGCGTCAGGCCAAAGATGGTGACTGCCGCCAGCAGCGGGCCGACCAGCGGGATGAACTCGAGCAACCCGGCTATCGCGCCGAGCACGACCGGATACGGGGCGCCTATCAGCGTCAGCCCGATCATCATCACCGCGCCAATTACCAGGCAGGCGGTGATCTGCGCCCGGATGTAAGCCGCAAGCGTTCCACTGATATCCATCAACAGCCAGTGAGCGCGCTTTTGTATCCGCTCATTGGGCAACAACGCCAACAGGTTTTGCTCGAAGGAAGACGCGTCCTTCAAAAGAAAGAACGATAATACCGGGAGCAGCACAAACCACGTCAGGTACTGAACATAACCAAATGATCCTGCGACTAATGCCGCCAGCCACTCGGCGATGGAACTCGCCACATCGCTGGCCCGCGCGAAGATCGCGTCTTGCCATTGCTGAGGGACCTTGACGTGTTTCATCCAGCTATTGGCATCGTTGAATATCTTGGTGACGCTCGCCTGCGCGGACTTGCTATAACCGGGCAGGTTTTTGACAAGCTCGGTGACCTGTTGCGCGAGCGGCGGCCACACCAGTTGCAGCACCGCGAAGAACGCGGCGGCTATCAACAAGTACACTACGATGATTGCAATGCTCCTCGGCATTTTGATCTCGTAGCGTCCGATGTAGACGGGCTGCTCGATCAAACGAACGATCGGCGCGATCAAGTAGCAGAAGAATATCGAGAGGACCAGTAACAACAGAACGGTGCGAATCTCATAGAGAAGCCAGCTTCCAACCAACAGCCCTACCAGGACGACGATCACCCGCACGGTTACGCGCGTCCAGAGGCGAACCATCTCCGAGTTTTCGTGCTGTTTCTCCTTCAATCAGTCCCCCATTGGGTATGGAGCTTCTATGTTGGGCGAGTATAGCACAGGGCGGATGGATGCGCCTGTGAGGATTGAGAGTGGAGATTGGAGATTGGAGATTGGAGATTGGAGATTGGAGATTGGAGATTTGAAATCGGGGACCTAAAGGAATCGGGTATTGCAAATTGCAAATTGCAAAATGAAAATTGCAAATTTGGGCCGGATGAAACTCAGATTTGAAATCTCAAATCTCAAATCTCAGATCTGAAATCTCGAAATCTCAAATTGAAATCTCGAATCTCGAATCTCGAATCTCAGATCTGAAATCTCGAATCTCAAATTTGAGATCTCAAATCCCCCAATCCCCCCAATCTCAAATCCCCCAATCTCAAATCTCCCAATACTCACATCTCCAATCTCACATCTCAAATTTCAGATTTGCAATTCTCAATTTGCAATTTTCAATTTTCAATTTGCAATTTGCAATTTCCCCGATTCTCTCTTTAAAGCCTTTCCGATTCTCCTGCCTTCACCGCCGCGTCCCGCCGCTCGCGTGCATCCGCCGAATATCTTCCGCCAGCGACTTCGCCTTGGGAAGCTCGGCTATCGCGCGCTGCAGTTGCACATCGCCATCAGCCAGCGCCGCTCGAGCGTTCTCTTCACCAAACGCCGCAATCGCTACGTCGTAGCGAATCCGCCGCTTCAGCCAGTCGGCATCTTTGTCGACTCGCGACTCGTCGGCCTTCAGTTCCTTGTGCGCGCGCAAAAACGTTTTGAACGCTGCCAGCATCTTGTCACTAATCGGATAGTCGCTAGCCGTCAGGCGGTGTTTATGATCGCACACTTTGTCGATCTTGAATTCCGCGAATCCCGGGATCTGCCCCGCCACAAGCGTGCGGCTAAACTGAAACAGAGGCTCAACCCAAACGCGCTGAAGCTCGATCTCATGAGTTGGGAACTTCACCAGCGTGTCCGGCTGAATGCCCCCGCCCCCGTAGACTGTTCGCCCCGTGTCGGTGCGCTTTTCGTCACTCGTCTGAACCGCGTCTTTGTCTCCGCGTTTCAGATAGTAATCATAGAAGGAACGATTGGCGTACTCCCGCTGGATCAACCGTCCACTCGGCGTATAGAAGTGCCCGGTCACAAGCCAGAGCCCCGAACCGTCCGATAGAGGAAACACGCTCTGCACCAGGCCTTTGCCAAAGCTGTTCTCGCCGACGATCACCGCGCGATCGTGATCCTGCAGCGCGCCGGCAACAATTTCAGAAGCGGAAGCCGATCGCGAGTTGATCAATACCACTATCGGAAAGGTCTCGGGTGTGGTGTTGGTCGCGACTTCTTCGCGAGTCGGGAAGATATTCGGGCGCCCGCGGAGAGTGACTATAGGCTGGCCTCGATAAAGAAACAGGTTGGTGATCTTCTTCGCCTGGTCCACCAGGCCTCCGGGGTTGTTGCGCAGGTCCAGTATCAGAGACGTCATCCCCTGCTTTTGGAGATCGGCCAGCGCGGTCCGAATCTCATCATAGCTGGTAACGTTAAATCCACGCTCGAAGTCGATGTATCCGACACCGTTTCCGGCCATGTAATAGTTGGTCACCGAATCGAGCCTTACCGCTTCGCGAGTAAACTTGAATTCAAGCGGCTGGCTTGCGCCGAGCCGCGTGACTTTCACGGTAACCGACGTGCCTTCGGGCCCGATCAACTTCTGTGACACTTGGAGCGATGTCCAGTTCTCCGTGTTTTCTCCATTGATCTCAACGATCTGGTCGCCGTAGCGAACGCCTCCTCGATAGGCGGGTGTGCCGTCGAATGGAGACACAATGTAAACCTTGTCATTTCGCGGTGCGATAGTAGAGCCAATGCCTGAGTAACGGCTGCGTTGATCCTGCTGAACCTTCTCCCATTCCTTCGGATCGAAATAGTTAGAGTGAGGATCGAGAGTGTGAAGCATCCCGAGGATCGCCGACTTATTCAGCTTGCTGAAGTCGATCTGTCCCGCATAGTGATCGTTGGCAACCAGAAGCGCATTTCCGAAGTCCTGCGCAATCTGCTGCCTGGTGGTTGAGTCATCGCCGCTCTGTCCAGCTCTCTGCGCGGGGTGCGCGCCCGCAAATGTGATCGGAATAACAAGGGCGACAACAAGCAACCAATACCGTTTTTGCACTTTCATCGTGAATGACTCCTCGGCAAACAACATCGGAAGCGCGTATGCGAGTCACGGGAAGAGACATCTCGCTACTTGCTTCAGCAGAATCGTCACAAGAATCGTCAAAGAAATATTAGCGGAAAGATATTCGCGAAACAACCGGCGCTTCGATCAGGCAGTGGGGCGATAGTGTGTTGCTCGCACAGTCGCGTCTCTCCTCTGCGTCCTCGGCGTCCCCTGCGGTTAATTCCCTGTACTGATCAAGAAAAACCGCAGAGGACGCCGGGGACGCAGAGGACCGCTTACTGGCACGTTCACTTGGCTGGCTCTTATTCTTCGGATGGAGCCTCCGCCAGGCATTTAGATCACTTGCGTCTGTAAGCAATCCCCCGTAATATTCGGCTCGCGGAATTCCTGATCCGCCGGGACCTTAAGCACGCGCCCTTACTGAAGCTTTCAATCCACGTCACCGCGCGTTCGCGGTCAGCGCGCTGTGATCGAATATCGAGAACGGCCAAACCGGCGACGTTGCATTCACTCTCTTAGCGAGTCGCATGGATTGATTGGCAGCACTCGAAACAAGGAGAACACCAAATGAAAAAGCTTGTTACTGCTCTCTCTGCAGTCGCGTTGGTGATGTTGTCGTCATCTTCGCTGGCATTCAACCCATATCCTGTTCAAACCAGATGCAACCTGACGGAAGCCACCGCGCCGAAAGTTCGCGGTCTCCGCCTGGGCATGAGCATTCAACAATTTCTCGCGTTGTTTCCGGCGATTACCAAAAAGAAAGACTTGAGGGACTCTATCGAAAGAGCGAAATCAGCTACTGGCGACGAGGTTGTCACTCTCGGGTTCGATCCCGTAGTTGACGGCGACGCCAACAGTTTTGCAGGGATTGAGTCAGTAGCCGCCGCTGTTTATAAAGGTCGCGTGATGGATTTCAGTGCCCAGTACGGCGGCGCGACCTGGAGGTCCGTTGACGAATGGGTCGCAAAGCTTTCCGAGTCGTTCAACCTTCCGCGAGCGCAAGACTGGATGTCGGGTCCGAATGAATCCCCGAACAAGATCCTGAATTGCGACGGAATACAGATCGAAGCCGCAATACAGGGCGGGAGCGCGTCAATCAGGGTGCGCAACGCCGGCTACCTTAGGGAAAGCGAGGAGCGCGCGAAAGCAATGGAAGATAAAAAGCGAAAGGACGTCAAACCGTAAGGTTGGGAATCGCTCACATTCGCCTTTCTCCGCTGCGTCCTCTGCGTCCTCTGCGGTTGATTCCGAGCCACTGAGCAGAAAAACCGCGGAGGACGCGGGGGACGCAGAGGACTGCTTGCTGGCAACACGCTAATACCCCACTACCAATCGATCTCTCCAGTTGACTTTCGAGTCGCAGGGCGATCGCTCTCGAGGCCCACTCCATAAAAAGATGGCGGCCCGAACTTGCAAGCTCGGGCCGCCATCTGACTGTGACAAACTTTATTATCGCGAACTGTTTGGCTGGACCTAGTTCCTGCGAGGTTCGATTTCGCGGCCCGCTCTCAAGCGACGGACATCCTCAGCCATGATCCTGGCCTTCGGTATTTCAGTGAGCGCCCGCTGCATCTGAAGATCAGACTCCAGCAGCACTTCATATGCGGTTTCGACTCCGTAGGCCGCGGTCACTGCTTCGTACCGAATCTGCCTCTTGACGAAGTCGGCGTCCTTGTCCGCGCGCGCCGCGTCGAGTTTGAACTCCTTGTGCTCGCCGAGAAAGGTCTTGAATGCCGCCAGGACCTTATCAGTAATCTGATACTCATTCGGTTCCAGTTGGTGGTGATGATTGGCTTGCCGATCAAGTTTGAATTCAGGGAACCCCTGAATCTGACCCGCCACCAACTGATGGGTGAACTCGAAGGCCGGATCAAACCACACACGCTGAAGCTCGAACTCGTGTTGCGGAACTCTGATCTTCACTTCGACGTCCGGGTCAATTCCTCCGCCGCCATAGACGGTTCTCCCCGAGTCGGTGCGCTTCTCGTCCGTGTGTGTTCCGTTTTCTCCGCGCTTGAGGTTGTAATCGTAAAACGATCGGCCGCTATAGTCGCGTTGAATGAGCCGTCCGCTCGGCGTGTAGTAGTGCCCGGTGGTCAGCACGAGCGCCGAGCCGTCCGATAGCGGGAACGGGCTCTGCACAAGACCCTTTCCAAAACTGTTCTCGCCAACCAGCCTCGCGCGGTCATGGTCCTGGAGCGCGCCTGCCACAATCTCAGCCGCGGAGGCTGACAGGCGGTTTATCAAAACGACAATTGGGTAGTCTTCGGGGACCTGGTTGTTGGCTACGTATTCGCGCGATGGAAATACGTTCGGGCGTCCACGCATCGCGAGGATCTTTTGACCGCGATATAGAAACAGATTGGAAACGCGCTGCGCCTGCTCTACCAACCCGCCGTGATTGCCTCGAAGGTCGAGGACCAGGGAGGTCATTCCGCGCTGCCGCAATTCTCCGAGCGCATTGTGAACCTCATCATAGGTTGTGGTGTTGAAACCGCGCTCGAGATTGATGTAACCGACGCCTCCACCGACCATGAAATAGTTCGCCACCGACGGCAGCGGCACGGGTCCGCGCGTCAGCTTGAACTCGATTGGCTTATCCATGCCGAGGCGCGCGACCTTGACGCTTACCGTGGTGCCTTCCGGCCCGAGCAGCTTGCTTCTGACCTGGGCTTGAGTCCAACCCTCGGTTGACTCACCGTTGATTCCAGCGATGTGATCACCGTAACGAAGCCCCGCTCTGAACGACGCGGTGCCTTCGGTTGGCGAGACAATGAAGACCTTACCGCTATGTTGAATGATGGTGGAACCGATGCCGTAGTAGCGGCTGCTCTGATCGTTTTGAAACTCTTCCCATTGCTGGCGGTCGAAGTACATCGAATGCGGATCGAGCGTGCGAAGCATCCCGGTTATCGACGCCTTCGTAACTTTGTTGAAATCAACCTGCCCCGCGAAGTGGTCTTTCGCTACGAGAATCGCGCCGCTGAAGTCTTCAGCGATTCTCTGCCTGGCAGCCATATCTGACTGGCTCTGGTACCGCTGCACGGTATGAGCACCGGCAAACGTTAGTGGCAAAACAAGCGTCAGGACCAGTAGCCAATGGTGCTGCTTGAATTTCATCGTAAACCCCTCGTGTAATGGTTGCCTTTTTTATATCGGGCGCCGGCCGCCGTCCGGTAAAAGGATCGCCGCAAGATACTCGGCGATTCTACAAGATGCCTTTCCGGAAAACAACCATAGCGTTAGAGGAGCGCTGTCTTGATTTGGAGTGCGGCGGCAAGGTACTCCGCGGCGCCGCTTTGGCTGGTGATTGAATCGATTGGGAATGAAAGCGGCGCCGCGGAGTACCTTGCCGCCGCATTCCAAATTAAGACACCGCCGTTGGAGCAGGTCGATTGAGTGCGGCGCTTTGATGTTTGGTCGCGTTCAGATTTGGTGGTTCACTCATTTAGCGGCAAGCCAGCAGTTTCACCTCCGGCCTGCCGCGACTGGGCAGTGATGTTATGAAGCGGGGCGCCTCCCGCGGCGCGCGACTGATAAACTCAGACGCGCGCCGGACAGTTGACCGCTGTGGGGAGGCGCTATGACGGAAACAGTATATTGCGGCGTGGATTTTC
>Ga0134124_10000141_pt1 | contig 66418 bp, 50 predicted proteins | sample KB304_FD_96880 | JGI IMG/M metagenome (GOLD analysis project Ga0134124, IMG submission 96880) | Terrestrial soil microbial communities without Nitrogen fertilizer from Kellogg Biological Station, Michigan, USA - KB3-0-4 | ecosystem: Environmental > Terrestrial > Soil > Unclassified ...
CGTCTCGAACTCGCCGGTGGGCAAATGTTTTTCGTAGGAATGAGCAGACCACTGCAGCGAGATGAACTTCCAGTGGGCACGGCCGCGGAACGTGCCCGCTTCGAAGCCATCCACGTTCCGTGCCACGCCGTCTTCCGCGCCCGGACTGCCGACGAACTCGGGGAAGTAGAATTGCCGACCATTTCCGCGGCCGAGCGCGACCGACGCCCAGGCCCCCGCGTCCTTGCCCAGCTTCACGTCACCGCGCACACGGGCGCGGGCGACACCGCTTTGATTCGTGGAAATGCCGGCGGAAACGCCGGGCTTGGCGTCGTTTGCGCTGACTACGTTGATCACGCCAGAGAGCGCGTTCGTGCCATACAGCACCGAGCCTGGGCCGCGCACGACTTCAATGCGTTGCACGTCACCCAGATCCGTAAGTGCGTCGTAGCCGACGTACGAAGAACCGATCCAGTCATCGTTCATCGCTTGCCCGTCATAGGTGACGAGCAGTCGATTGCCGTAGCCGCCGAGCCGCCCGAGACCGCGCATCCCCAGCGTCACGTAGCTGCGATCGTCGGATAGGTAGATGCCAGGCACGCCACGAACCGCTTCGGCGATCGTCGGTGAGGCGAACGCGGACAACTCGCGCTCACCCACGAGACTGACCGAACTGGGCGCGTCCTCGACTTGCTCGCTGGCGCGCGAAGCAGCGACGACTTCCTCCGACTCGACGAGCACGATCTCGAGGCGCGTTTCGCCGTTCAGGGCGACGCCGATCTGGCGATCTTCGGGGCGGAAGCCGTTGAGCTCGAGGCGAACGCGATGCATGCCGACGGGTAGGCTGATGATCGTCGGTGTAAATCCGCTCGCGCGCCCGTCGATCTCGACCAACGCGCCGGGCTCGTCGGTGCTGATCAACGCCTTGCCCATCAGGGGTTCGAGTCGCGCCGACACTTGCTCGTGCTCGTGCGCGCGCACGGTGAACGTTTGCCGTGCAGCGTGGAAACCCGCGTGAGCTAAGCTGACGACGTGCGTGCCTGCGGACAAGGAACGGCTGCAGGGCACGGTACAGGAGAGAGCATCGGCCTCGCCGTCGATGCTTACGCGGGTGCCGCTCTCGCCCACGAACGACACATCGCCGAGGATGGGCACGAGAGCCAAATCCAGATGCGTCTCTTGACCGGGCGCCTTCGCGGGCACGTCGATCACGGCTGGCTCGTAGCCCGGCAGTTCGGCGATCAGCTTGTAGGCATGGGGGGCAAGCCCGAGCAGCTGCGGACTCGCGCCTCGCGCGCCGAGATCTTTGCGATCGATGTACAAGGTCGCGCCCGCGGGGCGAGTCGTGACCCGAAGCACCATGACGTATTGTTTGATTTGGCCGAGAGCGGCGTTGATCTTGAGCTGCGCCTCGCGCGAAGTCTCGCTTTCGAGCGCGAGCGAGTAATAGCGGAAGGCAGCGGGGTAAGACTTCAGCTGCTCGTAGCTGCGCGCGATGTTGAACAGCACGTTCTTGTTCGCAACCAGCCGGTTCGAAATCAAGAAATGCTCGAGCGCGAGCTTGTATTCGCCCCGTTGATAGCTATCGGCCCCGAGCGAAAACTCGAGCTCGGCCTGGTCCGCCAAATCATCGGCACGCGCGGGCTTCGACGTGAGCAGCAGCAGGCCGAGGAGCAGCGCGATTCGGAGCAGTGAACGCGTCACCGCGGCAGCCTACACTGGGGCTCCGTCAGGGAGATAGCTGCAAGAAGACAACGAGAGCAACTGCCTGGAGACTAGGTCGCAACCGAGGGGCCGAGCGGCGCCAAACTGCTTTGGTGGGTCGATGGTCACCGAGAGCATCAGAGCTGCACGTAGCCTTCGGCGTCACGGACGTCGTGTTCGCAATGGGACGCCGAAGGCTACGCCGCGGCGCGCCGGCTCGCGTGACCATCAAAAAATTCAGCGACAGACGGGCGTGAGGTGTGCGACCGCTCAACGCTGCATGAAGATGTCGCTACCGGGCTTCGCGGCTGGGCTCGGCTCTTTGACCGTGGGCGGCCTTTTGTTGCCCGGGCGCGGCGGGCCCGGGGGCTCTTTGGCGAGCTCGGCCACGGCGCGCGCGTCTTTCGCAGAGGCGCCCTGCACGATGGTGTACGGGAGGTAGCCGGCTTTCCGCACCGAGAAGGTGCGTGGGGCTTGGGCGACGCTCGCGCTTTCGACGCTGACCTGCAATGGCGTCGTGCCCAGCAAGTGATCGCCCTCGAAGACCTCGGCTCCGGCGGGGGTCGATTCGATCTGCAGAGTAAACGCGGCACCCGTGGGTTCGGATGCTTTCTCGGTCGGTAAATCAGGCGTCGCCGGCAACGCTTTCGGTGCTGCAACGGTCGAGGGCGGGGGAGTTGGGGCCGACGAAGCTCCCGCGGCTTCACCGTGCTGGCTGCCAAGGACCACCCAGCTCAGGAGCGCGAGCAGCAGCGCTCCGCCGACGGCTAGCGCAACCTTCCCGCGAGCGTTGAAGCCGCGCTCCGTAGCCGCCGGTGCCGAGTTCGGCGCGAGCGGCGGTTCGGCTAGGGTCGCGTCGCTCTTGGAATGATCGGTCCCGTGCGGCCCGAAACCCTTCAAACGCGGGCCGGAGCGAGTGAACACCGCACTCGCGAGAGTGCCGGTGTCCGAAGGGGGTCTGAGCGCCACGGTGTCACCGGTTCGACGTTCCTCCAGCTCGAAGGCGAGCGACGACGATGACGAGCGCACGGTCGCGTCACTGAGCGCGGAAGCCTCGGGCCGCCCGCTCCAAGGCGTCAGGACAGAGACCAGCTCGCGCGCGCTCTGAAAGCGTTTTGCCGGGTCTTTCTCCAGGCATTTGAGCACGATCGCTTCGACTTCCGGCGGCACCTCGGGGCGTTTGAGGCGCAGAGCGGCGGGCGGATCGGCGGCGATGGCAGCACACACGCCGGGCAAGGTGGTCCCCTCGAACGCCGGCGAACCCGACAGCAGCTCGTGCAAGATCAGCCCGAGCGACCAAATATCGGTGCGCAGATCGACTGCTTTGGCGTCACGCACCTGCTCCGGTGACATGTAAAAGGGCGTGCCCAGGACGCTGCGCTCGGCGGTGAGGTTGCTGGTGATCCGCTCCGGTTCGGAGCCCGTCGTCTTCGAGATCCCGAAATCCAGCACCTTCACCAGCGGCGCGCCGTCACTGCGCTGGGTGAGAAACAGGTTCGAGGGTTTCAAATCGCGATGCACGATGTTCTGTGCGTGCGCACAGGCGATCGCCTCGGCCGCTTGTCGCACGCAATCACAGGCGCGCTCGATGCTCAGCGGTCCGTGCTGCAACAGCGTCCGGGCGAGATCCTGACCGCGCAGCAGCTCCATGACCATGAATGGCGCACCGCTGTCGAGCATGCCCACGTCGTACACCCGCACGACGTGATCGGAGACCAGTGCCGCGGTGGCGCGGCCCTCGCGCAGAAAGCGGCTGCGTGCTTCGTCGCGGCGCTCGTCTTCGTCGGATACGGTCAGCACCTTGATTGCCACTCGCTGACCCAGACCGAGGTGTGTCGCGCACAGCACGACGCCCATTCCGCCCGAACCCAACTCCGAGTCGACTCGGTATTTGCCGGCGATGACCTCCCCGACTGCGGGGATCGAGCTCGCTCCTTCGAGCTCTTCGGTGTGCGCTTGCTTGGTCATCGGTGCGGATTCGGCGTACGCCGAGATTTCGAGCTTCGAAATGTAACCTGGATCCCCGCTGCCCGGAAAGCCCGCCCTCGGCGGATTCACCCCGCTCCCGGCCGTGTTGAAACTATGACGCGCTGTCCCGTACCGCACCGCGCATTTCTGCCTATAGTGCTCGGGCGCATGGCTTCCCGGGACACGACCCCGCTCGGCTACCGACGGATCGTCATTCTCTTGGTTTCGTTGGTCGTCGTTCCGTCGTCACTGCTCCTGACCTCCGGAGTCGTCCTCATTTTCTTGGGTGAAGCGCGGCTGAACCTATTGATGGGGATCTTGGTGATGGCGCTCAGCGGAGCCGCCGTCACCGGCGTGGTGTTGGTGTGGGTTTTCGTGCGTCGAGAGGCGAATTTGTCACTCCTGCAGAGTGACTTCGTGTCCAAAGTTTCGCACGAGCTGCGCACGCCCCTGACGTCAATCCGCTTGTTCACGGAGACGTTGGAGCTGCGTCGCGGCGACGCGATCGCCGAGCAGAAGTGTATCGACGGGCTTGCTCGCGAGAGCACACGCCTGCAAGAGCTGATCGATCGCTTGCTCGACTGGGGCCGGATGGAGAGCGGCCGGCGCGAGTTCACGTTTCGCGAAACCGACTTGAAATCAGTGATCTCGACCGCGCTGGAAGCCTTCGAGACCGTGCGCCAACGCCGGTCGATCGAACTGAACGTAGAGCTCCCGCCCGAATCGCTGCTGGTGGTTGCCGATCGAGGCGCGGTTTCGGATGCGCTCTTCAATCTTCTCACCAACGCCGACAAGTACGGTGGAGATCCGGTAAAGATAGATGTCTTCGTTACCTTCGACGAGCGCGAGGCTCGGCTCACGGTGCGCGACAACGGTGCCGGCATTCCGGTGGCCGAGCACAAGCGCATCTTCCAAAAGTTTTATCGCTTGGATGATCGACTTTCCCGCCAACGTGAAGGCTCCGGGCTGGGGCTCGCGATCGTGAAGCACGTCATGAAGGCGCACCGCGGGCGGGTCGAACTCGTCAGTCACCCGGGCAAAGGCAGCGAATTTTCACTCGTGCTGCGGGTAGTCAAGCGCTAACACTACCCAGTCGGTCTCGGCGCGAGCCGTTCACGCCCCTGCGGGGGTCACGAAGCGTGTCGGTCGGCGCGCTGGACCAAGGGATCTCGAAAAATGGCGGCGAACGGCAAACGGCACATACTAGTGGTCGAAGACGACCCCAGCATCACGCTCGGCTTGCAGATGAACCTGGAGGCCGAGGGGTACGAGGTCAGCATCGCCGTCGATGGTGAAGACGGCCTGGCGCGCGCAGTCTCCGCCAATGTGGATCTCGTCATCTTGGACGTCATGTTGCCGAAAATGAACGGACTGGAAGTGGTCAAGGCCATCCGCGGCCAGGGCAACCATGTTCCGGTGGTGATGCTCAGCGCGCGCGGCGCGGAGATGGATAAGGTGATGGGGCTCGAGCTCGGGGCAGAGGATTACATCACCAAGCCGTTCAGTTTGGCCGAGCTGCTCGCGCGCGTGAAAGCGGTCTTGCGTCGCGATGGCATCGCCCGCCAAGCGCCGGAGCAGGTGGTTCGCGCCGGGGATCTGCAGATCGACTCGGGTCTGCGGCAGGTGTTGAAAGCGGGCGAGCTCGTGCCCCTCACGGCCACCGAGTTCGACGTGCTCTGGTGCCTGGTCGAAGCGTCCAACCGAGTGCTGACCCGGGAGGATATTTTGACCCGCGTTTGGGGTGCTGGTCACCACGGAACATTGCGCACCATCGACAATTTCCTGCTCCAATTGCGGACCAAGCTGGAGTCCGATCCGGCCGAACCCGAGCACTTGCTGACGGTGCGCGGTGTGGGATATCGGTTCAAGCGCTGAGCCCGTTTTCGTAACCTCTGAAGCCGTGCTACACCCCCCGCGCTTTGGATCAGAATCTCCTGCGCGCGTACTTTGCGACGGTCTACGAGCTCCCCACCGACGGCGGCCTGCTCCGCGTGTCGATGGATGGTGAAATCGTAAAAGATATTCAAGCCTTACCGCCGCTGCTTCGGTCCAAGTTCGCGCTCCTGACCGCGTACAACCCGCGCTCGATGCTGCTGCCGCGGCGGGTCAACGACGGCCGCCATCAGGTGATGCGTGATCTGCTCATCCTCGGCTGTTTTCGCGTCGAGCACTGTGTCGGGTACGACGAAGAGCCCGAGGGGGTGTGGCGTGAGCCGACTTGGCTCGTGCACGGCATCGAGCGCGACGAGGCGTTGGACTTCGGCCGCACATTTCGGCAAAATTGCATTCTCTATTGTCGGGATGCGAAGCCCGAGCTGATCGTCACCGATCCGACCTGCGATGAGATCGGTCGCACATTCCCGGGCAACTGGCGCGTACGCACCTAGGACTACTCGGTCGGGTTGGGGATTGGCGGCGGCCGTCGGCTTCGCGCGTGGTACGCTTGCTGCGTGCCTAGCGCGCTTGCTCCGCTGTCCGGGATCGCCGTGCGCGGCCGTGCCTCGGTTGCAGTCGTGTTGCTGGCGCTGACGCTGCCGGCGCTCGCCGTGAAAGCTTGGTCCAGTGCCTATGCCGACACCTTGGGCACGGGCATCGCCGCCTGGCTGGTTACCGTCGTGCCGTCGCTTCCCGCCCGAATCGCGCCGGACGAGCTGGACGAGTCGAGGGACCAGGGCGACCTCGAGCCGCCGTTCGAGTCGAGCCCGACCGTCCGAGCGGTGGCTGTCGACGGCAAGGGTCCGCGGCAGCGCGCCCATCCACGCTCTGCGCCGAAACAGGGGATTGTCGTCTCCTCGGCGCAGGTCCTGGCGCTTGCGTCGCGTCGAGCCATGCCGAGCGCGGTATTCGTAAAAGCAAGCCCCCAGCACCCTGCGGGTCTTTTGCTCGGTGGCGTCTCGGCGCTCGGGGTCGGCTTGCAAGACGGCGACATCCTCACCGAGGCGGCAGGTCAGAAGGCGACCTCGGTCGCACAAATCGTGGGCCTGGTGCTGGCCGCGCGCAGTCGACAAGCGAGCGTGATCAGCGGCCGATTCTATCGCGGAGGCGTAGCTTTCTCGCTCACGGTCGAACAGCCGTACCCGAAGCAGCCGGTTCCCGGTTGACGGGGCGCCCCGTGCAGAGAAGATTGGCGGGCATCATGTCGCGAACCGTGCAGTGCATCAAACTTGGGAAAGAGTCCGAGGGCCTCGACAAGCCGCCGTTCAAAGGCGAGCTCGGGCAGAAGGTCTTCGACACGGTGTCCAAGACGGCATGGCGGCAGTGGCTCGAACACTCGAAGATGTTGATCAACGAGTACCGTTTGGATGTCACCAGCGAGAACGGTCAGCGCATTTGGATGACCGAGCTGGAGAAGTATTTCTGGGGCGATGGTGGTTCCAAGCCGGCGGAGTTCGTGGCGCCGAGCGATGACCACGGGCATGGCGGTCACGGTGGCCACGGTCACGGCGGCCACGGTCACTGAGCTTTCGGTCCTACGAGTTCTGTCGACCGGCCGGCAGCGCGCGCGACGCCGGAGCGAGCGATTTCGGCGGCGCTATCGAGGCCACCGCGGTGGCGTTTTCGCGCGCGACTCGCACGCAGTTGCGCCCGGCGCTCTTGGCCTCGTACAGCGCCGCGTCGGCGCGCGCGAGCCAGCTATGCCCGGTGTCTCCCGAAGCCAATGACGCGAGTCCAATCGAGACGGTGATGTGCAGCTTGCCTTTGCCGGACTCGATGTCGAGCTCGGACAAAGACTGACGCACGCGCTCCGCGCGCAGCTCCGCGTTGTGCATCGTGGAGTCCGGAATCACGACCACGAACTCTTCGCCGCCGTAGCGGGCGACGAAGTCTTCACGGCGCAGGAAATTGCGCACCAAGCAATCGGCGACGCGTCGCAGTACCTCGTCGCCCGCGGCGTGCCCGTAACTGTCGTTGCACTGCTTGAAGTGATCGACGTCGATCATCAGGATGCAGGGGCTCGAGCTGAGCAGAAACGCCAGATCGGCGACGCGGTCGAGGTGCGCGTCCAAGGCCGCGCGATTGAACAGTTGAGTCAGCGGGTCGAGCGCGGCCTTTTCGCGGACTTCTTGCAGCTCGTCGCGAAGATCGCTGATCTTCTGACTGAGCTCGCTGAGCATGCGCTTTTGGCTCTCCGAGCGCTTGGCCATGACCTCTTGCACGACTGCGACGATGCCCTCGGCTTCGCTGCGAATGGCGTCCGAGTCGTTGGAATGAAACGCGCCGACCAGTCTGCCGAGCTGTGCGCCGACTCGTTCGTCGGCGGCGCGGTCTTCCCCGACGGTGGTAGTTAGACAGCGGGCAAAAGCGTGCACGGCCTCGCGCAGGTTGCCCAGACTCCGGGCCACGAATTCGCGCTCGTGCGAGCGTTGGGCGGTAAAGTAGCGACGAACACCGACATAGTCGCGCTTGAAGGCTTTGCCCGCGCCGGATTCCGGGGCCTCGGTCTTGCCTTCGCCGACCGTGATTTTTTGGGCCCAGCCCTCGCACTCGCTTCGAGTTTCCTGTGCGGTGACGTTGTCGGTATCAAAAGCGTTCTCGCCGAAGGCCTTGAGCAGGTGGGCCACCGCGTCGAGCGCGGCGTCTTCGCCGTTCGAAGCGTGCCGGGTGGATTCCGGGGCAGCGCTCCCGTTCGACTTCTTCCAGAACATCGTCCACGACCCTAAACGGCCACAGCGGTTGATTCTTCAGGGGGTGGGGGGGAGCCGCCCCGATCTGTAAGAACATGTGCTGCACTTAGGCCACAGCGGGTTAGTCCGTTTATGATGAAGCGGCCGACGTAAACGAGAATGCTTCCATATCCGACACCTGATTCCCTCCGGCTCTCGACGAACCCGCCGATTGCCGAGCGTGCCGGGCGCATTCTCGTCGTCGACCCTGACGAATCGCGCCAGGCACTTGTCCGCCGCATGCTCGATGCCGAGGGCTATGAGGCCGTGTACCTCGCGGATGGCGACGAGGCGCTGCGTCTGACCTCGGAGTACGAACCGGACTTGATCCTGCTCGCGGTGGAGCTGCCGAGTGCCAGTGGGCTCGAACTGTGCGGCGAGCTGCGCGCCAGCGATCCGCGTCGTCACTACCCCGTGCTGCTTTTGGGGGACGATGCCGACGAGCAGAGTGTGGCGCGCGGGCTACTCGCTGGCGCGGATGATTTCATGACGCATCCGATTCGCGAACTCGAATTGCGGGCTCGCATTCGCGTTCAGCTTCGGAACAAGCGTTTCTACGACGCTCTCGAACGCTTGCGCGACGAGCGTGACAGCTTGCGGCGCGACGCGCAGATCGATCCACTCACCAACGTGCTCAATCGGCGTTCGCTCGAGACGACCGTGCGCCAGCGCTGTCAATTGCGCGAGCGCTTCGGCGTGCTGTTCATGGATCTCGACCACTTCAAACAGGTCAATGATCGCTTCGGGCACGACGGCGGCGATCGGGTGCTGATCTCGGTGGCCAACGTGATCAAGAACGGCCTCCGCCCCGGCGATCTCGTCGGACGCTACGGCGGCGAGGAATTCGTGGCGATCGTGGCCGGAGCCGGCCCGGAATCGGCGCGTTTGGTGGCCGAACGTTTGCGTCAGGCGGTAGAAGAGATGGTTCCGCCGCAGCCAGGGCCGAGCCGGATCACCATCAGTATCGGCACGACCGTGTTCGACCCGCGACAACTCGAAGAGACGCCGCAAGAGTTGGTGCACCGTGCGGACCTCGCTCTGTACGCCGCAAAACGCGGCGGTAGAAATCGCGTGGTGATGGTGCCGCCGGGAGAAAAATTGCCCGAGCTGGAGCACAAGGAATCACTGCATCCGCCCCGCCCGTCGCTGCCGAGCCCGCCTGATCCTCCGATCTTGATCACTTGGGAAAGGCGCTCCGGGTGACGAGCTTTTTGCAATTCATCCCCAGCCAGGCCCCCGCTGGCGAAGCCGCCGAGCCCGCCGTCCCGGTGATGGTGACGGCCGAGCCGACGCCCGAGATGTCGGAGACCGAACGCGAGCTGGTCAAGCGCTTGCGCACGGGGCGCGCGGCCTTGCCGGTGTTGCCGCAGGTCGCCGAGGCGGCACTCCGCCTCGCCAACGATCCGGACGCGCGCATCAATGATCTCGCCGAGCTCGTCGACACCGATCCGCCGATCGCCGCGCGCTTCATGTCGGTGGCGAACAGTGTCGCGTATTGGCGCGGCCTGCTGACGTCGTCCACTCAGTCCGCGATCGTACGGCTCGGGCTGGCAAATACGCGAGATTTGCTGTTTCAGGTCGTGTACGCAGCCTCGGCCGGCGGTCTCAAGCGCTATCAAATCCAGGTGCAGAAATCGTTCAAGCGCAGCGTGGTGGCTGCGGTCGCGGCGCGCACCGCGGCTCGCGAGCTCGGCATCGAGAGCGAGTACGACTACATGAGCGGCTTGCTTCACGATATCGGCGAAGCGCGCATTTACCGAATCCTGGACGGCTTACCGAACCGGGTGACCGACAGCAAATTGGTGACTGATCTGGTGCGGCGCTATCACACCGCCGCTGGTGCAGAAGTCGCCATGGCTTGGAAGCTGCCCACCGAAATCGTCGACGCCTGCGCGGCACACCACGACCCGCTCGCGGCGGCGGTGCCGCACGTGCGTTTGGTGATGATCGCCGACGCGGTGGTCGACGCGCTCGAGGCGGGGCGCTCACCGAATCTGGAGCGCTTCGAAAGCCTGCTCGTCGACGTGGGGATTGCCCGTCGGATCATCGATCAGACGAAGGGCGCTGCGACCATCAGCGTGCGCCCCTGAGGCTCTACGCCTCCCGCAAGTCCCGGGCATTGAAGCCCATCAGGTAGAGCAGGGTGTCCAGCCGCTCGTGGTGATTCAAGCTCATGTGAGCGACTTCTTGCAGCTTTGGCTTGGCGCGGAAGGCAATGCCCAAACCGGCGGTTTGCAGCATGAAGATGTCGTTGGCGCCGTCACCGATGGCTACCGTCTGCTCCAAGGGGCAAGCGTAAGTCAGAGCCATCTCCTTCAGGGCCTCCGCCTTGCGTTCACCGTCGACGATCCTGCCTAGGACTTTGCCGGTGAGTTTTCCGTCCGCGACCTCGAGTTCGTTCGCGAACGCGAAATCGAGCCCGAAACGCGCTTTCAATTCGTCGACGAAAAAGCTGAACCCACCGCTGACCAATCCGACGCGAAAGCCGAATTTTTGCAAGATCTTCACGAAGCGATCGGCCCCCGGGGTGAGCTCGAAGCGCTCGATCAACGAACGCGCGCGGTCGAACGGTAGGCCTTCGAGCAGCTTCACGCGTTCGGCCAAGGCCTGTTTGAAGTCCAGTTCGCCGCGCATCGCCCGTGCCGTGATGGCAGCGACTTGCGGCTTGCAGCCGGCCAGCTCGGCCAAATCATCGATGAACTCGCCTTTTACGAAGGTGGAATCGACATCCATACAGACCAGCCGTTTGCTGCGGCGAAACATGTCGTCGCGCTGCACGGCCAGATCCACCCCGTGCTCCATGCCCAGGCGCAGCAGCAGCCCGCGCAGCTCACTCAACTCGCCTGCGCTGAGCGCGGTGCCGGCCGGCAAATCCACGATCAGCTCCAGGCCGTCGAGCTCGTGCTCGCTGAGCGAGCGAATCTCGCGAATGTTCATGGTGCGTTCGGCCAAAACGCTGCTGATCGCCGCGGTCGCCACACCGTCGCCCAGCGGCCCGAGGACGATGATATTGAGTGAATTGACGTCGGCGCGCGTCTCGTCGTCCGAGGCGCCGAGAAAGGGTGTGGCTTGAATGCGAAGGCCCATTTCCGTCGCCGCGAACAGCAGCTTTCGGAGCGCGTAGGAGTTTCGCGGAATGTCGACGATTGCCGACAGCATCAGATAGCCGTGCAACACGGATTGCGCGATGTTGACCAGCTGCGCGCCTTCGTCTTCGGCGATCACTCGGGTCAAGCGAGCAGTAATACCCGGGCGGTCGTTGCCTGCGATGTGCAAGACCACGCGGTCGGGGTGCTGAGTCGGTGTCATTGGGGCGGCGTAAGCTACTATCGGCCGGATACTTGGCCAAGCGCGGGTTCGTGAGCGGTTCGAGGAGTCGATGTGGGCAATGGAATGCCGATTGTTCTCGCCGAATTGTGCTTGCAGTCGAGAAACCGGTGACCGAAGCTGCAACTCCCAGCGTGAGATCCTCCTTTAGTTCGTTTAGCTCAGCGCGAGTTTGGGGGCTCTGGTTCCTGTTCCTGTGCCTTGTCATTGGGCTATTGCGCCCGGGACGGCTCTGCGCTCAGTCCGCCGCCGCCAGTGCTTCAGCCGCGCCTCCGCCGCCCGCTTCCGTTAGGGCGCTGCCTTCAGCGGCACCAGCACTGCCCGGTTCTGCTGCGGTCCCCGGTTCGGCATCCGCTGCCCCTGCTCCCACACCGCCTTCCGCTTCTGCGGCTGCGTCGGCTGTCGCACCCGAGCTTGCAGCGGAACCCTCGCCGACGCCGAGCGCAACGGCCGCCCCCAGTGAAGCGCCCGCCCCGGCACCCAGCGCGCCACCGAGCGTCAGTGTCGCCGCGCTTCCCAGCGCGCCGCCGAGCGTCAGTGCGGCCCCGGCCCCCAGCGCGTCTGCCGCACCGAGCTCGGTCTCCGCCGTGGTGCGCTTGGCCGACACGCCGGTGTTCACCTTGCTCGTGGCGCGCGGCAACAAGTCCGCCGAGGTGCGTGCCCGTGAAGCGAGTGACGCCCTGCAGCGCGCTTTCAAGGTAGCCAAATCCGCGCCCGTCACTCGCCAGATCGAAGGCGACCTGATGGTCGTGCGGATCGGCCAAATCCCGATCGTCCAACTCAGCCAAGAGGATGCCAACGCCGCGGGTGAGACTTCGCTCGAAGTTTACGCGGCCAGCATCAGCTCCAAAATTCGTGAAGCGCTGGATTCCGAGGATCGACGCGCTGCCGTCGCCAAGGGCGTGTTCTCGGTTTCGCTGTTGGTCTTCTTCGGCTTGATCGCTTTTTACTTGGTGCGCAAGGTCGGCGAGTTCGGCGAGAGCGCGCGCGAATTTTTGGACAATCGCCCCGATCGCGATTTGTCCATCAAGGTGCAGAAGATCGAGTTCGTGCGCCCGGCGACGCTGCGCAGCAGCGCGGCGATGGCCATCAGCCTCGGCAAGTGGCTCGGTCAGGCGCTGATCGCTTACGCGTGGTTGGTGGTGGCGCTGTCTTTGTTCGATGCCACGCGCAACTACACGCAGCGACTGACTGGGTTCGTGCTGTTCCCGGTGTCGCAGCTGATGGAGCGCCTGGCCAGCGCGCTGCCGCTGTTGATCGTGGCGGCCATCGCCAGCCTGGCGGTGTTCGTCTTGGTCCGCTTCGTCGGGCTGTTTTTCGCAAGCGTGGCCCGCGGCGAAACGCCGTTGCCCTGGCTGCCCGCGGACCTCGCCGCGCCCACCAGTGTTCTGCTGCGCTCGGCGATCGTGGTCGCCGCGCTGGTCTTCGCCGGACCGATCGTGACCGGTGATGCCAACGGTTCGCTCGGTCGCTCTGGAGCCGTGCTGCTGGTTGCGCTCGGATTGGCGAGCACGCCCGTGCTCGCGTCCGGCGTCGTCGGCGTGACCGTGCTGTTCGGTCGCCGACTTCGGCTCGGCGAATTTGCCGAGATGGGCGGCATGATCGCGCGCATCTCGGCGATCAACCTGCTCGAGGTTCGGCTCCTGGACGCGCATCGCGTCGAGACCCGCGTGCCGCACTTGTTGTCTTTGGTGCGGCCGCTGCGCGTGCTCGGCATGCACCCTCGGCTCAGTGTCGACGTCGCAGTCGCGTCGAGCGCCGCTCAAGACCGCGCGCAGGAAGTCCTGATCGAAGCAGGGAAGAAGTGCGGTCAAGAACCACGCTTGGATTTGCTCGGTTTCGATCTCGACGGCGCAGTTTATCGCTTGAGCGCGCTGTGTGATTCACTCGAAGCCCGGCAGTCGATGGCCAAAACCGCGCTCACTGATTTGGCTTCGGCCGGGATTGCCCTGGGCCGCTTGCGCGTGGTGGCCGAGTGAACGGAATCGCCTTCCTGCTCGGTCTGTTGGTGCTCTCCTACTTGGGTAGCATCCTGGTTGGCGGTCGTACGATCCGCGGCTTCGGTCTGGCTTCCGGCGCGGAGTACCTCGTACTGGGTTTCCTGGTCGGCCCGCAGGTGCTGTCCGTCGTGGGCCACTCGTTGGTGGAAGCGTTTCAACCGGTGGTGTTGGTGGGCGTCAGTTGGCTCGGGTTGGTGCTCGGGGTGAGCTACCTACGGGTCGGCGAGCGCCGAGTTCCCGTGCCGCACATAGCGCTCAGCATCGCTCTTTCTGCGCTGGTCAGCGCCTGCGTGTCGGCTACCGTGTTTTTCGGCGCGACATACTTCTCGCCCTTGCCACGTATCGAGGTGATCGCGTTCGCCGCGACGGCTGGCATCATCTGCTCCGAGACCACTCGCCACAGCGTGCGCTGGGTCGTGGAGCGCTACGCTGCCAAGGGACCGCTCGCCGACCTCGCCGCGGACACTGCGCGCGCCAGCGCGCTGTTCCCCGCGCTCGCCCTGGCGGTCGTGAGTGCCTGGCTTCCGGGTGCGGCCCTGCCGGCGTTTTCCGTGTTGGAGCGGGTACTGGTCTCGCTCGGGTTGGGCATGGTGCTCGGAGGCACGGCGGCTTTGCTGCTCGGCCGTGAATTCCGGCGCGACGAAAGCTGGGGCATCTTGCTCGGCACTTCGCTGCTCGGTACCGGCGCAGCCACGCGGCTCAACCTGTCGCCCATCAGCACCACGTTTGCCATGGGTCTCACGTTGGCGCTCGTGTCCCGACATAGCGTGGACATCAAAGCCATGATCACGCCCACCGAGAAGCCCGTGTTGCTCCCGGTGCTGCTGCTCGCCGGCGCCTACGTCAACGTCAAGCTGCCGATGCCGCTCTTGGTGCTGGTGGCCACCGCCATCGTCGCCAAGATCTTGGCGCGAGTGTTTTGTGGCGCGCTGCTCTCGCTCACGACCCGATCCGTCAAGGGCGTGGGGCTGGAGTTCGGCGGTAGCATGCTGTCTTGCGGTGCGCTCGGTTTGGCCATCGCGCTTTCGTTCGCGATCCGTCACCCGGGCGTAGTCGCCGACACGGTGCTGCTCGTGGCTTCGGTCGGCGTGCTGCTCGGTGAATGGCTCGGTCCCGGCTCGCTTCGTCGAGCGCTGGCGCGCGCCGGCGAAATCAAGCCAGAAGTTCCGACTGAAGGCCCTCAACCGACGATGCCGAGTGAAGCATGAGCGGACACGGCGGCCCCAAGAAAACGACCGGAACCCGCGCTATTCAGGCGGCAGCGCTGCTGGTTACGTTCGGCGTGCTGTACGGAGTCACTCGCGTCACGCCCGAGCTCGAAACTCACTTGGGCACCGTGACCGCGATCGGCTTCTTGCTGCTTGCGGGTACCTTGATGAGTGAGTTGCTCGAAACCATCGGCTTGCCGCATCTCTCCGGCTACTTGCTGGCGGGCATCATCGGTGGACCGCACATCTTGCACCTGGTGGACCACCACACGGTGACCGAGCTGTCGCCCGTGAACACGCTGGCGCTTTCGCTGATCGCACTCGCGGGCGGCGCGGAACTACGCCTTGACACGTTGCGCTCCGTCGCGCGTGGCTTGGCCTGGGCAACGCTGATTCAAAGCACGTTCGTGCTGGTGTGCGTGGCGTCCGTGTTCTTGGCCATCGCCAGCTTCATTCCCTTTACCCAGGGCATGAACCTCAAGGCGTTGATCGGCGTGGCATTGCTCTGGGGCGTGCTCGCGGTCAGTCGTAGCCCCTCGGCTTGCATGGGCATTCTCTCGCAGACTCGCGCCAAGGGGCCGGTTGCCACGTTTTCCCTCGCCTTCATCATGCTCTCCGACGTCGTGGTCGTGATTCTGCTCGCGACCATGCTGATGTTGGCGCGGCCGTTGGTGACGGGCAGCGGCGGGATCTCGCTCGAAGACTTCACGGTGCTCGGTCATGAGCTCCTGGGCAGCATCGCGGTCGGCGTCACGCTCGGCTTGGGGCTCTCGATCTATCTGCGCCTGGTCGGGCACCAATTGCTCTTGGTCCTGTTGGCCATCGGCTTCGGGTTGAGCGACACATTCGCCTACATTCACGTCGATTCCTTGCTGGCGTTCTTGGCTGCCGGGTTCGTAGTCACGAATCTTTCGGATCAGGGACCCAAGCTGCTCCATTCGATCGAGCAGACCGGCAGCGTCGTGTTCGTCGTCTTTTTTGCCACCGCGGGCGCACACCTCGACATCCCCTTGCTGAGGAAGCTCTGGCCGATCGCCGTCGCGCTCTGCGCCAGCAGAGCCCTCTTCACCATCGTGGCTGGTCGCATCAGCAGTCGCCTAGCGGAAGACCCGCCGATACTTCGGCGCTGGGGTTGGTCCTCGTTGGTCTCGCAAGCAGGGCTCGCGCTCGGGCTGTCGGTGGTCATTGCCAAAGCGTTCCCCGCGTTCGGCGACGGCTTTCGCTCGTTGGCCATCGCCGCCGTCGCCCTGAACGAGATGATCGGCCCGATTCTGTTCAAATTCGCCCTCGATCGCGCCGGCGAAACCGATCACGGCGACCCCGAGGTGCGTCCTAGCCTGCCCCCCGCAGCGGCGATCAAATAAAATTATCTAGTAATTTTAGATAGTTGTAGACATCGTTTAATTCTCCATATTCCCTATTCGCTTAGTAGGGTTATGCTTGGGGCGTTCGCGATGATGATCGACCCCAAAGTGGCGCTTGCCGGATTGTTCGTAGGATTCGTGGTTGGGCTGACGGGCATGGGAGGCGGCGCGCTGATGACGCCGATCTTGGTGCTGCTGTTCAAGGTGCAGCCCTTGGCCGCGGTCTCGAGCGATATCGTGGCCTCCATGATCATGAAGCCGGTGGGCGGTGGCGTTCACTGGCGCCGCGGAACGGTAAACACCCAACTCGTGCGCTGGCTGGTGCTCGGCTCCGTGCCGTCTGCTTTCCTCGGTGTCCTCCTGCTCAAAAGCAGCGGTCAGGGCGAAGCGCTGCAGCACCACGTGAAAATTGCGCTCGGTGTCGCGTTGTTGGTCGTTGCATTGGGGCTGATCATTCGACCGTTGCTCAGCCGCGGTCGCCAAGCGGGCGACAGCATCGAGCCGCTGGTGGTGAAGAAAGCGCAGACGGTGCTGATCGGCATCGTGGGTGGTTTGGTCGTCGGTCTCACCTCGGTCGGCTCCGGTTCGTTGATGATCATTCTGCTATTGGTGCTCTACCCAAAGCTGCGGCTGTCCGAGCTGGTGGGCACTGACCTGGTGCAAGCGATCCCGTTGGTCGCTTCGGCAGCGCTCGGCCACGCTCTGTTCGGCGATTTTCAGCTGGCACTCACCGCGTCGATCCTAATTGGCAGCATCCCCGGGGTATTCATCGGAGCGCAGTTGTCGTCACGCGCGCGGGACGCAGTGATCCGCCCGGCGTTGATTTTGGTGCTGCTGGGCTCGTCGCTGAAGCTCCTGGGCAGCAGCAACGCCGTCCTCGCATTGGTCATCGCCGTGTTCGCGGCCGCCTACCTGGCCGTACGCAACAGCGAGCAGCGCCAAGCTCGGCTGGCCTTGAAGCTCCGCTGACGTTTGTGGGGGGAATGCCCCCCGGATCAAAAAATCGGTGACTTCGATCTGCATTTGCGGGCAGAAAGTGATCGCTCGCGCTCGCTGATCCACACTTGATCGATCGAAATGAGCTTGCTCATGGCGCCCACCCCCACGACCTCGGCGAGTCAAGACGACGCTGCCGAGTTGACGGCGTTGGCACGGCTCGCTGGCAGCGGGGACCCTGGGGCGACCCGGCGCTTCCTCGATCGAGTGTGGCCAACGCTGGCGCGTGTGGTCAATGGTGTGCTCGGCGCGCGTCACCCGGAGGTCGATGACGTAATCCAGCAGTCGCTGATCGCGGTGCTCCAGGCGTTGAGCGCGTTTCGTGGCGAGTGCCATCCGGCTGGTTATGCCTCTCGAATCGCATTGCACGTCGCACTGCGCGCTCGGCGCAACGCGGCCGTGCGCCGGGCACGCAGCCAGACCCTAGCTCAGATTTCCGCGGCCGACCCGGACGCACACTGGCCTGGATGTGACGTCACGGCCGAGCGCCGCAAGCGGGTGATGCGCGACCTACTTGGCGATCTTCCCGAAGAGCAAGCGGACGCTCTGGCGCTGCGCGTGATGTTGGGTTGGTCTTTGGAAGACGTTGCGCAGGCGACGGGCGCGCCGCTCAATACCGTGCGTAGTCGCGTCCGCCTCGCGAAAGAGGCTCTACGCCGCCGGATTGAAGCCGATCCACTGCTGGCCGATCAGTTGGAGGTTGCGCCATGAAGGTCGTAGACATCCACCCCGAAGAGCTGATCGACAAGCTCCATGAAGGTGCGCTGACGGCCGCGGAGCGCGAACGCTTGGACGTCCATCTGGCGCAATGTGCGGCCTGTCGCTTCGAGAGCGCGGTTCGAGCAGACCTCGCTGAAGACGTTCCTGCCCTCGAGCAGCGTCCACAATTGACGTCTCCGAGCAGCGCCGCGCGTGAGCGCACGTTGGCCCATGAGGCCCCGGCGCCGCGAGTGAAGCCCACACTTCGCGCACGCTCGCGCCGCCGCTGGCCGTTGGCCATGCTCGCCGCGGCGCTCGTCTTGTCCGCCGGCGGCGCGATGGCTGCTGTGTTCACGGGCGCGGTAGGCGGGCATTGGCTCGGACGCTCACCGCAACCAAAGCCAGTCGAATCCAGCGCGCGAGTCGCTGCCGCCAAGCCCCTGGCGAAGCCGAAGCGCGCCGTTCTGGCGCCGGTCTCCCAGGGCGCGCATGGAATCGAAGGGGTGGCGAGTGCCGCGCCGGTTGCCTCTGCACCGTCCGTTGCGATCGAGGCGCCGAGCCCCGTCGCGGCGAGCGGTCCGTCCGTGCCGGCGGCGGTGCAGCCGCGAGCGAGCGACCTCGTGCCCAGCGCGCCTGCGCGCGTGCGCGCTTCGCTCAGCGCGTTACCCGCGGTGCTCCCCAGCACGAACTCCGTGAACGCGTCGGAGCCGCGCGTCGATGCCGCATCGCGCGTCGATGCCGCGTCGCTGTTTGCCGACGCCAATCGTGCACGGCGCGACGGCAATTGGGATCGCGCGGTGGGCTTGTACCGCGCGCTTCAGGGCCGCTATCCAAACTCTTCGGAGAGCGAACTTTCGCGCGCGTTGCTCGCCCAGATGCTGCTCGATCGCGGCAATCCCGAGGCCGCGCTGGCGGGCTTCGATCGCTACCTGTCAGCAGACACGCCGGTGTTGAGCGCTGAAGCGCTGGTCGGTCGAGCCCGTGCTTTGGAGCAGCTCGGCAAATCGACGCAGGCGGCGGCCGCTTGGCGACAGGTCCAGAGCCGCTTTCCCGGCTCGGTCCATGCGCGCTTGGCCGCGACTCGGCTCGCGGCGCTGGGCACGCGGTGAATTGGCGGCAAATAGCCGGCTACTGGGCGGCTGCGAGCGTGCTGGCCCTGAGTTCGGCCGCGCTTGGCGTCGAACCTCCGCCGCCGATCGTGCGCGTGTACGTCGCAGGTTCGCCCGAGGCGGTGAGCGGCTCTCGCGACGCCATCCAAGATCTTTGTTCCCGCTCCAATGTCGCGGTCGTGGTGCGCGACGCAGCGGGCGCCGACGAAGCATTGCTTTCGACTTCGCGCGCGCCGGGTCTGGCCGAGGCCTACGTCGATTTGCGCGGGGGCACGCCGCCGCGGGTGGTCGTGGTCGATGCGGAAAGTCGTCAGGATCTGGAGCGTCGCACCTTGCCCGAAGGCGCATCGCTCGAGATTTCGATCGAGACCATGGCCCACGTAGTGTGCGCGGCCGTGGAGTCGTCTTTGGCTGCTCGCACAGCGGCGGCCGTCAAAGCGGTCCCGGCTCCCAAAGCAGAAGAACCGACCAGGCCGGAGCGACCACCCGAGCGCGCCGCGCGTGCCCAGCGCTGGGAAACCCGGGCCAGCCTGTTTGCGGCGGGTGCCAATTTTGGTTCCGGTTTTCACGCCGGCGTTGGAGCGGGCTTCGGCTTGAATCATGGTCAGGCACCCTGGCATTTCGGGGCAATTTTTGGGCTGATCGGCTATCCCACCGCCGATGTGCACGGTGCCAACGGATTGGCCGACTTCGAACTCGTGGGGGTGCGCGCCGTGCCCCTGCTGGAATGGCAAGCCGCGTCGCCGCTGACCGTCTTTACCGGCGTGGGTGGAGGTTTGGACTGGATTCAAGTCAGCGGCGAGCAACCGCCACCCGGGTCGATGTCGAGCCCGCCCGAGCAAGTGCTGGAGCCCGTGGCGACCGGCACGCTCGGGCTCAGATTGATGCTGGGGCGCGGGATCAGTGCGCTGCTAGCGTTCGATGTGGACGTAGCGCTCTCGCATCACAGCTACGTCGTGCAAACCCCCGACGGATATCAGCCCTTCTTCGAGCCCTCACGCGTTCGACCGATGGCTTTGGCCGGGCTCTCGCTGTCACTCGGCGGTGAGGGCGAGCCACGGGTGGCGCACAACGAGGTGCGACGATGAGCCCCGGTCGATTGCGCGCGCTCCTGGGTCTGTCACTCGTCGCTGCCATCGGCGCCTGCGAGGGAGGCCAGGTGATCGTTTTCGTGCCCGCAGAGGGGGGCTCGGCGGGGAGCCCCGCGGGCGCGGGAGGAGCTCAGGCGGGCAGTTCTGCCGGTGTGGCGGGGACAGGGGGTAGCGCGCTGGCTGGCTTGGCGGGCATGGGAGGAAACCCGCTCGACCGCGCCTGCCAGAGCAACGACGATTGCGATCTATCGTGGTTCTGCGAAAAGCAAGATTGTCGAGATCTCACGGGCGTGTGTTCACCAATCCCGATCTTGGATGACACGCACTTGCAGCCAGTTTGCGGCTGCGATCGCATCACGTATTGGAACGACACCTTGCGCCAAGTGGCCCGCGTTTCTGCAGCCCGGCCCAATTGGTGTGGGCCGGACGCATTGCATTGCACGAGCGGTGATGAGTGCGGGCCATTCGGAGCTTGCCGGCAAATCTTGCCCGACCCGAGCTATTGCGGCGGTTCGCCAGGTACAGGCCAGTGCTGGGCGATTCCGAGCGATTGTGGCTCACCCGACGATATGCCGCAGTACTTGCCATGCCCACCGCCGCCTGGCTCCCCGGCGCCGGACTGCATGACGATGTGCCAGGCGCTGCAAGCGGGTCGCCCCTACTTGCAAGCGTTCAAGCCCGAGTACTGCACCCGTTGATTGTCGCAAAATTCGCGGTCGGGCGTCCGCTCACTCGGAAAATTCCAGGCGCAAAAAAGGTCGGAAGATTTTGATCGATCTTCACCGGTACGTCACACAATCGCTACGTGAAGTTCCCGAGCCGTTGGCAAACCCATTCCGCAGTCCTTCTTCCCATTTGTGCCCTCATTTTCGCTGCTTGCGGCGGATCGAGCGATAGCCCGGCCGGTTCCGCTGGCGCGGCCGGAACGTCCGCCAACCCCGCGGCCGGTGGCAGCGGCTCCGGTGACCCGAACAAGGTGGTCGGTTCATTTCAGGTCAAGCTGACCCCGGCGAGTGATCTCGGCGCGGCCTCGACCACGGTGGTCGGTAAAATCTACGACGGCGTCACGCCGATCACGACCATCTGGGAGAGTCCGCAGGACGACGGCGACTGCACGCTCACCACGCCGCGCGTTCCGTATTGTTCGACGACCTGCGGCGGCAGCGCCGCATGCGTCGAAAACGATACCTGCCTCGCGTACCCCACGGCTCATAGCGCGGGCACGGTCACCATGACCGGACTCGTTGCCACGAGCGGCGCTGCACCGCTCGACCTGACGCTGGTTTCGAACACCTATCAAGCGCCGCCCAGCGTGCCGCTCGCGTTTCCGCCCTTCGCCGAAGGCGACGCAATCGGTTTGGCGGCCAAGGGCGAGTATTTCCCGGCCTTCACCTTGAGCGCAAAAGGCATCGCGCCTCTCGTCCTCGCGAGCGGCGAGCTTGCGCTGAAGACCGGCCAACCGCTGACTCTCAATTGGACCAAGGGTAACGAGAGCTCGGCCAAGATCCACGTCAAGCTCGACATCAGCCATCACGGCGGCAGCAAGGGGCAGATCGAGTGCGACACGACCGACTCGGGCTCGCTGTCGATTGGCGCCGCACTCGTCACCAAGCTCTTGAACTTGGGTGTCGCCGGATTCCCGACCGTGATCGTGACGCGCCACACGATTGGCTCCACGGTGATCGCTCCGGGTCGCGTCGAACTCGAGCTCTCGTCGACCGTCGAACAAGGGGTGACGATCGACGGCCTGAAGTCCTGCACCGACAAGGCGGACTGCCCGAGCGGCCAAGAGTGCCAGAATGATTTGACCTGCAAATGAGCGCGCAACGCATCGTGGCTCGCGTTCATGAATTTCTGGTGCTGTTCGCGCTTTCGTGCGGTGCGCTGGCCGCGTGCGGCAGCTCGTCGGATTCGGACGCGCCTTCCACGGCCGTGGTCGAGGGGGTCTGCAAGATCGACCCCAGTGAGATCATGGACGGCACGGCGTCGACTCAGTTTCTCGAGCGCATCGACTGCTCGTCGGACTTTCGAGCGTTGGGCTCCGAGCCGATCGACGCGAGCATTCCCGGGGCGCGCTCGGTGAAGGTGATTCTGGATACTGCAGATTCGAACCACCAGTACTTCCAAAATAGTGTGCTCTACAAAGTACACTACGACTTTGCGTCCACGCACTTGTCCGGCAACGGCTTGCCCGTAGTTCCGTCGCTCGCGGAGTTCAACACTTCCCAATACTACCAGCCTGATCGCCGCTTCGTGTTGGGCGCAGTGACCTACTACGACGGCCCCAAGGTCTGGGCACTCGAGCTTGCACCCTATGACACGGCCAGCGCCACGATGATTGAAATGCTGTTCCGCAGCGTGAAGTCGCGTGCATTCTTCGGCCCCGGGCTCAAATTGCACCCGACCTCCGACGCCGTTGCCCTGGAGGCCAAAAAGCTGCCCAAGGACATCCCAGTCGTCAGCACCGACGAGCTGTATCAGGGCATCACCTATCAGCCGCTCGTGCTCTCCACCGGTGTCGGACGCTTGCGGTTCGAGACCATCGACAAGATCGACGAGGCGGCCATTTCTTATACCGACATCGTGGTCGTCGACTCGGCGCCGAACGACATTCCGGTCGTGCAGGGGCTGATCTCCCAAGACTTTCAGACTCCGCTCTCGCACGTGAACGTGCTCTCGGCGAACCGCAAGACGCCCAACATGGGCCTGCGCGGCGCGATGTCGGACCCGACGCTTCGCGGCTTGGAAGGTAAACTGGTGTCGCTCACCGTCGGCGCACTCGCCTACGACGCACATGAAGTTTCGCAAGCCGAAGCGGAAGCGTTCTGGAACTCACACAAGCCCACGCCGGTAACGCTGCCCAAGGTCGACCTGTCCAACACCGAGCTGAAGGACATCGGCGACGTCACGCCCGAGCCGGAAGCCGGAGGCTCGCTGCGCGATGCCATCAAGACCGCGGTCCTCAGCTACGGCGGGAAGGCGGCGCAATACTCGGTGCTCTCACGCACACCGGGCGTGCCCATCGACAAGGCCTTCGCGATCCCCGTGTACTGGTACTACGAGTTCATGGAGCGCAACGGGCTGTTCGACAAGCTCGCCGCGCTACAGGCAGACAAGGCCTTTCAGACCGATTCGCAAGTGCGCTTCGAAAAGCTCTCTGCGTTCCAGGCCGACGTGCAAGCAGGCACGTTCTCGCCGGAGCTCCAGCAAGCGCTGATGGCCAAGATCGAGAAAGACTATCCGAATCACGTGATTCGCTTCCGCACCAGCACCAACAGTGAAGACCTGGACGGCTTTCCCTGCGCAGGTTGTTACGACTCGGCCAAGGGCGACCCGGCCAAGGGCGTGGATGACGTGCTGAACGCGATCAAGTTCACGTATTCGACGGTCTGGAAATTCCGCACCTTCGAGGAGCGTGCGTACTACAGCGTGGACCACCACAGTGTCGCGATGGCGCTCTTGGTGCACAATAACTTTCCGGACGCGTACGAAAAAGCCAACGGCGTGGCGATTACCGCCAACCCGTTCGACGAGAGCGGTCTCGAACCCGCGTTCTACATCAACGTCCAGTTCGGCGGAAAAGTCGAGGTGGTCGCACCACCCGCCGGCACGACCTCGGATCAGATCCTGTATTTCTTCGACAACCCGAACCAACCGATCACCTACCTCGCGCATTCGAATATCATCAGCGCGGACAGCACCGTGCTCTCGCGTGATCAGGTGCATTCACTGGGCGTCGCGCTCGACGCGATCCATGAACGCTTCTCGCCTGCTTACGGCCCCGCTGCCGGCAACAAGGGCTTTTACGCCATGGACATCGAGTTCAAGTTCTCCAACGAGGCCGATCCGAGCAAGCCGGCGACGCTCTACGTCAAGCAGGCTCGCCCCTATCCAGGCCGCGGGAACTGAGGCGCGCCTTGTCGCACGACACCACCGCCGACCCACAGCTGCTGTTCGACGCCCAAAAGGCGCGCACGGCAGCTGCCGAAGACCGACGCTCGGGTCCGCGCCATCGCGCGCCGATGCCCGCGGTCGGCGCGGTGCCGTCGATTCGCACCGTCTTCGAACGCTTCGAGCTCAAGTACTGGGTGACCGAGCCCTTGGCGCAGCGCGTGCTCGATTTCGCGTTGCCGTACCTGAAGCGTGACGCGCATGCGACGACTCGTGAAGCGCAGCGCAACACCACCATGTACCTCGACACGCGCGGTTTCCGCTTCTGCGAAGACCACATGAACTTGTCGCCTGATCGCTCGAAGTTGCGCATTCGCGCCTACGGACGGCCGTACAGCAAGCTCGCCTTCTTCGAGGTCAAGCGCAAGGTCAAGACCATCACCATGAAGGAGCGCTTCGCGCTGCCGATCGGCGAGGTCGAAAACGTGCTCACACGGCGTCCGATCGGTTGTGAGGTGTCGGAGGCAGCGCGGCGAACCCTCGCTGATTTCACGCTGCAAATGTGTCTGCATCGCGCCGAGCCCAAGCTGTTCGTGGCTTGTTTTCGCGAGGCGTTCGAGTCACGCGTGCCGGCAGAAGACGTACGCATGACCATCGACCGCGAGCTGGTCTACCAACACTCTGCGGGGTTTTCCTTCACTCCGAATGAGCGAAACTGGATCGACATTCACGAAGGCGACGATTCGCGTCCGGCCTTCGGGCAGCGCCGAGCCATGCTCGAGCTCAAATTCAACGGCACGCCGCCTCGCTGGATGGTCGAGTTGGTGCGGCACTTCAATCTACAGCGTGAGGCGTTCTCGAAGTACACGACCGCCGCGCTGCAACTGCGTGGGAGACTTTAGTCATGGGTACGCGCGTCGGCTGGGACATCGCTCTCGCTTCGCTGCTCTTGTCATTCGCGACGTCGATGGTGATCGCCACGGTGTACACCATCACCTATCACGGCATCGGCTATCTCCGGAGCTTCGTGCAGACCATCGCGCTCGGCGGTTTGGTTGCGGCACTCGTCATGCTGGCGATTGGGGATGACGTGGCTCGCGGGCTGGGCATGGTCGGCGCGCTGACCTTGATTCGCTTTCGCACCACGCTCAAAGACACGCGCGATCTCATCTTCATGTTCGCCTCGCTCGGCATCGGCGTCGCTTGCGGCGTGCAAGCGTTTGCCGCGGCGCTGCTGGGCACGGCCATGTTCTGTTTGGCGGCCATGTACCTCACCTGGTCGGAGTTCGGCTCGCGGCTACAATTCGACATCATGCTGCGCTTTCAGGGCCCAGCCGACGCCGAGCACGCCGAGCAGGTGCGCTCCGTGCTCAACCGCTATTGCCGTGGCCTGTCGTTGATCGATCTGCGCAGCGCGGGCGACAACCTGCAGGAGTTCGCCTATCACCTGAAGCTCAGCAAGGCGGGCACCGAGACCGCGCTGATGCGAGATCTCGAGCGCGTGCCCGGGGTCGGAGCTGCTGCAATGTTTACCCGTGACGCATCGTTGGAGCTTTGAGTGTTGCTGGCATCTTCGTCCCCCTGGCTCGACGCGGTGCGTGCCGCCCCACGCCGTTTGCTGTACGCAGTCTCCGTGGTCGGTGCGGTTCTCGGCTTTCTCGCGCTGACCCACGGCAAAGGCCTGGGCAATAGCGGCAACGCCGTCGCCTACGTCGAGGCCATTCACTACGTCGTTTCGCCCATCGCGCTCGGACGCATCGACAAGCTGAGCGTGCAGGTGGGGCAACACGTCAAGGCCGGCGAACCCGTCGCGGTCATGGACGGGCGAGATCTGCAGGCGGCGCGCGAAAAATCCGTGCTGCAGCTGGCGCAGCTGGAAGCAGAGGTGATCGCCTCCACGCAGGACCAAGAGTTCCAAGTGACACGTAGCGAGCTGTGGGTGCTCAAGGCGCGCGCGGATGAACGAGGTGATCGCGCCGCCCTGGCGCAAATCAGCGAGCGCATGCAACGCTTGGACGGTCTGCTCGACAAGCAAATGATTCCCGCGGCGCAAGCCGAAATGGCGCGCGAGAAGCAAAAGGAGCTGTCTGCACGCGTCGAGACCTTCGACCAAGCCAAGATGCGCGGCCAAGCCGGTCTCGGTCAAACGGGCGCAGGCAATCACGATCATTTGCGCGCGGTCAATGCGCACGTGGAACCCGCGCGGCGGGCCGTCGAGGTGCAAAAGGCGGCGATTCGCCAGCTGGACTTGCAGATCGAGCAATTGACCTTGCGCGCCCCGAGTGACGGCGTAATCACACTGATCACCCATCGTCCGGGCGAAATCGTAGCCGCCGGTAGCGAGGTGGTCAGCCTCGTCAGCGCTCGCCCGGGCGTACTCATGGTCGAGCTGTCCGAAGGCATGGCGGCCCGTGCCAAGCTGGGACAAGGTGTATCCGTGCGTTCCAAGGAGCTGTTTTCGCGTGCCCTGCACGGCCACGTGATCGAACTTGCCCCCGAGGTAGACGAGATGTTCCCGCGCGCGCGGCCGTCGCCAGGCATCGCCGCGTGGGGACGTCGAGCAGCGATACAACTCGACGGCGGCGGCGAAGTGCTGCCCGGACAGGCATTCAGTGTTTCGCTGGACTGAAGCCAAGGACTGGCTTAGGTCGCGTCGCAAGGGAGGTTTGCTGCCCGCGTGTGTCGGTATGGTCGCATGCGCCGCGCTGATCGCGCCGATCAAGGTGCCCCGAGAGATCTCCGAACGGACCGGGCTCGAGCTGTCCGGCGCCGCATGGTCACCGGCTCTCTCGCGCTACGTCCTGGTCTCGGACGACATCAACGAAGAGGGCGCCAAGCACACCCCGCGCTTGTTTACACTTTCCGAGGCGGGACAGCTCGACTCCACTCCAATCAAGATCGAGGGCATCAGCGAGCTGAACGATCCGGAATCGATCACCGCAGGTCCGGACGGTACCTTCTTCATTTGTACCTCGCATTCGTTGAACAAGAAGGGGCATCTGCCGGAGAGTCGCCGGCGGCTGCTTCAGATCTCCTTGGCAGCGGATCGCAAAGCCAACGTCATCGGTCAGGTGGACCTGAGCGCGGCGCGTACGGCAGATGGCAAGCCGCCCTGGGGTGACGCTGGTACACTCGACATCGAGGGCATCGCGTATCGCGAGGGCGCGCTGTTCATTGGTCTCAAGTCGCCGCTCCAGAGCGACGGCAGCGCGAGCATCTTGCGTCTGCCCGACGTAGCGACGGCAGTCAAGGCGGGGACGGTTCCCGCGGGTGCGCTTTCGCTCTGGTCGCGCGGGCGTTTCTGCGTTCCACACGAGGGCAAATCCGTCTGCGAAGGCATCGCGGATCTGGCATTTTTGCCCGACGGCAGCTTGCTGCTTGCCGGCAACGCGCCGAAGGGCATGCCGAGCGACGGCGGCGGTTCGCTCTGGAAGCTGGAGGCGGCGAACGGCACGCCAAAGCTGCTCAAGCGCTTCGATGGCCTGAAACCCGAAGGCATTGCGCTGGCGCCCGATCACACCTCCGCCATCGTGGTGTTCGACACGGACGGGCGGCTGCCGCTATGGATTCGCTGGCCACTGTGACCATGAAATTCCTTAGTCAAGTTTCGCTCGTTGCATTGTTCGGTCCACTGGTGTTGGCCCCGGCCGTAGCGCGCGCGCAGGACGCTGCGCCCAGCACGACGCGCAGCGAACTCGCGAGCGAGGATGCGCTCGTTCAGTTTGCAATGGCTCACAATCCGGATCTGCGTGCCGCGCATTGGGATCGAGACGTTGCAGCAGCCTCGCTGACGAGCGTTTCGGCGTTGAACAATCCGGTCGCGCGCGGTGAGTGGCTGCACGTGCAGTCGCCGACCGATTTTGGTTGGGGTGTCGGTCTGGAGTGGGCGCCACCTCAGCCTGGAGTCTACGGTTCGGTCAAGGACGCCGCGCGCGCCCAAGTGCGCGCAGTCACCGCGGATTTCAGCGAGCGGCGTGCGGAATTGGAAGCCGCAGTCCGCCTTCGCTACGCGCAAATCGCTGCCCTGACCGAAGAGATCGCGCTCGCCGAAAAATCGGTCGAAACGCGGCGGTCCGTGCACCAGACCATCAAAGAGCGCGTGAGCCATGGTGCCTCCAGTCGCATCGATCTGAGCTTGGTAGCCGTATCACTGGCGCGCGGTGAGCAAGAACGCGATCTGCTGCTCTTGGCTCGGGAGACCGAGATCACGCAGCTCGAAGCGCAAGTGGGTTTGCCGCCAGGTCAGTCGCTGGCGTTGACGCCGCGGCTGACGACCGACGACACCGGACGAGCGACTCGTGCCTCGGCGCAACGCCCGCAACTGCAGGCTGACGCTGCGCGCGCCGACGCCGCCGATTCGACGCTGTCGGCCGAGCGGGCCAAACGCTGGCCGTGGCTCGCCGTGCAAGCGCGATATCGCAAACACGACCAATCGAACCACCCAGACGACGTGACACTCGGCCTGGAGGTCACTCTTCCCATCTTCAACCAAAATCCGGGGCCGATCGCGGCCGCGGAGGCGTCGCGTCACGCGCTGCGTGACGTCGCCACGGCGCATCGCCTAGGAATCGAACGCGACGTGCGCGTGCTGCGCGCCGAAAGCGCGCGACGACGAGAGATCGCCGAACACTATGCGCAGTCGATTGCGCCGGTGCTCGACGAGCACGCCGCGTTGGTCAAGCAAGCGCTGTCTGGCATGGAACTCGATCTGACAGCGCTGCTCACGGCCGAAGACATGGTGACGCGGAGCGGTATCGAGTATCTGGAGGCGCGCCTAGCCCAGCGCAAAGCGGAGATTTCGCTCGCTCGCGCGCTCGGTGAATACGGCCGCGCCACGGGGGGGAAGTGATCCGCGTTGCTTGTGCCCTTTCCGTCGTTGCGGCGCTGCTCTCGGCTTGTCAGACGGATGATTCTCCCGCAAGCCCCGACATCGACAGCGGCCTATCGGACGGCACCAGTATGACCCGCCCGTTGACCCTGCAGCTCGTGGCCGAGAAAAAGCTGTCGAAACTATTGCCGACGAAGGACGTCGATCACTACGAGGCCAGCGGTCTCGCGGCTTCAGGCGGAATGCTCTATGTCGCATCCGATAACCTGACCAACATTGCGGCCATCGATACCTCGCTGAACAAGGGCAAACTCGGCCCCGGCGAGGCGGTCGACTCTCAATACGAAGCGATTACGGCTACTGACGACGGTCGCTTCTTCGCGATGATCGAGCCCGCGAGCGACGACGGTGCCGCCGAGGTTGCCGAACTCGGCGCGGACACGGCCTACGTGGGCCAAAGCATGACGGACGCGACCTTCAAGCACGCCAACAAAGGCTTCGAGGGGGCGGCTTGGTTGCGAGTTTCCGGCAAAGAGTACTTGCTGGCTTTGTGTGAAAACAACGACTGCAAGGACGACGACAGCTCCCCAGGTGAAGGACGCGTTCGGCTGCTCAGTTCGGTGGCTGGCGTGTGGACCAGCCAGAAGAGCCTGAAGTTGCCAGAATCTGCAGGTTTTCTGAATTATTCCGACATCGCCTTACAGAGCAACGGGGACGGCAAGTACACGGCGCTGGTCGTCTCTCGTAAGTCCTCGCTGCTCTGGCTCGGGACGCTGTCGACCTCGGACTGGGCGTTCACGGGTCCGAGTACGTTTTACACCTTCCCGCACGACGCGGACGGCGCGGTCCAATACTGTTCGGTCGAGGGCGTCACGTTCCTCGGTCCGAGCGTGATTGCCGCAGTTTCAGACAAGAGTGACGGCAGTAAACCGTGCACTGACCGAGAAGAATCGATTCACATTTTCCAAATGCCGCAGTGAACGCGGTCGACTCATTGCCCCGAGGAACCCATGTCCAGGTTTATTGCTCTCTCACTGCTCGCGCTCGCTGCCTCGACGGCTTGTTCGAGTGACGGAACCGCGCCCTCAACGCCCAGCAATTCGAGCGCGTCCGTAGCATTCAACGAGATCAGCGCCGCCGGCGATGAATGGCTCGAGCTCTACAACACCGGTTCGAGCGATGTCGATCTCAGCAACTACGCCATCGCCGATACGGACAAGACGAGTGGCGCACCGCGCACGACCAAGGCCATGCGCTTCCCATCGGGTACGAAGCTGCCCAAGGGCGGCTTCGTGCTCGTGCTCTTGGGCAAGAGCAATTCGACGCCGGGGCCGTATTCTGCGGACGCCTGCTTGCCGGGCGTGGCCGTGGGTTGCTTTTACGCGTTGTTCTCGGTCAGCCAGACGCGCGGCGAGGCGGTGCACCTGCTCGCGCCCGACAACACCAGCGTCGCGAACGTCATTTATCCAGCAAATCTCGAGTTCGAGGCCGGTACGGACTCGAGCGCTTGCCGTATTCCCGACGGTACGGGAGAGTTTACGACTTGCACGCAGTCGCCCGGTGCCGCTAATCACGCGCCCTGATGAGCGGGAGCGGTTCGATCAGCAGCACCGTCATTGCGCTTGCATTCGTAAGCGCGGTGCTCCCGCAGCTCGCCTGTTCAGAGCTCGCTCCGCGCTCTCACTTCGAAGAGTCTACGCCTACCGCGCACCACGCACCTGCGACGCCGACGTCAGTTGCTAGCGAGCCGGTTGCGATCGACGGCGGGAGCGAGACCCAGGACGCTGGTCAAATGGCGCCCTCGACACGCTTCGTGATCATCGGCGACTACGGGTTGTCCGGACCGAACGAAGCCAACGTTGCCGCGCTGGTCGCTCGCTTGAAGCCAGACTTCGTGATCACCACCGGTGACAACAACTATCCTTTGGGCGAAGCAGAAACCATCGACGAAAACATCGGGCGCTATTTTCACGAGTTCATTGCACCCTACCGCGGGAAATTCGGGGCCGGCGCCGAGCAAAATCGATTTTTCCCGAGCTTGGGCAATCATGACTGGTACGCAACGGGTGCGCAGCCGTTCTTGGATTACTTCTCGCTACCCAACAACGAACGCTACTACCAGCTCGTGCGGGGTGACGTAGAGTTGTTCGCTTTGGACAGCGACTTCGCCGAGCCCGACGGCAACACCGCTGACTCGAAGCAGGCGCGCTGGCTGCAAGCTCGGTTAGGTGCCGCCTCGGCGCCCTGGCGGCTGGTGTTCTTTCATCATCCGCCGTACTCGTCGGCCGCGGTGCATGGCTCGACACTCGAGATGCGTTGGCCGTTCGCCGAGTGGGGCGCCAGCATCGTATACGCCGGCCACGACCATACTTACGAGCGGCTCAGCGTCGACGGGTTTCCTTACATCGTCAACGGCGTCGGTGGCAGTGATCTGTACTCGATCGTCGAGCCGATCCCGGGAAGCCTCGTGCGTCACGCAGACGTTCATGGCCTCGTGCTCGTGACCGCCACTGCCAGCGACTTCGTGAGTCGCTTCCTCGATGCGCGCGGTGAAGAGCTGGACGTGTTCAGCTTGCACCGAGAGTGAGCCGCGCTGCGCGGAATCGCGGAGTTCATCCGGATATTTGCCGGCTTTTCTCGGCCCGCGTCAGTTGTTAGGCTGAGCCTCCAATTGGCTCCAAAGTCCCTCGCCGAACCCTTGGCGCCACGCGCTGAGCGTGCGCCTCGTCCTTGGCTGCTGCTCTGTTGCGTGCTGGTCGTCGTGCTCGGCAGCTACCTGCCGGTGCTGGGCGCGCCGCTGGTTTGGGACGACGTTCACCTGATTGAGCGGACGCCGTTGGTTCAGACGCTGCACCCGTTGTCCGAGTATTTCAGGCAAGGATTTTGGCAAGCTGACGACCTCGCCCAGGGGCGCATCTACTATCGGCCGCTGACCATTCTCAGCCTGGCGCTGGACTTTGCGGTGTACGGCAATACACCCGCTGGTTTTCATCTCACGAATCTGGCGATCCACCTGGTCTCGACGGGGTTGCTTTTTTGGCTGCTGCGAACTCGCGGCTGCGGAGGGTATGCGGCCGTGCTCGGCGCCGCGCTCTGGGCACTCCATCCGCGGCTAACCGAGGCCGTGGCCTGGATTTCGGGTCGAACCGACGTGCTGGCTACGTTTTTCGTGCTCTGCGCGCTACTCGTCCGCGCTCGCGATGGCAGTTTGCGACGAACGGCGAGTGCGCTCCTGCTGCTGTTCGGCTTGCTGTGCAAGGAGGTGGCTTTGGCCGGCGTGGCCGCGGTGCTGGTCGAGGATTGGGTGGCAGGCGGTCCCGTCGTCGTTCGCTTGCGGCGCATGCTGCCGACCGGCGTCGCGCTCGCGGTGTACGCCGTGCTGCGAGAAAGCGTGACCGGAGCGGCGCGACACGGCGCGCATTCGCTCACTCGGCAAGTCGTCGCGGCCGCGGCAGCGATCGGGCGCTACTTGGTCATGCTGCTCACTCCCTGGTTTCCCAGCCTGCAAATTGGCAGGCTGGATCGACCTGGTATTTTCTACACGCTGCTCGGTTGCGTGGCGCTGATCGCGGCTGGTTATTGGGTCGTCCGGAGGCGGTCGCGCATCCGCCGCGAGCAACTGCCTCCACTGGCGCTCATGCTCGTGGCGCTTGGTCTGGTGCTGCACCTCGTGCCGATCGTCGTCAACGTGATCGCGGCCGACCGTTTTCTGTACCTGCCACTGATTGGCTTGACGCTGCTACTCGCTCCGGTTGGCGAGTCGAAGAACTGGCGCCTGCTCGTTGCCGGCTGTGCGCTCGCGGTTTCTTTCGCGGTAGCCAGCTTCGTTCGCACTGATACCTGGTCGGACGAAGTGAAGCTCTGGACCGAAACCTACCAAGCCAATCCCGACAATCAGTTGATCTCGTGCACGGAGCTCGGCAGATTGTACGCGCGGGTCGGGTTGCTGGAGCACGCGTATTCCATCGACGAGGGCTGTCACGACACGAGCTACAACCGGCGTGCGCTGAGCAACAACGCCGCCGCGGTCCTAGCGCGAAGCGGGCGCTTCGACGCGGCGATTCGCGAGATTGGAGGCTTCAGTCCCGCGTTGGGCGGAGAGCCCGTGTTTGGTCTGAATCTGGCGATATTCCGCAGCTATCTCGCGGATTTTCCCGGCGCGCGCGCAGAGCTTGCGCGCGTCCTTTCGCTCGACCCAAACTACGCCGATGCGCTCGAACTTCAGAAGAAGCTGCCCGAGCTCGAACGCGAGCGAAAGCGTGTCGATGCGCTGCCCGAAGCTACCCCGGCAGCCGAGAAGGCGAGGGCGCTCGCCCAGCTGGGGTTGACGATCCCAGCTCTCGACGCCTGGCGTGTATGCCTGGAGCACGCCGACACCGCGCGTGCCCAATTCGAGGAAGCGCTTTGGTTTGCGCTGGCGCACGGCGACGCGCATACCACGGTCGACTTCCATCACCGATATCGGGTTCGTTTCCCTGACGGCGGCGATCCGCAACTGGAGATCGCATTCGCTGCCCAGCGCGATCTCGCGCAGCGTCTTCTGGAAGTTTGGCCTCGCTTGAGTCTGCCGCTGCATTCACTGCCGAGCTGAACGGCAACGGGCCACGCGGAGCGGAGTAGTCGACCACTCCGCTCCGCGTCAGGGCAATCAGAGCAGCGCGAGGATGTCGTTGAGCGTCTTGCTCGGTCGAAGCGCGGCGTTGGCTTTGGCTTCGTCCGGCTGATAGTAGCCGCCGACGTCGACCGCTTTGCCCTGCGCGTCGACCAACTCCTTCACGATCACGGATTCGGCCGCGGTCAGCTTGGCGGCGATCGGCGCAAACAGGGCCTTGAGTTCGCCGTCTTTGCTCTGCGCGGCGAGCTCCTGAGCCCAATACAGGGCCAGGTAAAAGTGGCTGCCGCGGTTGTCGATGCCGCCGACCTTGCGCGCCGGTGACTTGTCGTTCTCGAGAAACTTTCCGGTCGCTGCATCGAGCGTTTCGGCGAGCACCTTGGCCTTCTCGTGCTTGAACACGATGCCCACGTGTTCGAAGGAAGCCGCGAGCGCGAAGAACTCGCCCAGTGAATCCCAACGCAAGTAGCCCTCTTCCAGGAACTGCTCGACGTGCTTCGGCGCTGAACCACCGGCGCCCGTCTCGAACAAACCGCCGCCGTTCATCAGCGGCACGATCGACAACATCTTGGCGCTGGTGCCGACTTCCAAGATCGGGAACAGATCCGTCAAGTAGTCACGCAGCACGTTGCCGGTGACCGAGATCGTGTCCTCACCTTTGTTCAGTCGCTCGAGCGTGAATTGCGTCGCCGCGGCGGGCGGCAACACGCGGATGTCGAGCCCGCTGGTGTCGTGATCCTTCAGGTACTTTTCGACCTTGAGCAAGATTTGCGCGTCGTGCGCGCGCTTCGCATCCAGCCAAAAAACGGCCGGGGTATTGCTCAAGCGAGCGCGATTGACGGCCAGTTTCACCCAGTCTTGGACCGGGGCGTCCTTGGTCTGGCAGGCGCGCCAGATGTCTCCCGCTTCCACCGTGTGCTCGATCAAGACGCTGCCCGCGCTGTCGACGACGCGGACGCTGCCTTTGCTCGTGATTTGGAAGGTCTTGTTGTGCGAGCCGTACTCTTCCGCCGCTTGTGCCATCAAGCCGACGTTGGGCACCGAGCCCATGGTCTTCGGGTCGAACGCCCCGTGCGTCTTGCAGAAGTCGATGGTCGCTTGATACACGCCCGCATAGCTGCTGTCGGGAATCACCGCGATGGCGTCCTGCAGCTTGCCTTGGGCGTCGTACATCTTGCCGCCGGCGCGGATCATCGCGGGCATCGATGCGTCGACGATGACGTCACTCGGCACGTGCAAGTTGGTGATGCCGTTGTCGGAGTTGACGTAGGCGAGTCCGGGACCGGCGGCATACGCGGCTTGGATATCCGCTTGGATTGCCGCTTGCTGGTCGGCCGGCAAAGTCTGAATCTTGCTCAGGAGGTCACCGAAGCCGTTATTCAGATCGACGCCCAGCTTATTGAACGTGGCGCCGTGCTTGGTGAACAAGTCTTTGAAGAACGCTTGCACGGCGTAGCCGAAGATGATCGGGTCCGAGACCTTCATCATCGTGGCCTTCAAATGCAGCGAGAAAAGCACGCCCTCCCGCTTGGCGCGCGCGATTTGCTGTTCATAGAACGCGACCAGCGCGGCCTTGCGTAGCACCGTGCCGTCGATGATCTCGCCTGCCTTGAGCGGGGTCTTGTCCTTCAAGACGTTGACCGTGCCGTCGGCCCCGACGAACTCGATACGCACGTCGGTGGCCGCGGCGACGGTCACTGATTTCTCGTTCGAGAAGAAGTCGTCTGCTCCCATGGTAGCGACGGTGGTCTTCGAGTCAGCCGACCACTTGCCCATCGAGTGCGGGTGCTTGCGGGCGTAGTCCTTGACGGCCTTGGGGGCACGACGGTCCGAGTTGCCCTCGCGCAGCACCGGGTTCACAGCCGAACCCTTGACGCGGTCGTAGCGCGCCTTGGCGTCCTTCTCTGCGTCCGTCTTCGGCGCTTCGGGATAGTCCGGCACCTGGAAGCCGTGGGCCTGCAGTTCTGCGATCGCTTCTTTCAGCTGCGGCACCGAGGCACTGATGTTGGGCAGCTTGATGATGTTTGCTTCGGGCTTCAGCGTCAGCGCGCCCAATTCAGCCAGGGCATCCGGCAGCTGTTGGGCCGCTGGGAGCAATTCAGCGAACACGGCGAGGATGCGACCCGCGAGCGAAATGTCTCGCGTCTCGACCTTGATGCCCGAGTGCTTGGTAAAGGCCTGCACGATCGGCAGCAGGGAGTAGGTGGCGAGCGCGGGGGCCTCGTCGGTCTTCGTGTAAATGATGATGGGCTGTGCGGACATGGTAGAAATTGGGCGGATTCTGCCATCTATCGTCAGACTAGGGAAGTAGACGCGGTTCTTTGGCGTACGATCGAGACATGGCAAACATGCTGGGGATTTTGCGAGTATTGGGCGGGGGTTTGGCGGCGAGCACGTGCTCGTTGCTGGTTGCGTGCGGTTCGAGCGACGGGGACTCGACGGCCGGCGGCGTGCTGGGACAAGCACCGCATTGCCCGATGGGTACGGATGCGTTGAAAATCGAAGGCACGATTGCCGGTGGGGCGATCGCTGATTTTCGCACGTCGCCGAACATCAACGCCGGACAAGAGAATGTCCCGAGCGGGAAGTTCTACACGCCAGTGTCGACGTTCGCGCCGCTCGAGAGCAACCAGCTCGCGCTGAGCTTCACCTGGCCGAATAGCCTCTTCTTCGGCCAGACCTCGGCCATCAGTGGTGGAGACTTGACGCTCCCGGCAGCTCATCCTCAGGCCGGCGCAAAGTATTGCGTCAGCAAAGGTGAGGTCGGCTTCGTCGATGGCGGCAGCGAGGACGGCGTGTTGAAGTTCGTGATCAGCGAAGTCAAAGCCGGCGCGGATTGTAGCGGCGCACCGACCGCGGTCGATCTACGCGGCTGCTTCGAGTAGCGCTAGTAGGTCAAAAAGTACCGACGACGCCGACCGACTGCAGTCCGAACACCGGAGTGACGTGAGGAGTCGACCTGCGCGCCGACTCGACTTCGGCCGTACTGAGGTCGATGATCAACAGGGTGAGACCCGTGGCGACACCCACGCCTGCCCCGACCATGCCGACGATGCCGAGCTTGGATTGGTGATCGGCTTCGTTGTCCTTGCTGTCAATCGGCGCGCGTTCCTCGTTGGGGCAAGTGCCGCCGTACATCAGGCGACATTTGTCGTACAGCGTCTCGGCCTCATTGCGCGTGTCGTTGCCTTTGACCAGATAGAGCCCGCCTACGATGCCGCTAGCGACGCCGGCTGCGAAGAAGATAGAGGAGGTAACCAACAGCGGGACGCTGTGCCGCTTTCCATAACGGACAGGCTTGGATTGCGGCTCGGGTTCGAGCCCACTCGAGGAGGACTTGGGTTCTTGAGTCGCTGCGGCCGCGGCTGCCGTAGTGGCGGCGGGCGTCGTTTGGCTGGAGCTCGCGGCTGGAGCCACCGGAGCTGGAGGCGTCCCAGTCGAGCGCAGCTTGAGCGTCACATTCTGCTTGGCAGCCTCACTCAGCCTGACCGTCACCGGATCACTCGCGATCCACGGCCCAGTCGCTTTGAATACGTGTTCACCGGGATCGGCGGGCAATGGAATGCCAATCATTGCCGCGGGCAAAGGCGTGCCGTCCATTTGAACGGTGGTGTCTGGGGCCGTCGTCGCGCCCTGCAACGTGACCGTGACCGAGGGCAGGCGAGCATCCAGCGCTTCTTGCTCTTGCTCGGCAGCGTCTTGGGCGGCGACGAACGCCTTCGGCGCATTCGACGCCAGCGTCTCGCGAGTGATCTTCAGGTACGTCTCGTGCGCCGCGACCAACCGACCCAGCTTGGCCTGAGCGCGCGCCATGAACAGCAAGTGAGTCGGTGAATGCACGAGCTGCTCGGCGCGCGACAGGTAGTCGATGGCCTTCTCGTATTTGCCGGCATCGAACGCGGCACGGCCGTTGTTGGCCGCGTCACGAGCGGTGGCTCGCTCCAAGTCAGTCTGCGCAAAGGCGCTCTGTGTAGCGATGAAGACACAGACCCCGGACACCCAACAGGAAATTCTTCGCATGCCGTTTCGCCCGGCATGGTAGCAGGGGCGTCACTCCTGCCAAGCAAAACTCCGTCTATGCACGATTACGCCAGATCCGCGCGCGTCTTCGAGATCTGGAGTGACGCCGGATCGTCCCGGCGGAAGACGAAGGCAAACAGCACGAACAGGGTCCACAGCAGCGCGAGCGAAAAGAGCATGGCCTCACCCCCGCGCTTTTCGAACAAATAGCTCGAGCAGTACGGGCCGAGCAACATGCCGGCGGCGTAGAAAGCGTTGTAGATCGAGGTGCTGCGCTCGTATTCCTGGGGGTGCGCGACCACCCCTTGCAGCGCCAAGCTCACTGGGGAAATGCTAGCCAAGCTGGCACCGGCGACGAACACCGCGCCGCACATCGCTGGATAGGCGTCGAGATAGACGAAGCCCAGCACCATGGTCATGCCGACTCCGCCGAGGATGCGCATCAACAGCAGGTGACCGTAGCGATCGCCCAGGCGCCCGGCGTAGTTCGAGAACAGCAACATGCCGGCTGCGAAGTAGGCGGGGATGACGATCGTCTGTGACTCGCTGACGCCTTTCTTCTCCATCAGGTAGAGCGGCAGAAAGAGCACGACGCTGGCTTGAAAATAGCCGTACGCGAAGGTGCCGAAGCACGAGGTCTTGATCCGCCAGAGCAGCCCGCTTGCGCTGCCTTGCTCGGCGCTCGAGGACAGCGCGTGGCCGTCGCCCAGCGGGCCGCGAGCGTCCGGTGCCAGGCGCAGCAGGACGTAGACGCTGGTGCAGCTCGCGATCACCGCAGCCAAGATGAACGCGAATTGGAGCGGCAAGATCTTGCTGCACGCGTAGGCGAGCAACGGTCCCCCGACATATCCGCAGGCAACCGCGATCGCATACAGGCTGGTGACGAATGCCTTGTTCTGCTTGCCCGAGCGCGCCAGCAAGATCGATTCCGAGCTGACCCACACGCCAACCGAACACGCGCCGTCGAAGAAGCGCAGCGCAGCGAGCGCCCAAAACGTGTGTGTGAACGGGAACAGCGCGACGGCGACCGCGTAGCCACCGAGCGAGATGGCCAGCATGTATTTGGCCGAAAATCGCCGGGCCAATGGCCCCATGGGCAGCGAGAATGCGACGATCCCCGCGGCAAACCAGGCCGCGAGCTGTCCGATCGCGAGTTTGCTCACGCCGTGGATGGTCAGAAACCTCCCGATCACGGAGATGGCCGTGCCGTAGGCCATGCCCAGCGCCAGCGTGATGCCGTAGATGCGCCAAACGTTCGGATCAGGGACACGCTGCACGAAGCTTCGAAAGAACGACGCGCTTCGCGATCCCCGAAGGGGGAAAGCGCCCTCGGCTTCTTCGCCGGGGCGCCCCATTTCATTCGCGAGCTCCGTCGATACGGGCTCACTCATTGCGGTTCATTCGGCCGCGACGGGAAGCGGTTCTTCGCTCGGCTTGGCCTTCACGAATGGCAGCACGACGGCGAGCTTCGTGCGCGCGCTGTCGAGTGCGCCCTTGGCCACGACCGGCGCTTGCTCCTTGCCGATCTCGTACAGCTCACGGCTCGCTTCGCGCAGGAGCTGGGCCGCACTGGTGGCTTTTTCTGGCGCATTTTGCGCCGTTTGGCGCGCGAATGACGTCACCTGGTCGAACACCGAGCGCGCACTGCGCGAAAGCCGCTCGTAGCGCGATTTACCGAAAACTTCCGCGACCTCGTACACGAGGTCGGCCGAGGTCGTCGCCGCGTAGTGACTCGATTTGTGGAGCGGCGAAGCGTAACGCGGGTTCTCCGCGAGGAAGCTCTGCAGCTTCTCGACGGTCAGGCCGGTGTCTGCGAGCGCCTTGTCGAACTCGACCTGGGCCGCCTGGCGCGCCTTGAACAAGTACATCTGCACGCGGCTCTGGAAGTTCACGGCGCCGTCGCCGCTGGTTTCCACCGCGCAGAAGATGGTACCCGGGAACTTCTCGTTGATCAGCGATTGCACGCCGTCACTCACGCCCGAGCTCGGCATGCAGCCGAAGGGCTTGACGCTGAGGGTCATGGTGGCCTTGCTCTTGACCACGTTGAGGATCAGCTTGCCGACCTCCATGTGGCCTTCGCCGCCGCGCAAGTCGTTGTTGTAGTAGGGGGCCGCCACCTCGGCGACCGCGTCCATGTCCGGCAAGTGGTAGCCGTAGAAGCCGCCGGCGTAGGCGAAGGTCTGGAACGCGGTGCGCAGCGCAATATTGCCCGCCCAGAGCCCAATCTTGCGCTGGAACACACGGTACTCGCCGGTGCCGCCCAAGCCGTATTTGCTCTTGTCCATGCCGCGCAACGTGGCGCGCGACGCGGTATCGAAGCGAACCTCCCAGAGGTTGTACAAAATCCAGGCGGTAACGAATTGGATGTCGGCTTCCGCGCCTTCCTTCTCCACGAAGCGCTGCAGCTGGTAGTTGCCGTCACCCTCGGTGGTCATGGCCCAGAACTCACCGATGATCGAAACCTTGGGCTTCGGGATCGTGCGGTCGACTTCGACCGTCTTGAAGATCTTCTTGGCGCGCATCAAGGCGGCCAAGATCGACTTCTTGTGCAACAGCGCGTCACGACAGATGTCCTTGGCCTGGGCGATGGCCGCGTCCGTAGCGCCCGGCACCTTCTCGTACGGGCGCAAGCGGTAGCCGATGCCGTTGATCACGTCGCCGGCGATCAGCCCCTTCAAGAGACCGATGAAAAACGCCGGGTTCAGCTCCAAACCGCTGGCTTCACCGGTGGCCTGGCTGAGCCCGCCTTGCTGCTGGAATAGCATCACGCGGAAGCCGTCGAAGCCCGCGTCGCGCAGGGCCTTGCGATACTCGGTGACGTACATGCCGAAGCGACACGGGCCGCAGGCGCCGGCCGTGAGGAACACGTAGTTGTCGATCACCTCTTTGGTGGTCAGGCCCTTCTTGTCGCGCAAGTGAATCAGGTACTGCACCAAGTTGCCGACGGTGAAGTACGTGGGATTGCACTGGGATTTGTTGCCGAACTCCTTACCCACGCTGAGCGCGTCGTAGTTGGGCGGATCGAGCGGAATGGTGTTGTAGCCGAGCGACGAGAACGCGCCGGAGATCAGGTAGTCGTGGGCGATGGTCAGGCCGCCGATGAGCAGCGTGATTTTGCCTTTCTCGGACTTGGTGAACATCAGGTTCGCCATGTCCTCGACCCACTGCTGTTCGACCGCGATGCCGAGGCGTGCGCGTTCCTCGTCTTCGAACTTCTTGAGCTCGGCGTCGATGTCCAGCGGTTGGCCGGCGATCGGCAGGCTCTTCTTCTTCACGGGTGCTTCGAAGCTTACTTGTTGAGTCATGGGTGCTTGTCTCCGTGGAATCTTTTCGCTCTAGAAAAACCGCGTGTCTCACCCCTTCGGGTGTCACGAAGCGTGTCACTCGGCCGCGGGCGCGGCTTCCGTCGCTCGTTGGGACAGGTCGATCGGAACGATCGAACCATCCGCTTGCTTCCGTCCCAAACGAAACACGCCTTTCGGCGCTTCGACTTCGGCCGCGCGTCGCGCCTCGTAGCCGCGCACGCGCTCAATGGTTTCCGCGATCTGTTTCTCGATCGCCGGATCGTGCTGCTTGGCCGCGGCCAGCTGCGCCTGCTTCAGGCCGAGCAGCTCGAGGCGTTTCTTGTCGATCGACAGCGCGAGATCTCGCTTCTTGCTCGTCAGATCCTCCAACCGCTCTTGTGCCAAGCGCAAGGAGTGGGCGTAGGTCTTGACGCGGATCTTGATCGAGCCGCCGGGCTTGTTGGCGTCGATGTCATGCAGCGCAGCCGAGGGCGTCTTCGAGGTTTGGATGATGTCGGCGATCAAACCGTAGGTGGGCGCGTCGTGACCACACTTGAAGCTCGAAAGATCCAGCACCGCGACGTTCGGGTGATGTGCGGCGAACGCGGCCGCCCACACCTTCATAGCGCTATTCACCGAGTAGTTCTCGGGCCACACATGGTTGATTTCGAGCGGGCTCTTGATCACGCCGCGTTCGAGCTCGTCCTTGTAGTAGCGGTCGAGGTACTCACGGTCCTTCGGGATCGAACGGATGCTCAGGATCGGGTAGCCGAGCACCTGAAACTCGTCCGGGATGCCGTGATTGAGGCCCGGATCCGCGTGATACGGGCGGTTGATGACCAAGATCGCGATGCGATCCTCGGCCTCGACGGTCTCCAAGATCGCGCGGCCCTTGTCTTGCAGATCGAGGTCGAACGCCTTCAGCGCCTTCCACGCCTCGCGGCAAGCGTGATCGCTCTCGTCCTCGGTGATCTCCAAGCGATCTTTCCAAGTCTCGAACATGCGGCGCGCGAGCAGCGTGGGTTCCTCGAACGAAAGCGCAGGGTCGAGGTATTCCATGTTGCGCACGGCAAAGAAGTCGACCTCTTTGGTGAACGCGGCCTTGGTCACGTCCGGCGTGCCCGCGACGATCGGACAAGAAGCGTTGTCCTGCGTGTCGACCACGAAGTTGTTCACGTGCGTGAGGATCGGGAAGAAGATGTAGTTGAGCGGTTTGTTGCGCTCCGGCTCGTGCTTGTGGAAGAGCAGGTTGTGGATGTGCGACTGCACGACCTTGCTCGGGAAGCACGGGTCGATGGAACCGTATTTCCCGCCCTCGACCCAGCTCTCCTCCGTGGTCGCGTCGCTCCACACGACATTGGATTTGCCGAGCCCGAGCGTCTCGAAGTAGGTCCGGAAAAACGGCGCCGTGCTGTACATGTTGAGCACACGCGGCAGGCCGACGCGGATCCGCTTGCGGCGCTTCCAGGCCTCGTCGCTCGAACGCTGGAACGGCCGAGTAACGGCCTCGCGCTTCACGCGGAACAGCGATTTCGTGACCTTCACGTCTTCCACCGGCGTGCCGGCGGCGGGCATCGGCGCCCACTCGTAGAAGTGCACGAAGGCGCGCTCGCCCTCGTAGTTCACGATGTTGGGGAACGCGGCGGCGGTCTTGCGTCGCTCTTCCATGAGCGAGAGCATCGCGTCTTTGCTCTCGACGGTGCCCTTCTCACAGGAGAACCCGGAGATGTAGCGCGTGGTGGAGCCGTCCGGACGAGTGGTGTCGATGAACGTGCGCTTGCACTCGTTGGGGCAGAAGTGACACACCGTCTCTTCGTCGTTCTTGGTCTTGTAGTCCAGGTTCAGCGCGGCATCGATACCGATGAAGCGGGTGACGCCGCTGCGCTTGTAGCGGCGTAAGGTCTCGATTGCCGCGCCGATGGCGCCTGCCTCCCCGGTGTGCGGGTGCACGAACACCTGACCGCCCGGCACGCGCTGCTTGATGTAGTCGACCTGAGCTTTGACGGCCGCAAGGTTGTACTGCGTGCCCCCTTGCAGCACGAACTTGGTCCCGAGCGAGGCCAAGCGCGGGATCTGCACGACGTACTGCCAAACGTTTTTCGGCAGCACCTGCGCCAGGCCGGCGAGCAGCTCCTCCTTCTGATAGCCCTCCTTTTGGAAGTTCACGCGATCGGAATCGAGGAACACCGCGCAGCCGTAGCTGAACTTCGGCGCGAGCTCGGCTTTGAACGCGGTTTCCGCGTATTCAGTCACGGGAATGCCGAACTGATCGGCCATTGCCTGGAGCAGCATGCCGTTCCCGGCGCTGCACGAGTTCGACAACTTGAAGTTCTGGATGTCGCCGTTCTTCATGAACAAGACCTTGATGTCCTGTCCACCGATGTCGCAGATCACGTCCACGTCGCCGAAGAAGTGCACCGCGCTCATCATGTGCGCGACGGTCTCGACGATGTTCACGTCCGCCAACACGCACTCCTCGAGCACGTCCGCGGCGTAGCCCGTCGCACCGAAGCCGATGCACTCGAGCGTCGCGCCTTGGCTCGTGACCTGTCCCTTGATGTTGGCCAAGAGCTCTTTGGTGTCCTGGATCGGGTTGCCCTTGGACAGCTGGTAGGCCTTGACCAAGAGCTCGCCGTCTTCGCCGATCAGCACGGCTTTCGACGAGGTCGAACCGCCGTCGAGCCCGATCACGCCTTTGACGTGCTGCCCGGGCGCAAAGGTTGCGGGCACGAACTTCGGGATCTTGTACATCTCCCTGAAGTCCGCCATCTCGCGCTCGCCGGCAGAGAGCGGCGGACCGGCTTGCTCACCGAGCCGCGCGCGGCGACCGTTTTGAATGAAGTCGCGCAAGCCGGCCACGCCGTTGAAGCGCCCAGCTTCGCCGCCCTCGGCGATGCCGAACATGGCTGCGCCGAACGCGGCGTACAGCTCCGCGTTCTGCGGTACGAAGATCAGCTCCTCGATCGGTACGTCTTGCGGGTAGACGAAGCCGCGATCGCGCCAAGTTTCCGGGATGCGCTTGCGCCAACAATCCTGCAGGAACGGTAGGTAGGTGTTGGGCCCGCCGAGCAGCAAGACGCGCGGCTTGAGCGTGTTGCCGCGCGTGAGCACGCTCAAATTCTGCAGCACGATGGCGTCGGCCAGCGAGTTCAGCACCTCGTCCTTCGGGATGCCCGTTTTGACCAGGTTGACGATGTCGGTCTCGGCGAACACGCCGCACTTCGCGGCCACGTGATGCAGCTTCTGATCGTTGAAGCGCAGCGAGGTCGCAAAGCCCGGCTCGGCGCCGACCTTGATCATGCACTTGTCGATCGTGGCGCCCGTGCCCGACGCGCACTTGTCGTTCATGGACGTGCCGGCGGTCTTGGCACCGGTTTGGGCATCCTCCTTGAACATGATGATCTTGGCGTCTTGGCCGCCGAGCTCGATCACGGACAAAACGTCAGGGTGCTTGTATTCGACCGCCAGCGTGACGGCGTTCACTTCCTGAACGAACTTTGCTCCGGTGGGCGCCGTGAGCGGGCCAGAGCCCGAGCCGGTCATGAACATCTTCCAGCCGTCGGCAGGATGATCCGGGAACGCCGCCAAGATGGTCTCGAGTAGCTCGAGTACCTTCTCGGGTTGCTTCGTGTGGTGACGTTGATAGTCGTTCCACAGGATGTCTTTGCTGACGGGGTCGATTACGGCCGCTTTCACGGTCGTCGATCCCACGTCCATCCCGATCACCAGCTCGCCGCGATGTCCGCTCATTTGCACTGCCCTCGGTGAGGTGCCGCCGTGGCAGGTGCCCGGCTAGCTCAACTGACGCGCGTGTCAGTCTATCCTCCCACCGAGAGCTAGATGCAAGCGCCGCGATTGTTTCGCGACGGTGACGCCAGTGTCAGTTGCGGCTTGCCACGGGCGGCTCCGCGGCCGGGTCGCGTCGTGGTAGCGGGCGCGGCGCCGGAGCAGACGGCTTTTCAGGCGCCACGATCTGAACGGCGGGTCCCTGCTTGCGCGGTTGCGCTGCGATTTCCAAGAAATCGTGGCCGAGTGCCCCACCGTACTGGTCCGCGACGTCGACGCGCACAATCCACGGTCCCGGCTTCGTGCTCGGGGGCACGGTCGCGTGCAGGGTGTTGCCGTCTTGCTCGAAGTTCACGTCCACCGGATCGAGCCCCACGGTGACCGTGGGCACGGCCTGCAAAAACGCAGGCACTTCGCCACCGTTCTGAGACTTGAGCTGGATGTCGATGGTGATCGGGTCACGCGGCCACAACGCGCTTCGCGGTCCGATCTGCACGTCCGCGTAGATGCCGCGCGGCTCGAGGCGCGCGATGGCAGTGTCGAGCGCGCCGGGCATGCGGAACCCGATCACTGTCTTTTGCCCGCGATACAGCCCAGCGCCCTGTGCGGCCGGAAAGTAACGTCCGGCACCGAGGTAGGTCATCTCCAGGCCGGCGGTGTTGGTGAATTGCACCTGCTGGCCGACACTCAAGTAAATCGCTTGCTCGGTGCTGTAGCCGCCGGGCGGGAGCACCACGCCGATCACGCGCAATTCGGACTCGGCGCTCCAGCCGCCTTCCATGCCGCGGGCGTCGATCGACCGCACCGCGACCGCGTACTTGCCGGGTTCGACCGGTGCGAGCGGGGTGTCCAGCTCGGGAGCCGAGCTGCGACGCTGATCGACGACTTTGCCGTCAGCGAGGCGCCGCACGCGCAGCTCGTAGCCGCTTGCGCCGGGCACACGCGCCCAGTGGAAGCCGTGCATCGCGACGGTTTCGTTGGGCGCGAACCACATGCGCTGAGGACTCGTCAGGGTCGGGCCGGGCAGACCTGGTTTGGCCACGGCGTTCGGGTCGTCCTTAGTCAAGGTGGCCGTCCAACCGAGCGGGATGGTTTGCCAATGCTCGTTGACGAGGCTGCGCACATCACCTTCGATGTTCGCGCTGGTCGCTTCGTTGCCGTCGACACGAAAAGCGCCATGACCGCCGGTCACGATCGCGCTGAGCTTGCCCATGCTGCCGAGCACCGCGTTGCGCCCGGCTTTGGGGAGCTCCACGTCGACACGCCCGCTTTGCAGTGCAAAGCTCCAAGTCCAGGTGCGAGCCCCGGGCTGCAACGCCAGCAGCTGCGGCATGGGGAACACGCGCAGCGACGAGTTGGGCGCGACCCGCAGGCGGGCTCGGCTGGGCAGCTCGATGACCGCGCCTGCATTCGAGGTGGTGAGCATGCCGCCCACGTTGGTCGCGCTGCCCGAAACGACGACCGGTTTGCGCGGCGACGACTCGGCCCGCGCGTCCGACCCGGCGGAATACACCAGTCCACCCAGCACACACGCCACCAGACTGACTCGAAAACGCGATGGTCCCATGACGCTGGACAACGGCATCTCCGTCTGGGACTTGAGCGTTTTCGGCCGGCAGTGCGAAGTCCGTGCAGCTCTGCTCGGCTCTGGGACTACACTTCAGCACCATGGCGACGGCACGTGCCAAGAAGAAATTCGGGGCTTTACCCAAAAATGAGCGGCGCCAACAGATCCTGAGCGTCGCGCGTGAAGCGTTCGCGAAGCGCGGCTACCATCAAACGACGATCGACGACATCGTAGCCCTTGCGGGGGTCGCGCGCGGCACGTTCTATCTCTACTTCGAGGACAAGCGCGCGGTGTTCTCGGATCTCGTCGATCGCTTCGCGGGCCAGCTGACGATGGCCATCGTGCGCATCGTGACTGACGACGCTTCCCGCTCAGTGGTCGAACAAGTGCGCGAAAACATCCGCTCGATCATCGCGACCTGCCTGTCGGAACGCGCCATGACCAAGATCCTGTTCACCGATTCGGTGGGCGTGGACCCGGCCTTCGACCGAAAACTCCAAACATTCTACGACACCGTGGTGCAACTCCTGACCGAGAGCTTGAAAGACGGCCAAGCGCTCGGCATCGTCGCCGACGGTGAACCGCGCGTGCTCGCGTACCTGACAATCGGTGCGCTGAAAGAACTCTTGTTCCAGGCGGTCACCCTCGGCTTCGCCGAGGAGAGCGCGGACGTCCTCACGCAGCAGATGTTCACGTTCTTGAGCGGCGGCTATTTGCGCTTGCCCGACGCGAAGCCGAGCAAGACGTCACGTCGCCGCTGACTGATTCGGGATTTTTTTGATGGTCACGCGGTAGTACGCGGCCCGTCGTAGCCTTCGGCGTCGCGTGACGCCTGCCAAACTTCGCCCAGCGCGCCGTTGGCCCCCCGCGGCGGGCGGAGCCCGACGCTTGGCAGGGGCCCCGGCGGCGCAGCGGAGCGAGCACGCCGGACCGCCGTCCGGCGTTCCCCGCGGGGGGCAACAGCAAGCACCACGGCGCTGCTGTGGGTGCGCGCTTGCGTGCTCGAGTGAGATTAAGGAATTTCGAGCATCTCCCGACTAGTTGCACCACTTGCAACGCGGGAATGTCCCGGCTGATTGCGGTCATGGTCAGTGCGGCCGGTGTGTCAGTCGTGAAATGAACTGGAAACATGGTGGAAGTCTCAAGAATTCGTGTCGGAAACTGAGCATCTCCCGCTGTTCAGCTTTCGAGTCGTGCTTACATTCTTCAAGAACTCGGCGCTTTCCGCCTGATTTACTTGACCGAAAGCGGGGGAGGGCGCATGGACCGCACCGCGAAACAACCCGCTTCGCCCCACAGAACCGCCATGGAAAACGATTTGCTCGAGGGCTCCGTCAACACACTGAGCCTCGCGTTCGCCGAAGGGCTGTACGCCGACTATCTCAAAGACCCGAATCTGGTTCCGCCGGATTGGCAAGAGTACTTCCGGGACCTGACGCCGGATGCGGACTTCAGTCGCGCTCCCAAGCTCGGCCCCAGCTTCCGTGCGGCGAGCCTGTTCAACGCGCCCCCAGCAAGCAATGGACACGCGCAACCCGTCGTCAACGGCAGGAGCAACGGTAACGGCTATGCCGCTCCGGCCGGGTGGAACAACGGCGTCCCGGACGTCGCCGTTCGTCAAGATCGCGTCGACGCGCTGATTCGCGCCTACCGCGTACGCGGTCACATGATCGCCAAGATCGACCCGCTCGGCTTGCCCCGCCTTCCGCAAGAAGAGCTGGATCCGGAGTTCCACGGTCTGCGCGGTGACGACCTCGACCGCAAGTTCTCCAGCCGCACCATCTTCGGCGCCCAAGCGCTCACGCTGCGCGAGATGCTCACGCGCCTGCGCAACACCTATTGTCGTTCAATCGGCGTGCAGTTCATGCACATCGACGATCTGAAGGTCAAAAACTGGCTTCAGGATCGGATGGAGGGCTCGGAGAACCGGCTCGAGCTGCAGCGCTCGGAGCAAATCCGGATCTTTACCAAGTTGACCGACGCCACCACGTTCGAAGACTTCTTGCGCCGCAAGTTCTCGACGGTCAAAACCTTTTCTCTCAGCGGCTCGGAGAGCTTGATTCCGCTGCTGACGCTGGCCATCGACCGCGCGGGTGATCACGGCGTCGACGAGATTATCTTGGGTATGGCCCATCGCGGTCGACTCAACGTGCTCGCCAACATCATGGGCAAGAGCCCGCGCGAGATCTTCCGCGAGGTAGAAGACAGCGATCCAGAGCTGTATTTCGGCAGTGGCGACGTGAAGTACCACCTTGGTCACAGCTCGGACTTCGTGACCGAGAGCGGCAAGAAGGTGCACCTCTCGCTGTGCTTCAATCCGAGCCATTTGGAGTATGTCGACCCGGTGGTGCTCGGTCGTGCCCGCGCCAAGCAAGACCGCGTCGGCGACAAGACGCACGCGCGCAAGCTCGGCGTGCTGATCCACGGTGACGCGGCGTTCGCCGGCGAAGGCATCATTCAGGAGACCCTGAACTTGAGCCAGCTCGATGCTTACACCACCGGCGGTACGCTGCACGTGGTGATCAACAACCAGATCGGCTTCACCACGCCGCCGTCGCAGGGTCGCTCCACGACTTACGCCACGGACGTCGCCAAGATGCTGCAAATCCCGATCTTTCACGTCAACGGTGAGGATCCGGAAGCGGTGGCGCAGGTCGTGCGTTTGGCCATGGATTTCCGCGACACGTTCTTGCGTGACGTGGTGATCGACATGTACGGCTATCGCCGCCACGGTCACAACGAGAGCGACGAACCCGCGTTCACTCAGCCTCTGATGTACGCCGCGATCGCGGAGCGCAAGAGCGTTCGCGACGGTTACCTCGAGCACCTACTGAAGCTCGGCGGGATGACCCAGGCCGAGGCGGATCGCATCGCGGTCGAGCGCCGCGAGCACCTCGAAACGGAACTCGGCGAGGCGCGCCGCAAGGACTTCGTCAAAACGCAGGACTGGCTGGGCGGCTATTGGAAGGGCTACATGGGTGGTCCGGAGGCGAACGTCCCCGAGGTCGACTCGGGCATCTCGCTCGCGCGAGCCAAGGATCTGATCATTCGTCAGAACCAACTGCCGGCGGACTTCCACCCACACAAGCAGATCGAGCGATTGCTGCAGCGTCGCAACGCCATGGGCAATGGCGAGCAACCGCTCGACTGGGGCACCGCCGAACTGCTCGCGTTCGCTTCGCTCGTGACCGAGGGCTCGCGCGTGCGCTTCACCGGTCAGGATTCTCCGCGTGGCACCTTCACCCAGCGGCACGCCGTGTTCCACGACGTGGAAGACGGCCACACCTACATGCCGCTCTGCCACCTGAGCCCGGATCAGGCGCCGATCGAGATCTACAACTCGGCCTTGAGCGAAGCGGGCGTGATGGGCTTCGAGTACGGCTACAGCCTGGATTGGCCCGACGGGCTCGTGATCTGGGAAGCGCAGTTCGGTGACTTCGTGAATTGCGCGCAGGTGATCATCGACCAATTCTTGGTCAGCGCAGAGGACAAATGGAAGCGGCTCAGCGGCTTGGTGCTGATGCTGCCGCACGGCTACGAAGGCCAAGGTCCGGAACACTCCAGCGCGCGCCTCGAGCGCTTCCTCACCGCGGCCGCGGAGGAGAACATCCAGATCGTGCAACCGAGCACGCCGGCGCAGCACTTCCACGTGCTCCGCCGTCAAGTGCTGCGCCCCTGGCGCAAGCCCTTGATCATGTTCACGCCCAAGAGTCTGCTGCGTCACCCGATGTGCGTGAGCCCGCTCGAGGACTTCTCGGCCGGTCGTTTTCACCGCGTGCTGCCGGATAACCGCGTCGCGAAGCCGAGCAAGGTGCTCGTGTGCACCGGCAAGGTCTACTACGACTTGGAGAAGCGCCGTCAGGAGCTCAATCGCGACGACATCGCGATCGTACGCGTCGAGCAGCTGTACCCGCTGCCCGATCGCCACATTCGCGCGGCGATCGAGCATTGCGATGACGGCACGCCGATCGTTTGGGTGCAGGATGAGCCGGAGAACATGGGCGCCTGGCGTCACTTTCGCGCGCGTTTCGGGGCGATGCTGTTCGGGCGCTTCCCGTTCAGTGGCGTGTGCCGGACCGAGTCGGCCAGCCCGGCCACTGGGTCACACAACTGCCATAAGCTCGAGCAGCAAGAGCTCCTCGAGCGCGCATTCGCCTGAGGCGCGGTCTCGCGCGGCCCGCGTAAATCCCAAGAATCATTGCTACAAGTTGACCGATCTGGGCCACGGGACGATAAGTCCCTGGCCCGCGGGTGCGCCTAGGGATCTGGGCCGCGCTCGGTTCGAAATAGGAAGCCTACCAAAGCATGGCAATCGAATTAAAAGTGCCGACCGTCGGTGAATCGATCACCGAAGTACAGATGGGTGAGTGGCTGAAAGGCGAGGGCGACTCCGTCACGCGTGACGAGGTGATCGCCAAGATCGAAACCGACAAGGTGACGGTCGATCTGACCGCGCCGAACGACGGCGTGCTCTCGCAAATCAAGGTCAAGCAAGGCCAGACCGCCAACGTCGGCGACGTGATCGCTTACATCGAGGAAGGCGCGGCAGGCGCTGCCAAGCCCAAGGCAGCCGAGCCAGCGAAGGCCGCGGCGCCGAAGGCCGAGGCGCGCAAGGTCGAGCCGCCGCCGGCTGCGCCGGAAGAGCGCTCGAAGAGCGTGCGTCCGACGATTCCGCCGCAAGGTTTCGCTCGCGTCATGCCGTCTGCGCGTCGCGCGCTCAAGGAACGTGGCTTGAGCCCCGAAGACGTGGAGCCGAGCGGCCCCGGCGGTCGCGTGCTCAAAGAAGACGTCGATCGCTTGAAGGACAAGCCTGCCGCCAAAGCGCCCGCCGCTCAAGATCGCCAAGAAGAAGTCGTGGCAATGAGCCCGTTCCGAAAGCGCATCGCGGAACGCCTCGTGCAATCCCAGCAGACCGCCGCGCTGCTGACGACCTTCAACGAGGTCGACATGGGCCCGGTGATGGACCTGCGGAAGGCCCATCAAGAGGCATTCCAAGAGAAATACGGCATCAAGCTGGGCTTCATGTCCTTCTTCGTGAAGGCCGCGATCGAGGCGCTCAAGCTGATCCCGTCGGTCAACGCGGAGATCCGCGGCAACGACATCGTGTACAAGAACTTTTACGACATCGGCGTGGCCGTCGGTGGCGGCAAGGGCTTGGCTGTGCCGATCATTCGCAACGCCGAGCGCTTGGGCTTCGCCGAGGTCGAGCTGGCGATCGCGGATTTCGGCAAGCGCGCCAAGGACAACAAGCTCGAATTGAGCGAGCTGCAGGGTGGCACCTTCACGATCAGCAACGGTGGCATCTACGGCTCGATGATGTCCACCCCGATCGTCAATCCGCCGCAGAGCGGCATCCTCGGTCTGCACGCGATTCAAGATCGCCCGATGGCCGTCAAAGGTCAGGTCGTGATTCGACCAATGATGTACATCGCGCTGACCTACGATCACCGCCTTGTGGACGGCCGCGAAGCGGTTACGTTCTTGAAGCGCATCAAACAGTGCATGGAAGAACCCGCGCGCATCTTGCTCGAGGTGTAACGTGAAAAAACATGATTTGATCGTGATCGGTGCCGGTCCGGGCGGCTACGTCGCGGCGATCCGCGCGGCGCAACTCGGCCTGGACGTCGCTTGTATCGAGGACGAAGAGGCGCTCGGTGGCACCTGTGTGCGCGTCGGCTGCATTCCCAGCAAGGCGCTGCTCGAGGCGAGCGAGCGCTATCACGCCGCCGGCCATGATTTGGCTGATTTCGGCGTGAAAGTCTCGGGGGTCGAGCTCGACCTCGAGCGCATGCTCGCGCGCAAGACCAAGGTCGTGTCGCAGAACACGAACGGCGTCGCCTACCTGTTCAAGAAGAACAAGATCACACGCTACCGCGGGCACGGTCGCATCACGGGTCCCGGGCGCGTCGTGGTCGAAGGCCAAGACGCAAACGAGCTCGAAGCCAAGCACGTGTTGATCGCCACGGGCAGCAGCGTGGCACCCCTGCGCGGCGTCGAGCTCGACGGCGATCGCATCGGCACCAGCACCGAAGCCCTCTCCTATTCGGAGGTTCCGAAACACCTGGTGGTGATCGGTGCCGGCTACATCGGCCTCGAGCTGGGCTCGGTCTGGAACCGCCTCGGTGACAAGGTCACGGTGCTCGAATACCTCGAGCGCATCTTGCCGGGCATGGACTCGGACATCGCGGAAGAGGCCGAGAAGATCTTCACCAAACAGGGCATCTCTTTTCGCCTCGGTTCCAAGGTCACGGGCGCGCGTCGCGAAGGCGACAAGGTGTTCGTGAGCGTCGAGGGCCAGCCGGACATCGAGTGCGACCGGGTTTTGGTCTCGGTCGGTCGCGTTCCGAACACCACGGGGCTCGGCCTCGACTCGGTCGGCATCGAGCTCGACCCGCGCGGCCGGGTCCCGATCGACGACCACTTTCGCACCTACGTGGCGGGCTTTTACGCCATCGGTGACGTCGTGCGCGGTCCGATGTTGGCGCACAAGGCGGAGGAAGAGGGCGTCGCCTGCGTGGAGCACATCGTCACCGGCTACGGCCACGTGAACTACGATGCGATTCCAGGCGTCGTCTATACGCACCCGGAGATCGCATCGGTCGGCAAGACCGAAGACGAACTGAAGGGCGCCAACGTGCCGTACAAGAAGGGCGTCTTCCCGTTCACGGCCAACGGTCGCGCGCGTGCCATCGGTGCGACCGAAGGGCGCGTGAAGATCTTGGCGCACCGGGACACCGATCGCATTTTGGGCGTGCACATCATTGGTGCACACGCTGGCGATCTGATCGCCGAGGCCGTCGCGGCGATCGAATTCGGAGCCAGCTCGGAGGACATCGCGCGCACGTCGCACGCCCACCCGACGCTCGCCGAGATCGTCAAAGAAGCCGCGTTTGCCGTGTCAGGGCGCGCGATTCACATCTGAATCAGCGGCCACGACTTTGACCTCCCACTGACTGCCGCGCCGCCGGAGTTCCTCGGTGTAGATCGATTCACGGTGCACTCGTCTCGAGAGCACCGTGGCGATCGCACACGCGGTGAGCAGCGGCAGTACGATGGCGTAGTCCCCGGACAGCTCGAAGACCAGCACCGTGGCCATGAGCGGCGCGTGGGTCGTCGCGGCGACCACCGTGGCCATGCCGACCAAGGCATACGCCGCGATGGCGCCGCTCTCCGGGCCGAAACGCGCCACCAAGTGCCCGACGATTCCGCCCAGGGCTGCACCCAGCAGCAGCGACGGCGTGAACACGCCGCCGGGGCTACCCGATGAAACCGAGGCGGTGGTCGCGACTGCCTTCGCGAACAGGATCACGACCAGCACGCCGAGCTCCAGCCGTTGGCTCAGAATCAGGTTGATGGCCTCGTAGCCATTGCCGGTGACCTGCGGCAACACGATGGCCATCGCACCAACCGTTGCGCCGCCCAGCGCCGCGCGCAGCGGACGGCGCTGGCTCAGCCTCGCGAACAGCAGTTCGCCGCGTTTGAGCAGCACCATGAACAGCGGCCCCGTGATACCCGCGAGTAGACCGAGCGCCGCATACAACGCGAGCTCCGCGTTGGAATTCATGCTGAAGCTCAGCTGCCCGTAGATCGGGCCGCCGCCGATCGCGAGCCGCGTGAGGGCGGTGGCGATGGGCACCGCGATGATCACCGGCAGCACGAGATCGAGCGCGATCACGCCTGTCACCACCTCGAGCACGAACAGCACCGCGGCGATCGGCGTGTTGTACGCGGCAGCGAAACCCGCACCCGCGCCCGCGGCGATCAGCGCTCGGATTTGGCGTTCGCGCAGGCGAAATAGCCGACCCAGTGTGCCGCCGAATCCGCCGCCGAATTGGATCAGCGGTCCTTCGCGTCCCACCGAGCCGCCGGACACGATCGCGAACCACGAGCCCAACGCCTTCAACAGCGTGAGTCGCAGCGAGATCTGTCCCTTGCCCAGCGCAACGGCTTCCATCACTTCACCCACGCCGTGCCCGCCCTTCAGCTTCGAGCTGATCGCGCCGAGGAATCCGGCCACGCTCGCGCCGACCAGTGGCACCACTACGCGCGCGTACCAAGGCAAGCGTTCGAACGCGCTGAGCACGTCGTGCGCGCGGTAGGCGTGCAAAAACACCCAAGCGATGGTGTGTCTAAAGAGGACCGCGAACGCGGCCGCTCCAAACGCAACCATCAGTAGCGCAAGACAGTAACGCGCAAAATTTCCCCAAAAGCGCGGGGTCCCAGGGAAGCGCGAGTGGCGCGACGTAGGTTCAGATGAGACAAAAGTTGCTGGAATCACCCGACCTTAGCCCGAAACTTGGCCCAATTCGGGAAACATTGCGAGATTTCTTCAGTAAAACGGCTATAGACCGGGACCTTCAATGAAAAAACTTACGTCGTCCGAGGGCCTGCTGATCGTCATGGAACTCGGTGCCGAATGGCCAGCATCGGAGATTGAGGCCGCGCGCAACGCCAAAGCGAAACGCGTTCTTGCCCAAGACGAAACAGAGTCGCCTGCTCAATTCGCGGTTCGTGTCTCGGAGCAACTCGGCAGTTCGTTCCCGAGCAGCGTGGTCCTCGGCAGCGTGGTGGTGGCGTGTAGTGAGCGTATCGACGAGCGCGCACAAAGTGGTCGTTCCGAGCTGGTTCGCATCGTGGCAGCTGCCCTCGCGCGCGGCCGCGGCGGTAGCCTCACGCTCGTCGCGTCTGACCGCAACGGCGCCCGATCCAAGTCCACCTTTTCGTCCCTGAGCGCAGATGCCACCCGGCAATGGCAGAGCAAGGGCGTCGAGGTGAAGCTCAGCTTCGGCGAATCCGCGCTGGCGCTCGCTGACGGCGAAAGCTCCAGGGAAGCGGCTGAAAAGTCCAGCACTCGCACCTCGGCGCCGGTGAAGGACTCTGTGCGGCGCGTCGCCTGAGCCTGGCCAGACGCGAGCGATCGGCGTGCCCGCAGGCAAGAAATAAATTCGGGGGCAGCGTTCGCGCTTGGCCGTATAGTTACAGGATCCTGTCCTGTGGGAGGAACGCTCCGCCATGTCGCTCGAAGTCGGTCAGCTGCTAGACAACAAGTATCGCATCATCAAGATGATCGGCGAGGGCGGCATGGGCGCTGTCTTCGCGGGCGAGAACGTCCGCATCAATCGCCGCGTCGCGATCAAGGTGCTGCACGCGGCGTTTGCCAACAACAGTGACGTCATGCAGCGCTTCGAGCGCGAGGCGCAGGCTGCTGGTCGCATCGGCAACGATCACATCTTGGAGGTGCTCGATCTCGGCATCCTGCCCGATGGTGATCGCTACATCATCATGGAGTTCTTGGACGGCGAGCCGCTGTCGTCTCGGATCAAGAGCCGCGGCCGGCTGATGCCGCACGAACTCGCGCCGCTGATGAAGCAGGTGTTGGTGGGCTTGGGCGCCGCGCACTCCGCGGGCATCATTCATCGTGACCTGAAGCCCGACAACATCTTCATTTTGCGCGAGAAGGCGGGCAACAAGGATTTCGTCAAGATCATCGACTTCGGGATCTCCAAGTTCTCGCCGCTCAGCGGTGGGGGCGACGGTATGAAAATGACGCGCACGGGTGCGGTCATGGGCACGCCGTATTACATGTCGCCCGAGCAAGCGAGCGGCAGTGGTGAGGCCGACGCGCGCAGTGACGTGTATTCGCTGGGCGTGATCATGTTCGAAGCCGTCACCGGGCGCGTGCCCTTCGATGCGGGCACCTTCAACCAGCTGATGTTCAAGATCGTGTTGGACGCGGTGCCGCCGCCGCAATCAATCGTGCCGGATCTGGATCCCGCATTTGCCAGCATCGTCTCGAAGGCGATGGCGCGTGACGTGGCTCAGCGCTTTCAAAGCACGACCGAGCTACTTCATGCGATCGACGCTTGGTCGCAAACTGGGCAATCGGTGGCCGCGCCGACGGGCGCGCAAGCCTCGGCCGCGGCTCATCTGCCGTCGGGCGCGCGCGGCTCGATGGCCTCGATCAGTGACGTCAGTGTGCCAGTCGTCGGTCAAAAGACTGCGGGCACTTGGGCGACGTCCCAGCCGGGCGCCGCGCCGCTCGCTCCCAAAAAGAGCGCTTCGGGCGCGATTGCGGCCGCGCTCGGCGTTGGCTTGTTGGTGCTCGGCGGGGGCGCCTACGCGGCCTACTCTTTGCGGGACAAATCACTGCCGACCGCGAGCTCCGCAGCGGCGGCGACCTCGGCGGTGCAGCCCGCCCAGGTCGCGCCCGCGCCCGCGCCAACGGAGGCGCGCGTCGCTCCGAGCGCGGCCGTGCCGGCGCCCGCAGTCGAAAGCGCTGCCCCGCTGACGGCGAGCGCGGCGAGCGCTGCACCCGCGAAGAGCGCGCCGACACCCGCCGTTGCGCGCCCAGCTGCACCCGTTCGCGCAGTCGCAAGGCCCGCGCGCGCGCCCGCGCGCGCCTCCACGACCAAGCCGGGAACGCCAGACTTCGGTTACTGACTCGGCCTTCGTCTTTTTGTGTCCGCGGGCTCGCGCTCGCGTCAGCGCGCTGCGTGTAGGACATCCTGCGCGCGGCGCAAGCGAGCAGCAGAATGACACGCGCGTCAGACGCAACCGACACGACTGACACGATGGCGCGACCCGACCTCGCCCGAGAAACGTGGATCTTTACGCCTAGTCGTAGGCGAGGAGTGTTCGGGGTTGACGAATCCAAAAAATTGGAGGCATCTCCTATCTTGGTACGTTTGGGAAACTATTTGTTCGAATCGCATTTGTGATTCGAACCGAAAAAACTCCCATACGTAGAGGTATGGGCGATCTGCCCAGGGTTTGCGGGACTGTGTCACAGAGGCGCGTGGCGCGCGGATATCGGGCCACGCGGAGGGAAGTTATGGAACAATCGGACGAAACACTGCTGTCGGTGGTCGTTCTCGAGCTGGGCTCGACGTGGCCGCCATGGCTCGCGGAGTACCAGGCGCAAGCGCCCAATTCGATGGTCATCGCCCAATCGGCAGATGAATCCGCATCGACGTTTGCACAACGTCTCAGTCGTAAGATGGATGAAGTCGGCGCGCACGACGCTGCTATCCACGCGGGATTGTTGGTGAGCAACGGTGCGCTCGACGAAGCGAGCATCGCGGCGCGCCAGGCGATGTGCGACGCGCTGCTGCGCGTCATGTTGAAAAAGCAACGCGGTGAACTCGTTCTCGCCTCCGATGTGACAGCCGGTGACGCCGTTCGTCATCAGTTGTTCGCACTTGCAGGCACACTGTGCGACGAGCTGCGTGGAACGCGCGTCAGTGTGCGCGTTCGCTTCGACACGCTCAGACCGGGTCCCGCGGTCAGCGGCGTGATGAAGAGCGTTACCCCCAGCACGTCGAGCGAACCCCACGCCAAAGAAGGTCGCGCCTCGAACGGCTCGCGCTGACGAACGGCTCGCGGCGTGTTCGGACGCGTTCGATCGCAGAACGCCTCCGAACACGTCCGAGTACGTCTTGACACGTCGCGTCACGGGGCTTACTCGTTGGGCTTGAATGGCAAAGTCCAACGCTGAGCGACGCGTCGCGATCGTCTCGGGTTTGCGCACTCCGTTCGCCAAGCAGGGTTCGGCCTACAAGGACCTGAGCGCGCTGGACCTTGCCAAGATCGTGGTCGCGGAGCTGCTGCAGCGCACTGGCCTCGAGCCAGGTGAGGTCGAGCAGGTCGTCTACGGGCAAGTCATTCCGTCGCTGAGCGTGTCCAATATCGCGCGCGAGATCGTGCTGGGCACCGGGATGCCGCGCTCGATCGAGGCGTACAGCGTCGCGCGAGCCTGCGCGACGAGCTACCAGGCCACCGTCAACGTGGCCGAGTCGATCATGGCCGGCGTCATCGATTGCGGCATTGCGGGCGGTGCAGACAGCGCCAGTGACGTACCGATGGTTGCGAGCAAGCGCCTCGGCGCCGCCCTGGTCAAGCTCGGTAAGGCGCGTGCGTTGGGCGAGAAGCTACGCGCCATCGCCAGCGTCGCGCCCGCCGACCTGCTGCCGATCCCGCCGGCTCTGAAAGAGCCGTCCACCGGCCTGACGATGGGTGAGAGCGCAGAGAAAATGGCCAAGGAAAACGGCATTTCGCGCGCTGATCAAGACGCATTCGCGCATCGCAGTCACGTGCTCGCCGCACAAGCCTGGGCTGATGGTCGACTGCGTGAAGAAGTCATGCCGGTGTTCGTTCCTCCCAGCTACGAGCCGTTCGAGGAAGACAACTTGGTTCGCAAAGACTCGGAGCTCGACGCTTATGCCAAACTCAACCCAGTCTTCGACCGGGAATATGGCTCGGTGACGGCCGCCAGTAGCTCGCCGCTCACGGACGGCGCCAGCGCGCTGTTGTTGATGACCGAAAAGAAAGCCAAGGCCCTGGGCTTCGAGGTGCTCGGCTACCTGCGGAGCTACGCGTTCGCTGCAGTCGACCCCGCGGAGCAGTTGTTGATGGGGCCGGCATACGCGGTGCCGCTTTCGTTGGATCGCGCGGAGCTGAAGCTCAAGAACATGGATCTGATCGACATGCACGAGGCCTTCGCGGCGCAGGTCTTGAGCAACGTGCAGGCGCTGGAGAGCGATTCTTTCGCCATCGAAAAGCTCGGTCGAGACAAGCGCATCGGTCGAATCGATTGGGACAAGTTCAACGTCTCCGGTGGTTCGATCGCGCTCGGACACCCGTTTGCGGCGACCGGGGCGCGTCAGATCTCGCAAGCGCTGCGCGAGCTGCGTCGACGCGGCGGACAATACGCGCTCTGCACCGCTTGTGCGGCGGGCGGTCTCGGAGCAGCCATGGTCTTGGAGGCCAGCTAGTGGCCGCGATGTACTCGACGCCGTCGTTCGCGGTCGAGCTCCGCTCGGACGGCGTGGCAATCGTTCGCTTCGATCTGGCGGGCGAGTCGTTGAACACGCTGAAGCCTAGCTTTGCCCAGGAATTCTCGGAGCTGCTCGGGCGACTCGAGCGTGACGTCGCGTTGAAAGCGGTCGTGTTCACCTCGGGCAAGGCGGACAGCTTCATTGCTGGCGCGGACATTCGGATGCTCGACGCGGTGTCGCGCGCCGACGAAGCGACTGAGTTGTCGCGCGCGGGTCAACGTACCTTGAATGCCCTTTCCGCGTATCGAGTCCCGGTAGTGGCCGCCATTCACGGGCCGTGCCTCGGCGGCGGACTGGAGCTCGCGCTGGCCTGCTCGGCGCGCGTGGCCAGCAGCGATCCGAAGACGAAGCTCGGCGTACCAGAAGTGCAATTGGGCATTCTGCCGGCGCTCGGCGGGACGCAGCGCTTGCCGCGTCTGGTTGGTCTCGAAAAAGCCTTGGACCTGCTCTTGACCGGCAAGCAAATCGACGCAACCCGCGCGCTCGACCTGGGGCTGATCGACGAACTCGTCCCGAAAGAGAGCTTGCTGGATGCCGCGGTGCGCCTCGCGTTGTCGCGTGCGTTGGAAGTCCACGCTCGAAAATCGCGCTGGCGACGCTGGTTGAACGGTGCACAGTTGAGAGAGTTTGCGCTCGCGGAAAACCCGGTCGGCCGCAAGTTGTCGTTCGAAAAGGCGAAGAAGGCGCTCTTGCTCCAGACCCAGGGCAACTACCCGGCCCCCGAGCGCATCCTGGAAGTGGTGAAGCTCGGCCTCGCGGAAGGTCTGCCGAGCGGGCTCGTCGCGGAAGCCGCCGCATTTGGCGAACTCGTCGTCAGCGACACGGCTCGCGCTCTGCGCCACGTGTTCTTCGCCAACACCGAATTGAAGAAGGACAGCGGTCACGACGCTTCCCCGCTCGAGATCCGCCCAATCCGGCGCGTGGCGACGCTCGGAGCTGGGTCGATGGGCGCCGGAATCGCCTACCTGACTGCGGCGGTCGCCGAAGTCGACGTGCGCCTCAAGGATCGCGACGACGCCGCGCTCGGGAGGGGACTGAAGGGCGTGCGCGAGATTTTGGACGAGCGCGTCGAGAGTCGTCGCCTGACGCCTGCGGAGCGCGACCTGAAGATGGCGCGCGTGACCGCCACCACCGACTACGAAGGCTTCGACGCCGTAGACCTCGTGATCGAAGCGGTCTTCGAAGACTTGACGCTCAAGCGCCAGGTCGTGGCGGAGGTCGAGCAGCGCACCGCGAAAAACGCGATCTTTGCGTCCAGCACCGCATCGCTCCCGATCAGCCAAATCGCAGCGCTCGCGCGCCGGCCCGAGCAAGTGCTTGGCATGCACTACTTTTCCCCCGCCCACCGGACGCCCTTGCTCGAGGTCGTGGTCACCGATCACACGCTGCCGCGAGTGATCGCCAGCGTCGTCGAATTCGGCAAGCGTCAGGGCAAATCGGTGATCGTGGTTCGTGATGGCGCGGGCTTTTACAGTTCGCGAATTCTCGGCCCGTACTTGAGCGAAGCGTGTTTTTTGATCGCCGAGGGCGTGCCAATCGAGCAGATAGACGCGGCGCTCGTTGCCTGGGGTTTTCCGATCGGGCCCATCGCCTTGCTGGACGAGCTGGGGATCGACGTAGGCGCAAAGGTCGCGCACAGCTTGCACGAAGCGTTCGGTGCACGCATCGCGCTACCCCCCGGGGTCGACGCGCTGCTCAAAGATCAGCGATTGGGCAAGAAGAATCAGCGCGGTTTCTACCTTCATGGTGCGCCCAAGAAGGCTCGGCGCGTCGTCGATCCAAGCGTCTACTCGCTGCTCGGGGTCGAGCCGAAGCGTTCGCTGCCCGGCTCTGAAATTGCGCGACGCTGCGCGCTGCAAATGATCAACGAGGCCGCGCACTGCTTCGGTGAAGGCATTCTGCGCAGTGCCCGCGACGGCGACGTGGGCGCCATCTTCGGGCTCGGCTTTCCGGCATTTCGTGGCGGCCCCTTTCACTACCTCGATGCGGCCTCCGTGCCGGAGGTGGTGCGTCGCTTGGAGGGTTACGTGAGCCTGCTCGGTCCCCGCTTTGCGCCTGCGCCGGTGTTGACGGAAATGGCCAAGACGGGCGGCTCGTTTTACGGCGCGGGCGCCGTGACGGTCGGGCACCACCGCGGCTGAAGAAGCAGGCGGGGCGCCCGGTCACCCCGCCTGTTTGGCGAAACCGCTGAATCGCGCCGTCTACTTGTTGGGCTGTGGGGTCATGCGCAGGTACGGGCGCAGCTCCTGATGACCTTTGGGAAAACGCTGTTTGATTTCAGCGGGGTCGGTAATGCTCGGCACGATCACGCAGTCATCGCCATCCTTCCAGTCCGCTGGCGTGGCGACCTTGTGATTGTCTGTGAGCTGGAGCGAGTCGATCACGCGCAAGATCTCGCTGAAATTCCGGCCAGTGCTGGCTGGATAGGTGATTGTCGCGCGGATCTTTTTGTTGTTGTCGATGATGAACACGGAGCGAACCGTCAGTGTGTCGTTCGCTTCCGGGTGGATCATGTCGTAGAGCTTCGCGACTTTTCGGTCGGAGTCGGCCAAAATCGGAAAGTTCATCTTGGTGTCTTGCGTCTGTTCGATGTCCGGCACCCATTTCAAGTGCGATGCGGTGTCGTCCACGCTGACCGCGATCATTTTGACGTGACGCCGGTCGAACTCTTGCTTCAGCTTGGCTGCGCGGCCGAGCTCCGTCGTACAGACCGGCGTGAAGTCCTTGGGATGCGAGAACAGCACCGCCCAACTATTGGCGATGTAGTAGTGGAATTTGATCTTGCCCTCGGTCGAGTCTTGTTCGAAGTCGGGCGCAACGCTGCCGATATGAAGTCCCATGTGATTCATCCTCCGCTTGAGCCGGCAAAGTATGGCGCCCGAACGGCGTTCCGCCCAAGTGCAAAAGCCGCCTACATCGGCGCTCTTCGGCGCTTGCAGCGGCTGAAGGAATCGGCAAATTTGCGGGGATTCGCAGGGCCTGTGGCGATCTTGCTTTGGAGCATAAAATCATCCTGTGCGTGGGCCCATGGCGCTAGACTGGTGCGCGCTTTGCGGTGTCGCTCCACTCTGCTGATGCTGGGCGCGTTGGCTGCGCTTTCGCTGCCGAACTGCAAGCCGACGGCGGGTAGCTCGTGCGAGAAGGGTGAAGCGCGCTGCCTCGACGCCAAGCGCGAGCTCGTTTGCCAGGCTGGCCGCTTCATCGAATCCCCGTGCAACGGTCCAGGCGGCTGCCTTCAAACCGACAAGGGGACGAGCTGCGACTTCAGCGGCAACAAGCCGGGCGATCCGTGTAGCGCCGACGACGAGGGAGCGGCGAGCTGCCGCTCGAAGGATGGCATGCTCGCCTGCCACGGTGGAGTGTACGCGTTCGTGCCCTGCCGTGGCGCGCGCGGCTGCGAGAACGCCGAAGGCCGCGCGCTGTGTGACACGTCGATCGCCGAGCCGGGGGACGTCTGCTCCGACGACAATCTCAAAGCCTGCGCTGGCGATCGCTCGCAAGTTTTGATCTGCAAGCAGCACACGATGCAGCGCTTCTACCTGTGTCGCGGCGACAATGGCTGTGCGTCGTCCGCCGGAAAGCTGAACTGTGACAACTCGATCGCCAAGCTGGGCGACGCTTGCGACAAGAAGCTCGAAGGGCAAGCATTCGCGTGCACGCCCGACGCGAGCGAGATCTTGGTTTGCAGAGGGGGAGCGTTCGTGGCCGATGAAACTTGCAAGGCCGGCCAAAAGTGCAGTGTGCTCGGGCTCAGCACCAAGTGCCGTAAACCAGGCAAATGACCGCTCGGCTCAAGCGAGCGAGATCACGACTTTGCCGAACTGTTGCCCGCTCGCGGCATGCTCGAACGCGGCTCTCGCGTCCTCGAACTCGAACTCGCGGTCGATCTGTGGCTGGAGGTGATGAGCGCTGACCAGCTCCAGCAGGCGCAGGAACGTCTCCCGGGGGCCGACGAACACCCCTTGGATGCGCAAGTCCTGCATCAAGAGCGGACGCAGATCGAGCTCGGGCAGAGCGCCGGACAGGACGCCGATCACGCTCAGGCTGCCCCCGAGACGCAGCGCGCGCACGCTTTGCGCGATCGTCCCTGCGCCGCCGACCTCCAGCACGTGGTGAGCGCCTTCGCCCTCCGTGAGCGCTCGAACGGCGTTGCCCCATTCCGGCGTGTGCGACGTGTCGAGCCCGTGTTCGGCACCCAAGGCGGTGGCGCGGGCAAGCTTCGACGCGCTTCGGCTGGTGAGGATGACACGCACGCCCAATGCTCGCGCGATGCCGAGGGCGGCCAACGAAACTCCTCCCGTACCCAGACACACGAGCCATTGCCCGGCTTCCAGCCGGGCGAACTCGACCAGTGCGCGATACGCGGTCACGGCCGCGCACGGCAAACACGCGCCCTCCAACCAAGTCAGGTGCGCCGGGAGAGCGACTAGGGCGCTCTCCTCGGCCACGAAGAATTCAGTCAGCGTGCCATCGAGCGGGCCGCCGAGCGCGCTGCGCCGTGCGGCTTGAGTCAGCGGCCCACTCTGCCAAAGCCCCGCAAATATCGGGCACACGCGCTCACCCACGCGCCACTTTTGCACCTCCGCGCCGCATTGCACCACCTCGCCGGCGGCGTCGGACGCCAGCACCAAGGGCAGCTTCTGCCGCGGATTGTACTCACCCCGCGCCATCATCACGTCGCGCGCATTGAGCGAGACCGCGCGCACGCGGATCACGACCTGACGCGGACCGCAGGTCGGATCGGGACGCTGCTCGAGCCGCAGGTTTTCGAAACCGAAGCCCGAATTCAAAACCCACGAGCGCATGGGTCGAGTCTCGTGGGCGACCTTGGACGTGTCAAGTCGAGCAGGAGAGCTAATGGCTGAGCGCGCGCTCGATCGCCGACAAGCGCGCGTACGCTTCGACGTAGCCCGGGTTTCGCAGGCGGACCTGATCGTGCAAAAAGCTTCGAACGGCGCCCAGCTTTGCGCGATCGAGATTGACCAAGCCCGGTTGCGAGAAGAGCTCGGACAGGCGAGGGAATTCCGCGGCCGGCGTGGCGTTCAGCAAGCCCATCAGGCGGCGGAGTTCGGCGCCGTCCTGGTCACCGCTTTCCAACGCTTGGACGAGCTCGGCTCCGGCGCGATCCGGCTGGCGTTGCCACAGACTCTTGAACAGTGCGGGGCTCTCGATGCCTCGCTCCAGCGCTTCCGTGAGCACGAAATCGGGGGCGAGCGCGAAAGCGCGGGCGTCATCACCGCGGGCAGGTGCGGTGTCCAGCGCGGCGACGAACGCGCGCCACTGCGCGTCGCCGAAGGCTTCGTAGGGGATGCCGCTAGCGCGTACGTCGCACAGCAACGCTTCCAGCAAATCGGCGGGGATGTGCGGCCAAAACCAGCTGGCATGGGTCGAATCAGTGGCCAGGAAATGTGCGCCGATTGCAGGTCGCTGCGCGTCGTCCCAGGCTTCCCAAATGGCGCTCGCGACCGCGGAGAAGGGCACACCGCGTTCGCTCGCCAGGAACTGCAACGCCGGCAAGCCGAGCACGCTATCCGTGATGCCGGCGACCGTGGCCCAGCCGAGCACGCCGTGCATCACTTCGTCCAATATGACCGAAGGGCGCTCCAACACCTCCGGTGAATCCAGCGCGCCCAACGCGCCCACCTCCGAGCGCAAGCGCGAGATCAGCGAAAACGCCCGCAACACCCAAGGGCGCTCGCGCTCGTCCGTCGGCAAATCGCGGGCGATGATCGCGCACACGGCGCGCAGCTCCGGATGCGGCTCCCGCGCCTTCCAAGGGCGCAGCAGCGGATGCCGGCGCCCTGCGCGTTGCCCGAGCTCCGCGCTGATCGAGAGTGCGGCCAGGTACCAGAGCCCACGCGAGAGCAGCGCGTCGCTCTCGGGGTCTGGATATTCGATGCGCGGACAAGGCAGTCGATCGGGAAGCTCCAGACGCGCTTCGAGCACCTCGTCCCACAGTGCCTCGAGTGAGTCGGAGCTGAGCTCGGCACCGGAGAGCAGTGCCACGCCAGCCGCGCGAAATGTCATCTCGACGGCCGCGATGTGGCCCGCGCTGTCTCCACCCTCGAGTTCGAGCACACCGTCGATGAAGGCGCTGCCGCGATCCGCGAGGCGCTCGACCAGTTCACGCGCGACGCTCGGCGCCGCGTGACCGCGAAGTAAGGCTTCACCGAAATCATCCGTGGAACCGCTGACCAGCGCTCGCGTGGCATCCGCGCGCAGGGTGTTCGAGAACCAGCGTGGGCCAAACGTCAGGCGCGCTTCGGGCGAAGCATGGGGCGTCAGCTGTCCCGTGGCCTCGCGCAGCAGTTCCGCGCGTTGCAGCGCGCGCACGATGCGGAACGCGCCCGGGGGGATCTTGCGCGCCGCCTTCTCGATGTCGGACGGACGGATGCCGGAATCGACGCGACTGAGCGATAGCCGCATCCAGTCCAAGTCCGCGTCCCGCTGGTGTTCGAGCGGAACCAGCGATAGCCAGCTCTCGAGCGAACGCGGTTCATCCCACGCGGCGTCCGAGTCCGCGAGCAAGCGGTGCCCGAGTCCGACCAGCACGTCGTAGCCGTTGCGCTTCAACCAAGCGGCATGTGCCGCCTCTGGCTCGAGGCTCGCGATCAGACGATCTCGGCAGTATCGCTCGGCGAGCTTTGCCGGTGACTTCCCGCGCAGGGCCTGCACGCCATGTTCATCCGCCAGGCCGCACAGCCCCAAGGCCGCTCCGAGCCCGTCGAGGATGCCGCTCTCCCGCATCTCGCCTCGAAGCCAGGTTCGCGTCAGGGGCGCGTCGAAGCGCCCGTCCGTGGGCAGACGTGCGGCGACCCAATCGACCAATTCATCGAGGTAGGTGTCGACTGCGGGTGAGGTGTGCACCTGCCAAACGGGGCTTTGAGGTTCGAAGTCGCCGGCGACGCAAATCTCGGCGCGGGGCGGCTCCGGCAGCGGGACGCGCTGCGCGTGCAACTCGATGAACACGGGACCGCGCTCGGGGAGCTGGCTGAGCGCGTCGTCGAAGGTGGTGGCCTCGATGACATGGGCCAGTCCCCGCGCCTGGAGAAACCGGCCGACCAGGGACCGCCCCGAGCCACTGGGCGCCCTCCAGAAGGTGCGGTGGTAGGCGCCCGGCTTGAGCACGACCGGCGGGAGACCCGGACAAAGCGGCTCGTCGACCAAATCCAAGGCGCGGGCGTAGCGCAGGCTCGTGAGGCGGAGCCGACGCAGGTCCCCACGCGGAGCGCCGCCCACTTGGATACCCGGGGCTCGCACGTCGTCGAGCGGCACGCCGAGCACCTTGGAGAGGACGCGCTGCACACCGACGCGCTCGGCCAGCCAGTCAGCCTCCAAATTGCGGTCGAGCTTGCTGAAGATGCTCGCCAGCGAACGCTCGGCCATCCTCGATTCGGCGGGCCAGTCCCCACTTTCGAGTGCCGCTCGGGCAAGGTCCCCGTAGCTTCGGCAGCCCGAATCGGACTGGTCCATTAGATCGCGCAGCCA
>Ga0134124_10000142_pt1 | contig 65520 bp, 56 predicted proteins | sample KB304_FD_96880 | JGI IMG/M metagenome (GOLD analysis project Ga0134124, IMG submission 96880) | Terrestrial soil microbial communities without Nitrogen fertilizer from Kellogg Biological Station, Michigan, USA - KB3-0-4 | ecosystem: Environmental > Terrestrial > Soil > Unclassified ...
CGTGGTGGCCCATCCGGCGCCCACTTGTTCGCCGATGTACAGCATCGGCGCCTCGTCGCGCTCGCCTTCGCCGATTACGATGGTGCCGTCCATTGGTACGGCATCCATGGTCTTGCGCATCGCTTCCACCGCGACTTCGTCGGCTTTGTGGCGATCGCCCACACCCATAGTGCGCGCCGCGGCGATTGCGCCATTTTCCACCACGCGCAAGAATTCCAGACTCAGCTGTTCTTCCAAGGAAGTCCTCCGGCTACTTCGAAGCGGTTACCCTACACCGCAGGGCGGGACGCTATGCTAGACCAATTCCGCACCGCGCGTCACTAGCGGCGGCTGTCACCGCAACCTCCCAAAACAAAGTCGCCATTTCTGCTGATGGCAAGCGCTCATGTGCCGGGTAGAATGACTCCATGTTTGACTGGCATCGGTTCGTTCCATTTTTTGCCGCCGCTTTCGTGCTCGCGGTCACGCCCGGCCCGGGCATTTTCTACGTGCTGGCTCGCAGCCTGGCCGGCGGAAAGCGCGAAGGCATTCAGTCTTCACTAGGCACATTCGTCGGCGGACTATTTCACGTGGTCGCCGCAGCGCTCGGAATTTCGGCGATTCTCGCCGCGTCGGCGGTGGCGTTTCACACTGTGAAGTATGCCGGAGCCGCGTACCTGGTGTGGCTCGGTGTCCGCATGATTCGAACGCGCAACGCGGAACTGGAGGTTGCGACCAATGCGCCGTCGCGGGGCGCGTTCCGCCAGGGCATTCTGACCGAAGCCCTGAATCCAAAAACCGCGCTTTTCTTTTTGTCGTTCATCCCGCAATTCATCGCGCCAGCTGCAGGTCATGTTTTTCTGCAATTTCTGATGCTCGGAACGATTTCCGTGGTGCTCAACACCACCGCGGACCTGGTTGTCGTGCTGATGGCAACGCCGCTGGAACGCAAGCTGAAGAACAGCGCGAAATTTCGCCGGCGTCAGCGTGTCACTTCGGGGCTAGGCATGATCGGACTGGGCGCCTACGTCGCGCTTGCGGACACGAAATAGCAAAACTCTTCAGTTTCCTGTTGCGATCTCCTTGTGATCAGCAAGAAATGCACGCGCATGAGCAAGTTGCGGGAGCGCAGAGTCGGCGTCATGCCAAGCGCTGACGAAGGCGGCATATTCGGTGGAGGCGGATTTGGCATCGCCCGATTGTTCACTCGCCAAGGCGAGGCCGTAGAGCGAAAAACCGGATTTCGGGCGCTCGACCAGGACTTTCTGATAGGCGGCCTTGGCGTCGGTCCAGGCCGAGGCGGCAAGTAGGGCGGCCGCTTCGGTTTCCCCGACCGGGCGAATATAACCGGGCGGCTCGCGGTAGCCGAGGTCCTTCTCCTCCTGTGCGGCTTGAGCGAAGAGTTTCTTCGCGTCATCCAGGCGGCTTTTTGCAGCCAGCAAGCTGGCGCGTAGTTCCAGCGACATGATCGAGACGTTGTCCATCAAGGGCTTTGCGGAAGCGTCGGGCATCACCGTGATCTTGGCGGCGGCATCCTTGTGCTTGTCCTCTTTTTCCTTTTCTTTTTCTTTCGCGGCATCTTCGGCCTTCACGCGTTCGGAAATCCGCCAGAGTTCAGCGTCGAGACGCCTTGAGGCCTCTTCGGCTTTGTCGAAGTCGTGCGCTTGGACGGCCTGCATGCCGGTGGCGAAATCGGTCAGCTGCCGCGAAAGGAACCCAAGGTTGGGCAGCGTCTCCGGCGGATTGCTCGATTTGAGCAACTCCAAGGCCTGAGCCCAATCCGCGGTACGCAAAGCAACTGGCAGCCGTGGATCAAGGCGCGACATGCCGTCGCGCGGCGACCAGGGATACAGCGTGGCTTCGAGCTGGCCACGCGCGTCCTTGAGTTTGCCGGACAGCTGCGTTGCTTCCGTGAGTTTCCCGGCTTCCATCAAATTGGCGATCGCGTACATCAGGTTGTGCACGTAGTTCCAGTCGTCGTCGACTTGAACGTGTTGCGCTTGCATGTAGCGCTCATCGGCTTCCGTCGAAGCTGAGAAGGATTGCTGGGCTCGGGCGTAATCGCCGGTGCGATAGAAGATATGGCCGGGCATGTGGACCATGTGGCCGGAGGTGGGCGCCAAGCGGCCAAGGATTTCGGCGCTATGCAGAGCCTGCTCGGGGTGCGGGCTCGCTTCGACGGCATGAATCCAGTAGTGGTTGGCGGCGGAATTTTCCGGCTCATCTCGCAAAACCGTTTTCAGAATAACCAGGGATTCCCTCGTGTTTTTCTTGGGATTGCCGTCGTCATCGTAACCTTCCATCAACGCTGCGGCGAGAAAGACCCGCGCCTGGGTGTCGCGCGGCTGCATTTTAAGGAGCTTGCGCAGTAGCTGAATTTCTCTTGAATCACCATTCCTATCGATCTTCTTGTCTTCGTCTTTGTCGGCTTCCTCGGCTGCGACGCTCGCTTCGATGTACAGACGTTCGGGTTTGCTGGCGCGGCCTTTCAGGCTGACGGCTTTCGCGAGGGCTTCTTCGGCGAAGTGTTTGCTGGAGCTGCGGCGAAACGTGAGCGCCTGGTACAAACCCCAATAGCACATCGCGCATTGAGGATCGACGCGGACGCTCTGCTGGAAGGCACGCACGGATTCGTAGTCCCAGAAATCGTGGAAGAGGTTGAGGCCCTGGTCGAACCACATCTGCGCTTCGGGCTTCGCAGTGATTTTGATATGGACGTTGCCGATGCCGGCCAGCTTTTCAGGCGCAGGGTATTTGTCGGGCGGCGTTTCGTCCAGAGTGCCCATGGCATGGCCAGCCATCGAGGTTTGCGCAACGCTCTGTGGCGGAAGAAGCGCAACCAATAGAGAAAGCACGAACCAACATTTGTGAAACCAGAACTCGCGCTGACGCTTCAGGGCTACCTCCGCCACGACCGTTCAAGACCTGCGTGGAGCGGAGAAAGTATAGCCTGAGCGCCTGCTGCGCGCCGCCAGCACTTGGTGCGCGAGCTGTTGCTACTCGATGCGCAAGGCGTTCATGGGAGAGATCGACGCGGCGCGGTTGGCCGGGATCAGGGCGGCGATGAAGGAGCAGATCGCCAGGGCTGCCGTGGCAACGGAGAGCGCAACTGGGTCCCAGCTGGAGACACCGTAGAGTTGCGCGGCGATGAGCTTGCCCGCACCTACGGCCAGCGGCAGCCCGAGGATCAGGCCGACGAGGACGCGGGTGAAGGCGCCGCGCAGGACGAGCTGCATAACGCGATTGCGATCGGCGCCCAGAGCCATGCGGATGCCGATTTCATTGGTGCGCTGGGCGACGCTATAGGCGGTGACGCCGTAGAGGCCGATGGCGGCGAGGACAAGTGCGACGATGCCGAAAACGCCGGCGAGGCTGGCGGTGGCGCGTTCCTGATCGAAAGAGGAGTTGACCTGCTGCTGCATGGTGCGGACGCTGACCATGGTGAGGTTGGGATCGACGTCAGCGAAGGTGCGCGTAAGCAAGGGCTCCAGTGCGCCGGGTGAAAGACTGCTGACCAGCAGAATGCCACTCATAAAGTGGGAGCGGGCATCGATCATGCGCATGATCGGCTCTTTGTAGGAGGTTACGGTTTGCGCCATGGGCACATAGAACATCGGGCGCGCCGGCTTGCTCAGAGCGTAGCCAGCGAACTTGGCATCTTTTACGACGCCGACGATACGGAAAGTCTTGGCGTATTCGGGGAGATCGAGACCGAAATGCTGGTCGATGGGATCCTCGTTACCCTTGAAAAAGCGTTTGACGAAGGCTTCATTGACGACGGCGACGTTTTCGGTGGTATCGCTATCGGCAAGCGAGAAGTAGCGTCCCTTCACCAGGCCCACGCCGAGATCCTGCAAGTAGTTCGCGCTGACGCGATCCCAGGACGCGCCGGAATCTTCGCTCATTTTTCCAGGAGGATGGCCCTCGACCATGATGAGCTCGCCCCAGTTGTCGGTGAGCGGATTGTAGAGAGCGATGTCGGCGGCCTGAACGCCCGGAATAGCTCTGAGGCGCTCTTCCAGAAGGCGATACAAGGCCTGAAGCTGCGGGACGGTGTAGCTGGCCGGCGGATTATTCACGGAAACTTCGACGCGGTCTTTGATCTGGAATCCGAAATCCTGATTCTCGAGTTTGTTGAGGCTGCGGCCGAGCATGGTGGCGCCGGCGACCAGGACCACCGAGAGTGTGGCCTGGACCACCAGTAAGGCTTTGCGCGCGAAGGTGGAGCGATCCACATTGCCGCGCCCCGTGCCGCGGAGGGCGTCGGCGGGATCGGTGCGCGTGGCGAACCAGGCAGGCGCGATGCCGAAGATGACACCGGTTGCCAGGGAAAGCGCAAAAGCAAAGGCCAGGACTTCCAGCGACGGCGCGGTGCGGATGGGCAGGAAATGGGAGCTGTGGAACGTGAGCGAGAGGAGAAGTTTTGCCGACGCCACGGCAACCAGCAAGCCGGCGATTCCACCGAAGATTGCCAGCAAAATGCTTTCGGTGAGGGCTTCGGAAATGATCTGGCGGGGCGTGGCGCCGATAGCGAGGCGCACAGCCGTTTGCCCGCGGCGAGCGACCGAACGCGCGAGCTGCAAGTTAGCGACGTTGGCGCAGGCAATCAGCAGAACAAGTCCGCAGACGGAGAGCAGGATCGTCAGCGAGCGGCCGTACTCTTCTTTCATCATGGTGACGCCGGAACCCGCGGGGATGACGGTGAGTGTTTGCTTGGGCAGCAGGCGAACCACGTCGGCCATCCAGTTCGCCGGATAGCCGGAGTCATGTTCCAGCCACTGGCGGAGGACGCCGGTGAGGCGCGGGGTCATGCCAGCGGTGGTGGCGCCCGGCTTCAGGCGACCAATAATGCGCAACCAGGCGGAGATCGGTTGATGCAATAGCGAGGACTCGCCCGCAAGCGTGATGTTCTGCTGCAACGGGAGCCAGATGTCCGGCGGATCGCTCTCCAGCATTTCGCCGAAGAATCCCGGTGGCGCCACGCCAACGATCGTGAAGGGGTGCCCCTCGATGATAAATGTCGAGCCCACAATGGACGTGTCGCCGCCATAGGTGGTCTCCCAGGCGCGATGACTGAGTACCGCGACCGGCGGTGCGGAAGGCGTGTCGTCTTCAGGAGTGAAGACGCGACCGCCGAAAGCGCCGACACCCAGCGTCGAAAAGTAGTGGCCGGTGACATATTCCGAGCGGAGCGGGCGGGCTGCGGATTCCACACCTTGGCGGCGAACGCTCACCCGCCACCGCCCGGCCTGGAAGGCAGTGAACTCCTCGAATTCGGGCATTTCCTTGGCGAGGCGCTCTACCAGCGGATAGGAGAACATGCCCCATTCGTCCTGGGGACCGCCTTGGATGCAGCAGTTGTCGCCAGTGCCGACGCGGTAAAGGCGTGAAGGATCGGATACCGGCAGCGAGCGCAGCATGATGGCGTGGATCAGCGTGAAGATCGCGGTGGTTCCACCAATCCCGAGGGCCAGAGTCAGAATGGCGGCGATGGTAAAGATGGGGGCCAGGCGAAACTGGCGAAGCGCATAGCGGATATTGCTGATCAGGTTGGACATAGGGCGGACCTCTTGGGCACCACCTCATAGCAGTACGAAGTTGCGTGGCACGGAGTTCCCTTTATTGACGATGGGGAGATGCGGATGGTTTGGGCATTGCGGGTGGGGCGGGAGAAACGCGTAACGCAGAGGACGCTGAGGGGAGCGGAGAAAGTATGGAGGCGCTGCCGGATTGTTTCGAGTAGGAACGAACTACGCGCAGTTATTTTGTTGTCGCGGCGGTGGTGGTGAAGGCCAGGCTTATTAGCGTTTTCTGTTCTAGTTCGTGGGCTTTTGCGGAGCCTGTTGCGGGGCTGGCGCTCGCGGAACGCTTCACCGAACGGACTTTGAGACCTTTTTCCTGGGCGAGGCGCTGGAGGCGAGGCAACACGTAGGAGAGCGCGCCCATGTTGGCGGGTTCTTCCTGGACCCAGATGATTTCGCGCGCGTTGGGATGCGCTTCGATCGCGGCGGTGATTTCCGGGCGCGGCAGCGGATAAAGCTGATCGAGGAAGAAAATCGCGGTGCTGGTGTCTTTGCGCTTGCGACGCTCGGCGCGCAAGTCGTGGCCGACTTTGCCGCTGGCGATCAAGATGCGCGATGCATCCTGAACTTCACTATCGGGGACGAGCGGAAGAAAGCGCGGCGCGGTCAGCGCTTCGATACCGGAACTGGCTTCCGGATGGCGCAGCATGCTCTTGGGCGTGAAGACGATCAGCGGCTTGCGCCACTGACGGCGCGCCTGCCGGCGCAGCATGTGGAAATACTGCGCGGCATTAGAGGGCTGGCAAATCTGGAGATTGTCTTCAGCGGCGAGTTGCAAGAATCGTTCGATGCGAGCGCTGGAGTGCTCGGGGCCCTGGCCTTCGTGACCGTGCGGGAGCAGCAGCACCAGGCCGGTCGGGAGATTCCATTTGTCTTCGCTGGCGCTGATGAACTGATCGATGATCACCTGCGCGCCGTTCACGAAGTCGCCGAACTGCGCTTCCCACATCACGAGCGCTTCGGGGTAGTCGCGGCTGAAGCCGTACTCGAATCCCACGCAGGCGGCTTCGGACAGCGGCGAGTTATGGATTTCGCAGAAGGCCTGCTGGCGCGACAGGTGCGAAAGCGTCAGATAGTTGTGCTCGGTCTCGGTATCGATCAGCACCGCGTGGCGCTGGTTGAACGTGCCGCGCTGAGAATCCTGTCCGGTCAAGCGAATCGGCGTGCCTTCCAACACCAGAGAGCCGAGCGCCAGCGCTTCGGCAAAGCCGTAATCGATGGCGCGCTTGCCGTGGCCCATTTCCGCGCGCTGCTCGAGGAGTTTCGCGAGCTTCGGATGGAGATGAAAACCGTCGGGCACACGCACGATTCCGTCGGTGAGCCCGGCCAGCTTTTCGCGCGAGAGTCCGGTGTCTACTTCGTATTGGGGATCGTACTTTCCGTGAATGTAAGGATCCCAGTAGCCCGGCAGATGGCGCAGGTGCGGCTGCTTCTTCAGATTCTTCGCTTTGGTCTGCTCTTCTTCATACTCTTTGCGGACCGCTTCGCTAATGGCGCTGGCGTCGATTTCGGTGTGCTCGGCGTAAGTTTTCCAGAGCGGCGGATGATTCTTGATGCGGTCGTAGGTCAGCGGCTGGGTAATGGTGGGGTCGTCGACTTCGCTGTGGCCGTGACGCCGGTAGCCGATGATATCGACGACCACGTCGCTGCCGAATTTGGCGCGATATTCCGCGGCGAGGTGGCCGACGCGAACGACTGCGTCGGGATCTTCGGCGTTGACGTGAAAGATCGGGACGCTTTGGCGCTTGGCGATGTCCGAAGCGAAGCGCGCGGAATGCTCCTGCACCGGAGGAGTGGTGAAGCCGATCAAATTGTTGACAACGATGTGGACCGTGCCGCCTACAGTGTAGGCCTTGAGGTCGGCGAGATTCAGCGTTTCCGCCCAGATGCCCTGGCCGGCGAAAGCGGCGTCGCCGTGCATGACGATGGTCCAGACTTTGTTTAGCGATTCACGGGAGCGATCGACGATCGGTCCATCGGCGCCGTGGCGGGTTTGCTTGGCGCGCGCGCGGCCCATGGCGACGGGGTCGACGGCTTCCAGGTGGCTGGGATTGGAGACGATATGAATGTTGATCGACTGCCCGCCGGTGGTGACGTAGGTGCCAGTGGCGCCGACGTGATACTTCACATCACCCGCGCCGAGGACGCTGCGCGGATCGACATCCTCGAAGCCGGAAACGACTTCGTGAGGCGGTTTGCAAGCAGCGTGGACCATCACGTTAAGGCGGCCGCGATGGCTCATGGCGATCACGGAATCGATGGCGCCGGATTGGCCAGCGGTGTTGAGGATGGAATCGAGCAGCGGAATCAGCGCGGTGACGCCTTCGAGCGAAAAGCGTTTGGTGCCCAGATAGCGCGCCTGCAGAACCTGTTCAAATAGATCGGCACGCACGAGTCGCTCGAGAATTTTATTCTGGTCGAGGTCGGGCGCTTTGCTTTCGAGGCGCTCGGCGATCCACTGGCGCCGCTCGGGCTCAGGCAAGTGCATGAACTCGGCGCCGATAGTGCCGCAGTAGATTTCGCGAGCTTCGTCGGCGCCGGAGCCAGTCAGGTCGTCGAGCTCGGCATATTTGAGGGGCTTGAGCAGGCCGAGGGGGTCGAGGTCAGCCTGGAGATATCCCCAGCGGCGGAAGGATTCGAAGATGCGCTCGCGGTCTTCACCGTTCTGGCCGGCCTTTTTTGCAGTCGCCTTGGCAGACTTGGTGGGGCGATCGGCTACGAGGGTTGTACGTTAGGCCATAAAATCGTTACATCCGCAAACCTGTATTTTGCCATAGATTCAAAACCGGGGGCCGGTTCCGGCCCAGCTCTGAGAGCAGCGGGTAATTGAAGGGCACCCCACCCGGGTCGTTTCAGGACAAAAAGTGCGTAAGTTATTGATATTTATTATTTTATCGAAAACTTCGGTGCAAAAGAGCGTGCCTCTTGTGCATGCGCGGTCGACCACAAGTGGCACAAGTGGGAAGAAGCCGAGAAGGCGCCCCATAGGGTCGAGTTTCGGGTGTGCCGAAGAGTCCGCAAGCTTTATCTTACCATTAGATCTCCTCATCGGTTAATAGGACTTCACTAGTACCTATTATGTTGGCCAGGCCTATAGGCTGCGCACGGCAAATTCCAGCTCGGTGGTTATCTGTTCGGGCGGGGTGTCTGGCGGAAAGCTGACAGGGCGCCCAATGCGGACAATAAGTTCGCCCAGATGCGCGAGGCGGCGGTGTTCGCGTTTCATTTGCCAGACGCCGTCGAGGCGCATGGGGACGATGGGGATTCGCAGATTTTGGGAGAGGAGGCCGATGCCGGACTGGAATCTGGCCATTTCGCCGGTCTCGGAATTGTTGACTTGGCCTTCGGGGAAGACCAGGACGCTGTAGCCGCGGTCGATGGATTCAGCGGCGAAGCGAAAGCTTTCGCGGAAGCCGGAGAATTGCGGGAGCGGGAAGACGTTGAAGAGGGCGGTGACGAGCCAGTAGCCGAGTTGGTAGGCCCAGCGTTTGGCGAAGAACCAATTTTGTGGCGGGCGGCGCATTTCACGGAGGGTTTCGCCGCCCATGGCGGTAGCGAGATGGTGACGATAGCGCGTGGGGAGCGCGGCGAGGATGAGGCCGATGTCGGCGCGACGGGTGATGTGATTGGAGACGATAAGGAATGGTCCTCGTGCGTCGCGCAGATTTTCGCGGCCGAAGATTTTCGGGTGGCCGAGAACTTGCGTCGCCGGCCACACCAGCGCGTAGTACGCCGCAAGCCGCAGCCAGCGGACCGGTGCGCGCTGCGCCCAGCGCGGATAAGCGTAGGCGAAGCGGCGGGGGGAAGAACACACGACAGGGGTGCCTGCGGGACCTGCGGGGACCTCGAGATGTTGCGAGGGAGACAGACGGGCACTGCCGTGCCGTGCCCCTACGGGGGTGTCCTGCTGGGGCACGTTTGCCTGACGCAGCAGGGTTTCGATGTCGGAGACAGTTTTGGCTTCGGCGAAGGAGGTCTCGCTGAGCTCGACCTGGTAGCGCTGTTCGAGAGCGCTCAAGAGTTCGACGCGATCGAGTGAAGTGAGATTCAGATTTTGTTCGAGATGGCTGGGGCTTCCCGCGTTGCAGGTGGTGAATCGACTGATCAGATCCTGCAAGCTGGGGGAGGTGGCACTGGGGAGCGTGGTCGAGCCTTGCTTGCCGCTCAACATCTCTATAGCGCGGGCGGTGATTGAGGCCAAGCGCGGCTTTTCCGTGGGCGTGCGCGGGAAGTCGGGTTCGGGCCAGATCAGCCAGATGCGGATGCGCTGATACTCGGCGAGGGAGCGATTCGCGGTCTCGATGGCGCGCTGGGCGGCGAGTTCGCTGGATTCATTCGTCAGAAGGACGGCACAGGGCTCGGCGTTGCCTGCGTGATCGATGGGGATGACAACGGCGTCGCGGACTTGAGGCTGACGGCGCAGGGCTCCTTCGAGGTCCTCGGGATAAACATTGAGGCCAGCGGCAGTGACAATGACGTTTTTCTTGCGGCCGCGGAAACGGAGGTTGCCTTCAGAGTCGAGTTCGCCGATGTCGCCGGTGTACAGCCATTCCGAGTCGGCGGAGGGTTGCAGCTTGCCGGACTGCCAGTACCCTGCGGAGACATTTTCGCCGCGGACGAGGATTTCGCCGTCTTCGGCGAGTTTAAATTCGCGGCCGGGGAGGACTTTGCCGATGGAGCCTTGCGTAGCGCGGAAAGGATGGTTGAGGCTGATGAGGGAGGCGGTTTCGGTCATGCCGTAACCCTGGACTACGGCGTAGCCGATGCGCTTGAAGAATTCTTCGGTGTCGGGAGACAGCGCGGCACCGCCGGAGATGAAAGCCCAGAACTTCCAGCCGAAGCGGCGGTGGATGCGGCGGAAGAGCCAGGCGCGACGGAGGAATTTCTTGTTTTCGGCGGCGAGGAAGGTTTCTTGGAGCCAGGATTTGGGTTGGGATTCGGAGACTTGAGCGGCTTGCGTGATTGGGGTGGTATCGGCAGCGTGAGCAGAGACTTCGCGATCGGGTTGTACTGGCGGAGCGACCCACCCTTCGCTAGAGGCCGAGGCGCGAATGGTAGGCCACCCAAGATGTTGCGCTTGGCTCGGTTCGCGGTGTGGTGACGTTGTGCTGTTGGCGGGCTGAAATTCGCGTTGGAGGTTTGCGCTGAGGGAATCAAGCATGCGGGGAACGGCGATGAGGGCGGTGGCGCGTTCGCGCTTAATGGTACGAGTGATTTCAGTGGGGTTGGCGGAGTTTTCGAAGACGACGGTGGCGCCGAGCAATGGTGGAACGAAGAGGGCCATGAATTGGCCGAAGACATGGCTCAGCGGAACAAGAGAGACGAAGCGAAGCGGATGGAACCATTTTTCGTACTTGCGATAGGGATCGATGCCGCGCTCGAGAGGCTCGAGATTGGCGAGGAAATTTCCGTGGGTGAGGACGACGCCGCGAGGTTCGGCTGTGGTGCCGGAGGTGAAGAGGATCTGCGCGATGTGGTTGCGGGTGATGGGTTGGTAAGCGAGAGATTCTTGCGGTGGATCAGGCGATCCCACGCCCAGCGATCGCGGATTGCTCATAGTGGCTCGCTTGGTGTGGTTGATGGGGGCACAGGCAAGAGTGCCTGTGCTACTTGAAGGCGATGCGCGCCTCGCCGCGTCGGGCAGATCTTCCAGGTGGAGTATGGTGACGGAAGAATGCAGCGGTAGCTTGCCGCGGGTGGTGAAGGCGATGCGGGCGGACGTTTCACGTGCAACGCGAGAGACGAAGTCGGGAGTGGCGGCATCGTCCAATGGGACGGCTACGGCACCGAGCAGCAGGCAGGCCCAGAAGGAGGCCATCCACTCGGCGCTGTTGGGTCCCCAGAGCAGAACGCGATCACCGGTGCGTATGCCCCTTTGGCGCAGCTCGTGAGCGCTTGCGACAGCGACGGAGCGTAGCTTCGCATAGGTCCAGGATTCGCGCCTATAGCCGCGGCGCTGGACAACCGCGACGTGGCTTGCGTAGCGCGCGAAGTCGTCGAAGAGCGAGTTGAGGTTGGGTCGGGGCACGTTGGGAGCGAACGATCGCGCCTGAAACGCGGAACCGTCCGAATTTTACGCCTTGTGGAGTGCCGTTGCTGGCCTCGTAATTCGCAGCGAACGAAAAATCAGAACCTAGGTCTGATATGAGCAGGATTGGTTCCAAGGGCGGGAACGCTCGATGGCGGAGCACCTTTAACTCGTCGGCGGCGCACAGGCCCAGGCTTCGACAAAGCGCGGCGAACTGAGGAGAGTTGTCGGATCGTGTGCGAATGCGTACAGCTCACGCACGAGTTGATCCACTTCGCTGGCTGATGCGAGCCCCTCTTTCACCACGGTCTCGGCAATATTCTCCATGGTGAGAGCCGTGACGACCTTGACTTCGCCTGTGGTTTCGGCGAGCTGGACCACGTTAATTTGGACATTCTCAAACCCTGCTTCGACCAGCAAAGCGGGAAGCCGTGGCCCGATATTCGCATCCGCGCCTTTTCGCCGCGCCGCCTCGGTATAGAGCGCAACGTGCCGCCACAGAGCTGGACAGTCCGGGTAGCAGAAGTATCCTCGAAAGTCGACGTCTGCGACGACAATCTTGCCGCCGGGGCGTAGCGCTTGCCGCATTCGCATCAAAGCCTGAAGTGGATTGGCAAGGCGGCTGAGAATGAATCGAGCATGCACCAGATCGAACTCGGCGGTTTTTCGGTCTTCGGGCTATCAGCTACCCTGAATTCGACGTTACTTAGACCCTCGCCTTCGGCCTGTTGCTGAGCAAGCGTGATTTTCGCCTGATCAATATCTGTTCCGACCGGCCCTCCCAATAGAGCCCACGATGCGAGCCATGTCGAAGGTCACGTCGCCATTGCCGCAGCCCACGTCGAGGCAGGTCATCCCTGAACGGACTCCCGCGCGTTGAAGCAGAGCAAGGGTAGTTGGCCGCATGACGCGTGACAGAATTCGCAGGCGTTCCCTGCCTGGAAGCCCACCGCGAATGATGTAAGTGGTGTTTTCCGTCACCTGAATGCTCTCCCCTCTGCTTCGCCTTGAATTGCCGTACCCGCAGGTCCCGATCTGCTTCGATTGGATGGTTTCGGCGGGTCAATTTCTGCCCCTCGAGATTTACCTACAGGATTATCGCAAGCCGCGACAAGTGACAATTTGCGGCTTTGTGCCCCTACGTATCAAGCACATGCGTGGTCACCGAGCTAAAGTTGCGTTAGGAATTGGGAAGTTGTTGGGTACAATGGATGTTTGAGATTTAGCGGAGTTTCATTGCCTGGAAGGATTTGATCGGGATTATGCCTGTACCTGTCTCACAAGCATGGACGGTTGCTACGTACTTACTGAAGCAGAAATTGGCGGGACGGAAGCGGTATCCGTTTGTCTTGATGTTGGAGCCGTTGTTCCGGTGCAACCTGGCTTGTGCAGGTTGCGGGAAGATTCAGTATCCGCCGCATATCCTCAAGAAAGAACTGAGCCCCGAAGAGTGTTTTAAGGCGGTGGACGAGTGCGGGACGCCTATGGTGTCGATTCCGGGCGGCGAGCCGCTGATGCACTCGCAGATTGACAAGATCGTGGAGGGGCTGGTTGCGCGGAAGAAGTACATCTACTTGTGCACCAACGCTTTGCTGCTGAAAGAGAAGCTCGATCTGTTCAAGCCGAGCAAATATCTGACTTTCTCGGTGCATATGGACGGGCAGCAAGAACATCACGATTTTTCGGTGTGCCGCGAAGGTGGGTACGAGGCCGCGACAGAGGGAATTCGCGAGGCGGTGAAGCGCGGGTTCCGGGTCACGACGAACACGACTTTGTTCGACGGGGCGGACCCGAAGAGCGTTCGAACGTTTTTCGACGAAATGATGGATCTGGGCGTGGAGGGCATGATGCTCTCACCCGGCTATTCGTATGAAAAGGCACCGGATCAGAAGCACTTTCTGGGCCGGGCGCGGACCCGGCGATTGTTCCGCGCGATTTTGTCGAACCGGAAGAAGAGCTGGAAGTTCAATCAGTCGGTGTTGTTCCTGGAATTTCTGATGGGCAAGCGGAATTACGCCTGCACGCCGTGGGGAATGCCGACCTATAACATTTTCGGTTGGCAGAAGCCGTGCTATTTGCTGCAGGACGGCTATGCGGATTCGTTTCAGGAGCTTCTGGACTCGGTGGAGTGGCAAAATTATGGTACCGAATCGGGAAATCCGAAGTGCGCGAACTGTATGGTGCACAGCGGGTACGAGGCGTCCGCGGTTGACTACACGTTCAGCGGATTGCGCGGGATCTGGGAAACGGCCAAGGCGACGTTTGCGGGAAGTTACAAAGACGCGAGCGCATTGGAGATGCTCAACGAGCCGGTGAAACCGGTGCATGCGTTTAATCCGCTGGTGCAAATCAATACGCAAAACGCTCCGCTAGAGGAGACGCGGGCGTGAGCGCTCCGACCCATACGCCTCGCGCGACGGCCCCCAACGCGGCGCTTGACCCGGAAAAACTGGAAGTTGCGCCTGGGACGCGGCGCGAAAGCGTCGAAGGGTGGGTGCCAACTCTGGCCAGCCACGAAGAAATTCGCATGGCGCTGGAGAAGGCTTTTGATTACCGTGGCGACGTAACTATTACACGCAAGGATGGCAGCAAACTGGAAGGGTACATCTTCGATCGAGTCACCGGCGCCACGCTGGAGGCCTCCTTCGTGCGGCTGTTGCCGAAAGACTCCAATCAGCGAGTGAAGCTTTCGTATGCCGAAATCGCGGCACTGGCCTTCTCAGGTCGGGATCCCGCCGCCGGAAAGAGCTGGGAGGCCTGGGTACGGAAGTACTGGTCAAAAAAGACCACCGGAGAGGGCGAAGCGAGCCTCCAGCCGGAAGCGCTGGAATAGGGCAGCTGGGAAATCCACAGCCCACTCCTACAATAGTAACTGACCTATTTTCTGTCATTTACGTACATTATGGGCCTTCAAGATGCCTCCGCGCCAGCGTGGACAAAGCCCTATTTTTGTGCTAATATGGTTTCAGCGTTTGTTGCTCTTGTACTACCTTTTGGCTCATGCAAAAGGCGCTGCAAGGCATCACCTTGCAGCTTTTTTTGTGGGCTGAGGGTGTCACGGCGCTTGGGGCAGGGGATTTTGGGGTCTCCAAGAACGGATCAAGAGAAGCAAAGCAATTCCAAGCGTTGATCGTCTCTCGGTCACCACGTGGTCGGTCGGCAGCGGTCGCGCCGTCATGAGAGGTAGTGGCAGTGAAGGAACAAGGAACAGTGAAATGGTTTAATGCATCGAAGGGCTACGGCTTCATCCAGCGTCAAACAGGAGAGGATGTTTTCGTTCACTTCTCCGCGATCATGATGGACGGCTACAAGTCCCTCAATGAAGGACAAGCGGTGGAGTTTGAAGTGAAGAAAGGCCCCAAGGGCCTTCAGGCTGAGAACGTAACCAGTCTCTAGTCTGTTGATCTGGGGAGTCCCGGTCCGCACCGGGACCCTCGATCGAACGTTCGAATACGAAAGAGTTTCTCCCAGCGTGAGTGAGTCGTCCAGGAGGACATCGTGCAATCAATGCAAGAAGGTCAAACCATCAAGCATGAAGTTTACGGACTGGGTGTGGTCACCTCATCCGATCAGGAGCGTACCGCGGTTGATTTCGACGATCATGGGCCGAAGCTGTTCGTTACCAGCATCATGACCGCCGAACTGATCGGCGAAGCTCCTGCCACGCCGCCCAAGACCAAGCGCCGGCGCAAGGCTTCTACGGCCGCCAAGGCCGCGAAGAAGGCAGAAAAGGCGGCCGCGGCTGCCGCAGGCCGTTCCTAAGTTTTTCCTTCCTGTTTTGCTTACCTCCCTACGCCAATTTTGGCGCAGGGGTGTGTCTCGTAAGCTGCGTCTCAAAATTTATCGGTGTTAACGAGGACGGCCGAAAAACAAGACATGGCCGTCAGCGTCTTCGAGTTCGAAGCCGCGCAGACCGTCGTGGGTATCTTGAAGAGGTTTGGAAAAGGTGACACCGCGCGACGTTAGTTCGGCCGCCAGGGCATCGGGATCGGGTATGGAGGCGTACGCGTCCCATCGGGCTGCCGCGTCGCGCTTGCAGTTGGGGAGCGGTTCCACACCAACGCTCTTGAAGAGGATCATCGCCCCATCGCGCTGCACAATCGCAAAAAAAGGTTCGCGATCCGGCTCTTGATGGACGATGTCAAAACCAAGCATCTTGCAATAAAACGAAAGTGCCGCCCGGACGTCTCGCACGATAAAGAATGGTGAGATGCTGCTTATAGCTGTCTGCTTCATGCCTAGTCTCCGTTGGTACACATCCCCCAAAGCTGTCTTTACTGTAGCCGGTAGCCGGGAGCCGGCTCACGATTCCCGGCAAGTAGGTAGAGCATACAGTTCGTCAGACTATCTCGGGTCGTCGCTTCTGCGATTCGCCTCTGCGATGAAGAACTAACTGGTAGCTGCTTCTGTTTGCTCGAAGGCGTGATAGGAGGAGCGCACTAGAGGGCCAGCCTCTACGTGTTTGAAGCCCATGGCTTCGCCCAGGACTTTGAACTCAGCGAATTCGTCCGGATGAACGTAGCGCACGATCGGGAGATGCTCTTTGGTGGGTTGTAGGTATTGGCCCAGGGTCAGGATATCGGTGCCCTGAGCGGCTAGATCCTTGATGGTGGCGAGAACTTCGTCCTTTCCTTCGCCGAGTCCCAGCATCAATCCAGTCTTGGTGGGAGTTTCCGGATAGGCTTGCTTGGCGCGGCGCAAGAGCTCCAGCGAGCGCTCGTAGACGGCGCCTTTGCGAACCTGGCGGTAGAGGCGCGGAACGGTCTCAGTGTTGTGATTGAGGACGTTGGGGCGAGTGGCGAGAACGATGTCCAGCGCCTTCCAATCGCCGCGGAAATCCGGGATCAGCACTTCGACCTTGCATCCAGGAACGCGGCGACGGATTTCTTCGATGGTGCGAGCGAAAATGTGCGCGCCGCCGTCGGGCTGATCGTCGCGATTTACCGAGGTCACGACCGCATAGCGCAATCCCATGCGCGCCACGGCTTCGGCCACGCGATGCGGCTCTTCTTCGTCTGGCGGGCCAACCGGCTTACCGGATGGCACGGCGCAGAATCCGCATGCCCGAGTGCAGATGTCTCCCAGAATCATGAAGGTAGCGGTGCCGTGTTTCCAGCACTCGCCCATGTTGGGGCAGCGGGCGCTTTCGCAGACAGTGTGGAGGTCGATCGTGCGCATGATGCGCTTGAGATCCTGGTAGCGTTCGCCGCCGAAGAATTTGACACGGAGCCATTCCGGGCGCGGATGAGCAGTGGGTGATGGCGGCGGGATTGCCGGGCCGTTATTGGGGATGATGTGGAAGGGTGAGGCCATGATGGTGGACGCGAATATTATTTTACCTTTTGTAAGCAGGGCTTACAAACGGGTTGCTGGGCTGGGAACAAAGATAGTTACAGCAATGAACCAGAGGCTGCGCGGAGTTTGTGTGAGCAGAGCGACCCACCCTGTGCAGAAGCCGCAAAGGATGGGCCACCCAAGGCCTTGGAATCAACGAATGAGCGCGATGCGGCCCTGGGTCGGATAGCGCTGGAATTGGGCGGGGTCGTGGCCTGGGATGACACGATCTGCGGAGCCGGCTAGTTTGATCATGCGGGCTTGGGCGGCGATGTTGGCGGGGTGATCGGCGTCGGTGAAGGTGGCGCTGGCGGCATGGTCGGTGAGATTGCGATAGAGATAGCAGTTGTCGGAGGCGAGGACGAAGGGCTTCGCGTCGGGAGTGAGGACGAGGAGATATTGCGAGGCGTAGGTGTGGCGGGCTCCGGTGAAGACGCGGATGCCGGGCAGGATCTCCTGATTGTCGCCGTCAACCAGTCGCAGGCGGCCTTCGGTGTTGAGTCGGACTAGTTCTTTTACATCTTCGCGATCGATGCCGCCGTGATCGCCGCCTGGTTGCCAGGCTTCGCCGGTGTAATAGCGAAATTCATCCTTCTGAATCCAGATGGTTGCTTTGGAGAACAGGTCGATGCCGCCCAGATGATCCCAGTGGGCGTGGCTGACGACGATGTCGGTAATTTCGGCGGCCTGGAGTCCTGCGGATTTCACGAGTTCGTCGGGACGGAGGAAATCGGCGACGGTAAATTCCTTGAACCATTTTTCGCGATGGAAGCCGCTGTCAAAGAGGATGTTGTGGCCACCGCCGCGAATCAGCCAGATGACCATGGCGATGTCGAGTTTTTCGTTTTGCGGGGCGCCCATCATCAGGCCAGAGACTGGAAAGCCCGGGATGGTGGCGTAGCGCAGCGCCTGGATGGAATAGGAGGGCATGGGTGTTGCGGGTTTGAGCGGAAAGATCGCGACGCAGAGGAACGCAGCGAGGGGCAAAGTGGCACGGAGAAGTTTCGGCACAATCATCCTTCCTGAAGAGCGCCTCATTGTAGCTTGTCCGAGGCTGGCGTGCCGACCAGGCAAGCTAACCAGGCAATATCGTCTACAGTTCGATACGTCTCGTAACGTATACTCTCGCCGACCGGAGACTCGACAATGCCGCGAAGCATCCTGGCGCTTCTGGTTCTGTTCCTCCTTCCCATGCGTTTGCTCCTGGGGGTACAGGAGGCCAAGGCTCCGGCCGCGAAGAAGGACGAATGCCACATAGCGGGAACGGTGATCACTCTGGCTGGCGGGGAACCGTTGCGCAAGGCGCGGGTACGGCTGGAGAGTCAAGCAGATCGGACGAGAACACAATCTCGGTGGTAACGGATGCGGGCGGGAAGGTTCGAGCTGAAGGCGCTGGATCCGGGAGCAATTCTGAGTTTACGGCCCGGACAGAGATCAAGGATCTCGTCTTCAAGATGGTGCCCTCCGCAGTCATTGCCGGGCGCATCCTGGACGACGACGGCGAGCCATTGCCTTCGGTCAGCGTGAGCGCACTGCGCGAGATATACGATCGTGGGAAGCGCAGTTTGGTGTCGGGAGCGAATGCGGTGACGAATGACCTCGGCGAGTATCGACTGTTTGGCTTAGCGCCGGGCCGCTACTTCGTCAGCGCGCGCTACAGCAACTGGGAGCGAGGTATCGGTGAGAGCGAGGAACAGGCTCAACAGTCTTCTCAGGGCTACGCGAAGATGTTTTACCCGGGGACGCCGGATCGTGCCAGAGCTACTACAATCGCGGTGAAGGCGGGTGAGGAAATTCCGTCGATTGAAATTTTGATGAGGCAGGTCGCGGTCTATCACGCGAGGGGGCACGTCTTTAATCAAGTCACGCGCAGGCCCGGCACGGACTGCTTTGTGCTGCTCTTGCCCAGGACGCACCAGCGCGGGGATATGGGCGAGACCTACACAATCGTGCGGAAACGCGACGGCTCGTTCGACATCCCGGACATTCTGCCTGGCCCATATACGCTGGCAGGATTTTGGTTCGATCAGGGGAAGCAATACATCTCGCGAACGCCCTTGGACGTGGGCAATGCGGACGTCGAAGGTGTGGCGGTGACGATCGCGCCGGGAAGCACTGTTGGGGGGGCGGGTGATCTGGGATGGACAACCGGCATTAGAAAGAGACGAGCTTCAAATCTCGATTCAGCCTACGGACAACTCACCCCTATTCTTCCCCGGTTCGAGAGTGAATGCGGATGGCTCGTTTGCGGTCACGGATATAGGCGACGGAGCCTACAACGCGATTCCCGACGGGCAATCCAAGGACTGCAATGTGAAGGATGTCGAATATGCGGGACGCGCTGCCCTGGGGGAGGGATTCAGCATCACGCGCGGCTCGGCGGCGACACTGGAGATTACGATCAGCTCGCGAGGCGCACGGGTTCAGGGGACGGTGACAGATGATGATGGGCTGCCCACGCCCGGAGTTTGGGTGGCGCTGGTGCCGGATTCGGAGGTGCGGCGTTCGAAACATCGCCTGTACAAATCGGAAACAACCGATCAATACGGCCACTTCGACCTTCGCGGGATTGCGCCAGGGGGGTATTTGCTCTTTAGTTGGACGGAGGCCGAAGACGGAGCGTGGGAAGATCCTGAATTTCTGAAGCCGTTTTTGGAAAAGAAAAAGGGGCAAAGTATCTCGTTGCAGGAAGGGGATACGAAGTCCATGAACTTAGTGGCGATCAAGGACGCCAGCGCGGAGCAGCAGAACCCGTAAAACAAAACCGCCCCCCCGAAGAGGGGGGCGGAACCCAGAATCAGAAATCCCAGAGCAGAATTAAAGCGGTTGACGCGAGGAGCGCACGAAGTCGCGCAGAACGGTTACGTTGGGGCCATAGGCTCCAATGCGGCCGGCGTCAACGGGCAAGCCGAGCATTTCGGCCTGGTCGAGATCCACACCCGCATCGTCGAGTTCCGACAAGCTGAATCCTTGCGCGGGCTGCACACGGTTCAGTCCGGTCGGATAGACCGGGCGAGGCGGACGATGGCGCTGCCAGGGGCGGCGCGCCAGTTCATAGAATTGCTGCCAATCGCGTTTGTGCCAAGTCGTCATTTCTATTTCTGCTGCTCTTTCTATTCTCGCGCCTATTCTTAGTACGCTTTCTTATCCCCGTTGGATGCAGGGTTTCGATTTTGGGTTCACTCTATTTCCCTGTGCTTCCTTTGGCAGAACCCTTTAGGCCTCCAGTTTGCTGGAGCGTTCACCGAAGATATACGCCTCCTCCGGCGTGGCGAGAGTTTTCCTCACCTGCTGTTTCAAACCCGTTACCCGGTTAATTGTTTCGTGGACCTGTGCCCAGACAAGTACTTCGACGCTTTCGCTTGCGACCGGGAGGGGGGACCGGCCAGATTTGTCACTGCGCAGCGGCCGACAAGCGGCTGTATACTACGCACATCCCGCACGGTTGGCTAGAGAAAAGTGAATTTCTCTTCAAATTTCGAGACGAATTCGATCGTGGCCGCCAGCGGCACCCGGCCAACTTCAGCAACAGTCGTCGTTCACTATCACGAATTGTGGCTGAAAAAGGGCAATCGAAATTTCTTCCTGCACCAGCTTCGCGAAGCGATTCGCCGCGCTCTTAGCGGGATCGCGATTACCCGCATTTCCCGGCCCGGCGATCGCCTGATCCTGCAACTAGGTCGCGCCGCCGACCTGGAAGAAGCGCTGCGCCGCCTCGATCGCGTCTTCGGCATTTCCTATCTGGGCGTCGCTCGGGTCATCGATCGGCACACGCTTGCAAAAGCGGCGGCCGAGGGAGATCCGCTTGCGCCGATTCGGGCTGCTGCCTGGGAAGAAATTCGCACAGAGAATTTCTCCACCTTTGCCGTCCGGGCCACGCGCAGCGACAAGAGCTTTCCGCTGAATGCGATGGCGGTGGAACGAGCCATCGGCGGCAACGTTTACGACAACTTGGTTGCCGCGGGCCGCGAAGCGCGCGTGGACCTGAAAAATCCATCGCTCACGTGCCACATCGAAGTGACCCGCGGACCGCTGCTCGTCTACGCGCGCCGCATCGCGGGCCCCGGGGGTCTTCCGGCAAACACTGCGGGCAAATTGCTATGCCTGCTGTCGGGAGGATTCGACTCGGCGGTGGCTGCGTTCAAGATGATGAAGCGCGGCGCGCACCTCAGCTTCGTGCATTTCTGGGGAGGCGGCGGATTGCCGGGGGAATCGTCGGTACACGCCGCGCGCCAGCTGGTAGAGCGCCTGGTTCCGTGGCAATTCACGGCACGGCTGAACCTGATTCCGTTCGAACCGCTGCAGCGCGAAATCGTGGCCGCCGCTCCCGAGGCGCTGCGCATCCTGCTTTATCGGCGGCTGATGCTGCGCATCGCGGAGCGCGTGGCGCTGCGCGGCGGCTGCAAGGGCGTAATAACGGGCGATAGTCTGGGCCAGGTTGCATCACAAACGCTACTCAACATGCAGGCGGTCGGCGCGGTTGCGCGGCTCCCGCTGTATCGCCCGCTCGTGGGCGACGACAAGCTCGAAATCCAGGAGCTCGCCCGCCGCATCGGCACGCACGACATTTCCGCTGAGCCCTTTCATGATTGCTGCCCGATCTTCCAGCCGAAGTCTCCGATGCTGTACGCCAGTCCGGAAATGCTGGACGCCGCGGAAGAATCTTATGACGTTGCTGGGCTGGTGGAGCGGGGTCTCGGCTCGCTCACTCTGGAGCGTTTCCGCTACGAAAATGGCGAAGTCGTGCACACACACTCGCGGCCACGCGCCCACGCGGAACGCGCCTAACACAGAGCTACCGCCTCGAACCTTTCAGAGGGGATGCCAGCGGCCTGCTGGAAAGAGAGCCGCGTTCCGAACTGGAGAGGGCCTACCTGCGACCTGGGTGCCTGCTTTTTGCAGGCGGGGCTTACGTAATTTACCAGCGATTGCCGCGGTCGCCGCGATCTCCGCCGCGTCCGCCACCGCCGCCGTGCCCACCGCGACCACCACCGCCGCCGCCGTGACCGCCTCGTCCGCCGCCGTATCCACCGCCGCCGCCGCGTCCGCCGCCACCACCACCACCGCGCTCCGCCTGCGGCCGCGCTTCGTTCACGACCAGGTTTCGCCCGCCGAAATTCTGCCCGTTTAACGAATTGATCGCACGATCCGCATCTTCGTCATTGTTCACTTCGACGAACGCAAACCCGCGCGACTGCCCGGTGAAACGATCGCGGATCAAATTAACGCCTGAGGGAGTTACACCGACTTGCGAGAACCATTCGTGCATCTGATCTTCCGTCGCCGAAAACGGAAGATTCCCGACGTAGAGCTTCTTCACCTGCCTACTCCTTCTGCCCGGAACCTAACCAACGAGTCGCGGAGCGCGCCGAAGTGACGAGCGTCGAACACGGGCAGTCCGGGGTAGCCCAGCCACCACGGGCGCGAGACAGGCGCTTCAGCGGTCCAGTGCATGGTCTCGAAAATTAACGCCTTTTGCAATGGGAAAGACCGTATTTGCCGGCGCCATTTGAGCACTACCCGGTTACCTATCGCCTTGTGGCAACCCTGTCGGCACCACTTGCCCCGCACACTCAGCGTGCTACCATCCCTGCAAATCGGTACCCTCTCGAGGCTCCCATGCGCGGAACTATGATGGATTTCCCCCTGACGCTCCCCACGTTGCTGGAGCGCGCCGGCCGGGTCTTTTCCAGAGTTGAGATCACCTCCCGGCGACCGGACCGCTCGATTGTCCGCACCTGCTATGGGGACTTCTATCGACGGGCCCGCCGGCTTGCCGTGGCGCTCACTTCGCTAGGCCTTCAGCCCGGCGATCGCGTGGCTTCCATGATGTGGAACCATACCGGCCATCTAGAGGTCTTTTTTGGAGTGCCGTGTGCCGGCGCTATTCTCCATACGCTAAATCTTCGCCTGCATCCCCAGGAGATCTCCGCGATTGCCAATCACGCCGGGGACCGGTTTCTGATCGTGGACGACGTGCTGCTGCCCGTCTACGAAAAAATCCGCCATGACGTTCCGTTTGAGAAGGTCATCGTGGTCCCCTACGGCTGCAGAGATGTCCCCGGCGAATTTCTCAACTACGAGGAACTTCTAGGGGAGGCCGGTGAGGATTTTTGTTATCCCGCGCTGGACGAAAACGACGGCGCGGCCATGTGCTTTACCTCCGGCACGACAGGCTGCTCCAAGGGAGTCATTTACTCGCACCGCGCGCTGGTGCTGCATTCGTTTGCCTGCGCCATGGCGGACTCTTTCGCTATCAGCAACCACGACACAGTGCTGCCGGTCGCGCCGATGTTTCACGCCAACGCCTGGGGCATGCCTTATACCTGCATAATGACCGGCGCACGGCTGGTTTTGCCCGGCCCGAATGTGGACCCCGAAAGCGTCCTCGATTTAATGGTGCAGGAGGGCGCAACGGCGTCGTGTGGAGTTCCCACCGTCTGGCTCGGGGTTCTTGGCGCACTGGAGAAACATCCCGGCCGCTGGAAGTTTCCTTCGCCGGTGCGCATTCTGGTCGGAGGGACCGCGCCGCCGGTTCGCCTGATGCGCGCGCTGGACAGGCACAACCTGCATATCATGCATCTGTGGGGCATGACGGAAACTACGCCGCTAGCTACCCTCGGCCGCCTCAAGTCCCACATGCGCGATTGGTCCGAAGATGCTTGTTACGACATACGCAGCAAGCAGGGTTGGCCCGGCCCCTTCGTCGAACTGCGGGTGATGCGCCCGGATGACTCAGGTGGGCAGCGCATGGTGGAAGCGCCTCGCGACGGGCAAACTGCGGGCGAACTCGAAGTCCGCGGCCCGTGGGTGGCGGGCAGCTACTACAATGCGGAGGATCAGGCACATCGCTGGACGGCGGACGGCTGGTTCAAGACTGGCGACGTGGCTACCATGGACGATGAGGGTTACATCAAGCTGGTCGATCGCGCCAAGGATCTGGTCAAGTCGGGCGGCGAATGGATCAGCTCCGTGGATTTGGAAAATACACTGATGGGCCATCCAGCGGTGAAGGAAGCTGCGGTGGTCGGAATTTTTCACCCGAAGTGGCAGGAGCGCCCGTTGGCGGCGGTGGTTTTGAAGGACGGCGCCAGCGCCACACCCGAGGAACTACGGGCCTTCCTTGCGCAATCCTTCGCCAAGTGGCAACTGCCGGACGCTTTTGTGTTCATGGCGGAAATCCCGCGCACCAGTGTCGGTAAATTCAAGAAGACGGCATTGCGCGATCAATTCGCCAATTGGAACTGGAATCCGTGATCCAAAGACCAAGTTGATGCACGGATGCACGCAATCAATTGCGGACGCCGACCCCAGTTCGGTCAGGTCCGATAGGAAGCATTGATGCGGACGTATTCCGCGGTGAAGTCGCACGTCCAGTAGCGCGCGCTCTCGCGACCTACATGCAGGTCCATGATGATCGGTACGTGGTCGGCAAGAAGCCGGTTGCTGGCGGCGCGCTCGTTGAAGTCGAGCGGTTTGCCGCGGCTGAGGACGTGGATCCCAGCCATGAAGATGTCCACTTTCGAGGTGTCGAAGGGTACTCCCGCGCGCCCAGCAGCGGCAAAGACGCGGCCCCAATTGGGATCGCCGCCCGCGAATGCGGTTTTCACCAGGGGCGAGGTCGCAATCGTTTGAGCGATTTGGCGCGCGCCCACTTCGGTCTTGGCGCCACGGACGACGATTTCGATTACGCGCTGCGCGCCTTCGCCGTCGGCAACGATCTGGAGCGCCAGCGAGTGGCACACATCCTCAAGCGCGGCGGTGAACGCGCGATGTGCCGAGCTCCCCGCCTTGATCGAAGGAGCCCCGGCTTCCCCATTCGCCAGTACCAGCAGCGTGTCGTTGGTGGAAGTGTCGCCGTCGATGCTGATGGAATTAAAGGTACGCGTGGTGACCTCGCTCAGAATTTTTTGCAGCAGCGCGGGAGCAATGGCAGCATCGGTGGCGACGAACGCGAGGGTGGTGGCCATGTTGGGATGAATCATCCCGGCCCCCTTGGCACAGCCGACCAAATGCACGCGCTTGCCAGCCATCTTGAACGACGCGGCGGCGGTTTTCGGCCGGGTGTCGGTCGTGCAGATGGCCAGAGAGAGCTCCGCGAACGAACGCGCCGACGGACGGCGATCGCGCAGCAACAACGGCAGGCGACGGAGGATTTTGTCCAGTGCCAGCGGCACGCCAATCACCCCCGTCGAACAGACGAACAACTCTTCCGGCTTGCAATTCAGCCGGCGTCCGGCTTCGGCGACCGTGCGGTGCGCTGCGGCGAGGCCCTCGCCGCCCGTTGCGCAGTTGGCGTTGCCGGCGTTTACAACGACACCTCGCATGCGGCCCTTCGATGCGCGCAGATTTGCCTTAGAGACCGTGACCGGCGGAGCGACGACGAGATTCTGTGTGAATACCGCAGCAGCGGAAGCTGGAACGTCGCTGGAAATGACCGCGAGATCGAGCGCGCCGGTTTTTTTCAGGCCGCAGGCGATTGCAGCAAAGCGGAAACCGCGCGGCAAAGAAGCTTCAGACAGAGCGTGTTTCATTTCGGCGAATTCCCGGTGGCGTTTGGGACTGGTTTTGCGTTTCGCGTGCCCGGCTTGTAATTTGCGCACCACAGCGGAAACATCATCACGCCTTGGCGAGGGCGCTGCGATATCAGCTGGCTTTCGCCTTGCGAGATTTGGCACCGGGGACTGGCTTCCGGGTCCGGCCGCAACTCGCCTGGCTTGAACATCGGCCGACTTTGTCGTTTCAGCTTGCGACTGCCGGAAGGGACCTCCGATCCTCCGCGACCTGCGCGAATGATTGCTGGCTCAGAGCTACATTTTGTGTGCTCATGACTTTTCTCCTGTTTTGGTTTTGAGTTTGGTGACGAGTGCTGTGATTCTTTTCTGCAAATCGGCAATCTCGCCGCGGACAGCGTCTGGCGCCGTTCCTCCGGGTACGGACTTGGCGGCAATGGCACCTTCGACCGAGAGACCGGCATGGAAGTCGTTGTCGAAAACCGGCGAAATCTTTCGCAGGTCATCGAGAGAAAGTTGCGTCCAGAGTCTGTTCTGGCGCTCCGCTTCGCGCAGTACTTTGCCAATGACATCATGGGCCTGGCGGAAGGGCATACCCCGGCGCACCAGATAGTCGGCGGCGTCGGTAGCCAGGAGCGAAGGCTCGGAAGCCGCGGCGCGCAATCGCTCGGCGGCGAATTTTGTGGTGGTGATTGCTCCGGTCGCGACCGAAAGCATGTCGCTGACCTGATCGTTCGCCGCGAACAACGGTTCTTTGTCTTCCTGCAGGTCGCGCTGGTAGCCAGTCGGCAAACCCTTCAATGTGGTGAGCAGGGATATCAGCGCCCCGGTAACTCGTCCGCTTTTGCCACGCAAGAGTTCCCAGACGTCGGGATTCTTCTTTTGCGGCATGAGGCTGCTGCCCGTCGAATATTCGTCGGGAAGGATGACGTAGGCGAATTCCTGCGAGGCAAAGATTACGAAGTCTTCGGCGAGCCGGGAAAGATGTGTGGCGATGCCGGAGAGCGCGAGCAAATAATCGACGGCGAAGTCGCGATCGCTCACGGCGTCTACGCTGTTTGGCGTGATTCGCGAGAAGCCAAGGTCGCGCGCAATTTGATGGCGGTCAATGCTGAAACTGTTGCCGGCGAGCGCGCCCGAGCCCATGGGGCAGGCGTCGGCGCTTTCCGCGGCGCGATCGAGACGGGTGCCGTCGCGAGAGAAGGCCTCGGCGTGTGCCAGCAGAAAATGCGAAAGCAGGATCGGCTGCGCGTGCTGCATGTGCGTCATACCGGCCATGGGCGTGCCGAAATTGGCTTGCGCTTGATCGACGAGCGCAGTGAGCAGCGCAGCAAGCTGTTCCTGTAGCCGGACCGCCGCTGCGATGACAAACAATCGGAAGTCGGTCGCAACCAGTTCGTTGCGGCTGCGGCCGGTATGGAGTTTCCAGCCGAGCGCGCCGAGTTCGTGAACCAGGGCGCTTTCGACGAAATGGTGAACGTCTTCGGCTGTAGACCCTTCGAGAAAGGAGGGATCGTTCTCCAACTCCGTGGCGATGTGATCGAGGGCTTTAATGGTGTCGGCCACCTCGGTTTCGGTGAGGATGCTGATTTTCTGCAGCGCCTTCGCCCAAGCCCGGTCGACGGCAAGTTCGTACGGCAAAAGACGCCGATCGAACGCAAAGGAGCGTTGGAAGGCATCGAAGCCGGCGTTCGGCTCGCGCTCGAAGCGCCCTCCCCAGAGTCGGTCGTCCTTGCGTTCGGTCATGGGCATTGTTCGTGAAGTTTGCTTGCTATTTGCTTTCCGCTTTGGCTTTCGGGCGAACGGTCACGGGCAGAGCGAAAAGGTTGATGAAGCCTTCAGCGTCCTTGGGGTTGTAGCGGCCCATGGTGAAGCTGGCCAGGTCGGCGCGATAGAGGGAGAACGGCGATCTGCGGCTGGTGACGTTGAGGGTGCCCTTCCAGAGTTTCAGGCCGACCGAGCCGGTGACGAATTGCTGCGCGACTTTGAAGAAGCCGTCGAGCGATTCGCGCAGCGTCGAGAACCACACGCCGTTGTAGACCAGTTCAGCGTAGCGGTTCGACAACGACTGCTGGAAATGCGCGGTTTCGCGATCCACCGTCAGGCGCTCAAGTTCCTGGTGCGCCTTGATGAGCAACGTCCCGCCGGGAGTTTCATAGGCACCGCGCGATTTCATGCCGACGAGGCGATTTTCGACGAGATCGGTGCGGCCGACGCCGTTGCGCGCGGCAATGTCATTGAGCTGATTCAGCAAATCCACGGGGCCGAGCTTCGTGCCGTTGATGGAGACCGGAGTGCCGGACTCGAAACCGATTTCCACATCTTCGGCTTTGTCGGGCGCTTTGTCGGGTGAAACGACCCATTGCCACATTGCTTCGTTGGGCGAATTGGCTGGATCTTCGAGCTCACCGCCTTCGTGGCTGAGGTGCCAGATATTGCGATCGCGGCTGTAGATATTCTTCTTGCTCTGTTCGACCTGCACTTTGTGCTTTTCGGCGTAAGCGATAGCGTCTTCGCGGGAGTCAATGTCCCATTCGCGCCACGGCGCGATGATCTGCACATTGGGAGCGATGGCTTTGTACGCCAGCTCGAATCGAACCTGGTCGTTGCCCTTGCCAGTGCAACCGTGAGCAAGGCCGTCGGCGCCGACTTTCAGCGCGATTTCGGCCTGACGTTTGGCGATCACGGGCCGGGCCATCGATGTGCCGAGCAGGTAGGTGTGCTCGTATACGGCTCCGGCACGCAGGGTGGGCCAGATGTAGTCGCGGACAAATTCTTCGCGCAGATCTTCGATGGTTGCGGAGGATGCGCCGGTGGCGAGCGCTTTCTTGTAGGCTGCCTGCAGATCTTCCTGCTGGCCGACGTCTCCGATCATGGCTATCACTTCGCAGCCGTAGTTTTCTTTGAGCCACGGGATGATGATCGAGGTATCGAGCCCGCCGGAGTAGGCCAGGACGACTTTTTTGGGTTTCGGGAGTTGCTGATTCAACGGAGTTCCTTTCGTTTGTCAGTCCAATATTCCTTGCTGCCTTGTAGGTCAATCGGGCGCCCGCCTCGAAAGACGGCCGCTACACGATTCGATCGTACTTGCATCTGCGGATAGCGATCGAACGCGAACTTTGTTGGCCAAACGTTGTGATGCCGCGATTGCTGGTGGCTGACCGGCTGTCGTTAACCGTAGAGCGCCTGCAGGATGGCTTTCTGTGCGTACATGCGATTTTCGGATTGGTCGAGCACGATGGATTGCGGACCATCGAGAATCTCCGGCGTGACTTCCGAGCCGCGGTGCGCCGGAAGACAGTGCATGAACACGGCGCCGGGAGCCGCGAGGCTCATCAGCTCGGCATTCACCTGGTAAGGGGCGAACACGGCGTTCCGCACTTTCTCCTCTTTTTCGAATCCCATGCTGGTCCATGAATCGGTGTAAACGCCCTGCGAGCCGGCGACGGCTTCGCGCGGGTCGCTAAAGAGCTCGATCTTGGCACGAGTCTCTCGAGCGGCGCGTTTCACCTCGGCAAGAACTTCCGGCTCGGGGGCATAATTCGGCGGCGTGGCGATGCGCAGGTTCACGCCGAGGCGCGCGGCCAGAAAGATCAGCGAGTGGCAGACATTATTGCCGTCACCGACGTAAGCGAGCTTGAAGCCTCGCAAGGAGCCAAATTTTTCTTCAAGCGAGAAGAAATCGGCAAGCGCCTGGCAGGGATGAAATTTGTCGGAAAGTGCGTTGATCACCGGGATATCCGCGCTGGCAGCCATTTCTTCCAGCACGCGTTGCTCGTACACGCGCGCCACGATGCCCTGGACCCAGCGCTCGAGGTTGCGCGCGACGTCAGCGATCGATTCGCGCTCGCCGAGGCGAGCTTGCGTATGGTCGAGGAACACAACCGAGCCGCCCATGCTCTGGATGCCGACCTCGAAGGTGACGCGCGTGCGCAGCGACGGCTTCTCGAAGATCAGCGCAAGGAATTTGCCGCGCAACGTGCGGTCGTAACGCGCAGGATGCGCCTTGATCTCGCCGGTGAGTTGCAGGAGTTCGCGCGTTTGCGCGGGGCTCCACTCAGCTCCGGTGAGCAAGTCGTTGACGAGTAGGATTGGGGCAGTTGCAGTGAGAGTCGCAGTTGGCATTTTTTACTTTTACCTCGCGGCTGACTGAGCCAGGCGAGGCGAGTTTTCCTTCTCCGGGGACACCGGCGTGGATTGCGAAACAGAATTTGATGCAAGGACCGACTCAAAGGCGCGAAGAAAATCGCGCACCTGAGCTTTGGTGATGATGAAAGACGGAAGCAGCCGCAACGTGTAATCGTGCGTACAGTTCATGAGCAAGCCGCGATTGATGGCTTCGGTGACGAACGGTCCGCCCTCGATGGAGAGCTCGACACCGATCATCAAGCCTGCGCCACGAATTTCGCGAATGAAGCTGAACTTTTTTGCGAGAGCGGCAATGCCGTCGCGGATTTCGGCGCCTCGAGCGCGGACATTCTCGAGGAGCTTCTCGTCCTCGATGACGGTGAGCGCCTCGAGCGCGGTCGCGCAGATCAGCGGGCCACCGCCGAAGGTTGTACCGTGAAGGCCGGGTGAAATGCGCGCGGCGACTGCTTCGGTGGTGAGAATCGCCCCGAGGGGCAGGCCTGCCGCGAGCGGCTTGGCGATGACCGCGATGTCCGGCTTCGACTGGAACGCCTGGTAGGCGAAGTGGCGGCCAGTCCGTCCGAGGCCGCACTGAATTTCGTCGGCGATCAGTAGCGCGCCGTGCTTTGTAGCTAAGGCCCGAGCGCGATCCCAGAACGCCGGGGTTGCGGCGTGAATGCCACCTTCACCCTGGATCGTCTCGAGCAAAACAGCGCAAACCGTTCCGTCAAATTTTGATTCGAGGTCGGCGACGTCGTTGAAGCGCACAAATTCGACGCCGGGAACCAGCGGCGCGAAGGGCTGGCGATATTTTTCGGTAAATGTGACGCTGACCGCTCCAAAGGTGCGGCCGTGAAAAGAATTTTCCATCGCAAGAATGCGATGCTTTTTCGCAGGTGCGGCCGCGGGCGCTTCTGGAGTACGGCCGTATAGCCGGGCGAGCTTCAGGGCGCCTTCGACCGCTTCGGTGCCGCTGTTTGTGAAGAAGACGCGATCAAGGCCGGACCATTCGGCGAGCTTGCGCGCCAGCGGGCCCTGATAAGGATTGTGGTAGAGATTGGAGAAATGCACCGCGCGTGGGGCCTCGCGGCGAATTGTTTTGACGATGCGTGGGTGCGCGTGGCCGAGTGCATTAACGGCGATCCCACCCAGAAAATCCAGATATTTTTTGCCGGTGGAATCGTAGACGTAGGCCCCGCGGCCGTGCGTCAGCACGATTGGAGGACGCTTGTAGGTCGGCAGCAGGAATTTGTCGGCATCGGCAAGGCGAGCATCCGGCTTCCCACTGGCGCGAGCATGGGATTTCGGCGCGAGCTTCGATTTGCTTGCAGCGCGCACGGACGACTTTGACTTTTGAACGCCGCGCATCATGCGACTGTCACCGCCGATTTCGCAGACTCGCGCAACACGCGAGTGCCGGAAAAGCTGACGACCGGTTCAACCGTGAGATTCTCGGAGGCGCGGGCGGCGCTGAGCACCGCGTCGGGCGAGGTACCGCCAACGATCAGAACTTCGCGGACGCCGCCCTCGAGCGCGCGCTTGGCGGCTTCGAGTTTCAGGACCATACCTCCCGAGACGACGCGCGCTTGCACCAGCCGCTCCACGTCTTCGCAGGCAATCGCGGAGATAACTTCGTCGCCGTCCAGCACGCCCGCGACGTCGGTGAGATAGATCAATTGATCGGCGTCGAGGTATTCGGCGCACGCAGCAGCCATGTGATCGGCGTTGATGTTGTACAACTCGTTGTCCGGACCGAGACCAAGACAGGCGGCGACGGGCAACAAATTTTCACGCCAGAGCGACTGCAAAAATTCCACGTTCAGGCCCGTGAGATATCCGACGAAGCCAAGGTTCCCTTCGATGTCGTTGTGGACCATCGGCTCGGCGAGAAAGCATTTCGCATCGGCTGCGGAAATGCCGACGGCGGGCTGACCTTCGGCGGAAATCGCCGCGGTCAGGCGCTTGTTGAGCAAGCCGGCAAAAACCATTACTGCGACATCGCGCGTTTCGCGATCGGTGACCCGCAGGCCGTTCACGAACTTGCTCTCGATGCCCAGACGCTTGAGCGTTGCCGTGAAAGCGCGGCCGCCCCCGTGGACGACAAGGACTTCGTGGCCTTCCTTCACGAGCTCTGCGACCTGGCGCGCCAAAGAGTTGACGAGCGCATCGTCTTCCAGCAGCGCGCCGGCGAATTTGATGACGATTCTCATTGCAGTGCGATGTGCTCCTCAATGCCGTTCATGTGATTGAAATTCTGCACGGCTTGGCCCGCGGCACCCTTGCCGAGATTGTCCAGGCAAGAGACAACGACAAGGCGGCGGCCGGACTTGTCCAGCACGAAGCCGAGGTCCGCGAAATTTGTGTGCGCGACGTGCTGCAATTCCGGAAGCGAGCCGGCTGGCCAGATGCGCACCATTCTTCGCCCGGCGTAGAACTTGCGATACAAGGATTCGATAGCATCGCCGCTTTGCGGCTGGGTGAGCGTGACGTAAATGGTGGAAAGAATTCCGCGCGCCAGCGGCAGGAGGTGCGTGGTGAAAACGACGCGATCTTCAGGCAAGCCGGTGTGGTCGAGAATTTCCGGCGTGTGGCGATGCGCGAAGAGATTGTAGGCCTTGAAATTTTCGTCCAGTTCGACGAAATGCAGGTCGCGGCGGGGCTCTTTGCCAGCCCCGCTGGCGCCCGACTTGCAGTCGCAGATCACGCTGCTTCCGTCGGCAATGAGATTGGCGTCCGCTAGCGGGCGGACGCCCAGTATCACACTTGTGGAATAGCAACCTGGGTTGGCAATCAGCCGCGCCCTGGAAATTTCATCCTGGTAGAGCTCTGGCAGGCCGTAAACCGCTTCCCGCAGGAAACCCTCATGCGGTGTGGGGAGCTTGTACCACGACTGGAACGTTTGCGCTGACTTGAATCGGAAGGCGCCGCTGAGATCGACGACGCGCAATCCGCCCTCAACGAGCGCGGGAGCGATTTCGGCAGAGACTTCATGCGGCGTTGCTAAAAATGCCGTGCCGGCGCTGCTTTGTTTGATGGCATCCACGGAAAGCTGGCGCAACGGAGCTTCGCCGACGCCGCGAAGCTGCGGAAACATTTCCGCGAGGCACTCCGCGCCGCCGGTGTCGCGCACGTAGAAGACGGGTTTCGCGACGTTCGGGTGGCGCAGCAGAATGCGCGCCAGCTCAAGGCCGGCATAACCGGTGACACCTACCACGGCGACTTGGTTCGGATGGCGCATTTTTCTACGCGCGCCCGCGGAGCGGCCGGGTCACCAGCGATTCGATCCGCTTCTGCAGCGATTCGCGGGACTTCTTATCAGGCGTGATGATCAGGACGGTGTCGTCTCCGGCGATGGTGCCCGCAATTTCGGGGAATTTCGAGCCGTCGACCGCGGCCGCCAGGGGCTGCGCACCGCTGGGAGGCGTCTTCAAGACCAACAAATTCTCCGCCGGGCGAATGTCGGACAGAAATTCGCCCAGCGCGCGAGTAAGCGGCAGCAGCGGCGAGCTTTCTTCAGGCAGCGCGGCTTCCTGCTTGTAGCCCTCGTGCGTCTTGACCAGGCGAAGCTCCTGAAGATCGCGCGACAGAGTCGCTTGGGTAACGCGCAGCTTTTGCGCGGCCAGGCGGCGGCGCAACTCTTCCTGGTTGGAGATACGCGCGCCGGTGATGAGCCGGAGGATCTGGCCGTGCCGAAATGTTTTGGCGGTATTCATGGCGTCTTGCAATTATGCAGTCGTGTGTATTTTTATACACGGACGAAAGAGAGCATGTCAACATGATTCTTGCGTCGAGCAGCCTGATGCAGGATTCAACATCAGCGAACGCTAGATTGCTGGCTTTTACCCGCCAAGTATTGTTACCTATTCAGATAGCGCTTCTAGGCCATGGGCACACGCTGCCAAACTCCGGGATGCAAGAACGACGCGCCACCGGCTCTAGCCGAGCAGCAGGTGTGTGTCTTGCATTTCACGCTTTCGCTGGAAGCGGGCTGCGCGGCGATGCGCCGCGAGACCGCGCTCGGAAATACGCCGCACGAGCGCCAGAAAGAAATTCTGACCTTCATCACCGAAAATGGCGGGACGCTGGCGCGCGTCGCGACCAGCGGCCTGCCCCTTACCGACGATCTGAAGGCCCGTATTCTGAGCACGTTCCTGACACTGATGAACCTGCGCGAGAATATCGATCGCGCGTCCATGCGTTCTTCCTACGGCCGAGTGCCAACTCCCCGCTGACGATTTTCCTGGATTTCGAATTGCACTTACGCGCCGATATAGCGGGCGTAAAGCGAGCGTGCGACGGCGGGATCTGTCGTGCCTTTGAAGATGGCACGACCATCGGAGAAAACAGTCATTTCATAGGCAGCGACACGGAAGCGCAGTAGGAATTCATTGTGGCGGACGTCATCGACGGTGGCCGCCAGGCGGTCTTTCAGCCTCGCCAGATCCAGGTTTCGGCGGCGTTCGTGAATCTGTACGGAGTCGCGACCACACATGGTGATGTGCGGCTGAGCTTCTCCATCGAGATGCGCAAATTCGTGCCGAACGCAAACCGGGCAGCCCTCATGGCGAGCCACGCGAACGGACTGGAACCGGCCGCTCCAGACATCGCAAGAAATCAGGCGGCCATTCAATGCGTTTTCGCGGCCAGCGAGCAGTTTGAGGGCTTCGGCGACCTCCAGCGAGGCAATCAAATTCACGACGGGGCCGAGGACACCGACAGTGTCGCAGGTTTCCTCGAGGCCGTAGCCTGGGACATTGCCGTTGGATGCAAGCAGGCAAGCAAGGCATGCGGTAACGCCGGGGCGAACGGCCATCGTGAGGCCATAGCCGGCGACAGCAGCGGCGTAAATCCAGGGTTTGCCGGCCTTCACCGCGAAATCGTTCACCAGAAAGCGCGTCTCGAAATTGTCGGTGCCGTCGAGAATCAGATCAAAACCGGCGAGCAACTCTGCGGCGTTACGTGGGTTTATATCCGCGACGACGCCTTCGACGGCGACGCCATCGTTGGTGGCATGCAGCTTGCGTTCCGCGGCGACCGCCTTTGGAAGAGCATCGCGCGCGTCAGATTCGTCGAAAAGCGTTTGGCGTTGCAGATTCGACGGCTCCACAAAATCGCGGTCGATCACCCGTACTCGACCCACGCCCGCGCGAACGAGCAGATTCGCCGCCGCCGCGCCAATGGCGCCGCAACCTGCGACGACCGCGCTGGACTCCAGGAGCCGCTGCTGTCCGTCAACGCCGATTCCGCCGAACAGGATCTGACGGGAATATTTTTGCCGCAGAGAATCGTCCACAGGCGGGCGCTTCCTGTCGCCCACAACGTTTCATCATAGCGCCAAAGTTCGCGGGACAGGCAACGCCCGTGTGCTACCCTTCGTCTGAGCGAAAGGAAGCATGAAAGCGAGTCGTGGCAATGGTTTGCGAGGAATTGCGGTGCTCGCCCTCCTCTTGGGGGTGGCGTGCGCCTCTGCACCATCCCAAACTGTCGCCGCTGCGCATCCCGCCACACAGGCAGATGTCCCGACAGCGCAAAATTCGCCTCAAAATCACGCTCCCACCGTGGTGGCCGTTCGCATCGTCAACGAGAGTGGCAAAGTCCTGCCCGAACCGCCTGGCGGGCTTCCACTCCAGGTCGACAAACCCTTGGATCGCGCCCAAGTAGCGGAAACGCTGCGCCTCTTGTTTCGTACCGGAGACTATGCCGACGTTCGTGCCGTGGAGTCACCTGCGGATGGCGGCGTGCGGATCGACTGTGTCGTCCGCGAACAACTCTTCTTCAATCGGGTGGTGGTCCAGGGACTGACGTCTCCTCCGAGCGACGCGTCCGCGGTCGCAGCGCTGCAAATCTCGCTTGGGCAGCCATATCGAAAGGATGTCGTCGACGAAGGGCTGGACCGACTGCGTGACGCGCTTCACGATGAAGGCTTGTATGCCTCGCAAGTCTCTGCCGAGATGATCCCGCATCAGGACACCCGCCAAATGGATCTCATCATCCACGTGATATCAGGTCCGCGCTCGCGGGTGAGCGAAGTGCGGCTGAAAAACGGCACGGAATATGCCGACGCGGATATCCTGCGTGGATTCAGGATCAAGGCCAAGACGACAATTACCTCGGCGCGAATTCAGCGCGGCACCGAGCGCATCCGCAAATTTCTGGTGAAGAAGGGGCATCTAAACGCGCGCGCCGTGGTGCGTCGCGGAGAATACGACGCGGCGAAGAATACCGTGCCGCTGGAACTCGATGTAACCGAGGGGCCGCGCGTCAAGTTCGTGGTGACCGGCGCAAAGTTTTCCGGTGGCGAGATGAAGAGACTCGTGCCCGTATACCAGGAAGGCGCGGTGGACGCGGACCTGCTGGAAGAAGGCAAGCGCAACATTCGTGAGCGCCTGGAACGTGAAGGATATTTCGACGCGAGTGTTGACTACACAACGATCACACACGAAACAGAGCAAAAACGCGGGGCGAAAGGCGCGGAAGAAGTTATCACTTACAAAATCGAACGCGGAGACCGCCACCGGCTGATCGGATTCGAAATCAGCGGGAATCGCTATTTCAACACGGAAGTGCTGCGAAATCGCGTGCAGGTAGTGGTCAAAGCGTTTGGCGTGCGTGAGCGTTTCAGCCGCAGGCTGGTGGAGGCGGACCGTGACGCGCTGCAAAATCTGTACCTCGCGAACGGATTCCAACAGGCCAAGGTAGACACGCAATTTCTCGACAATTACCGGGGCAAGGAAGGCGATCTATTTGTGAAGTTCGTGGTGGACGAAGGCAAGCAGACTCGCGTGGCTTCACTGAAACTCGAAGGCGTGCACACGTTGACCGAAGACTACCTCCTGGGAGTGACCGGGTCGACGGCGGGTCAGCCGTATTCGGAATTCCTGGTGGCCACCGACCGCGACAATATTCTGGCTATTTACTACAACGAGGGATTTCCGGACGCACGTTTTACCGCCACCGCGGAACCCGCCCACGCCGAAGCTCAAGCCGCGACGCCTGAAAATGGCGGCGCCACTCCTGGAGCAAACGCTGCTGTCGGGAAGAACGGCAAGCCGAAAAATGGCGACGGCTCCGACTTTCGCGGAGACCTGGTGCAGTTGACCTATCACATCGACGAAGGCCGGCAGCGGCGCGTGAGGAACATTTTGATCGCCGGTTACGAACATACGCGTCCGGGCGTGATTCGGCGGGGGATCAGCGTCAAGAAAGACGCGCCCTTGCGCGAAGGCGACGTAGTGGATTCGCAGCGCAAGCTTTACAACCTCGGGATCTTCAATCGCGTGACGATCGAACCGCAGAACCCCACCGGGACGGACACCAACAAAGACGTAGTCGTCCTGGTCGAAGAAGCCAAGCGCTACACCATCGCCTATGGGGGCGGGTTCGAAGTCCAAAGGTTGGCCAGCAGCAACGATCCCACCACCAGCGAAGTTCAGGCAGCCGTTCGTGGAATCTTCGAGATCAGCAAACTCAATCTCACCGGCCGCGCCGACTCTTTGTCGCTGAAACTGCGCGCCAGCTCCATCGAAGACCGCGCGCTGCTGGTGTATTCGGACCCCAACACGTTTGCGAAGCCGCAATTCACCTTTCAGGCAACGGCATACACCGAAAAAACACAAGACATCAACACATTCACGCAGACGCGTTATGAGGGTTCCGTGCAGCTGACCGACCAGGTGACGCGCCTGACCACGCTGGCGTACCGCTACACGTTTCGCAAAGTGCTGGTCTCGAACCTGAACTCCACGGTTTCGCCGGAAGAAATTCCGCTCTTCGAACAGCCCACGCTGGTGTCGCAGTTTGGCGTAACCTGGGCCCGCGATCGCCGCGACAATCCCGCCGACGCTACTAAAGGCAGCTTCAATAGCGCCGATTTTGGGATCGCTGACACCGGCATCGGCTCCAGCGCGAGTTTCTTGCGATTGTTCTTTCAGAATTCCACCTATCACCCTATCGCGCGAAAGTTCAGTTTTGCGCGAGCCGTACGCATCGGAATTCTGGAGCCGTATCGCGACTCCGTATCGTTAACCTTCCCGGCCCAGACCACACCGGTACGGGTGATTCCGCTGCCGGAACGATTTTTTGCCGGAGGCGGAACCTCCCTGCGCGGCTTCGCGCTGAACCAGGCCGGCCCGCGCGACTCAGCCGGGTTCCCGATTGGCGGCCAAGCACTACTGGAGTTCCATCAGGAATTGCGATTTCCGATGCGGCTGCCGTTCATTGGAACTGCTTTGGGTGGTGCGCTTTTTTATGACGGCGGCAACGTCTATAGCCGCGTGAGCCGCGTTACTTTCCGCAGCTCGCCGCCTAAGCCCATTTTTGATCCGGCGAATCCGAAGTCCTGCCTGTTCAACTGCACTAACGAACTGAATTATTTTTCCCACACCGTGGGCATTGGATTCCGCTATTCCACGCCGGTGGGTCCCATTCGCATCGATCTTGGGTTCCCTATCAACCGGCCGCAATTTGTCGCTCCCATTTGTCCCAACGGCGACCCGTCGTGCCTGGACGGCCAAAACGGATTCAAGGCCACGCGCCTTCCGGGCTTCCAGATATTTTTCAACCTGGGGTCGACATTTTGAGCCGAGCTCACACCTTCGGAGTTGTTATTGCTGTCTTCGTGCTTGGTCTCCCCGCCTATGTCAATTCGGGATCTCCGCCTGCGCAGGAGGTCATCGATCGCATCGCCGCGCGCGTCGAAAACGACATTATTTTGCTGAGTGATATTCGCGCTCTGGGACGCTACCAGCAGCTGGTGGAAGGTAAGGCCGAAAACGACCAGCAAATTCTGGACCGCCTGATCGACCAATGGATCGTGCGCAACGAGGCGGACACCGCGCAGTTCCCGCATCCCTCCGATGCCGACATCGCTGCGGGCGTCGAACGCGTGCAGAAGTCGTTTACATCTGCGGGCGAATTTGCAACCCGCAAGCAGCAGATCGGGCTGACCGACGCGGAAATCAAAACAATGGTAGCGGCGCAGCTCTATCTGGGCAACTATCTGGACTCGAGATTCCGTCCGTCGGCAAAAGTGGAGTCCAAGGACGTGCAAGAGTTTTATGAAAAAGCCGTGGTTCCCCGCGCGCAAGAGCGCGGTCAGACCGCACCCAGCCTGGATACGGCGCGCGATTATATTCACGAAGCCCTGATCCAGCGGAGTATCAATGAGCAGGCAGACCGTTGGCTCGACGAAAGCCGCGGCCGCCTGCGCGTGGAGAAATTCCTGGAGGCTGGCCCCAAGTGAAACGCGAAGGCCGCCATCCCATCTGGAATTGGGTGATCCACACACCGTGGGTCCTGGCGGTCATCGCCATTTTGTCTGTGATTGGTTTTTTTGGCAGCGGCGCCGGCAATCCACTGATTCAGAGATACGTCATCCGCCGGTTGCAGATCGCCACCGGCACCAGAGTGGACCTGGCCGCGATTTCCATCCGCTGGCTTTCGCTGGAAGCCACGTTGAAAGGATTGGTGATTCACGGCAGCGAGCCGGCCGGGACGGAGGCTCTGTTTGCCGCGGACGAGGTTCGCGCCAGCGCCCGGATCGATTCGTTCTGGGGCCGCAAAGTTTCGCTCGACGAACTCTACGTCAAGCGCCCCCTGGTCCACGTTAGAGTCGAACGCGACGGCTCCATGAATTTGCGGTTGCCGGGAAGTTCCGGAACCCGAAAGAAAGTGAATACCGAAACATTTGTCGATTTGCGCATCCGCCGGGTGCAAATCGATAACGGCTGGGTCCTTTACAACGACGTTGCGAAACCGCTGGCCGTTGAAGGCGGCGACATGCACTTGATGCTGGTCGGCGGCGGCAGCGCAGAGCGCCCATCGTATCTGGGAACGTTTGAATGGAAGGCCTTTCAGTTCACGGCCAAGAGATTTCTACCTTTGCCGATGAACGTGGCGGCAAAGTTCACCGTACTGCGCGACGGTTTCACGGTGGAACAAGTGGTCGTAAACGCCGGACGTTCACGCCTGGATGCCCAGGTGAAGATGCAGGATTTCACCAATCCGCAATGGACGTTCCGCTATCGCGGGTGGATCAATCTGCTCGATCTTCATCAAACACTGCGATCGGAAGAAACTCCCACGGGCCTGGCCGATTTTCGCGGCGAAGCCACCTACGCGAACGGCCAATTCCAGGGCACTGGCGCCTACTCAGGTCACGACATCAATCTCGACTATCGCCCCATCTACCATGCGAAAGGGCTGTCCAGCCGCGGCAGCGTGCGCATCGATAACAAGGGCCTGGAAGTTCCCGACTTTGTCGCGGTGGCCTACGGCGGCACCGTAAAGGGCCGCGTGACCTTGCGTTTCGATGGCCTGCTGTTCCGCGCAGATACTCATGTGGAAGGCGCGCGCCTCGCCGGCGTGCTTCCCGACATCGAGCATCGCGGTTTCCCAGCGGATCAACTGCATTGGGACACGTCGATTTCCGCGGACACCGTCGAAACCTGGGCTGCCGGCTTCCAGCACTTCGCAATCACCGCAAAAATGCAGTGGAATTCGCCCGATGAAGTGGCTCCGGGCCACATTCCGGTCGACGGCGACTGGGAAATTCGCTACCGCTACGATACGCAAACGCTCGATATTTTGGCCGGCGATTTCGAAACACCCGAAACGCGCGGCTCCATCACCGGAAAGCTCGCTCCCCACGAGACCTCCCTCGATGTGCGCTTCGATACCGGAGCTCTGGAGAGCTACCGCGATTTCATCAACTCCGTCCGCGATGCCGTGCCAAACTCGCCCGACGCGATCAAGGTTATCTCTGGCAACGCCAAATGGGAGGGCCGCATCGTGGGCCCTTCCGCACGGCCTCTGTTCATCGGCCACATTCGCGGCGAAAACGTCCGCTACGAAGACTGGACCATGGACGCCGTTGAAGGAGACCTGACCTATTCGCCCGAGCAGCTGACCCTGGCTCGCGGCCGCGTACAACGTGGCGGCGTAAACAGCGAAATCGAGCTCAATCTTTTTCTGACCGACTGGAGCTTTCTACCGGACAGCAATTTTTCCGCCGACGCCACCATCCAATCCACTCCGGTAGAAGCACTCCAGCAGCTCATGGGCATGTCCTATCCAGTCCGTGGGCAGTTGTCCGGACAATTTCATGGGCGCGGCACACGCGCGCACCCTGCGATCTCCAGCCTGTTCGATCTTGCAGATGGCGATGTGTACGGCGTGGTGTTTAATCGCCTGCGTGGCCAGCTCATCGTCACGCCCTTCGAGGCGCGCATCAGCAACGCCGAGCTGCGCCTGTTTGCTCCCGGCAAAGAACTTGGACGCGGAGCGGGCGTGGTCACCGGATCGGCGGGCTACACCTTCGCCGACAAAACCATCGCTGTCGAACTCGTCGGTGCCTCGCTCCCGCTGTCCAACTTTGAAAAATTACAGACTTCGCGCTTCCCCGTGGACGGCCAGGTCTCCTTCCGCGTCAAAGCCAGCGGCCTGGCCACCGCTCCGCAAGCCGACGGAACCTTCCGCGTCGTGGATTTGCGCGTCGGCCAAGCAGTGATCGGCAGCTTCGACGGTGGACTGAACTCCGATGGCCACACCGCGCGCCTCAAGCTCGGCTCGGCCATGAGCACCGGCGAACTCTCCGGCAACATTTCACTAGGTCTCGCCGAACCCTTTCCGCTGGACGGCAAGGTTTCCATCAAAGACATCAATCTCGATCCATTTTTGCTCAGCGCGTTGCACCTCAATCAATTCAACGGTCACGGTAAGGCCGAAGGCGAAATCGCGGTACAAGGGAATCTCCGCCATCCGGAAACCTTGATCGTCGATGCCAACTTCTCGCATCTCTTGCTGACTTACGCCAATATGCAACTCGAGAACGTTGGTCCGGTGCGCTTCCGTTCCTCCCGAGACAATCTCGAAATCGAATCCGCCGCCTTCAAGGGCCCCAACACCAACCTCCAGGTTTCCGGCAAGGTCCAGTTCACCGACCGCCGTGTGCTCGACATGCGCTTGAATGGCGCCCTGGATCTCCGCTTGCTCTCCAGCCTGGTCCCCGGACTCACCAGCAGCGGCTCCGGGCAAATCGATGGCATTTTCGAGGGTACGCTCGACAATCCGCGCATAACCGGGCGCATCCACATCGAAAACGCATCAGCACGCGTCGCCGATTTTCCCACCGGCCTCAGCGCTATCCAAGGCGACTTCTTCCTGGACGCGTCGCGCATGCAGTTCGACAATCTCACCGCGCAGGCCGGCGGCGGCACCCTGCATCTTTCCGGCACCGTCAATTACACCGAGCGCCCTATTCGTTACGACATCAGCGCGCGCAGCGACTCCACGCGCATCCGTTACCCCGAGGGCATGAGCTGGCTTACCGCCGGCACCCTGCGCCTGACCGGCACCACCGATGGCGGGGTGCTCTCCGGCCGCGTCACCGTCGAGCGCGTCACCCTCACTCAGGGCCTCGAAGCAGCCGGTTCGCTGATGTCCACCAAGGAAGATATCGCCGCTCCCTCCACCAGTTCTTCCTTCTTGCGCAACCTGCAATTCGATATCGAAGCGGTCTCCACTCCCGACGCGCGCATGCAATGGCCCGGCGCCGAACTCGAAGCCGAAGCGGCCCTGCGCGTGCGCGGAACCTGGGAGCATCCCATCATCCTTGGTCACATCCACGTTCTCTCCGGCGAATTATTGTTCCACGGGAATCGCTACCGGGTAGCTCGCGGGGACATCAATTTCTCAAATCCGTTCCGCCTCGATCCGGTCATCAACGTCGAAGCCACCACCACCATCCAGCAGTATGAAATCACCCTGAATTTCACCGGGTCTTCCAGCAAGCTGACGCTCGCGTACCGCTCCGACCCGCCGCTACCGGGCAACGACATCGTTACGCTGCTCGCGCTGGGTCAAACCAGCACGGAGGGCACTACGCGCAGCGCAGGTAACACCCAAACATCGACCGCGGGAGCTTCGGCACTGTTGTCGGAGGCAGTTTCGAGCCAGGTGGGCGGCAGGCTGGAGAAATTATTCGGGATTACCAATTTCCGCGTCGATCCGGCATTGACTACCGTGGGTTCCACCAACCAGAACGCCGCCGCGCGTGTCACCGTGCAGCAGCGCGTCACGCGAAATATGACCATCACCTACGTCTCCAACGTGGGCTCCACCCAGGAGCAGGTGATTCAATTCGAATACAACGTCAATCGCAATATCTCGATCGTCGCACTGCGCGACTACAACGGCACCTTCGGCATCGACATCAAGATCAAGAAGCGCTTTCCATAGCCGCGGCGATGGTTCTGGCTTGAGCCTGGCTATTGCTCTTGCGCCGGATGCTTCTCTTCCTCTTTCTGGGTCGGCACAAATTCTGGATATTCCCCCTTCAAATCGTCCATCGCTTCTTCCGCGGCTTTTTGCCCCAGCGAGTAGCCGGCGAGCTGCGAATCGCGCGCCACCTCCGGCAGTACCTTCAGCATGCGCTGGCCAAAGGGCGATTTGTAGTATTCCAGCAGCGCCCGCAGATCTTCGCTGGAGAGATGCTTGTCGTAGATGGGCACTACGGTTTCGACCACGCTGTGTGGATCGAAGTGCTTCTGAAATCGCACCGCAAACGCATCGGCAAATTGTTTGGCACGTGGATCGTCCGGCCGCGCCTCCAGCACATTGGCGCGGAACTGCGCGATGCCGGCAGTCATCAACTGCTCGCCAAGCCCGGTCACCCCGGTTACCTCCATTAATTGCCGGATGTCCGCCTCTTTGGCGGAATCGATCTTGGAGGCTGGCGTCGCCGGCTTCCGCGTTGCCGCCGCGGCCTGTTCGCGCGGGGTCATGCGTTCCTTCGCGCTCACGTGCATCGCCGGGGCTTGCGCAATAACGCCGATCGCACCCGCCAATAGCCCACAACCGACAACAAGTTTCCGCATCAAGTACCTCCGTGTCGTAGACGTTGCGCCTTCCGCGGTGCTCGGCTGGTCCTGAGCAGCGCGAAGTATCCCGCCGCTTTTTCGCGCACCGGAACCAACTTTCAAAAAAGAGCCGGCGGGTGAGGCGCACCATCCATCAGCCTCACCCGCCGGCAGAAATGCTGGACTCGTCTACCGGCTCGTCACGGTTGAGACGCGCTGGCCAGCGTTTCGGGTTGTGTCGATTTTTGCTGCCGCCTGGATTGCTCGCGGATCGTGCTGCCCGTTCTCAGGCTCGCCTGCTCGGGCGCCTCAGAGATCTGCTCCGGCAACTGTTGCACCACTTCCGTCGCCGTCCGTGTGCCTTCCTGGCGGTTGGCAGCTTGCGCCTCGGCCGCGATCTTTGGCATCTCCGCCGCGAGTTTGCGTCCCAGGGGCGAACTGTAGAATTGCAGCAAGCCCTTGATCTCATCATCGGTGAAGTGTCTATCGTAGATCGCCACCAGTTGTTCGCTGACCGCGTCCGCATGGAATTTCTTCTGATAGTCCGTCACCAGCGTGGTCACCACCTGGTCGCGCTGTCTCTCCGGAAGCGCTGACACCAGGTTCTCCCGGAATTCTTCGCTTTGCCGGGCTGTCGCTTGGCGCATTGCATCGCGCGCCCCCACCACGTCCATCAGCGAACGGATGTCCGCCCGCTTCCCTGCGTCGATTCGAACCTCGGCCGTCGCGCCCGAGCCATGCCCGCTCGCCGAGGCCTCCACGGCGCTCTGCGACGCTCCGTGCGTGGCGATAAGAAACGCCCCAACATAAATAACCACCAGCACCAAAAGGGCCTTCATGACTTCCTTCCTTTGCGGCATTTTGAGTGTCTTCGCCGCTACCCTATTGTCGGAAATTGCGACGCAGAATCACAGTCGGTGAGAAGGACAGGCATGCGCCGGACTTTACCGTCCGTTCGGCCCCGTACGTCCGGTCATCGTACTTCCGTACAGGCGCGACTTTCGCCCAAGAAACTTTGTTCTCCGTTAGCTTAGAGCCGGTTCCATTCGTCAGCAGATACTTCTCGGCCCAGAAGCGCCTCGGTTTCACGGATGATCATGCGTAGTTGTGGAACCGAATACTCATCGCTGGTCGGAATCGTAAGGCGATTTTGCAGATAAATGAGGGAATTGATGGCGGCTACCGGAAAAAGGTCCTTCGAAGCCGAGTGCCCTCAGACGCCGAATAAACTCGCGCCGCTTACAAGGTGTCCACCGGCTGACGGGTGGGTTCCTCGTTCAAATCGATATTCCCAATGACCGGTAGTGGATGATGCAGTTTAAGGCCGCCAGAATCCAATCCTCGAGCCTCGAGCGCAGTTCCTCTCGCATCCCCTGAGCGATCCGGAGAAAGCGATCACGCCGGGGCAGGAGGGAATTCGACCCCTGAAGGTGCCGTCTTCGAGCTTGTCATACACGGCTTCTTCCATCGCGCGCTCGACGTACTCGTTCAAGATATAGCGTTTGCTCACGGCCGCCTCAGGCGTCATTATACATCCCTCGAGCACGCTGCGCTGGTGGCTCTGCACAATCCATGGACGATCTACTTAGATACCGCCCCGAATTCCCGATCCTCGACCGCACCACCTACCTCATCAGCAACTCCCTGGGCGCGATGCCCCGCGGCGTTTACGACTCCATGCACACCTACGCCGACGCCTGGGCTAATCGCGGCGTTCGCGCCTGGGAAGAAGGCTGGTGGGAGATGGCCGTCGACGTCGGCGATAAAATCGCCCCGTTGATTGGCGCGCAATCCGGGGAAATCTCGCTGCACCAGAACGTCACGCTCACGCAAGCCATCATCTCCTCCTGCTTTGACTTCCGCGGCCCGCGCAACAAAGTGCTGATGACCGATCTCGAATTTCCATCCATTCAATACTTCTATCACGGGCAACGTCGGCTCGGCGCTCGCGTTGAAGTGGTCCTTAGCAATGATCCAGTCCGTTTCGATCTTGACCAATTTCTCGCCGCTATCGACGAGACCACGCTCCTGGTCCCCATCTCCCTCGTGCTCTTTCGCAGCTCCTGGATCGTTGACGCCCGCGCCATCATCGAACGCGCTCACCGCGTGGGCGCGCATGTCATCCTCGACGTCTTTCAGGCCACCGGCAGCATGCCTATCGATGTTCGCGCCCTTGGCGCTGATTTCGCCGTGGGCGGCGTCCTCAAATGGCTCTGCGGCGGCCCCGGTGTCGCCTACCTCTATGTCCGCGAAGATCTTCGCGCCCAGCTCAGCCCCGCGCTCACTGGCTGGAACGCCCATCGACGCCCCTTCGCCTTCGAGCCTGGCGCCATCGATGCGCGCGAGGATTCCTACCGCTATCTCAACGGCACGCCGCAAATTCCCGCGCTCCATGCCTGCTTGCCGGGCCTTGACATCCTCAACCAAGCCGGCATCCACAACATTCGCGAAAAATCTATCCGCCTGACCACGCGTCTCTTGGAAGGCGCCCAATCTCGAGGCTGGCGCGTCAACACCCCGCAAAACTCCGCCGAACGTGCCGGCACTCTCTCCATCGACTGCCCGCACGCCCCCGAAGTCAGTCGCGAGCTCCTGGCCCGCGAAGTCCTCTGTGACTATCGCCCCCGGGCAGGCATTCGCTTCTCCCCGCACTTCTACAATCGCGAACAGGAATGCGACTTCGCCCTGGCACAAATTGAAGAAATTCTTCGAACCGACGCTTGGCGAAAGCACGCAGCCGTTCGTGTCTCCGCGTGAGTCCAATAAGCGGCATCGCCGTTTCTGGCCTTGCTCGCGTCAACTCCTCTTAGGGCGGTTCGAGCGGCCATGAATCACTCCGATGATTTACGCGTCATTCCCCAACCGGGAGCGATCGAGCGTTCCGCCGAGGAATACTTAGCGGACCGGCTCTCCATGGTGGAAAGCCAGCTTCGACGCCGTGACATCAAAGACGCGGCCGTGCTGAAAGCCATGGGTTCGGTCCCGCGACACGAGTTTGTGCCTCCGGAATTCCGATATCGCGCTTACGAAGACGTACCCCTCCCGATTGGCGAAGGCCAGACCATCTCGCAGCCCTATATGGTGGCGTCCATCGCCGCGGCACTGCACCTCAGTGGTGGCGAGCGTGTCCTGGAAGTCGGCGCCGGCTGCGGCTACCACGCCGCCATTCTCGCGAACCTCGGTAAAGAAATTTTCGCCATAGAATACCGCTCGGACCTGGCTGCTGCGGCTGCCGAACGCCTCAAGCATCTCGGCTTTACCAATGTTCACATCCACTGCGGTGACGGTACCTTGGGCCTCCCCGAATTCGCCCCTTTTGACGCCATCGTCATCTCCGCTGGCGCACCTGCCGCCCCGGCTCCCCTCCTCGCCCAGCTGTCCGCGACCGGCCGCATGGTTGTACCAGTTGGCGACCTCGAGAATCAGGAATTGCAGCTTATCCTTCGCGAGCATGGTACGTTTCGGAAGATCACTCTGGAACCTTGCCGCTTCGTGCCGCTCGTCGGCGCCTACGGTTGGAAGGAATGACAGGCTTCGATGAGCGCCAGCGCGCCGGAACTTTCCATCATCATTCCCTCGTACAACGAAGAGCTTCGCCTTCCTGCCACCCTTAAGGCCATTGCCGCCTATTTGCGTTCCTCGAAGCGCGATGCCGAGGTCATCGTGGTCGACGACGGCTCCAAAGACAAAACCATTGCCGTCGGCGAGTCGTTCCGCTGCGAAATCCCATCCCTTCGCGTGGTCAGCAACGGCCAGAATCGCGGCAAGGGTTACAGCGTTCGCCACGGCATGCAGGAAGCCTCCGGCCGCATCGTCCTGTTCACCGACGCCGACCTCTCCGCCCCCATCGAAGAGGTCGAAAAGCTTCTGCCGGCCATGAAAGACCACGATGTCGCCATCGGCTCTCGCGCCGTGGATCGCAGCCTCATCAGCGTTCACGAATCCGCGTTTCGCGAATTCGCCGGTATCATCTTCAACAAACTCGTCCGCATCATCTTGCGCTTGCCCTTCGTCGACACTCAATGCGGCTTCAAAGCCTTCCGCCGCGAAGAATGCAAGCTGATCTTCGAGCAGCAAACCATCGAGCGCTTCGGCTTTGACCCCGAACTCCTGTATCTTGCGCGCCACCACGGCCTAAGTTCCATCGAAATCCCCGTCCGCTGGGGCCACAGCCCGGCAACAAAAGTGAACATGATGCGCGACTCCATCCAGATGTTCTTCGACGTCTTCCAAATCCGCTGGAACTCCCTGACCGGTCGCTACCGTCGCCACTAGCCCGCTCTAGTTGGGTTCGTTCTGACGTATCCCTCTTGACCTCAGGGTGATCTTGGCGTCGGGGGCGGAGATTTAGCGACACTAAGCGCCTCCGGAACAAGGGCTTCAGCCCCTGGGGAATTGCTTTCTCGGCCCTCACTACGCCTTCCTCCCGTTTTACTTTGTATTCCAAAGTACTTGACAGCCCCCCCCCCATTCCCCTACTCTCCCCTTATGGCCTCCTCCCCTCTCTACTCCCCTAAACGCCCGCCCATCCCCATCGACGCTCGCGCCGCCGATCACCTTCGCTACATCCGTGAAACCATGGAGCGCGCCGCGGAATTCACTGCCGTACCCGGCTGGGGCGGTGTCGCCATGGGCTTTACCGCTATCGGCGCCGCAATCGCTGCTTCTCACCAGCACTCCCCCAAAGCCTGGTTGAGCGTCTGGCTCGCAGAAGCGTTCGTTGCCATCGCTATCGCTGCTGCCACGGCCGCTACCAAGGCTCATCGCGCCAACGCTGCTCTCTTCTCCGGCCCTGGCCGCAAATTCCTTCTTAGCTTCGCGCCGCCCATCATCGTCGGCGGGCTCCTCACCTTCGCGCTATTCAATGCTGGCGCAGCATCCACTCTTCCCGCCGTCTGGCTGCTCCTCTACGGCACGGCCATCGTCACCGGAGGCGCCTTTTCGGTCCGCGTCATTCCGGTGATGGGTATCTGCCTGATGACAGTTGGCGCTGTGGCTCTTGTCACGCCCGCTGCTTGGGGCGATGCGCTGATGGCTTTCGGCTTCGGCGCCTTGCAGATCGCTTTCGGTTTCTGGATCGCCCGTAATCATGGAGGGTGAAGCGCACTGTAGAGAGAATCGGTTAGGAAAAAGGACGCAACATGGCGAAATCATCCACAGCTCGAGACGACCGCTTCCAGCGCGCAAAAGATCGCGAAGCCATTACTCCATCCACGCAGGTGCAGGCCGAAGCGCTCCCCGCCGACCTCGACCGCCTCATTCATGAGCGCGTACGTCTGGGCATCGTGAGTGCCCTCGCCGTCAATCGCGAACTCACCTTCAATGAGCTGAAGGCCATGCTGAAGACCACGGATGGCAACCTCAGCGTTCACGCTCGCAAGCTCGAAGAGGCCAACTACATCGTCTGCACGAAATCCTTCGACGGCCGCCTGCCCAAAACCGAATACCGCCTGACCGCGGCCGGCCATCGCGCCCTCGAGCGCTACCTGAACCACATGGAGGCGCTGATCCGCGCGACGCGCGAAGGCTGACCATGCCACTGCAATCCCCAGCGGATAACCAAGCAAGAGTGGGGCACCGAGTCCCGCGTAGGCGCTTGGTGCATTTTGTAGGGGCGACGCTTGCCCGCGTTCCCGGCCGTTGCGTTTTGCCAACGGCCGCCGTGCGTCAGCCTCGCTGGTTTCTTGGAATGATCACAACTCAGCAAGGCAAGGAGATTCCTGTCGGGTGCGGGTTTACCTGAAACTTCAAGCTCGAATCTCTGTCTAGAACGAGAGTTGCTGGTATGCCGCTGAACGAGAGCGGCAATTTTTTAACCGATTTTACTTTGCATCATAGAGTACTTCACGCCGCCTCCCCGCCGCGGAGAAAGCAAACCATGAGCCTCAACCCCATCTCTATCCCCCAGTTGTCGCCGATCCATTCCCCCGCCCAGCCCTCCCGCTCTCTCCACGTCGCCATCATCTCCGATGGCAACGGTCGCTGGGCCTCTACCAAAGGTTTGCCCCGCTCCGCCGGTCACCGCCACGGCGCCGAGGCTGCACGCCGCGTCATTGAAGCCGCTCCGCGACTTGGCATTCACACACTGACTCTGTTCGCGCTCTCTTCCGCCAACTGGCAGCGCCCCGCCGCCGAAGTCTCTGCTATCCTCCGCCTTCTCCACGAATACCTCCTCACCGAAACCTCTCACTGCATCGACGAAGGCGTCCGCCTCAGCATCATCGGCCGCCGGGATCGCCTTCCCGCCACACTTCGACAGGCCATCTCCGATTCGGAAGCCGCCACCGCCCGCGGGACGCGCCTCCACCTCCGCCTCGCGGTCGACTACTCCGCGCGCCACGCCATCTACACCGCTGCCTGCCGCTTCTATAAGGTCACTGAACTCTCCCAGGAGGCCTTTGGCGCCGTCCTCTCCGAGGTCCTCCGCGGCGGTTCCACGGACGTCGACCTTCTCATCCGGACTGGCGGGGAGCAGCGCCTCTCCGACTTCCTGCTCTGGGAGTGCGCCTTCGCAGAATTCGTGTTTGTCCCCAAGCGCTGGCCCGATTTCGCCCCAGCCGATCTCGAGTCGGCCCTTCACGAATTCAACCACCGCGAACGCACTCGCGGTGCCCTCCCGGACACCGGCGCCATCGCCGGCTAAACCCTGTAGCCACTGTCTTGCGATGAGGTCTGGATCCAACGATAAAGACAGACACCATGCACCGTCGTGTTGACGCCGTCCAAAGCAATTCGCCTTCAGTTCGACCGTCACGCAACTCTGCCCTTGACACAAATATTACTACTATTGTATAGTAATAAATTATAAATATAGCAGTGGAGTGGACCGGACGAACGCTCGCTGACGGCCAAAGGGCCCTCAAGCTAACCCCTTTAGAATTAGCACTTCCATGTAACCCTCGGAACCGCGGATTCTAAATTAAATTAAGGTTCAGGCTAAGTCCTTTATTTGCCACACATACGCAAAACACCCGGGGTGGGGGTACCCCGGAATTGCAACTCTGACGTTTCCTCGATTTTGCTCGTCTATGTCTCAGGAGCAAGGTATGGGAACGGTCGGACTTGCATTGCCTTTCAGTCGTGGCGCCTCCAGCCATGGCCCCTCGAAACTGGGATTGAGGCATAGAATCGCTCCCGCACCATGCAGACGGGAGAGGCGAGTGGAACCTTTCCAGAACCGGCTGGCCGCCGACCCGGCCGATGCCCTTCGTGCCGAGGATGCCGCACTGGCTGCCGCTTGCCTGGCCGGGGACATGCACGCGTACGAGCGCCTGTACGCGCTCCACGGCGCGAAAATGAAAAATCTTGCGCGCAACCTGCTCGGCAACCCGCTGGATGCCGAGGACGCCGTCCAGGAAACATTTTTGAAGGTGCAGCGCAGCATCGGCGGCTTTCGCGGGCAGTCCAGTTTCGTCACCTGGACTTTTCGCATCCTGGTGAACACTTGCTACGACGCGCGCCGCAGCCGCCTGCGAAAAAAGGAAGTTACGGCTGACGACACCGAAGAAAACCCCATGCCGGAACAGCGGGCTGCGAGCGCGCATCCGACGTTGCGTCTTGCACTGGAGCGCGCCCTGGCCACCTTGACACGTCACCAGCGCGACGTCTTCCTGCTTTACGAAGTCGAAGGCTTCAGCCATGCCGAGATCGGCGCGACTCTGGACATTTCCGAGGCGGCGTCCAAAAACACGCTCTTTCAGGCCAAGAAGAATCTCCGTCAGGTGCTGGAACCTCCGCGCAGCGCGGATGCCGCAGGAGCCCGGTGAACGCAATGAATGATGCCAACGCCAATACGAACGTGAATTGCCGCGACCGCGACCGCGTCTTTGAAGACGGCTCGCCCGTCGAATGGGCCGCGCTGGAAGCGCATGCCGTCAGCTGCCCCGAATGCGCCGGAGAAATCCGCGCGTGGAAATCGCTGAGCGTCGCGGCCACCGAACTGCGCGACTATTCCGACGACCCTTCTCTGTGGCCGCGCATTCATCGTTCGCTTGTCGAAGACGCCGCCAAAATGGAGCAGAGCAAATCGCGTTGGAGTTGGGAATCCATTCGTCAGAGTTTCTCGCTTTCCTGGCAAACGGCCGCAGCGGCCGGCGTGGTTCTTCTCCTGATCGTGTCCGCCGCCGTTTATCAGCGGCGTAACATGGTCGTCACCAAGACTCCACCTCCTGCGCCATCCGGCGATCTGCTTCGCAACAACGCGCTCGCGGAAGTCGAGCGCACGCAGTCAGACTATATGCACGCGATCGACAAACTCGCCACCGATGCCAAGCCGCAGCTCGACAATCCGGAAACGCCGCTGCTGGCCAACTATCGCGAGAAGCTGCAGGTGCTCGACAGCGCCATCGACGACCTTCGCGCGCAAGCCGGCCAAAATCCGTCCAACGCGCACCTGCGCTATCAATTGCTCGCCATGTATCAGGAAAAACAGCGCACGCTCGAAGAAGTTCTGGAGGTCAAGCGATAATGCTCAGCTCGTTCAAACTCCGCGCCACTGGTGCCGCCACCAGGCAAGAGTGGCACGGGCTCTCCTCCAATGCGCCGTCGCCGATCTGCGCGATTGCTTTGCTGGCTTTCGTTTCATTCAGCACTCCTCGCGCCGTCATCGCCACCGCCGCTCCCGCGCAGCAGGAAGTGACCCGCGACTTCCAGAAAACGCTGCCGCTCAACGCCGGCCAATCCTTTCGCATCGAGAACAAATTCGGCGAAGTCCGCGTCCACGGCGAGTCCAGCCGGGAAGTCAAAATTTCCGCGACCATTCGGGTGCAGTCCCGTTCGCGTGAAGAAGCGGAAGCTTCTTCGCAGAAGATTCAGATCGATGTCCTGCAAACCGGTGAGAGCGTGCTGGTCCGCACGGTATTTCCCGACGAGGGGAAATGGCTCAACCTCGGTAAAGGCACGTCCTATTCCGTGAACTACGACATCGCTCTTCCAGCCGATGCGCCGCTCTTCGTCCGCAACAGCTTCGGTAGCGTCATCGCCAGCGGCGTTCGTGCGAGATCGGACATTGAGAACAATCACGGCTCGCTCACGGTGCGCGATTCCGGCCCTGCACGCCTGAACAATTCCTTCGGCAGCGTGGACCTTATCGGGGCCTCAGGCGATGCCTCGATCAACGATAACAACGGTTCGGTGCAAGCCTCCGAAATCAAGGGTGCGCTCGAAATCCGCAACCGCTTTGGCAGCATCACGGTACGCAACGTCCAGGGAGCCGCCAACATCACCGGGGGCAACGGCGCCATCGTGGTCAGCGACACCGGCACGGCATCGATTACCAATTCCTTCGGCGGCGTCGAAGTCCGCAACGTCCACGGTGACCTGACCGTGCACGACAACAATGGCAACGTGGACATCATCACTGTCAGCGGCGGAGCGACGGTATCGAACAGTTTCGGCAATGTCACGTTCGCGGATGTGAAGGGCCGCCTGGACTGCACGACCAGCAACGGGCGCGTCAAAGGGAGTTCCGTCGGCGGAGGTCCGGTGAACATTCGCGACTCGTTTGGCGCCATCGAGCTTGAAAATATCGCCGGTCCGCTCGATGCTGAAACCTCCAATGGAAAGATCACCGTCCGGGACGCGCGCGGTGCGGTGATCCTCAAGACTTCGTTCGGCGCGATCGAGGCCTTGGGTATTCCCAAGGGAATTCGTGCCACCACCGGTAACGGAGCGATCAACCTCACCGACATCGGCGCGGACACCTACGCCAAGACGAGTTTTGGCGCGATCATCGCAGAGCGTATCAACGGCAATTTTATCGCTGAAGACTCCAACGGTTCGGTTACCGCGCGCCAGGTCAAAGGAGACGCACAGGTGACCACCTCGTTCTCCGGCGTGAGCCTGGAATCTATCGGCGGCCGAATCACGGTGGACAATCAAAATGGTGCGATTGATGTTTCCGCTATGCGTCCCGCCAGCGGGTGCCGCGACATTGCTCTGAAGACTTCTTTCTCGTCAATTCGCGTGCATATCCCGGAAGGTCTAGGCTACAACGTGCTTGCACGGACATCGTTCGGCAGGATCAATTCCGACTTACCGGTGACCGCCAGCGGCTCCATCGGCGGCGATACGCTCAATGGCACGATCGGTTCGGGCGGCTGCAAGCTGCAGTTGACCAATTCCAATGGCAGCATCGAGATCACGAAAGGTTCTTGATTAGCCGGGCCTCTGAAGAGGGCCTTCGACGGCATGCGGCTGGTTAGATGTCGTGGCGCTTCCGCGCCATCGCAAAGGCCTTTTTTAAAATGCGCGTGGCCGTCTCCGTCAATCCAAAGTTCCCAAGGTCTTCTTCGCGCGCGTGCGCTACATCGGTAACATCGCTTCCCGCTACGGGCGTTCCGGCGAGGCGCTCACACAAATAGTCCACGATCACGTAGTGGAATCGCGGTCCCTTTTTCTCCACGGGCTCACCCGCAGCGGTCTCCAGATAAATGCGATCGAAGACCTCGATCAGTTCGATGACACGCACTTCCAGGCCAGTCTCTTCGAGCAATTCCCGCGCCACGCCTTGCTCCAGCGTTTCGCCTAACTCCAGGGTTCCGCCGGGAATCGACCATTCGCCCAGCAGCGGCTGCGTCCCGCGACGGATCAGCAGCGCCCGGCCATCTTCAATGACCACGCCGCCTACCCCGACCAGCGGCCGGTCCGGGTACTCGCGCGAACTTTTCCCCTGCTGCGTCATCCAAGTCTCCGGTTGCTCGGCTAGTCTATACGCGTCAATCTTTTGCATGGAGTTGACTTCATTAGCCGCGGTATATAATAACTGGCCGACGGTGGTGCTCGCGATTTCGGCGCGCCATACCCGGCATTCATTTTACGGAGGATGGATCCGTGATCCGCTGCCCCGAGTGTTCGGCCGAGATCGATGTCGACGAAGATGAAGTGGAAGAGGGGGAGATCTTGAGCTGCCCAGAGTGTGAATCGGAACTGGAAGTTTCGCAGATCCATCCCGTACACCTCAATGTCATCTCTGAAGACGGCGACGACGATGATGACGAGGAAGATGATGAGGAAGAGCCCGGGGAAAACGGCGACGCGCCCGGCGAGGATGACGACGAGGAAGAAGAAGAAGAGGACGACGAGTAAGGGCGCCAAAACCAGCCAATGCATCTCCTTTAGCGCATCTGCCGTCTAATAGACGGAATAAACAGGCGCCCGTTTCACAGGAGCGACTCATGCACAGGCCTCGGCTTTACGTCGCAGGCGCAGCGCTATTGCTCGTTCCATTTGTCCCGCCCGCGGCGTCCACTCAGGTACCTACGTCGACGCAGGCAGCGCCAGCGACGCCGCAGCAGCAACCACCACAGTCGCAACCGTCCACCGACACAAAGACGAACGCAGGCTCGTCGTCCAGCAATGGCAAGCACACTCACGCGCACGATTTTTTAGTTCGTGGGACGGTCTTCCAACCGAATAGCCTGGCTTTTCCCGCGGTGCGCTTGCGGATACGCCGCGCGCAGGAGAAAAAATTCCGTTGGGAGACGTATACGAATTCGCGCGGCGAGTTCGCCGTTCGCGTGCCGCAAGGACTACAATATGAGTTGGTGATTCACTTGAAAGGCTTCGCTGACCAGACGCGCAAGGTTGATGCCAGCAGCGGAATCAGCGAAGAAAACGTAGTGTTCCGGATGCAGGCCACGACAGGAGGGAAGAAATGATCACGCGATTGCGACTGATCGGCCTGGGCGTCGTGATGCTTCTGATTGCCTCGATGGGTCTGGCCCAGGACAATAAGAAGGAATCGCAGCTGCGCTCGGTCCACGGCGTGACCATGGACAAGGGCGAATCGCCGATCGCCTCCGCTGTGGTGTTCCTCAAGAATACGCGCAGCAACGCCATCCGCAGCTATATCTCCGACGATCAAGGGAATTACCGCTTCAGCGGTTTGGACCCCAATACCGACTATGAAGTGCACGCAGAAAAGGATGGCGCGCAATCGCAAACGCGTACCATCTCCAGTTTTGACAGCAAGAAAGAAATCGTCGTCAACCTCAAGCTCGACAAAAAGAAAACCTGACTACCCGGCCGTCGACTTCTTCCGCTATCATCTCCGCGCCAACCGCGGTCCTAAGGAGTCGGCATGAACAAAGCCTTCGCTCTTGCGCTTGTCTCACTGTTCCTCGTGTGCGCAACTCTCGCGCAATCGCCGCAGTCCTGCGAAAAACTGGCACAGCTTTCGCTGACGAACGCGAAGGTGACCTCCGCGCAGAGCGTCGCGGCGGGCGCTTTCACGCCGCCACCTCCGGCTTCGCCGCGCCCGCCTTCTCCACAACGCGACGCTTTCTTCAAGTCGCTGCCCGCGTTCTGCCGCGTGGCGATCGCTTCGACCCCTAGCGCGGATTCCGACATCAAAATCGAGGTATGGCTGCCGACATCGGGCTGGAACGGAAGACTGCAAGCCTACGGCAACGGGGGTTTCGCGGGAGCAATCGAATACGGCGGGTTGGGCGAAGCGATGAGTCACGGCTACGCGTCGGTTTCCACCGACACCGGACACGCCGCCGAGGGCACGGACGCCAGCTGGGCGCCCGGCCACCCGGAAAAAAAGGCCGATTTCGGTTATCGCGCGATCCACGAAATGACCGTCGCCGGGAAGGCCGTGGTCAACGCGTTCTATGGCAGCGCACCGAAGCATTCTTACTTCGCAGGCTGCTCTAACGGCGGACGGCAGGCGTTGATGGAAGCACAGCGTTATCCCGCGGACTACGACGGAATTCTTGCGGGCGCTCCCGCGAACTTCTGGACGCACCTACTGACTGGCGCGGTGTGGAACGCGCAAGCGACCACCTCGGATCCAAACAGCTATATTCCTCCTTCGAAATTGCCGGCGATCGCACACGCCGTGGTGCAGGCTTGCGACGCACGCGATGGCGTTTCCGATGGAATCCTGAACGATCCGCGCAAATGCAATTTCAATCTGGCAACAATCCAGTGTAACGGCGCGGATTCGGACAGCTGCCTGACAGCGTCGCAAGTCGTCGCAATGAAAAAACTTTATGAGGGCGCGCACGATTCGCACGGCCACCAGATTTTTCCTGGCTTCCTGCCAGGAGCAGAGGAGGGTGACGGCGGCTGGGGTTTGTGGATCACCGGGCCCGAGCCGGGCAAGAGCCTGCTTTTTGCATTCGGCAAAGGCTATTTCGCAAATTTTCTGTACGAAAAACCGGACTGGGAGTTCAAGGGCGCGAAGATAGATCAGCTCGTTGCCGACGCCGACAAAAAATCAGCGCCGATTTTCAACGCGACGGATCCGAATCTGAAACTATTCACATCGCGCGGCGGGAAGCTGATTCTGTACCACGGCTGGAACGACGCCGGAATTTCCGCGCTGAATTCGGTGAACTACTACAACAATGTGGTGAAAGCGTTGGGTGAGCAGGCGGCTTGGGCGTCGATTCGCTTGTACATGGAACCGGGAGTGCAGCACTGCGCCGGCGGCGTGGGTCCCGACAATTTCGGACAGTTTGGCGATCCCGCAACTAACGATCCACACAGCAACGGACGGCTGGCTCTGGAACAATGGGTCGAAAAGGGAGCCGCTCCGACGGACATCATCGCCGGGAAGTATGAGGAAGGATCGAAAACGCCAAAGATGACACGGCCGCTGTGCCCCTACCCGCAAGCGGCGAAATACAAAGGAACGGGCGACACTAACGACGCCGCGAATTTCACATGCGCCGAGCCGTGAACGCCCTAGAGCTTCGCGATGGTACACGCATCCTCGAAGCGCTTTCGCGCCGTCCTATTTCCTTCAAGCGGAGGATATGTTCTGCTAGAGAAGGCCCATGAATCGGAAATTCCATACTCGAATCGCGAAATTCCTAGCTGCGGTTGTGTTCGTCGCAATGGCGCTTTTTTCGGCGGCCGGAGCGCACGCCCAGGGCGAAGGCAACGTCATCCGGTTTGTGCGCAATCCGGACCCTGCGCCGGATTTCAAGCTCGATACGCTGGATGGCAAGCCGATTTCGCTCTCCGGTGCGCATGGAAAAGTCGTGCTATTAAATTTCTGGGCTACCTGGTGCGGGCCGTGTCGGGCCGAAATACCCGATCTGATCGAACTGCAAAACAAGTATCAAGACCGGCTGCAGATCATCGGACTGGCTTTTGAGGACGAAGATGTGGCCGACCTGAAGAAAGTGGTCGCAAAAACGGGGATCAACTATCCGGTGGCGATTGCTCCGTTTGAAGTGCGCATGAAGTACGGCGGGATCGCTGCGCTGCCCACGTCGTTCATGCTGGACGCGGAAGGCCGCGTAATGCAAAAACACGAAGGGTTACGCGATCCGCTGTTATACGAACTGGAGATTCGCGCTCTGCTGGGATTGCCGATTCCCGCGCGGGTTGAAACCTTCGAGGACACCGGGCAAATTTTCCTGGCGCACGCGGACCGCGCCAGCGAGCTGCCCGGCGTGGATCTTTCGAAGCTAACTCCCGAACAGAAAATTGTGGCGCTACGGCGCTTCAATCAAGAAACCTGCAGCTGCGGCTGCAAATTTACGCTGGCGCAGTGCCGCATCTACGATCACAACTGCCCGATCAGCGGGCCACGCACGGCAAAAATCGTGACGGAAGTGGCGCGGGGCCAGTCGTCAAAACCCGCGCCCGCAAAACCCGACGCTGCCCCGGAAGCGGCCGAAAAACCGCTGCAGTGAGGGCGCTGCCGGGTTCCGAGTCAAAATTTCATGTACCCGGGCGCTGAAAGCGAAAGCCTCAAGTCCATCCTTGTCAAAACATTCTTCTTTGCCGGGCTGATCGTTTCCGCCAGCGGCTACGTTTCCCCACCGCTTGCGCTTAGTGCCGGGATCCTCTTTGGCCTTGGCGTGGCGCACCCGCTCCCCGCCGACAGCCGCGAGCTCTCCCGATTTCTACTGCAAGCCTCGGTGGTGGCACTGGGTTTTGGCATGAACCTGCACGAAGTCATCAAAGCTGGCCGCAGCGGCTTTCTATACACCGCTCTGGGAATTTGTTTTGCGCTCGCGGTAGGCCGGGCGATCGGCAAGTTGCTGCAGGTACGGTCAAATCCGTCTTTCCTGATTACCACGGGGACCGCAATTTGCGGGGGTAGCGCCATCGCGGCAATCGGCCCGATTATTCAGGCCAATGAACAGGAAATGGCGATCGCGCTGGGAACGATCTTCATTCTCAACTCGGTGGCACTGCTGATTTTTCCCTTTATCGGCGGAGCACTGCATCTCACTGAGCCGCAATTCGGCTTGTGGGCGGCGCTGGCGATTCACGACACCAGCTCGGTAGTGGGCGCGTCGTCGAGATATGGCGCGGCGGCGCTGGTTGTCGGCACTACCGTGAAGCTCGCACGCGCACTGTGGATCGTGCCGCTGGCACTGGTTACTGCGGCGATAAAGCGCACCAGCAAGCGTGTAAAGCTTCCTTACTTCATCTTGTTTTTCTGCCTTGCTGCTGTCGTGAACACCTACGTACCGGATGTTTCGCGGTACACGCAGGCGTTGTTCACTCTAGGTCGCTACAGTCTTACCGCGGTCCTTTTTCTGATAGGTACAAGCATCTCGTTCCCGGCATTGAAAGAAGTCGGGTGGCGGCCGCTGGCACAAGGAATCTTGCTGTGGATGACGGTCGCGCTCGCGTCGCTGTACTTCATTCACATCGGGTGGATTTCGTTGTAGCGGCGCGGACGTACAGCCGGTGTGAAGGCAGGGTGCTGGTCAGAAAAGCTTGCGGCCATGCGCATCCGGTCATACACTCCACGTCACCTGCGGAGCCGAAATGTCCGCGGCCGACTGCTGCCGTTACGCGACTTTGCCATTTGCGAGAAAAGAGAGGCCGCCCTTGAATCCTCACGTTCGATCGATCGCGAACCCAAGAATAGCGGTGTTGTTTGTCGCCTTGCTCATTGCAGGCGGTTTCACCGTACACGCACGCTCTCAGGCGCCGGCCGCCGGCGTTCGCAAAGCCATCAACCTGCCGACCGATAACCCGCAGCTGCCTTTTAGCGGCGCAATCCTGACCGGTAACACGCTGTACTTGTCCGGGCGCATCGGCCTCGACGCCAAGACTGGCAAGGCGCCGGCCGACGTCGATGAAGAGATCAAAATCCTGCTGGATACGGTGAAGGCAACGACCGTTGCCGCCGGGATGGGTATGGATGATCTGGTGTACGTGCAGATCGCGTGCACGGACCTCTCGCTGTACGACAAGTTCAACGCGGCCTATCGCGGTTACTTCACGACCAAGGACCTTCCGGCGCGAGAGTTTATCGGAGCGGCCACGCTACTGCGAGGCGGGCACTTCGAGATTCAAGCCATCGCCGTGCGACGATGATCTTGGTGTAGGGATACCCGCCACCAATCCCGAACTGTTGCAGTCCACCTAAAGTCGGTGTCAATTAGCCCATATTTAGGCAACATTGTTGTGTCAACATCCAGCCATTTGCCCATATTTAATCACATCAATTTGGTCCAAAGACTCGTTTTTGTAGCGTAACTTACAGATTTAAGAGGCTTTAATTATGAATTAAAATTCGCATCCGGTGGTCTTCGAAGTGCTTCTATTGGCCACGGCAAGGGCGGGGGAAATGCTGAGAATTACGAGCGATAAGAAAAAGGGGAAGGTAGTGCTGACCGTCGAGGGTCGCATTGCTGGCCCATGGGTGGGCACGCTGGAGCAGTGCTGGCGGGAGTTGCGCGCCGCTTCGCCAGATCAGAAGTTCAGCATCAATCTGTGCGGCGTGAGCTTTATTGATCCAGCAGGCAAGACGCTATTAAAGGAGATCCATCGGCAGGGTGGCCAGCTGGTTGCGGAAGGGTGCCTGAATCAGGCCATTGTGCGAGAAATTAGTGACACCGGTAATCGGGGCAAGAACGAAGGCGACAATGACAAGGAGGGTCCGAAGGGCTCACCGATCGTCTTCTACATCGCGTTGTTCAGCTTGCTGCTGGCGCCCGGGCTGACCCGGGCACAGGGCGGCAAAACGCAGAACGATTTGACGACGAATCCTCCGAGCCAGACGCTGCGACTCACGCTGGATCAGGCCGTCAACATGGCGCTGAAGCAGAACACTACAGCGCAAATCGCGGTGCTGACCGCCGCCCAGAGCGTGCAGGACAAAAACTCGGCGCGAGCGGATCTTCTTCCACAGGCAAATCTGGACGTCAGCGATACAGTCCAGCGAATTAATTTGCAGGCGTTCTTGGGCCAGAAGATCACTGGATTCCCGCAACATGCCGGGCCGTTTCAGATATTTCAGGCGGGGCCGTCATTTGGGATGCCCATCTTCGATTTGACCTTGTTCCGCCGTTATCAGGCGTCGCGCGATATGGCCAATGCCGGGAAGGCCGACAGCTTGTCCACGCGTGAACAGGTGATCTTGCTGGTGGTTTCTCAATACATCGGCACGCTGCGCAACGTCGCCGACGTACAGGCGTCCCAATCGCGCGTGGATCTGGCGAAGGCGTTGTACGACCAGGCTGCAGATCTGCAAAAAGAGGGCGTGGGCACCGGCATCGACACACTGCGCGCCAACGTGGAGCTTCAGAACGAGAATCAGAGGCTAATCACGGCGGAAGCAAACCGGGAGACCTCGTTGTACGGCCTTAGTCGGCTATTGAATCTCGATCCGCGACAGAAGGTCGAGCTGGCCGATTCGCTCAGTTTCTTCGAAACGCCGCAACCGGACATGGAGGCCAGCATCGGGGAGGGGCTTTCCACGCGGCAGGAGTGGAAGTCGCTGCAGGAGCAAATTCGTGCTTCGGAACACGACAAGAAGGCGGCGAGCGAATCGCGGCTCCCTTCGTTGAAATTCCAGGGCAACTGGGCTTATACCGGAACATCGTCCACGACCGGGATTCCGACCTACAACTATGCGGTGCAGGCGACGATGCCGCTGTTTACGAGCGGCAAAATCCACGCGGAAATCGTGCGCGCCGACCTGGGGATCCAGAAACTGCAGCAGCAACAAGCGGATTTGCGGAACCAGATCGCACTTGAGGTGAAGACCGCACTGATCAATCTGGATTCCGCGCGCAATGAGGTAAGAGTTGCGAATCTGGGGGTGCAACTTTCGAAGGAAGAAGTGGATCAAGCGCGCGACCGCTTCAAGGCCGGAGTCGCCAATAACATCGAAGTGATTCAGGCGCAGGACTCGCTTGCTCGGGCGAACGACAACCAGATCGCGGCGCTATACCGCTTCAACCAGGCGCGCGCGGACCTGGCGCGCTCGGTCGGTCAGATGGAAAAGATTTACTCAAAGTGAGGGTGTGATGAGTGTGGAGATCGAGGTCGGGCTAGAGAACGCAGCAAGGGTCAAGAATCTTCCAGCGGAAGAGCTTTCGCTGGAGGAGCCGCCGAAAGGTTTAAAGAATCCGAAGCTGCGTCGAGGCCTGATCGCCGGGGGAATGGTGCTGGCGGTGATCGTCGCCGGATTGTTTTTCTACTATCACAACCGCGAGAGCACCGACGATGCGCAGGTGGACGGGCACATCACGCCGGTTTCTTCGAAGATTTACGGACGAGTGGCGGAAGTCCTGGTGACGGATAACCAGCAGGTGAAAGCCGGGCAGGTACTGGTGAAAATCGATCCGCGCGACTACCAGGCGGAGCTGGATCAGGCAAAGGCAGAACTGGCACTAGCAGAAGCGGACGCAGAATCGGCCGGGGTGGACATTCCGCGAACTCGCGAAAACGTGGCCAGCGGAACGTCCAGTGCAGATGCGCAACTGCTGGCGGCACAGGCGGACTTGGCACAGGCGCAAGTTACGTACGAGCAGGCAAAGACTTCGGATCTGGCGTGGGCACAGGCGAACGTAGACAAGGGCCGTGCGAATGCGGAGCTGGCACAGGCGGATCTGGCGCGCTACAAGCCGCTGCTCGACAAAGGTGAAATTTCGAAACAGCAATACGACAGCGCGAAAGCGAACGCAGATGCGACCGCGAGTTCGTTGAAGGCCGATCTGGAAAAACTGGACCAAGCGGGACGCAACGTGGAGATCACGAAGGCGCAGCTGGCTGCGGCGCAGGCGCGAGTATCACAAGCGCAGGCGGGCGTGGCCGCAGCGCATGCCGATGTGCGGCAGATCAGCATGCGAACTGCCGATGCGCAGTCCAAAGCCGCGAAGGTGCAGCAGCAGCGCGCCAAGTTGGAGGCAGCGCAGCTCAACTTGAGCTACACGGAGATCGTCGCTCCGGTAGATGGCGTGGCAACGCACAAACAGGTTGAGGTCGGACAGATTGTGCAGCAAGGGCAAGGGCTTCTGGTTGTTGTGCCGCTGAACAACGTCTGGGTGACGGCAAACTTCAAGGAAACCCAGCTACGAAAAATGAAGGCCGGACAAAAAGCGGATGTGCACGTGGACACCTACGGGAAAACTTTCAGTGGGCATGTGGACTCCATCGCCGGGGCGACCGGCGCGGTGTTGAGTCTTTTGCCGCCAGAGAATGCGACCGGCAACTACGTAAAGGTCGTACAACGGATTCCCGTGAAGATCGTGCTGGATCCGATTCCGCCAGAAAAGGCGATCTTGCGCCCGGGAATGAATGTGGATGCGACGGTAGTGACGGAATAGACGAAGGCGGCAGTGAGTATAGAAAGAAGATACGGCGGGACTGAACGAGATGCGGAACAAGCTCCTAGCGAAACTGCGGACGCCGGACGGGAAGATCAACCCGTGGGTGATCGCGGTCACCGTGACGCTGGCGACGTTCATGGAGGTGCTGGACACCTCCATCGCGAACGTCGCGCTTCCGCATATCTCCGGGAACCTTTCGGCGGGCGCGGACGAATCGACGTGGGTGCTGACCTCGTACCTTGTGTCGAACGCAATCGTGCTGCCGTTGTCGGGCTGGTTTTCGTCGCTGATCGGGCGCAAACGCTTCTACATGGCGTGCGTGGCGTTATTCACGGTCAGCTCGTTTTTGTGCGGACTGGCGCCAAGCCTCGGCGTGCTGGTTTTGTTCCGGATTTTGCAAGGCGTTGGCGGCGGCGGATTGCAGCCCAGCGAGCAGGCGATTTTGAACGATACATTTCCGCTCGAGAAGCGTGGGATGGCATTCGCGGTCTATGGGCTTGCAGTCGTTGTGGCTCCAACGATCGGGCCGTGGCTCGGAGGATGGATCACCGACAATTTTTCGTGGCGCTGGATTTTCTACATCAACGTGCCGGTGGGAATTATTTCGCTGCTGCTGACGTCGGTGCTGGTCAGCGATCCGCCGTACATGAAGAAGGCGATGAGCGCCAGGCGCGGATTGCGGATCGACTACATCGGGATCGGATTGATCAGCCTGGGTTTGGGCAGTATGCAGATCATCCTGGACAAAGGCGAGCGAGAGGATTGGCTTTCGTCGAACTTCATTGTGGTATTCGCGGTGCTGATGGTCATCGGGCTGGTGGCGGGGGTTTTGTGGGAGCTTCGCGAAAAGGAGCCGGTCGTCGATTTGCGGATGCTAAAAAATCGCAATTTTGCGCTGGCGACCATGGCGATGTTCTTTCTGGGGTTCGTGCTGTACGCCAGCACCGTGCTGATTCCGCAATTCCTGCAGCAGTTGCTCGGGTACACGGCGCAGCTCGCGGGCATGGCGTTGTCGCCGGGCGGCGCGGTGATCATGTGCATGATGCCAGTGGTTGGGGTTCTGGTCTCGAAGGTGGACACGCGGATCTTGATCACCTTTGGCTGCCTGATTTCGTCTATAGCCTTATTCCACATGGCGGGATGGGATCTCGGTTTGGATTACGGGCACGCGGTGCGGGCGCGGATGCTGCAAAGCTTCGGGTTGGCGTTCCTGTTCATTCCAATCAACGTGGCAGCATTTGCGTACCTGCCGCGCGAAAAGACGAACATGGGTACGGGAATCATCAACCTGGCGCGGAATATCGGTGCCAGCGTGGGCATCGCGACAGTGACAACGATGTTGCAGCGGCGCTCGCAAGCGCATCAGTCGCGCTTGATGGAACATGTGAACTCGTTCAGCTCGGCGTATCACAACATGATCAGCGGCACGGAGGCACGGCTGGTCTCCGCGGGTTCGGGGCTCTCGCAGGCCGCCGACCAAGCGAACGGAATGCTATTAAACACGGTGCAACGTCAATCGGCGATGCTGGCGTTCGTCGACAATTTCAAAATGCTGGGCGTGGTTTTTCTGGCGGTGATTCCGATTTTGTTACTGCTCAAGAAGCCGAAGTCTGGAGGCGGCAACGCGCCGGTGCACTGAAGCCGCGGTAATTTTCGGGCAGCCGCGAACGTAAGAGTTTGTAGGACACGACGGGGGGTAAGCTAATGGCAACGCAAGCAGCAGTGGCAGTGCAGTTCAATGAAGACAAACTGATCCGCGCTGGACAGCGAGGCGATTCGCAGGCGGTAGAAACGCTGTTTCGCCGCTACCAACGGCCGTTGTTTCAGACGGCGTTGCGGGTGCTGGGCAATGCCGAGGACGCGGAAGATGCGCTGCAGGACGGCATGCTGTCCGCGTACCGCAACTTGAAGCGCTTCGAGGGCCGCTCGCAATTTTCGACGTGGCTGACGCGCATTGTGATCAATGCGGCGTTGATGCGGCGTCGCAGCGCAAAGGCGCGTCCGGCGGTATCGCTGGACGAAGCTCCGCGTGAGGACGAATTGCCGGTGACCGAACGGTTTGCCGCCGAAGGCCCCAATCCCGAGCAGGTTTTTGCAGGGACGGAACTCCGCGAGATGATCAGCGCGAATCTTGACGAGTTGTCTCCACTGCTGCGCACGGCGTTTGTGCTGCGCGAAGTGGAAGGCTACTCAACCGGGGAAGCGGCGAAAAAGCTCGGAGTCACCGAGAATACGTTGAAGGCTCGTTTGTGGCGAGCGCGGCACCAGATGGCGGAGCGGCTGGGCCGCAGGCTGCGGCGCTTCAGCGACGACATGACCGGCAAGAACGGGAGTGCGGGCGCCGGGATGATGGGCGAAGAGGCGTGCAGCTACTGCTGAAAAGCTGACGTAATGATGTAAGGAAGTAAACAGGTAATGATTCGGAAGGCCGGCGGAGACCAGACTGTTACGAAACTCTGTTGACCGCCCGAAAATAGATGAGAAGATGCCCTCGTGAAAAGCGAGGGCATTTTTTTATGGGTTTTGTGCAGGGAGAAGGCCGGACACAAGGAACGCTGTTTC